>Ga0081539_10004819_pt1 | contig 14467 bp, 11 predicted proteins | sample TabmetS4T2R2_FD_71023 | JGI IMG/M metagenome (GOLD analysis project Ga0081539, IMG submission 71023) | Tabebuia heterophylla rhizosphere microbial communities from the University of Puerto Rico - S4T2R2 | ecosystem: Host-associated > Plants > Roots > Rhizosphere ...
CAATGAATCGCCAGACGTTACGTATGGTTGTCGCGACTCACTCCGCGCCCTCGCACCATCGGCCTGGTGAGCATGCTCGTCTAGCTGAGCAGAATTTTCGTGGCCGCGGCTTGACGGTTCTTCTGCGGGCACGAGGTGTCGATTTGAGTAGTGCCGTCGGGTCGGAAACGATCGAAAACAAGACCGTATTGGCCCATGGCGGCTTATCAGATCCGATCGACGTCGGTCAAAACCGAGAACTGCTTCGGATGCCCGGCCCTGTGCTCCGGTCTTGGATCGGCAACCGGTTGGGTTGGCCAGTCTCGGACAGGGACGCCTTAGGGCAACGCCTTGCGGCATGCGGCGGCAGGGTCAGGTTTGCGGCCCGCCGCGCGCTAAGTGGCCGGATGTCGGACACCTTACCGCTTGCCCGGTCGGCGAACCCTTTGCTCGTCGGTCGCAGGCGGCCGCGCCCGACGTTGACCTCAACATCGACAGTACCCATCCGAGTCATTCACTCTGCGAGAATCGCCGGCGGCGCCCGTTCGGGTGGGTCGTGCTTCTGTGACCTCCTGCGCCGAATCCGTACGACTAAGCATCCGTGCGGTCATCGCAGCTGGTCGGAACGACTGGAGATGCCGCCGTTGCGGCGACTCCCGGCGGCGGCCCTTGTTGGCCGCCCGCGCGGATCTCATCGGGGATGCGGCCCGGGTGATGTTTCACGTGAAACGGGGGCCCACGCGTCATGGTGAGCAGCCGGGCCCCGTTGCCCGCCGATCGGCTTCGACGGCCGGAGCCGCCGTCCGCGCACCGAACTCACGAACGCCGACATCAACGCCACCGCCGCGATGCGGACGTGCGACCGGCTGAGGATCCGCCCGGCGCGGGCGAGTACCTCGCAGAATGCCATGGGATGCGGGGCGTGCTTCAAACGGATCGCTGTGACGCAGCGGCCATGCGCGTCGTTCGGACTCGGTGGCCTACCTTCGCGACGGATGCCAGCAGAACGCAGTCGGTTTCACGTGAAACCGGAAGCGGCCGTTGGAGCGCGACGCTGTCTTCGTCGTCCAAGGAAGGGCTTCGACGTCGGCTCGAACGGGGACGCTTCATCGACCGGCAAACCAAATGGAATCCGCCCGGCCTACGGCCGCGCGACGGTCACCATACGCTCTCCTGCGGCACCTCGTCGTGCCACCGCCTTCCAAGAACGGCGGTCCAGATCCGACTTCGACCCGCTCGAACCGCGAACCGCCGCGCGTCGATCTGAAGTTCGCCGCGCCGCTAGGTGCCTAAGCGCGACACTCTTCCAGCGCGACCCGGGCCCGGCCATCCGAATCCCCTAGCGGTTGAGACTCGGCGGCAATGCGCCTCGCCGCCGCTGTTTCACGTGGAACGGCGCGCAGAGCGCCTGGGCCGATCGGCAGGACCGCCACAGCGTTTCGACAACTGGCTGCATGCACGGCCCGTCGCTTCGAGCGCGTGGACACTGGGGGTCGCGGTGACATCCGCGTTGGAGGAATCTCGTACACCACCGCGCCGGGGTCAGCGAAGCATCTCCGCCCCAAATCATGGGCCGATCCCGGAACTGGCCACGATCGAACAACCCAGGCTAGAAGGGGCCGGACCACCTTAAGAAGGAAATCCCGGGATTTGCCCGGTGCCGGGGGACCGACGCCAGACGCTTCCCGGCACACGTTCGATTCAGCGACAGCCGCCGGCGCATTCGTCGACTGCGGCGCGCGGGCGTCCCGGCTTGCCTGGGACAAGCCGTCCGCGATTCCCAGCCGAGCTCTGTGCTCACCCGTCATCAACCGGCGTCCCCGGCCGCACCGGGACGGCCAGATCGCCGGAACGGCACACACCCGTCAAGGCGGCGTTCGATGTCAGACCGGCGCAACGAACGACGGCACAACGCCGACGCGAAGCTTCACCGACGAATCCGGGCACGGGCAAGAGGCTCTCCCACCGACCGCAGCTGGATGGCCGGCGTCGCCGGCGGAAAGCACGTGGCTCTCGCCACCCACCACACCCGTGGGCGGGATACGGCGGAGCGTGCCGTACGACACCCTCGGATCGTCGTCCCGTCCGAGGTGAGGGAGTCGAAGGCGCTTTCAGTCATGGCCGGTCAGTGCTTCACCGTCCACCGGGCGCGAGGCTTCGAGCTCCTTCTATGCGCAGCGAGCGGCCACGCCCCGGTGTCTCCAAGGGCTACCCGAGCCAGCGCTATCCACAAGCTGTGCGTAAGCCTGTTGAAGAACATCAGGAAGCATGCGTTTCACGTGAAACGCGACCGCCGTTCCACGCCCCTCCACCGCTGTATCCACAGGCCTGACAAGCCTTCTACGTCGCGTTTCACGTGAAACCCGAGCGTCTGTGGATAACTTCTGTGGATAACTCCGGACCAGTGACGTCCACGCAGCGTGACGCCGGATCGCGAACGACCGGCGAGCAGGTCGAGCCGAATTGATCTGGGACAGTGCCGGTAACCTCGACTAGGGTCAGCCACGTGCCCGAGAACACCGCCCCTCTGCCAGACTTCACGCGCTGGCCGTCGTTCCCCTTCGAAGGCGACATGCGCGTCAAGCCACTCACTCCGCCCGTCGCCGTCGAACCGCCGCGAAGCGGCGAGGATCCAGCCAACTGCATCGCCTGCAATACGCCCGACGACGCGTACATCTGGGTGAGCGAACGGTGGCGGGTCCGGACGATGGACCGCCCTACCGGCCTGCCGGTCGTCCTGATCCTCGAGTGCCGTTCACACTTTGACCTTGGCGACCTACCCAACCTCCTGGCGGCTGAGCTCGGGGTGATGACAGTACGGCTGGAGCGGGCGATCCGGTCGCTCGACGACGTTGCCCGGGTGCACGTGAACCGGTGGGGCGACGGCGCGGCACACATGCACATGTGGTTCCTGGCGCGGCCGGTCGGCCGGTTGCAGCTGCGGGGCACATTCCTGTCGCTCTGGGACGACATTCTTCCGGTGATTCCGGAGCGGCAGTGGCGGGAGAACCTGGCCCTCGTGGCGGCTTGGCTGGCCGAGTTCGGTGGCACGGCCATTGCCGAACCGCCACACATCCAATGGCAGTCGCCATCCACCATCGGCGAGTCGCCATTCGCGCCTTTGCCGGGCGAGGGGTCCGCGCTCGAGGCGCTGCCGGGTGACGCCGGATCAAAGGTGGACACCGGGCCCGGCAGCGTGCTGCCTGAGGGCGCGGATCCGGTCGCCGGCTCTGCGGGCGCCGGCGGACAGCGGCGATCGGAGTCGGCTGACGCGGCCGCATCGAAAACGGACCCGAACGCACTCAGTCCGGATGATCAACGGGCCCAGGCCGACCGCCGGAAGGGCCGAGGTTTGAAGGCCCGAACCAGGCCGTGACCCGAGCCTAGGCGCCTACCCGCGCGGCCGCGCGGCCAACCAACGTCGCAAGCATCTTGCCGATGTCCCATCCGGCGGCCTGCACCGCCAGCGGCAACAAGGACGTCTCCGTCATCCCCGGCGAGACGTTGACCCCCAGCACCCACGGCTCGCCGGACCCGTCAACGATCAGATCGACCCGCGACAGGTCACGTAATCCCAGCGCGGCATGCGCCGCGAGCGCCGCCGACGCCACCTTCGCGGCGGCCGGGGAGGGCAATCGGGCAGGTGTGTGCCAGGTCGTCAGCCCGGCGGTGTACCGCGCCGCATAGTCGTACACCCCGTCCCGAGGGACGATCTCCACGGCTGGCAGCGCCTGCGGGCCGTCGCCGAGATCGACCACGGACACCGCCACATCGGTGCCGGGAACGTACCGCTCGACCAGCGCCGTCGAGTCGTACGCGAAGCATCCGACCATCGCGGCCGGCAACGCCGCGGCGTCCCGGACCACCGCGGCGCCCAGGCCCGAACCGCCCTGCGCCGGCTTGACCATCAGCGGCAGTCCCAGCCGGTCGACGATCCGGTCAAGCACCGCCACCGCCCCCAGCTCGGAGAATCTATCGTGGGGTAGCGCCACCCAGTCAGGCGTTCGGATGCCTCGTTCCCGCAGCATCGATTTCGCGGACGGCTTGTCCCAGGCAAGCCTGGACGCCCGCGCGTCGCAGCCGACGTACGGGACGCCGCACAGGTCCAGCACACCACGCAGCGAACCGTCCTCGCCGGTGGCGCCGTGCAGCGCGATCACCACAGCGGCCGGCGGGTCGGCCTGGAGATAGGGCAGCAAGGTTGCGTCCGCGTCACGCAGTGTCGCGCCGAGGCCCGCGCCCCGCAGCGCGTCGAGCACCCTCCGGCCGGAACGGAGCGAGACGTCGCGTTCGTACGACAGGCCGCCGGCGAGCACCAGGATGTCGAGATCGCCGATCATGCCAGGTCCGGACCAGGAGCATCGGCGGCTGCCGGACCTCGACGGCGGTGCGGCGCCGCCCCGACGTCCGCGCCGAACACAGCCCGCATGGCCAGATCCTGCTCCATCACGCCAGCGAGGCGCCGCACTCCTTCGCGCAGGCGCTCGGGGGACGAGAAGGAGAAGTTCAGCCGCATGTTCTGCCGTCCGGTCCCGTCGGCGTAGAAGCCGGTACCCGGGACATACGCCACCCGGGCCGCGATCGCCCGCGGCATCATGGCCTTGGAGTCCAGGCCGTCCGGCAAGGTGGTCCACACGAAGAGGCCGCCCTCGGGCCGGGTCCAGCTGGTGCCGGTCGGCATCAGATCCTGCAGGGCCTCGAGCAACGCGTCGCGGCGTTCCCGGTAGATCTCGCGATAGATCTTGACCTGCTCCCGCCACGGCATGGTGGACAGGTACTGCGTCACCGCGCCCTGCGCGAACCCGCTCGGGCACAGGATCGACGCCTCGCTCGCCATGACGAGTTTCTCCCGTACCGCATGCGGCGCCAGGACCCAGCCGACCCGCAGCCCGGGGGCGAACGTCTTGGAGAACGTACTCACGTAGAACACGCCCTCCCGGCGGCGGGCCCGCAGCGGCAGCGGCGCGTCCCCGGAGAAGCTCAACATCCCGTACGGGTCGTCCTCGACGATCAGCAGGCCGGCCCGCTCACAGATGTCGAGCACCTCCTCGCGCCGCGCCGCCGACAGCGTCACGCCGGCGGGGTTCTGGTACGTCGGGATGGTGTACAAGAACTTCGCTCGTCCGTCCGTGGCGGCGATGGCGGCGGACAGCGCCTCAGGGATGAGGCCGTCGGCGTCCATGGCAACGTGGTGCACCTGTGCCTGTGCCGCCTGGAACACGCCGAGCGCCCCCACGTATGTCGGTCCTTCGGCGAGCACCACGTCACCCGGGTCAAGGAACAGGCGCGCGATCAGGTCGAGGGCCTGCTGGCCGCCGACCGTGACGACAACGTCGTCCGGGGAGGCGCCCTCGATGCCGGACAGCGACATCACCTCGCAGATCCGCTCGCGCAGCTCGACAGTGCCCTGACCGATGCCGTACTGGAGACTGGTGGCACCGTGCTCGGACGCCAGCCGGCCGAGCATGTCACCGACCGCGTCCAGTGGCAGCGCCGCGATGTACGGTGAGCCACCGGCCAGCGACACGACCTCCGGACGGCTGGCCACCGCGAACAGTGCGCGGATCTCCGAGGTGGTCATTCCACGGACCCGCCGCGCGTACCGGTCGGTGTAGTCGTCCTGAGTCGTGCCGGTCATGTGGGGGTTCACCTCGGGGGGTCGAAGTCAGTCGCAGGGGTCGATCCTAGCCGGAGCCGGCATCGGCGGCCGGGGATAAACCTCCCGTTCAAGGCGTTTGCGGCGTAGGATCCCTCGGGGGCGCGGACGAGCATGTGATCAGGACCGTGCTTCGACGACCGGCCAGCGCCGCAGACGCTCGGGCTCTCCGCGCTGTCCAGCGAGCCACGCGCCGGTCGGCAAGACTTGTACAGTCCGCCATGCTGAGGGGTCCGCCCATGTCGCGACGCCTGGTCAACCTGACCCTCGACACGCTCGAGGATCTACCCCGGCCGTGCCGCCAGTGCGTCTACTGGGAGCTCGACCCGGTTTCGGCCGAGCGTGCGTGCGCGACCGGTGACCCCGGCCTGGAAAAGGAGGCATGGGTCTCCCAGACGCTGCTCGAGTGGGGTTCGTGCGGCAAGCTCGCGTACGTCGATGGGATGCCGGCCGGCTTTGTCATGTACGCGCCGCCCGCCTACGTGCCGCGGTCGATGGCGTTTCCGACCTCGCCGGTGTCCGCGGACGCGGCGCTGCTGATGACCGCGCACGTGGTTGCCGCGTTCACCGGCGGCGGCCTTGGCCGGATGCTGGTCCAGGGGGTCGCCCGTGATCTCACCAAGCGCGGGCTGAAGGCGATCGAGGCGTTCGGGGACGCGAAGTTCGGCGAGGCCGGCGAGGGCGAGGAGGGCTGTGTCGCGCCAGTCGACTTCTACCTCTCGGTCGGGTTCAAGACCATCCGGCCGCATCCCCGGTACCCACGGCTCCGACTGGAACTCCGTACCGCGCTGTCCTGGAAATCCGACGTCGAGTACGCACTGGAGAAGCTGCTCGGATCGATGAGCCCGGACACGTTGCTGCGTCCGGTGCGCCCGGCCACCGCCAGCAGATCGCAGTCGTAAGGTCTCCCCGATCTTGGAACTGTGGTTGGAACGAATCGGGCGCAAAGCCGCGAAAGGGCAACCACAACTCCAAGATCGACGGGGATTGGTGGGCTACGCGCGTTCGGCCAGTTCGAGACGCAGCTGGCGAACGTCGATCGAGCCGGTGGGCACGTCGCGTTCCACCGGGAAGTACATCCTCTGCACGGCGGCCAGGATCGCCTCCACGATCTGCTCACGGAACATCGGGTTCACCAGCCGGTCTCGGTCCAGTGGCGAGGTCAGGTAACCCAGATCCACCCGAACGGCGGGCATCCGGGTCAGCCGGAGCAGCTCCCATGTCTTGGCGTGGATCCGGCAGTCGCGCATCCCGGTCCGGACCACGATCTCGCGTTGCACAAGGTTCGCAAGCCGCTCACCCACGGTGGAGCTGAGGCCGCTGCCGGTGCCGTAGTGGTAGGTGGCCACGCCGTCGGCTGCCGAGTTGTCGTGCCCGTCGAGGTGCAGAGAGATCAGCAGGTCCGCGCCCAGGCCGTTGGCCAGGGCAGCGCGTTCGGCTCCGCTCATCGGGCGCGCCGGCGCCGGGCCACGGGTCAGGTGGACCCGCATGCCGGCTGCGGCGAGGCGGCCCTCGAGCCGGGCCGCGATGTCGAAGACCAGATCCGCCTCGATCCACCGCAGCGGACCGTCCGGCACCACCACGCCGAGATCGTCGGCGCCGCCGTGGCCGGGGTCGATCACGATGGTCTTGCCGACGAGGTTCGGGCCGGATTGCCGGAACGCCTCGGCTTCGCGCAGCCATTGGGGACGGCCGCCGACCACCTTGCGCCCGAGGCGGCGCAACGCCTTCATCGTCTGAGGCCCGCACGTGCCGTCCGGGGACAGGCCGACCTCGCGCTGGAATTGCGCGACCGCGCGTGCGGTCTGGGAACCGTAGATAGCGTCGGCGCGGCCGGTGTCGTACCCCATCTCCAGGAGGCGCTCCTGCAGCGCGCGCACGTCCTCGCCGACCAGCGCCGACGGGATCGAGTGATACAACGTGCGGGCACCCAGCTTCCAGCGGGCGCCGTCGAGCGCCTGCCACGTCTCGGGACCGACGACGCCATCCACGCCGATCCCCCGGCTCTGCTGGAACGCCCGCACGGCGGTCTCGGCGGCCTCGTCGTAGGTGTCCGAGACGCCGGAGAGCAGGCTCAACCCTACGAGGATCGACCGGATCTCGGACACGGCCGGCCCAGTATCTCCACGTCGGATCGCACGCACGCGCGGCTCCTCAAGGTCACGGAAGGACAGCTTCCGGAGATTACTACCCAGTGTCGGGGGCTGCCGGACATCGATGCCCCTCGGACACGCCAAAGAGCAACGCCCCACATCCTCTCCGAAGCGGGGCGTTGCGGAATGTCAGAGGTCAGAGCGCCGACTCGATCAGGTTGATCAGCGCACCCTTGGGTTTGGCGCCGGCCACCGAGTTGACCGCCTCGCCGCCCTTGAACATGGTCAGAGTAGGCACCGACATCACCCGGTAGGTACGCGCGGTCTCCGGGTTCTCGTCGATGTTGACCTTCACGATCTCCACCTTGTCGCCCATCTCGTTGGCGATCTCCGCCAGCAACGGTTCGACCTTGCGGCAGGGCGCGCACCACTCCGCCCAGAAGTCCACCAGCACCGGCTTGTCGGCCTGCAGGACATCATTTGCGAACGTGGCGTCGGTGACCGCCCTTGTTGCTCCCACGGGGAAACCTCCTGGTTTAGACCTCGAGACCTGCTCTAAAGCTCGAGAAACGATGCGATGAAGCGCTCGGCGTCCAGCGCCGCCGCAGTTCCGGTGCCGGCCGCGGTAATGGCCTGCCGATAGATGTGGTCGACGAGGTCGCCGGCCGCGAAGACACCCGCTACGTTGGTCCGGGTGCTAGGGTGGTCAACCTTGACGTAGCCCTGGTCGTCCAGATCGATCTGGCCCTTGAAGAGTTCGCTGCGCGGATCGTGACCGATGGCCACGAACACCCCGGTGACGTCGAGAACCTTGGTCTCCCCGGTGTGGAGATTACGCAGCCGGACACCGGCGACCTTGCCGCCCGCGCCGAGGATCTCCTCGACCACGCTGTTCCACTCGACCTTGATCTTCGGATTGGTCAGGGCCCGTACCTGCATTACCTTGCTCGCCCGGAACGTGTCCCGCCGGTGCACGATGGTGACACTCTCCGCGAACCGGGTGAGAAACGTGGCCTCCTCCATCGCGGAGTCGCCGCCACCGACCACGACGATGTGCTGGTTGCGGAAGAAGAAGCCGTCACAGGTGGCACACGACGAGACGCCGTGTCCGAGAAGCTCTTGTTCGCCCGGAACGCCCAGGGGCCGCCACGCAGACCCGGTGGCGAGGATGACCGCGCGGGCGAAATACTCCGTCTTACCGACGTACACAGTCTTGAGGCCGTCGGCACCGGGCCCGGTCGGCCGATCACTGAACTCGACGCGGTCGACGTCGTCGGTGAGGAACTCTGCGCCGAACCGCTCGGCCTGCTTGCGCATCGCGTCCATGAGCTCCGGACCCATGATGCCGTCCGGGTGACCTGGGAAGTTCTCCACTTCGGTGGTGGTCATCAACGCGCCACCGGATTGCACACCCTCGATGACCAGCGGTTTGAGGTCAGCCCGGGCGGCGTAGAGCGCCGCGGTGTAGCCGGCCGGCCCCGATCCGATGATGATCAGGTTTCGGACCTCGTCCACTGCCGACTCTCCTTAAGTCTCCGCATCCGGATGTACCCCGGACGCGCACACAAGAACGCCATAGTAAGGAGTCGTTGTTCCCGGCATCAGCCGCCGTGGTTCACCTCACCACCGGGCCTCTCAGCCTACCGGCACCGACGCAAGCGTTGCAGCGTCGACACCGGGCGCGCCGCAGCCGGGACCGCTCGCCCAGGCCCAGTTCCCGTTCGCCGCGGAGAAGCGGACCACCAGCGCCGGTCCGCCGCGGAACCGCGCGTAGTCGACGGTCTGCACGGTGATGGTTCCGGCACCGTTGGCGGTGGCGATGGCGTTCAGGCAGCTCAACAGCGCATCCGGCGCCCGGAGCCGCACCAGCGCGCCGGCCGAGTCGTCGGCGACGCCGGGCGCCACCGTCGCGCCCTTGCCGAAGGGCGCCGCGACCCTGCTGGGCGCTTCGCTGCCCAGGGTCGCGAGGTTGTAGTCCGTGCCGGTGGCGCGGATCTGGTCGCTGGTCGGCGCCGCAGCCACCTGCGGCAGGCCGGACGCTGCCAGCGGCGCGTTCTCCGCCCGGGCGGCTCCGCCCGCGCTGGAGGCCTGACTGTCTGTGGCGGTGTTCGAGCTGCGGGCCAGGTAGTCGATGCCGATGCCGGCGAACGCCAGCACCCCGGCGGCTGCCGCGACCGGTACGGCCCACCGCCACCGCCGGCGCCGGCTCCGAGCGGTTGCCGCACGGGATGGGGCACCCCCGGGGATCGGCTCGAGGCGCGGCGCGGGCGCTTCGGTCCGGAACGCTTCCTCCAGGCGTACGGCGAGGTCGGCCGGCATGGGATCGGGCGCCGCGCCGAGCGCACTCAGCTGCGTCCCGACAGCCGTCATGCCCGCCGCCAGCGCATCGTGCGCGGTTCGCCAGCCGGGATCGCGGGCGACCAGATCGGCCACGGTGGCGTGGTCCGGGGTGCCGTCCAGCGCGCCGCCGACGTAGTCGGCCAGCAGGTCGAGATCGACCTCGCTGAACTCGTTTCCGGTCACCGTGAGTCCCTCCTGTCACGCAGCGGTGTCGCAGCTGCCGTTCCGGATGGGACGCGACCGGCGTCCGGCGGGTTCCCAGAGGGCGGCCGCATGTGACCCAACGCCATCGCCATCCGTGCGCGGCCGCGCGCACACCGGCTCTTGACCGTGCCTTCCGCGACGCCGAGGATCTCGGCCGCCTCCGCGACCGGGTATCCCTGGACGTCCACCAGGACGAGTGCCGCCCGCTGCTCGGCCGGCAATGCCCCGAGCGCCTCCCGGACCATCAGCACCGTGTCGTGGTCCCCGGCCGGCGCCGCGGGCTCGGGCCCGGCCGGCGGCCCGTCCTCGGTGCGGCTGCCGTCTGGCAGCGGCACGGTCGGGTGGGCCTGGCGCCGGCGGATGCGGTCCAGGCAGGCGTTCACGACGATGCGGTGCAACCAGGTGGTGACCGCCGAGTCGCCGCGAAAGCGCGCCGCACCGCGGTGCGCGGAAAGCAGCGCGTCCTGGACGGCGTCGGCGGCCTCCTCACGATCGCCGATCGTGCGCACCGCGACCGCCCACAGCCGGTCGCGATGCCGCCGGACCAGGTCGGCGAAGGCGTACGGATCGCCGTCGACGTGGGCGCGCAACAACTCCGCGTCCGTCCGACCCAGCTCCGCGCTCACGCCAGCAGAGCTTACTGGCCTCGTTGAAAGGAGTGTTGCGCCTTACGACCGGTGACGCGCTATCACATGCACCGCGCGAACTCAGCGGTTATCAAGGCGCGAGCCTGCCGAGCGGAGCGAGGCCATCAAATTCCGTACACGGCTATGTGGGTGACGCTGACCTTGTAGCCGCCGCGGCCATCGTCGGCCGGTGGCAGGTCGGTGAGGAACACCAGAATGTACTGGTATTTGACGTCCTGGTCGAAACCGTCGAAGACCTTCAGCGGGCCCTCGGTCTTCGGACCCTCGCTGTCGGCGACCTTCTTGTACGTCTTGACGATCTGGTCGTCGCCGGCGGAGTTGTCCCCTGGGTCGGTAGTGCCGGTGCGGACGTCCATGGTTACGCCGGGAGCGGACGTCTCCACCCGCACGTCAGCAATGGTGCGCGGCGTACCCAGGTTGATCAGGACGCCCATACCGGCTTTGAGGTTGCCGAAGTTGGACTGCCGGAAGCGCTGGGTCTCCCAAACCGTGTCCGAGTCGTTGTCGACCGTGAACTTGGCCTCGCCCGAGTCGGTACGAGTACCCCGGGGAGGATCCACGATCCGGACCATGTCACCGGCGAGCGGGATCTTCACCGGACTCGGCGGCTGGGACTGACCGCCGCCGGAGGTCGCTCCGCCACCGACCGACCCACTCGTGGCCGTGCCGGCGCGGCTGGCGCCGCTGGGCGTGTTGTCGTTCGATGTGGTGATGGCGCGAATGCCGAACACCAAGCCGACGATGGCGATGACGACCAGCGTGCCCACGCCGATGATGATCTTGCGGGTGCTGCGGACCGGCTCCGCCGCGGTGCCCTGCGCGAACCGCAGCGGCCCGACTTCCTCGTAGTCGTCCTCGGCCGCGTCCAGCCGTGCCAGTTCGGCGGCGAGCGCGTCCGCCTCCGGTGCGGCGACCCGCTTGTCCAGCAAGTCCATGGTGAGGTCGTCGAGGTACGCCGGGACACCTGCGCGGATCTGCCGCGGCGTGGCGAGGTTGCCGTTCCCGTCCCGGGTACCGTCGGGCAACGCCGACGCGCCGGCCTCGAGGTGCGGCCAGCGTCCGGTCAGCGCGTAGTACAGGACGCCACCCACCGCGCGTACGTCGGTCTCCCTGCTGTCGGCGGAGTCCGCCCGCGCGTCCGCGAGAACCACCCGGCCGTCATCGCCGATGAGCGTCGTGCCCGGATGTATGTTCCCGTGCACCATCCCGGTGGCGTGCACCGCGGTCAGGGCGTCGGCGATCGCGTGGGCGACGGTCGTGGCCCGACCATGGTCCAGCGGTCCCTCCTCGGCGACCAGCTCGCGCAGCGCCACGCCGTCGACCCACTCGCGAACCACATACGCCCGTTCGCCCTCGTCGATGGCGTCGTAAACACCCACCAGACTCGGGTGGATGACGCGGCTCGCGTCCACTGCGGCCTGCAGCATCTCGATCGCCGACGCGCCGCCCGGGTAGCGGAGCACGACCGCGACCGGCCGGCGCAGGATGACGTCGATGCCGCGCCACACCTGACGGCCGGCGCTGTCGTTGTTGACGTGTCCCTCCAGCCGATAACGCTCGGCCAGGATCTCACCGACGGCGGGGGCACCGAAGGTCATGACCGGCCCGGCATCATCGGCCGCAGTCTCGTGGCCTTCGCCGACCTGGGTCACCCGTCCTCCCTCGGTGCTGCGCGCGCATGTCGACACTGACCATACCCGCCCGGGGCCTTGGTCCTATAGGTCGTCCCCCCGGCGCGGCATCCGGGCAGAGCCGTCCGGCCAGCGTTTTTCCACCGAACGGCGTCGCATTACTAGCTGCTCAGCGTGGATTCAGCGCCGAAGGCCCTTGGGCTCTCCGCGCCGTCCGGAGGACCAGGGGCCGGCGGGAAGCTTACGCCGCACCATGCCGGCGACCTGGCTCACCTCGCGTACCCGGAGGGCGAGTGCGGCCCCGACGTACCCGATGGTGATCACCGTGCCGCCCACGAGGATCTGGAGAATGGCGGCCGGACGGTCCGGCGGGTCGCCGCCGGGAAGGAAGTGGACGACCACGAGACCGAGCACGGCGGCGATCGCGGCGGCCAACAGCACCTTGAGCAGCGCGCGGACGACCGACCCCAGATTGAGGCGGCCGATCCGCCGGCGCAGAACCGCCAGCGACAGGAGCGCCGAGACCATGTACGACAGCGCGTTTCCGGCGGTCATACCGGCCGCCACCAGCGCGTCGGACAGCACCGCGGCCAGCACCAGGTAGGCCGCGATGCGGACGCCCACCACCGGTAGGTTGATCAGCGCCGCCGTCTTGTTCCCCTGCAACGCGTAGAACGTGTACGTGCACAGGTAACTGATCGACAGCGGCAACACGGCGAACGCGCCCACCACCAGCACGACGGCCGTGGCCGCCGCCATCTGGCTGGTGAACCTGCCGCCCTGGAACAGCGTGACCGCGATCGGCGCGGCCAGCACGCCGTACGCCACGGCGATCGGCGCCAGCGCGGTGGCGGCCAGCCGGATGCCGCGGCTGAGATCAGCGCTGACGTCGGCGTACCGCCCATCGGCGGCCGCGGCGCTCATCTTCGGCAGCAGCGCGGTCATCACCGAGACGCCGATGATGCCGTGCGCCATCATCGTCAGGAGGAAGACGTTGTTGAAGATCAGGACGCCGGCGTGCCGCCCGTCGCCGGAGACCCCGTTCAGCGCGTTCACCACGACGAACACGGCGATCTGATTGGCCGCGACGTAGCAGAACATCCACCCGGCCAGCCGGCCGATCTCGCGGAGGCCCAGCGCCCGCGGATCCCAGCGCCACTTCCAGGCGAAGCCGACCCGGCGAAGTGCCGGCAGTAGGCCGGCGGCCTGGGCGACCATGCCGAGCAGCGTGCCGCCGCCGATCAGCAGGATCTGCCCGGCCGTGATGGTCTCCGGAATCAGGCCCTTCCCGGCACCGAACACCGCGAGGAAGACGCCGCAGGTGGCGATCACGACGAGGTTGTTGAGAATCGGCGCCCACATCGGCGCGGCGAAATGTCCGCGGACGTTGAGTACCGCGCCGATCAACGCGGAGAGGCCGGTGAAGAAGATGATCGGCAGGATCAGGTACGCGAAGAGCGTCACGAGGTGCCGGTACTGCTCGCTGCCCCGGCTGGCCTGAATCGCGGTGATGAGCGGTGCCGCGGCCACCATCAGGACGGTCGCGGCGCCAAGTCCGACGACGGCGAAGGTCAGCAGCTTCTGGGTGTACGCCTCTCCGCCGTCCGGATCCGCCTTGCGCCGCCGCACCAGCAGCGGGATGAGCACGCTGGACAGGATGCCGCCGAGCAGCAGCTCGTAGATCTGGCCGGGGAGGAACTGCGCGCTGGTGTACGCATCGCCGACGGTCGCGCCCAGCGTCACGCCGATCATAGCGTTGCGAACGAATCCGATCAGCCGGCTGACCAGGCTGCCGGCCGCCATGATCGCGCTCTGCCCGGCGGTGCCGCGGTCCAGTTCGCCACCGGGCGGGAGTCCCTGATCGTCGACCGGGGCGGCACCGGGCAACTCGGTATCCACCGAGATCACCGGCACGGC
>Ga0081539_10004820_pt1 | contig 14466 bp, 10 predicted proteins | sample TabmetS4T2R2_FD_71023 | JGI IMG/M metagenome (GOLD analysis project Ga0081539, IMG submission 71023) | Tabebuia heterophylla rhizosphere microbial communities from the University of Puerto Rico - S4T2R2 | ecosystem: Host-associated > Plants > Roots > Rhizosphere ...
GTTTTAGCTAAAAGTGCGAATTTGCAGGTAGCCCGCGCCGTCAATGATGGTGGAGGATCAGTCAAGGATGATCCCGGAAAAACGATAAATGCCGCCTACACTTACCCGCCGTGACGCTGCGGTGAGGCAACGATGTCGCCACATTTCCCCTTGATGGGCTTCCCATCTTTCGGCTGGATGACCAGCTTATCACCGGGTGGCGCGGTGACGCAGGTTCGAGACCGGTTCTCAAAGAGGCTCTCAATTTTTCAAGGTTGAATCGAGGTATTTTATCGCTGCCTCAAAGACTTCATCGTGCCCCTCACCGATGCCTTTGGCTGTCGGCTCGACTTTAATGTGCGGTTGAATGCCGACGCGCTGCAACTGACGGCCGTCTGCATGGCGCACATCGTGGCCGCTGAAGTTGACATCAATGCCTCCGGGCAGCACGAGGTCTGTGATATCGCCATTGGCTCCATTGGTCGGGCCGCCGATGAAAGTGACGTTGGTTGCCGATTCAAAGAAAAGACAGGTATGCTCGGCCTGGCTAATGGCATATTCATTGATCAACACGACGACCTTGCCTTTGTAGATGGCTCTCTGCTCCCAGGGAATCTTTTGTTCGAAAGAATAATCCGGCGCAACGCCTCCCAGAGCCTGATCGCCGAAGTTCAAGGCGGATTGCAGCGGCCGGCGAAACAATGCCGCGGTAACGTTCTTCCTTTCGGTCAGCCGTGGAGCGATCAACCAGGCCGTGCCATTCGGATAGCCGCGCATGTCGAAGATCAAGGCGGGTGTGTTGATCACGGCATCCATCGCCTGGTGGGCCTCCTGCCGCGGCAGGCGCGCCAGATCGATGTACCCATAGCCATTAGGCAGTACCTGGTAGATCGGCGTCTTGCGTTGAACCTGAGGGTCGAAACTTATTCTCGGAACGGTTCTGGCCATCTCGATCTGACGCGTCTGACCGTCGATTCCCTCGACGCTCAATTTGACCTTGCTCTCTTTTCCTCCACGCAGTGCATAAGGATAGATATACGCATGTCTGGACTGTGGAGTAGATAAAGACTGGAATCTGGCCAGGTATGCGATGCGCCGTTCGACAGGTTCTCCATCGATGGAAAGGATCGTATCTCCAAGCTTGATCCCCGTCGCTTGCGCCGCCGCTTCGTCCAACCATCCCGCCACAACCAGTCTTCCTCCGGCTGATGCGAGGTGTACGGGCGGTACGAACTCTCCCAAATGCGCATTGAGATTTTTCAACGGATAGACAAAACCGTGTGTGTCCTGCAGGCGCGCAACCATCTCTGCGACGGTCATCTCGTAATCGAGCGCGGTCTTGTTCTCAAGAAAACGCGGGATAAAATCCGCCAGCACCGTATCCCACGGCTGATCGGTCAGATGTTTGTATGGAAAGAAATAGTTGATTACGTTCCAAAAGCGGAAGAGGGCCAAGAGGCGATACTCCTCCGAAGGGAAAGACATCTGAGGATAAGGGGCGTCCTTCATCCCGAGCAATCCCGGTGCGGGAGCGGCATTGCTTCCGGAGGCTGCCGGATCACTGCGGGGCGAATTCAACATCTCAATCGCAGCCCTCACGGCTTTATCATCGGCTCCAGCTTCGGGGCTTATTTGAAGATCGGGCCGGAGGGTGGATTCTCCGCGAGGACCGACGAATTCGGAGACGCGAATGTTCACATATACGCCGCCCGGCAGCATCATGAACTTGGTGTTGAGGCCGGAACGGTCATCGATTTTGCCGGCCTGCAGAATCTTGGCGCCACTCGCCTGCAACCCGCTGAAGATTGAGAACAGCGCCGGCGTCTTTTCATTGATCAAGACCGCGAGCGGCTTTTTAGCCTGGTCCCGACCGGCCATCACTTTCGGGATGGCCGTCACCAACGAGGAGCTATACCCCCCGGATGTATTTCCACGTTGCGGCATATAACCGCTGTGTAAACGGTACCGTTCGGTGCCCAATACCACTGGTCCCTGCACGAAGCCCGGAAGCGCCGTTTGCAGATAGTAGTCCAGAAAATATGGCGGGATGGTGGCGGCTGAAGATTCGTCATAGCGAAAATCGAGGATGAGCCCGCCGGCTTTACCGATCTCCACCAGCATCTGCTGCTGTTTCTCCGCCGCCGCATCCTCATTGTCCATGGCCGTCTTGGCCATGTCAGCCACACTGACCACGACGAAATTGTCCACCACGCGGAAGTAGACCGGCGATTTCGCCGCCGGCGGATCCGAAGCGGCTTTGACCGAGTCGGCCCTGGGCAGTTCGGCGACTGTCGCCGGATCATTCAGGACCTGTAACATGGCGTTGATGGCTTGCGTATACTCGCCTGGCGTCCGCGCGGCTTTGACCTGCGGAATAGCTTTGATCAGCGCGCCATCCCAGTCGAGGTTCCGATAAGCTGGATAAGGGTGGAAAAACTTGATCGCTCCCCATAACCGGCCGAGACCGGCCAGATAGTCGGTCTGAGTGGGCGCCGGTTCAGCCTTCTTCTGCTCACCGCCAATCTGTCCGGCGTTGAGATGGTGCACGGATTCTCGTGACCGACTGCGGGAAGACCATTGCTCGACCGGTTTGTCGGTGTCGAGGGAATGTGCTTTCCTGTCGGCAAAAGAGGGCATCACGCACAGGCAAAGCAGCAAGATCAGGTATTGAACAGGCTGGCTGGGCATCGTTTCTCCTGATAGATTGAAGACGCCTGGACGAAACTGCAAACTGCCACCTCAGTTCGAAGTTTGGTGACGGCGATTATGTTGTCATTGGGATTGCCGGCATTCAGTTTGTTGAGCGTTAAATCTACTACTTCGGCGAGGTATAATACAGCCCGGATTGATCGGTATGACTCTTCACTTCGATTGATGCTTCAACACCACGAAAGTTACATCGTCGTCCTGCGGACGGCCATCGGCCCATGTCTCACCGGCGCGGACGAAATGATCGATGATCTCTTCCGGCGACTGTTCGGCAACTTCCTTCAGGATTTCACCGCTCCGCGTGTAGCCTAAGATCTCGCCTTCTTCATTGAAACGCTCGGGGAGACCATCACTCATTAAGACGACGACGTCGCCGGGTGAGATCGTTGTCTCTTCCTGACGGTACGGATAATTCATGATGCTACCCAATGGTACGCCTCTGATGGCGATCTCTTCGACCGAGCGATTCGCCGCGCGATAGATCAAGATTGACGGCATGCCGGCGGAGGAGACGGCGAGGCGATGATCGCGGATCTTGACGATCGCGAGGGCCATGAATAAAGAACGCAGGTTCATCCGCTTAAGAGCGTGACTCGCTTGCCGAAAGATGGATGTGATGTCAGGTTGCTGCGCGAGGGCCTCGAAGAGGCTTTTGGTGGCCGTGACGACTGTGCCGGCTTTGAGTCCGTGCCCGGTGGCATCACCGACTGCAACCGTGAGTGTGCCATCGGCGGCGAGATGAAAATCGTAGTAGTCTCCTCCGATCTCGGTGGCCGGTTTCATGTACGCGGCAATCTTCAGATGCTCAAGCTGCGGCGCCGATCTGGGCAGCATCGAGAGTTGCAGCTGGCGCGCCTCTTCTAACTCTTGAGCCCGGCGCCGATTCTCGGCCTCGATCGCCCGCGCCTGCGCCTCGGCCGCCTGGGTTCGCAAAGTACTTTCACGCAGTTCATAGGTGATCGTTATCAGCTCATGCTCTTTTGCAAAGTAACGATGGACGATGGCAAAGCCGAGGCAGATCACGAAGACCAGCATGCCGAGAGCCTCAAGGCTTAACTCCCACGGGACGAGATGATAAGTAATAAGATTGGTGTTTAACACCATGAGGACGAAAAAGAGGGCTCCCGCCAGGACAATGCGTACATCCCGGCCAATCGGTCTTCCCTGCTGAGAGACAACCAGTGCCCCGTTGGCGGTGATGACAGTCATACTTAGAATGACGAAAAAACTATTGGGACCCATGGCCATGTACGGGCCATTCAGGCTGTCAATGACGATCGCGGCGGCAGCATAGACCAGCTGGATTTGCCACATTCTGCGAATAGATGATCTCCATCCCGGCCCTAAGAACTGCTCGGCGAAGAGGATCGCGGGTAACATAATAATGTAAGTGGTAATGGCGTCCAGGTAGTTCCAGAAGGTCGATGGGAGATCGAGGGAAAGATGTGTCAGCCTGGCATTGCCAATGAGGCGTAGACCATAGAGACTCCACGCGATTCCACCATACCGGAGGGCACGGGCATAGAGGTGCTGCCGGAGAGCCGAGAGCGTAATACTGGCGCAACCCAAAGCCAATAAGAAGGCGCCGATCACAATATTGATCAAATCGCCCCGGAGTTCGGAGATTTGATCAAAGATGATAGGAAGAATAAGAGCCGGAGCCGCACTGACTCCGAATTGATCGAGCGTGAGCATGACGCCAGATTAGCGCCGATGTCTCCAGGTGTCTATGTTTAAAGCCGAATCAATGTTGACTATGAATGCTCCACAACTGGGCCGCCTCTTCGGCGATCAGTTCCGGCATCTCTTCCGGAAAGAAGAGATTTGCCTCTTCTATCCGGCGCACGCCGCGCGAACCCGGTAGCGTCCGGTCCAACCATTCCGCCCACTTCACCCCGAAGAGCACATCCTTCAATCCCCACACCATTCGTGCCGGTCCCTTCCAACGACGCAGATCTTCCCGGATCGCGACCAGCAGATTGGTCTCCATTGAAACTACATACTGATTGTTCTGCGCTTTCTTGAGCGGGGTCTCGGCGAGCGGCCCGAGGTAGATGTCAACCGTCTCATCCTTCAGGCGCTCCGGATAGGAATATGCCTGTCCGCCAATCCCTTGAGCCGACCGCGCAAACTGTTTGTCTTTCAGCTGTGGAACAAAGACCTCATCCACCATGGTGCCCTTCTTCGCCAGCTCAATGAGCGGCAGGAGCAGGGGCGGCGGGCTGTTTTCATCGACATCGCAATTGGTCAGCAGTAACGTCCGCACGCGTTCGGGATATTTCGCGACAAAGAGCTGCGCCACGATGCCACCGCTGTCGTTGGCCACCAGGTCCACTGCATCGATGCGCAGCGCGTCCAGCAGCGCGGCGAGCATCGTCACCTGCGTCCCGGATGAAATCGCCTGTTTTTCCGGGGTCTGCGTGAAGCCCATCCCCATGAGGTCCGGCGCAATGCACCTCCGGTGCGTGTGGAGCCTCTCAAGCGCTCCGCGCCACTGATATCCGTTCAACGGATATCCATGAATAAACATCGCCGCCGGTCCGCGGCCACGTTCCACATATGCCACCCGGCTCATCGGCAATTGAGCAAAGCGCCGCGATCGGCGATACCACGCCGCGTCGATGCGCTCCGGCGCTTTCGCCAATCCCTGCGAAGCCAGGGCTGCAGTGGCCATCATTCCTGAAGAAGCTATGAGAAAGTCTCGGCGTTTCATGCCGGCAGTATAGGTTCCGGCCGGTTCGGTTTGCGCGCACATTCCGATGGCTTAGAGCACAATCGGCGGGGAAAATCGGCGAGCGGTGGAAGACTCGGCCAGCAAGCGCCTCATCGCAAGCGGCGACATGCCCAACACACGCCGCATATGCCGTGCCATATGGCTCTGGTGTGCAAAGCCTGCGGCCACCGCGATCTCGGCCATCGACAGACCGTCATGCGCCAGCAGCCTCTTTGCGTACTCCACCCGGCGCTGGATGACGTACTGGTGCACCGGCACTCCCATCGAGATGCGAAAGAGCGCGTTCAGGTGCGAAGCGCTGATCCCCGCGACGGCGGCAATCTTTTCCAGCGACAGATCCTCCGCCAGCTGATCCTCGATGAACGATAACACCTGTTTCAGCCTGCGCCCGTCCAATCCTTCGTTGCGTTTCTCCATCTGCTTCGTCACTGAGCTGTGTTGCGCCACCACCCGTGAAGTCACCGCCAGCGCCAGCGCATCCAGATAAAGTCGTCCCGATGGATACCCCAGCTCCATCTCACGCTTCATCGCCCAGCAGAGCGATTCCAGCTCGATATCGCGGATTTGAAACCGGTCGCGAACCTCCATCCGCGCCGAGTTCAACCCCGACTGATCGGCGACGGCGCGTAACAACGCCGGCGGCAGGCTCAGAAGCAAGGCTGTGTCATTATCATCGTGCATTTCCCACCGGCTCGGCGTGCCGGCCGGGACGATGTCAAGATCCCCATGCACTGCCGTCCCGCTGTGCCGCCTGCCATTTCGCCAGCACACGAGCTTCGCCGGCGCGCCGACGTGAATGGCGACGACCACGTCCTCCAGCTCCGGTATTTCGACTGCGCCCATGGGATCCGAGCGCAACTCAAAGGCGACGCCCTCCGTCGTCCTTGCCTGCTTCAACACTCCTGTCAATTCACTCTCTTCTAGCATCGGTCTCCTCTCCTTCTCAGATACAGTGGTGACAGCGTTTAGGAACCAAACGCCTGACATTATCCTCGCCGAGAGTATGGAGCAAAAGAAGAAGTTGTTGTTATTACTCCAAGTCATACTTGATCTGGCCTTGCAATGAATATATCTTGGAGGTTCCTCAAAAAAGGTTGAAAATTCTCCACGAAAATGAGGTGCCTCTTGCCACATTTCAAACTTCGGCGTGATGCTCGCATCGTTTTCTCTTCGTTATCCTGGGCTACGGCATGCGCTTTCTGCCTTTCACTTCTCTGGTTCCCTCAAGCTAGTTCCTGGGCGCAAGAGGGTGTTTCTGCTCAATCAGAAGAGACCTTCCTGCGTGCCGTGGTCGAGAGGTATTTTGATGCCTCGGGCAAGAAAGACCTGGCGGGTGTGGTGGCGCTCTGGAGCGAGAAGTCGCCGAACTTTGCGGCATCCAAACAGAACCTGCAACAACAGTTCGCAAGTAACGACCTGAAGTTTGGTGATCCTGCAATCTCGCGGGTCAAGGTAGGGGGCGAGAAGGCCAGCTTGCGAGTGGCGATTGCGCTCACCTCCATCGACATCAAGAGCGGGCAGAAGAGCGAGCAGCGGTTGGTCCGCGCCTTCGAGTTCGTCAAAGAGGGCGGTGAGTGGAAGGTCTGGCGATACGCTCCCGCAGCGGACGACTTGGCGGAGGCGCTGGTCAAGGCCAACAAGACTGAACGGGCGAAACTGCTGGAGGCGGACACGGAACTAGTGACGAGAGAGTTGGGGCGTGCGCTCTTGGCACAGGGGCGGCGGCTCTTTATACAAAGCAGCTACGCGCGAGCTACAGAGATTTATGAGCTGGCACTGGACTTGGCCGAGCAATTAGGTGACAAGGAGGTTACCGCTACTGCTTTGCGGGGCATGGGGGCTGTTCAGCAATCGCAAGGTAACTACCCCGCGGCGCTGGAGCAACACCAGAAGAGTCTGAAAATCTCCGAGCAAATTGGCTACAAAATTGGAATCGCCGGTGCGCTGAATAACATTGGAATTATTCGCCAGTCACAAGGCGATTACACTGAGGCGCTGGAACAGTATCAGAAGGGGCTGAAGATATTTGAAGCAATAAACGACAAGGTTGGCATTAGTACCGCGCTGCACAATATTGGCATTACTTATTGGTTGCAAGGCAACTACATTGAAGCGTTGGAGAAACATCGGCAGAGTCTGAAAATCTCTGAAGAGATCGGCAATAAACCTCTTATTGCCAGCACGCTGAGCGATAGCGGACATGTCTATCTAACGCAGGGCAACTATACTGAAGCGCTGGAGCAGTTTCAGAGGAGTCTGAAAATTTCAGAGGATGTCGGCGATAAAGCTGGCATTGCCAATACATTGAACGGCATCGGGACTGTTCACGACAGACAAGGCCACAGTGCCCAGGCATTGGAGCAATATCAGAAGAGTCTGAAAATCGCAGAGGAGATCGGCAACAAAGTTGGCGTTGCCACCGCGTCGAACAACATCGGAATTTGTCATTACATGCAAGGCAACTACGTCGCAGCACTGGAGCAGTATCAGAAGGGGCTGAAAATCTATGAGGCGCTCGGCGACAGATCCAATATTGCCCATGCACTGCATAACATCGGGCGTGTGTATGCTGCGCAAGGCAACTATACCCTGGCGCTGGAGCAACACCAGAAGAGTCTGAAAATCGCGGAAGAAATTGGCGATCAGGGGGCCATAACCAACATCTTGGAGAACTTTGGGGAAGTTCACCTGGCCCTTGGTGACTACAATCAGGTAGTGCAGTTTACAGAGCGCGCCGCTGATCTCGCTCTGCAAATTGGGCTTACTGATGGTCTTTGGGAAGCGCGTACCACCGCCGGTGAAGCTCATTTGGCTCTCAAGCAATTCACCCAGGCCCGCCGATCGTTTGATCAAGCGATTGCCGTCATTGAGGCCCAACGAGCGAACGTCGTGGGCGGAGCGCAAGATCAGCAACGTCACTTTGAATTCAGATTCTATCCTTATCGCTCGATGGTCGAATTGCTTGTCACCCAAAACGATCCCGGTGAAGCCCTGATCTATGCCGAACGCGCCAAGGCTCGCACACTCCTCGATGTCCTCTCAGGCGGTCATGCCAGCATGACAAAAACGATGACCGGTCCGGAGATCGAGCAAGAGCGCAAGCTCAACGGCCAGCTCGTTTCGCTCAACACCCAGATCTATCGCGAGAAGCAACGCAAACAGCCGGACCAGGAACAGCTCAAACTACTCGACTCTCAACTGCAGAAGGCCCGGCTCGATTTTGAAGCATTTCAGGCCAATCTTTATATCGCTCACCCTGAACTCAAAACACAGCGTGGCGAAGCGCCGCCGCTACGGCTTGAGCAATTGAGCTCCCTACTGCCCGACACCACGACCGCCCTGCTTGAATTTGTGGTGGCTAAAGAGAAGGCCTATCTCTTCGTGGTCACCAAATCAGCCGGGGTCAAAGTCTATCCGCTGGAGATCAAACGGAAAGACCTCACCGCCCGGATTGAACAATTCCACTGGCGCCTGGCCAACAAGGATTCCGATTTCCAGGAACTCTCTCAGGAACTCTATCGATTGTTGCTCAAGCCGGCTGAGGTGCAACTCGAGGGCAAGAGCCGTCTGCTGATCGTGCCGGACGGCTCCTTGTGGGAACTTCCCTTCCAGGCCTTGCAAACTTCGCGGAACCGCTACCTGATCGATGATTACATTATCTCCTATGCTCCCTCGCTGACCGTGCTGCGCGAAATGAATAATGCCCGTATCAAGAAGGAGCGGTCTTTCAAGACTCAAAGCCTGCTGGCACTGGGCAATCCGGCGCTCGGCGAACAGACCGTCAAACGAGTCAAGTCAGTCATGATGGACGAAAGACTCGATCCGCTACCGGAAGCCGAACAACAGGTCCGAGCCTTGGGGAGAATCTATGGACCAGGGCACAGCAAGGTCTACATCGGAGCCGAGGCGCGCGAGGAACGCTTCAAAGCTGAAGCCAACGGCTATGAAATCCTGCACCTGGCCACACATGGCGTTTTCAATGATCGCAATCCGATGTACTCACATCTCTTGCTGGCCCAGACCGGCGAAGCGGCAGAGGAGGACGGAATGCTCGAGGCCTGGGAACTGATGAAGATGGATTTGAAGGCAGACCTGGCAGTGCTCTCGGCCTGCGAGACGGCCCGCGGTCGCATCGGCCAGGGTGAGGGGATCATCGGGATGACGTGGGCGCTCTTTGTGGCGGGAGTGCCGAGAACGGTGGTGAGCCAGTGGAAAGTACGATCCGATAGCACGGCGAAATTGATGATCGAATTTCACCGGCAGTTGAAAAGCCAGCCGCGCGGATCGAACTCTGCCGCCGCGGCATTGCGAGCAGCGGCATTGAAACTGAAGAGCGAGAGCCAGTACCAACATCCGTTCCATTGGGCCAGCTTCGTCGTGGTCGGAGACGGATCTTGAGTTAACTTTTGTACTGACCTCTAATCCTTGATCCCTAATTCTCTTTATCTCCTCTGGCTTCCCGATGAATTGTCAGTGGCGGCCATCTTCTGGCTCTGAATCATCTCAGGCAGCTCCCGGTCGGCGCGCTCCCAGGCTTTGAGAAACCGGCGGTAGTTTTGTTCGGCTTCGTCAGATTTACTGAGAGCCCGCTGGGATTGCATCAATCCGAAGTAGGCTCGTCCGCTGCCCGGATCGCGCCGGATCGCGGCGCGGAAAAATTCTTCGGCTTCGGTCCATCGTTTGAGTGCAAGACAGAGTTTACCCGCGACCTCCTCCATTGGATTCGGATAGATCGGCGGTTCGGAATAACCCAGTTTGTACTCCTCTTCGATTGCCTCACGAAGTTTGGCGATCGCATCGTCGGCGTTGCCCGATTGGGCCAGCAACCGGGCCTGCACTTCAAGAGGGGCGACTCCAAGCGCTCGGAGTAGTTGTTTTTGCCGGCCGCCTTGCGGAAGATCTTTGGCCTTGCCGAATTTTTCTTTGAGCCAGGCCGTTTCGCGTTCGAGCCGCTCAAGGTCGGCTCGCGCCGCATCGACATGGCCCTTGCCCAACTGTGCGAGAGCCGATGCGTAATAGCGCCAGGCTTTGAAGACCTCGTAGTTGCCTTCGGCCGGGAGGGTTTTGCCATCCAGAAGCTCGTCCCATTTTTCAAACCGCACCAGCGTCCGCAGGCGCGCCATGCGGGCTTCGAGCCCGGTGCGCGATTTCTCCTCACCGGGTTTTGCGCCGACATCAAGTATTTCCTGACTGGCGCGGAGCGAATCACGATAACGGCCCTGATAATTGTAGACCGTGATGAGGAAGTGCAGATTATGGCCGTATGGGCCGGCGGCGTGATCCGACTCTTCGTGGTTGTCGCGAATGTAGGCCCGATCGACTTCGGCGGAAGTCTCAAAGGCGCGCGCCGCATCGTCCCAGCGATCGACGTGGACGTAGATATGGCCGGGCATATGGACAGCGTGGCCGACTTTGGGCGCGAGCGAGCCGTAGATATCGGCCGCCGGCACGCCGTCGATCGCGCGCGTCCCCGATTCAGTCGCGTGGATCAGATAGTGATGCGCGGCGAGATGCCGTGGAGATTTCGAGAGGACGACCTCAAGCAGCGCGATCGATTCGACGGTTCCGGGTTTCGGAGTTCCATCGCGCTCATAGCCCGCCATCAGCGAAAGCGCGAGAAAGAGTTTGGCTTCAAGGTCGGCGGGATAGAGGGCGACGATCTTTCGCATCATTTTTTGATATGGCTCGCTGGCGCCGAGAAATCCGTTGTTTTGGACCGTCGATTTCTCACCTTGATAACGGGCTTCGACGGCAGCGAGGTAAAGCTTCTCTCGATCGCTTACTTTCGCTGCTAACTCCTTTGCGCGAGCGATGGCTGCATCGCGGCGGGTATCGTTGATGGCTGCCATGGCAATGCCCCATTGCGCCATGGCGCATTCAGGATCGAGTTGCGCCGCACGCTCGAAGCTGCGATCCGCCTCATAAAACCAGAAAGAATGAAGAAGCGCGAGGCCCTGGTTGAAGAATTTCCGGGCTTCCTCTGATTTGGTGGTAATCGTCATCTCAACTTTGCCATAACCATCCATCAACTCGGCGGGCTTGGTTGAAGCCTTCGTTCGATCGAGAGTATGGCAAACTTCCTTCTGCGCTTGGGCGAAAGCCAGACAATAGAGCGCCGAAGAAATCCAGAGAGTAAGGATCGTCATCCGCAGTTTCATTTGACCCTCTCGGACAAAAGCCTCCCGCTCGAGGAGGCAAGATCATCAGTGATCGCTGCTCCCAGCAGCTATTGTTCGTGCTGAAGGGAACCACGCGCTTCATTTTGGCCCGTTATTTGTCGGTCTTTTTCGCGGAACCGGGGCGGAATTTTTTAAGGTTGTCTGCGTTCTCGAAGAAATAGACAGTGCCATCGGATGCGGCGCCGATGACAGCTTTCGCTTTATCTACTTCTTTGCCGCTCACCGGATCCACATCGATGCGGCTCTTGGGGTCTTCCTGCAACCTGGTTTTGCACATATCGCAACATCCGTAATAGGTGCGTCCGTCGACTTTGACCGGAATCTGCTCATTGTCGAATCGTCTCTTATTTATCATGCAAACGTATTTGGCCTCGACTTCGACCAGCTGTCCTCCCTTCTCCTGGCCTGACTGAATGGATGCGCCCACAACCACAGAGTTGAATTGCCGGCCGCTGAAGCTTATGGCGCAGAGCAGGGCGATGACCCACAGAATTTGCTGTTTATTGCATGGCATATCGATTCTCCTATTGTTGGTAAACGGACCGGTTGTTCAGTGAGCGCCAAGCGACAACGCTGAAAAAATATCTGGCGGCGCTGCTCAGATCTCAATAAAGATGTAAATCGTCGTGGCTAGATGTTACACGGCGGCCGGGTTCAACGCCAGTCGAGCTGCCAACAGAATGAGCCAAAAACACTCCTTTTTCCGTTTGAACCAGTAGCACCATTTATTCCTGGACAATTTAACTCGTCCATTTACAAGAGGTGCGTTCGAGGAGCTTTCATTGGCCATGAGAACTTTAGAAACCAACGACTTGAATGTGAAAAGGAGATTAGCATTATGCCACTTACGCCATTAGAGAAAAATGTGTTAGCGCAATTGCAAAAAGCAGCAGTCGGTACACAAACAAATAGCTTTGAGAAATGGTCTATCGCCTGTGTAGTTGATCGTGCTGCCAAACCCACTGTGAAAATTGCCGGACCTGATAAGACAGGTGGAGTATCTTATGATCTTCCTAAGTGGGTCCTCCAGTCGACGACGAATGATAAGAGCCGACAAGATTCCGAGGTGAGAGTCCTTCTAGATCTTATTACCAAGTATGAACACGAGCTGTTGTCGGGTCATTACGATTTCGTCATGCTCTCTTCCGACGGACCGTGTCCAAGTTGTAGGAGTGTCATTAAGGCGTTTCAACAGTATTACAATACCCAAAGCGGTAATTGCCACGGCACTATCATCTATCTGAAGAAGGCTGAGAACGTCGCGGTGAAAGGCGTTTGGGAAACCCCCGTCTTATACGGGTACGGAGACGAGCAGACTGATGACACGCTGCCATATAAGCGGCTCTGATAGATTGCTCAATTCTCGGTCGCGGCATAGAGATTGGCGACTGTATAGAGCCGCCGCTCGTTCACTTGCCCAGGTTTAAATTCCGCGCTGAATACCGGCACCAAGATGCGCTGATATTCCGGACCCTCAAAGCGGTCAAGGTGGGGCCAGGCCGTCGCCAGTAAGGGGGAAGTCAAGACCTGCACTGGCACGGCGGCTCCTCCGACCCGCGGACGGAACGCGGGATAACCGAGGATCGCCCCCCATCCCACTGGAAATAGATCTCCTTCAACCACGCCGTCGGTCCAATCGCCGCCCAGGCGCGCGACGATATGATGATTGGATTGACCCGGCGCGAGCGTGCCGTAGACCGCCAACGTCTGGCTGGTTCTGAAGAGAGCATCGAGCTGCCGCTCGGCGCGGTGGCTATCTGAATCCGCCGCGCCAGCTCTGGCGTCAAGCGGCCAACGTCCTGCATTTGCATCGGCCACTAAACGCCTTAATTCGGGTAGTGATAAATTATCTATCGACACGACTGTTGCCTTTCGCTCTAACGTGAATTCTTCCGCGAAGAACATCCGATGACCAAAGAACTTGGTCAAAACAGCTTTCAAACTGCTTGTCTCAGACTATCTATTTTTTGGCGTTTCTTTAAGGTCGAAGATTACTATTATCCCGCCCCTTGGCCCCAATTCAACGATCAGTTTAGATTTCGAGGCATCGAAATCCTTCATCTCCAAGACGGATTTAAAATCTCGCTGTGCCTGTTTCGGCTTGTATTCATCTCCCGGCTGAGTCTTGATACGCTTCCTTATCTCTTCTACCGGGACCGTGCGATATCCTCTAATCTCAACGTCCTCTACTAGTTTCCGTTGAGCCGCCGTAGAGAAGCCAAGACTGAGTGTGGCCACCATTAACATCCTTGCAAAAGCTACCCTTTTCATCTTCCTCCTTAAGCCCTATATACTCTAGCGCGTATTTTCCGGCTGAGCTAGGAACGGCAGGGGCTTTATTTTGTTGCATCGACCTGATTGTCATCTGATGTGCAAGCGTTGTCACTTGATGTGCAAATTGACAACCAATTTGGACAGACGGCGTTTTTCCGAATCTATCTCCGAAAAGCGCAATTATCGGAATTAACGTCTTGAAGGCAGAAAAGGCGTCTGGCCAGAGTACGCGTAATTTGGAGGGGCCGGCCGGCGAGGTTTCGCTCATACCGTCAATGCTCAAGTGCCGGATGCGGCCCACTGGAATTTACTGAATTTTCGCGAGTACTCAGCAGTCGATAATCGGTGGAAAACTGCGGGTTATTACTGCACTTCTCCTTCGAGCGTAATCCCTGCCAAACTATCGATGCGCGCCACGATGCCCCAGCCGTAGAAATCATTGGCGACGCCGATCAGCAATTCGTTGTCGCCGACGTTGAGCGGCAAATTGAAAGTGGTGTTTTCGATCGAACATCTGCCGTCCGGCTCTTTGCGAATCGGATGCAGATACCAGTTTTTATCGACGTACAGCAATTTCCCATTGATCAGCAC
>Ga0081539_10004821_pt1 | contig 14466 bp, 11 predicted proteins | sample TabmetS4T2R2_FD_71023 | JGI IMG/M metagenome (GOLD analysis project Ga0081539, IMG submission 71023) | Tabebuia heterophylla rhizosphere microbial communities from the University of Puerto Rico - S4T2R2 | ecosystem: Host-associated > Plants > Roots > Rhizosphere ...
TGGTCGACGACGCCATCATCGCCGTCGAGATGATGATGGTGAAGCTGGAGCAGGGCGCGAGCCGGCTCGAGGCCGCGACCTACGCCTACACCTCGACCGCCTTCCCCATGCTGACCGGCACCTTGGTCACCGCCGTCGGCTTCGTGCCGGTGGGCTTTGCCCGTTCGAGCGCCGGCGAGTACACCAACTCGATCTTCTGGGTGGTCGGCCTGTCGCTGGTCATCTCGTGGTTCGTGGCGGTGCTGTTCACGCCCTGGATGGGCTATCACCTGCTCCCGACGCCCAAGGTCCACCACCACGATCCCTACGCCGGGCGGCTCTACACCGCCTTCCGCAAGCTGGTCGTATGGTGCGTGACGTGGCGCAAGACCACCATCGCCATCACCGCACTCGCCTTCGTGGCGGCCATGGGCGCCTTCACCCTGGTGCAGAAGCAGTTCTTCCCGACAGCCAACCGCCCCGAGCTGATCGTCGACCTGAAGTTGGCGCAGGGCGCTTCGTGGGCCGCGACCGACCGCGAGGTGCGTCGTTTGGAGAAGTGGCTGGGCGAGAACCACGACGTCGCCTTCTATACGTCCTATGTCGGCGCCGGCAGCCCGCGCTTCTACCTGCCGACCGTGCCCGAGCTCTCCAACGCGAACTTCGGCCAGGTCATCGTCATGACCAAGGACCTGGCCGCGCGCGAGCGCGTCGTCGCCGAGCTGAACCAGCTGTTCGCCAACGGCTTCGAGGCGGTGCGCGCCCGCGTGCAGCGCCTGCAGAACGGCCCGCCGGTCAGTTACCCGGTGATGTTCCGCGTGCTGGGCGACGATCCGCAGCAGGTCCGCGCCGTCGCCGAGAAGGTCCGCCAGGTGTTCAAGGCCGATCCCGCCACGCGCGACATCAACTTCGATTGGAACGAGCTCGCCAAGACCGTGCGACTGGAGGTCGACCAGAACAAGGCGCGTGCGCTCGGCGTCGATTCCCAGCTTTTGGGCAACACGCTGCAGACCTTGCTGTCGGGCGTGACCGTGACGCAGTACCGCGACCGCACCGAGACGATCGACGTCGTGGCCCGCGCGGTACCGGGCGAGCGCCTCAGCGTCGAGGGGCTGGAGGCGATCAACCTGCGCACCGGCAACGGCGGTGTGGTCTCGCTCGCCCAGCTCGCCACGCTGCGCTTCGAGCTCGAGGAGCCGATCCTGTGGCGGCGCAACAAGGAGCTTTTGATGACGGTGCGCGCCGGTGTGATCGACGGCGTGCAGGGTCCCGACGTTGCCGCCCGCATCGACAAGGCGCTCAGTCCCATGCGCGCCGACCTGCCCGCCGGCTACCGCATCGAGATCGGCGGCGACAGCGAAGAGAGTGCCAAGAGCCAGGGGTCGATCTTCAAGATGATGCCTGTCATGGCCTTCCTGATGCTGCTCTTCTTGATGCTGCAGCTACAAAGCTTCTCCAAGCTGGCGCTGGTCGTACTGACGGCGCCGCTGGGATTGATCGGCGTGTCCTTGTTCCTTCTGGTGTTCAACCAACCCTTCGGCTTCGTCTCGCTGCTGGGCGTGATCGCCCTCGCCGGCATGATCATGCGCAACTCGGTGATCCTGGTCGACCAGATCGACCAGGACATCGCCGCCGGCCATTCGGCCTGGGACGCCGTGATCGACGCCACGGTGCGCCGCGCCCGGCCGATCCTGCTGACCGCTGGCACCGCCATCTTCGCCATGATCCCGCTCTCCCGCAGCGTGTTCTGGGGGCCGATGGCGGTGGCGCTGATGGGCGGCCTGCTGGTGGCGACCGCGCTCACCCTCCTGTTCCTGCCGGCGCTCTACGCCGCCTGGTTCCGGGTCAAACGGCCGGCCGAGAAACCCAGGCTGGTCGACGAGCCAGCCGGTCATCCGCCGCTCGCGGTCGCAGCGGAGTAGCTAAGGCCGCAGCAGGGTCATGTTGAAGGGACCGGCGTTGGCCGCGGCGTGAGCGATTGCCTCGTTCACGTCGTCCAGGCTGAAGCATCTGGCCTGGTGGTGGCCGAGCGACAGCAACCCCGCCCGCACCAACGCGATCAGCCGCGCAATGGAATCGCGCGGGTACATCCACTGGCCATGAATGGTTATGCAATGGCGCATCAGCCAGTCATAGGGGACCGCGATGTCCTGCCGGACACCGCCCATCAGGACGACGCGGCCGTAGGGCCGCACCGCGAGCAGCGCGGCCCGCACCTGACCCGGTGTGGCCGCCGGCGGCAGGAGGTCGAGCACGCAGTCGATCGGCGCCGGCGCCGCATCAAGAATGGCTTTGCGATCATGCTCCTCGTCGACCGCCATGCGCACTGGTCGCACCCGCTTGCCAAAGCGCTGCACCAGATCGTCGAGGGCTTGCTGATTGCGGCCCGTGGCAATCACCGTGCTGGCGCCCATGGCCAGGGCTACTGCGACGCCGCCGCTACCGAAGGCGCCAGTCGCGCCGTTCACCAGGACGGTCTCTCCCGGCTGCAGTTTGGCCGCGACGTAGCCGCCATACGGCACGACGAAGTTGCCGAACGCGCACCATGACGCCGCCTCGGCATTTCCGAGCAGCCCGATGCGCACCGCGCACTCCGTCGGCACGCGGGTACGCTCGGCCCACGAACCGTCGTGGAAGTAGTTCTGGAGGCGCCGGGCGCGCTCGCTGCCGGCGGTCAGGCCCTGCAGGATGATGTCGGGCGCCTGCGCATTGTCGCGCGAGCGCACCGTGGGATCGCAGAACACCCAGTCGCCGACGGCGAGTTCGGTCGCGTCGGGCCCCACCTGGCGTACCCGGCCGATGCAGCCCGCGCCCGGGATGACGGGCGGCTCGAGCAGGTAGCGGCGCTTGCCGCTGAACACCTCGCCCGCATAGGCCAGCACCTTGGTGGCGGCGACGTCGACGATGACCTCGCCGGTGCCAAGCACGGGATCGGGCACGGTTTCAACGGCGAGCGGCGCGCCGAGCGCCTTCAGGACGGCTGCTTTCATGGGAGTCCTCGTATCGGTGGATGGCCCATTCTCGCGATCCTTGCCGTGGCCATTCAGGCCTAGTATTATCCTGGGATTGTGAGTGCCACCTTGTCCGACCTCAGCCGCAACGAACTGGGCGATTTCCTGCGCTCGCGTCGCGAGCGACTGACGCCGCGCGCCGCGGGGCTTCCCGCCGGCCGGCGGCGACGCACGCCGGGGCTGCGCCGCGAGGAGGTGGCCGAACTCGCGGGCATCGGCGTCGATTGGTACATCCGCCTGGAGCAAGGTCGCTCGGTCAGCCCATCGGTCACCACGGTCGATGCCCTGGCCCGTGCGCTGAAGCTCAGCAAGGTCGAGCACGCCCATCTGCGCGCCCTCACCCGCAATCCAGACCGCCGCGCCTTCGTGCGCGAGACCGTGCCGGAAGCCATCAGGCGCGTCGTCGAGAGCCTCAACCAGCCCGCCTATGTCACTGGCCGTCGTTGGGATGTGCTCGCCTGGAACAAGGCCGCCGACGACGTCTTCGCCTTCGGTCGCTTGCCCGAGGAGGATCGCAACATCCTCATCATCATCCTGACCAAGCCCGCGACGCGGCGCGTGTTCGGCGCGAGCTGGAGCGAACTGGCAAGACGCGTGGTGGCGCAATTCCGCGCCACCCACGACCTGTGGGCGGATGATCCGGCATTCGTCGAGCTGTTAGCGCGCTTGCGCCGCGAGAGCCCCGAGTTCACGACCTGGTGGAAGGCCCACGACGTGCGTGCCGCCGTCTCCGGCCGCAAACAGATGGCCCATCCCAAGAAAGGCCTGCTCCGCTTCGAGCATGCGAGCTTTCAGGCCAGCGACGATCCCGCCCTGAAGCTCATCATCTACACGCCGGTCCCGAACGTGTAGCCTGCGGCCATGACAGAACCGGTACTTGCTTTGGACGGGCCAGTCCTGATCTTCGGCGGCCCCTACAGCAATCTCGAGGCCACGGTCGCGCTGCAGCGCGAAGCGGCCCGGCTGGATATCCGGCCGCACAACATCGTCTGCACCGGCGATGTCGTGGCCTATTGCGCCGATCCGGTGGCGACGGTCGCCGCCATCCGCGACTGGGGCGTCCACGTCATCATGGGCAACTGCGAGGAGTCGCTGGGCTGGAGCAAGGACGATTGCGGCTGCGGCTTCGAGGAAGGAACGGCCTGCGAGCAGCTCTCCATAGACTGGTATGCCTATGCCAACCGTGCGCTGGACGCAGCCGATCGGCAGTGGATGCGATCGCTCCCCAGGCGCCTCGATATCGAGATCGGAGACCGCCGACTGGCCGTGATCCATGGCTCGGTCGAGACCATCAACAGCTTCGTCTTCGCCTCGACGCCGTGGGCCGACAAGGAACGGCAGATCGCGATGACCGGTTGTGACGGCGTGATCGGCGGCCACAGCGGCATCCCCTTCAATCACACCGCCGACGGCAAGCTCTGGCACAACAGCGGCGCCCTCGGGATGCCGGCGAACGATGGCACGACGCGGGTGTGGTACAGCCTCTTCGTCCCGCATGGCGACGGCATCGACATTCGCCTGATGTCCCTGCCGTACGACTACGGTGCGACAGCCCGCAAGATGCGCGAGCGCGGATTGCCGCCGGGTTACGCCGACGCTCTGCAAAGCGGGCTGTGGCCGAGCTGCGATGTATTGCCTGCCGAGGAATTGGCGAGCAGAGGCGAGGCGCTTGCTCTCGATCCTTTTCATTGGGCATCGACTGGCGTCCACGCCTGATCGCCCAGGGCATTGCCAGCACTGCTGGCACCCCCGTCTTATTTGCGCGTTTGCGCGCGCTATGGTACGCAAAAAATAACCGCAGTTGACATCGGGGAGCACTTAGGTTATGATCCCTCATGCGTCGCCTTCCGGCGGCTCCGTTCTATGCATCGTTCATCCGATATCATGCCGCCGGCCGGAGCCGCGCCCGCCGGCAACCCCCATTGTTAGTCGCCCAACGCGCTAGCGCGTGATGATGTCATGTCGACTCATTGCCGGGAGCGCGCCACTCCAGTGGCGCTCTTCCTTGCCGCTGCAACACTCCATGAGCGGCACTGGAGTGCCGCGCTCCCGGCAAAGACGGTCGACTTCGGGTCATCAGGCACTAGGAGATGCGCCCTTCGACGGTATGAATGTCGACGGTCCGCTCAGCGCTCACTTCGAGAATGATCTCGATGCCGCGCACGATGTCCTCAACCGCCATCGATGGCGCCGCACCCAGCCGGGCGACCTGCTCGGGCACGTAGGGGATGTGCAGGAAGCCGCCGCGAAAGGCCGCGGGATGGTCCTGGGCGATGTCCATCAGCGAATAGAGGATGTGGTTGCAGACGAAGGTGCCGGCCGTGTTCGACACTGCCGCCGGCAGGCCCGCCTTGCGCAGTGCCGCGACGCAGGCCTTGATCGGAAGGGTGGCGAAATAGGCCGCGGGGCCGTCCTTCACCACCGGCTTGTCGATCGGCTGCCTGCCGTCGTTGTCGCGGATGCGGGCGTCCTGGACGTTGATGCCGACCCGCTCCAGGCAGAGCTCGCTGCGGCCGCCGGCCTGGCCGACGCACAGCACTATGTCGGGCCGGACCTTGTCGATCGCCGCGCGCAGCACGCCGGCCGACTTGGCGTAGGACGTCGGCAGCTCGGCGGTATGGACAGCGATGCCGGCGATCCGCTTCCTGAGCTTGCCGACCGCGAGAGAGGACGGGTTAACCTCGTCACCGCCGAACGGATCGAAGCCCGTCACCAAAGCCTTCATGTCGTACTCTCTGCAAACGAAAAGGGGCGCCCAAGGGCGCCCCTGACGTTAGTCGTTCCTTCGCCCGGCGGCTACTTGTTGGCCGCGTCGACGGCCCGGCGGGCCATCACGTTGACCAGGTGGGCGCGGTACTCGGCGCTGGCATGGATGTCGCTGTTCAGCCCGTCAGCCGGGACCTTGATGTCCTTGATGGCGTCCGACGAGAAGTTCTTGGCCAGCGCATCCTCCATCGCCTTGACGCGGAACACGCAGGGGCCCGCGCCGGTGACGGCAACGCGCACGCCGCCCGCCGTCTTGGCCACGAACACGCCAACCATGGCGTAGCGCGACGCCGGATTGGGGAACTTCATGTAGGCCGCCTTCTCGGCCTTGGGAAAGCTCACCGAGGTGACGAGCTCGCCGTCGCTCAGCGCCGTCTCGAACAGCCCCTTGAAGAAGCTGTCGGCGGTGTGCTTGCCGGTGTTGGTGGTGACGGTGGCGTTGAGCCCCACCACCGCCGCCGGATAGTCGGCCGCCGGGTCGTTGTTGGCGATCGAGCCGCCGAGCGTGCCGCGATTGCGCACCTGCGGATCGCCGATATGGCCCGCGAGATAGGCCAGCGCCGGGATCGCGCCCTTGACGTCAGCCGAGCTCGCCACGTCGGCGTGGCGGGTCATGCCGCCGATCACGACGTTGTTGCCCTCGACCTTGATGCCGGCCAGCTCCTTGATGCCGCCGAGATCGACGACGTCCGAGGGCTTGGCGAGCCGCTGCTTCAGCGTCGGGATCAGGGTCATGCCGCCCGACATCGGCCGGGCCTCGTCCTTGCCCTTGAGCAGGTTGGCCGCGTCGGCCAGCGTCTTGGGGCGATGGTAGTGAAAGTCGTACATCTCTGATCCTCCCGTTACTCGGCCGCCGCGCGCGCGCCATGGATCGCCTGCCACACGTTGAGCGGCGTGGCGGGCATCGGCACGTGGCTGACGCCGAGCGGCGCCAGCGCGTCGTGGACGGCATTCATCACGGCGGCGGGTGCGGCGATCGCACCGGCCTCGCCGCATCCCTTCACGCCCAGCGGATTGTGCGGACAGGGCGTGACCTTGTTGGCGAGCTTGAACGACGGCACGTCGCTCGCGCGCGGCATGGTGTAGTCCATGTACGAGCCGCTGATCAGCTGGCCCGTCTCCTTGTCGTAGACGGCGTTCTCGAGCAGCGCCTGGCCGACGCCCTGCACGATGCCGCCATGCACCTGGCCTTCGACGATCATCGGGTTGACGATGTTGCCGAAGTCGTCGACGGCGGTGAAGTTCACGATCTCGACCTCGCCGGTGTCGGGATCGACCTCGACCTCGCAGATCTGCGTGCCTGCCGGATAGACGAAGTTGGTCGGATCGTAGAATGCGTTCTCGTCCATGCCGGGCTCGAGCTCTTCCAGCGGATAGTTGTGCGGCACATAGGCCGCGAAAATCGCCTGGCCGAGGGGCACGGCCTTGTCGGTGCCGGCCACCTTGAAGGTGCCCTGCTCGAAGACGACGTCGGCCACCGACGCCTCCATCAGGTGGGCGGCGATCTTCTTGCCCTTGGCGATGACCTTGTCGGCCGCCTTCATGATCGCCGAGCCGCCGACCGCCAGCGAGCGGCTGCCATAGCTGCCCATGCCGAACGGCGTCGTCGCCGTATCGCCATGGACGACCTCGATGTTCTCGATCGGCACGCCGAGCTTGTCCGACACCACCTGGGCGAAGGTCGTCTCGTGGCTCTGGCCGTGGCTGTGCGCCCCGGTCAGGATCTGGACGTTGCCCGTCGGGTTGAACTTGATCTGCGCCGACTCCCACTGGCCGACACCGCCGCCCAGCTGGCCGATCACCCGAGACGGTCCCAGGCCGCAGGCTTCGATATAGGACGAGAAGCCGATACCGCGCAGCTTGCCGCGCGACTTGGCTTCGGCGCGGCGAGCTTCGAAGCCCTTGTAGTCGGCGATCTTGATCGCCTCGTCGATGATCGGCGGGTAGTTGCCCGAATCGTACTGCAGCGCCACCGGCGTCTGGTACGGGAAGGCATTCGACGGAATGAAGTTCTTCCGGCGCAGTTCGGCCGGATCCATCTTCAGTTCCTTGGCCGCCTTGCTGACGATGCTCTCGATGACGAACGTCGCCTCGGGCCGCCCGGCGCCGCGATAGGCATCGACCGGCGCGGTGTGCGTCAGCGCTGCCTTCACGTTGGCGTAGATCAACGGCGTCGTGTACTGGCCGGCCAGCAAGGTGGCGTAGAGGTAGGTCGGCACGGCCGTCGAGAAGGTCGAAAGGTAGGCGCCCATGTTGGCGACAGTCTCGACCTTGAGGGCCAGGAACTTGCCGTCCTTGTCGAGCGCCAGCTCGGCATGGGTGACGTGATCGCGGCCATGCGCGTCGGTCTGGAACGATTCGCTGCGCTCGGCAGTCCACTTGATCGGTCGGCCGACTCGCGCCGCCGCCCAGGTAACCATCGTCTCTTCGTTGTAGCAGAAGATCTTGCTGCCGAAGCCGCCCCCCACATCGGGGGCGATGACGCGCAGCTTATGCTCCGGAATGCCCAGTACGAAGGCCGACAGGATCAGGCGCAGCACGTGCGGATTCTGCGTCGTCGACCACAGCGTATAATTGCCCGTGCCCTTGTCGTATTCCGCCGCCGCGGCGCGCGGCTCCATGGCGTTGGGGATCAGGCGGTTGTTGACCAGATCGAGCTTGGTGACATGGGCTGCCTTGGCGAAGGCCGCATCGACATCGGCCTTCACACCGATTTCCCAGTCGTAGATGAGATTGCCCGGCGCTTCGGCGTGGACCTCGGGCGCGCTCTTGTCTAGCGCCTTGGCGAGATCGACGTTGGACGGCTTCACGTCATAGTCGATCTTGATTGCTTCGGCGGCGTCCTTGGCTTCGTCGTGGCTGTTGGCCACGACCATCGCCACCGTGTCGCCGACATAGCGCACGGTATCGACTGCCATGACCGGATGCGGCGGCGCCTTGTGCGGCTGGCCGTGCTTGTCCTTGACCACCCAGCCGCAGATCAGGCCACCAACCTTGGCGTCGGCCGTGTCTTTGCCGGTGAAGATCGCGACGACGCCCGGCATCGCCTTGGCGGCCGAGGTGTCGATGCTCTTGATCTTGGCGTGAGCATGCGGCGAGCGCACGAAGTGCGCGTAGGTCGCGCGTGCGAGCGGCAGGTCGTCGACATAACGGCCCGTGCCGGTTAGGAAGCGCTGGTCTTCCTTCCGTGTGACCCGGGCGCCAATTCCGGTTTGCGCAGTCATGGCTACACCCCCGCTGACTTCATGGCGGGCGCTGCCGCCAGGATGGCCTTCACGATGTTGTGGTAGCCGGTGCAGCGGCAGAGGTTGCCCTCGAGCTCACGGCGCACCGTCGCTTCGTCGAGCTGGTAGTTGTGGCGCTTCACCATGTCGATGGCGCTCATCACCATGCCCGGGGTGCAGAAGCCGCACTGCAAAGCGTGGTTCTCGCGGAACGCCTCCTGCATGGGATGAAGTTTCTCGGCGCTCTCGGCCAGGCCTTCGATGGTCGTGACCTTGGCGCCTTCGGCCTGGACGGCAAGCATGGTGCAGGACTTCACCGACTTGCCGTCGACGTGCACGACGCAGGCGCCGCACTGGCTGGTATCGCAGCCGACGTGGGTGCCGGTCATGCCAAGATGCTCACGCAGGAATTGCACCAACAGCGTGCGCGCCTCGACCTTGCCCGAGGCGGGCTTGCCGTTGACGGTCATGGCGACGGGAATGGTCATGCACTCTTCTCCCTCACGTTATTGGTTTGCACAGGCGCGCAAAATCTACGCCTGCCGGGCGTTGAAGCGACTCTCGCAAGCCGCTCATGCGCCGGTCAAGCGAATTGCGGATGACTACCGACTGCCCTCTTCCGACGGCAGTTGCTGCTAACGGCTCGCAAGGAAAATCAGGATCAGGACGGCTGCGCCGACGCCAATGACCAGCCAGTGCCGGTAGCCTCGCTGCGCTGCAGCGGGCGGCGGTGACGGCGGGGAAACCGTGTCGGGGACCGGCGGCGCATCCGACGCCGTCCCTGCCACCGCAGCGGCCGGCGGCGGGCCGCCGACGACGGTCGCGAACTTGCCGAAGAACTCGTCGGCCAGCTTCTTCGCTGTGCCGTCGATCAGCCGGGCGCCGACCTGGGCGATCTTGCCACCGACCTGAGCGTCGACGTTGTAGTTCAAAACCGTGTCGGCACCATCCTCGCGCAGCGTGACCGCGGCACCGCCCTTGGCAAAGCCTGCGGCCCCGCCCTGCCCTTCGCCGGAGATCTTGTAGCCATTGGGCGGGTCGATGTCGCTCAGCGTCACCTTGCCCGAGAAGGCCGCACTGACCGGGCCGATGCGCATGCGCACCTTGGCTTTCATCTCGGTGTCCGAAACCTTCTCCAGGGACTCGCAGCCCGGAATGCAGGCCTGCAGCACGGCGGGATCGTTCAACGCCGCAAAGACCTTCTCCCGCGAGGCCGGGATCTTGTACTCGCCCTTGATTTCCATTTGGTAACTCCTGGCTGGCGGCTGGCGCCTACCACTTACTGGTATAGGAGTCCGGCGGCGGTTCTGCCAGTGGTTCGCGCAGAGAGACGTAGATGGTCGCCAGATACGGCACGGCCATCAGCACAGCCAATGCACCGAACCAGTCGGCCTGGGTATTCCAGAACAGGGTGCCGATCACCCAGCGGCCGCCATCGACCGCGACGAAGCCCCCCGCTCCACCGTCATGCAACTTGATGGCGCCCTCGGTCACCACCATGACGATGGCCCAGAAAACCAGCAGGAACGAAAGGGCAATTTCCGGCAGGATCGGCCGCACGCGGCTGTACGACCGGTCCATGCGCACGAAGCCCTTGCTGCCGTCGTAGCCCAGAAGCCGGCCAAAGGAGAGCGCCTTGGCCCAGCGGTCGGCGCGCGACACCGGTTCGCTGCGCACGATGGTCAGCGTCTTCCACGCCATCAGCACGATCGACGGGATGACGAAACTCCAGATCGGGAAATCGCGGTAGCGGCCGTCGATGGCGATCTGGCGGTACCAGGTCTCGCCGACACGGATGACACCGTCGTACCAGTCGATGCTGATGACGATCAGGTAGAAGATGCAGATCACGGTCAGCACCAGATACAGCACCTGCAGCATCAGGTCGGCGCGCCTTACGATCTGGTAGCGCGGCAGTTCGCGCCAGGCACGCCAGGCTTCGCGCACGCGCGCGCCGTAGAGCGAAGGGTCGGCCATCTTGCCGGTCAGGCTGTCGGCGATGCCGCGCAGCAGGGCGTAACTGAAGAGACCGAGCAGGATGGCCCAGAACACGACGCCCACCATCTTCTCGAAATAGAAGGTGCGTGAGAGGTCGATCCAGGTCGACTGCACGTAGCAGGTCGCCACGAGCTGGGCGAAGACGGCGAAGATCGCGATCGCCTTGCCGCGCGCGTAGCGGCGCATCACGACGAAGCCGCCCAGCATCAGGCCGGCGGCCAGGGTCGACAGGGTGAACAGGATCGGCCAGTGCGGCTCGGCCGAGACCGGCTTGCCGAGCTCGAACTTGTCGTGGCGCTGGGCGTCCAAAAGGCCCCAGGAGGCGCCGACCGTCCCTTCCTGGCGGGCCTTCCAATGCTGGTCGAAGGCCTCGACGACGTTGTAGTCGAACTTCTCCCGGTCAGCGATGCCGCGGAAGGTCGAGAAGTAGCGCACCTGCTCGACCCGACCGGGCCGCGCGTCGGAGCGCATGCGGCCGTCGCTCGGCCAACCGGTCTCGCCGATCACGATCGTCTTGCCCGGGAAGCGCTCCTGCACCTTCTTGTAGATGTCGACGATGTGCTTCTCGATGGTCGGCTTGCCGTCGGGCTCGCGGCGATCCAGCCCGATCGGCACGTCCTCCCAGTACGGCAGGATATGGATGGTGATGAAGTCGACCTCGTCGGCCAGCGACGGGTTGCGCATCCAGAATTCCCAGACATCGGCGTATGTGACGGGCTGCGACACGCGCTGCTTGACCTGGCGGATGTAGCGCCGCAGCTGGTTGGCCGTCAGCTCCTTGCGCAGCAGCACCTCGTTGCCGACGATCACCCGCTCGACCGTGTCCTTGTACTTGTTGGCATGGTCGATCAGGAGGTTGATCTGCTCGAGATTTTCCTTGTCGTTGTCGTTCAGCCAGGCGCCATGCCACACTTTCAGTCCGTACTTGCCGGCACGCTGCGGCACGGCCTCGAGGTTCTCACCCGTCGAATAGGTCCGGACGGCGCGGACCTTGCCCTGAAGGCGCTTCAAATCCTCTTCGATCTGGTCGGACGTCGGGAAGCTGCGGGTGAGCGGACTCTGGCCCGGCCGGTAGGGAGCGAACGACACGCTCTGCAAGGGTGCATTGGTCCAGCCGGCGATCTCGACCGGCCTGTTGGGCCACCACCACCACAAAAGATTGAGCGCGGCGACAGCCACAAAGGCGATCAGCGCCACCAGGACACGCATGGGAGGCTTTTAGCAGGATCGATCGCGCGACGTATGGCTTTTCGCAGGCGGTTTGTCCCCAGAATGTTCTCGTAGGCGAGGGTTTAGAGCGCGCCGCGCTCCACGCCGGCGATGGCCTGTCGCACGATCTGATGACCACGGAACAGCACCGCTTCCTTCCAGTCGTCGGTCTCCGGATAGAACTGCCGGCGCATCGCCGAGCGCACTGGCCCCGCCTCCTTGCCGAGCGGGTCGCCGTACTTGTGCAGCCAGTGGTCGGCGCGGAAGGCCTTCTGGCCGCTTTCACGATCGAAGGTGCCGTATTCGAGCGTGCACATGGTGAGGCGGGTCTCGGGCTCGGTCAGCACGCGGTTGAGGCCATAGTGGCCGAGCCCATCGCGCGCCTGCGACGCCGTCTGGCCGCGCTTGGACTCCGTCACCGACTCGCCCCAGAAGGCGCGAACGCGGCGTGAGCCGGGCGTGTCGATGTCGTAGTGGGTGATCGGCTCGCCGTAGCCGTACGGCCCCAGCCCGGTATGGAAGTCGATGACGGCGACGTCCGGCCGACCTTTCAGGAAGCGGTCGGTGATGGCATGGAGGGTGCGGTTCGACCAGCTCGGTCCGCCGCCGCCGAAGAACATGCCGTCGGGATGGCTGTACTGGCCGCCCGACACCGCGCGGAAATAGGCGATGTCGCCCACCTTCTTGCGATAGGCCGAGAGCTTGGCGTCGGCGGCATCGAGGGTCGGCTGGTCGAGCCCCTTCGGCACCAGGAAGTCGGCGATCTCGAGATACCCCTCGTTCACCGGGTAGAGCTTGCCGTGATCGACATAGTTGCGGTTGAGGTCGTTGCCTTCCTCCGTGACGCGCCGCGTCCAGGCAAACCCGTAGGGATTGATGGCGTGCACGAACACGGCCGCCGTGTCCTTGGGCAGGCCGGCCGCGCCGACGCTCGCCAGCCAGTCGACCTGGAAGCCCGAGCCGCAATAGCCCTCCACGCCGTGTGTGCTGGAGATCGTCACGACCACTCGCGAGGCGTCGTCCGGTCCCAGGCGCGCCACGTCGGTCGACAAGGCCTCGCCCTTCGGGCCCTTCCTCGGGTTGTCGTAACGATAGGTCGTGGCGCCGGCGACGCGGGCCGCGGCCAGGAACTTATCGCGGGCCTCGCCATAGGAGGCGGCGAAGGAGTGGATGTTCGTCATGATCGTTACTCAGGCACGCAGGGTTAGTCCGCCATCGACCACCAGCTCGTGGCCGGTGATGAAGTCGGCCTCGTCGGACGCCAGCAGGAGCGCGCCGCGGGCAATATCGATCGGCTGGCCGAGCCGGCGCAAGGCCGCCTTCTTCTCCCAGACGGCACGGATCTCGGGATTGTCGAAGTTGGTGCGGGTCATGCCGGTATAGATGGCGCCGGGACAGACATAATTGGCGGTGATGTTGAACTTGCCGAGCTCGAGCGCCAGCGTGCGCGTCAGCCCGCCGACGCCGGCCTTGGAGGCGCAGTAGGCGGCAAGCCCATAGTCGGTGTCGAAGGCCATCACCGAGGCCGTGTTGACGATGCGGGCGCGCCCCTTCTCCCTGGCGCGCGCCTTGAGCGCCGGTATGGCCTCGCGGCACAGGCGGAACATGGCGCGCACATTGACGCCGTTGACATGGTCCCACTCAGCGTCGGTCATCTCCTCGACGAAGGCCCGGCCGCTGACGCCGGCATTGTTGAACAGGATGTCGAGGGCGCCGAACCTGGCGAGCGCCGCCTCGACGATCTTCTTGGGCGCATCGTCGCCGGTGATGTCGCAGGCGAAGGCGGCGATGGCGTTGTTGCCGGCATGAGCCTGCTCGATCGCCGATTCCGGCCGGTCGACCGCCAGCACCTGCGCCCCCTCGTCGGCGAACAACTTGGCCGACGCGGCACCGATACCTGAGGCGGCTCCGGTCACGATCGCGATCTTGCCTGCCAGCCTGCTCATGACGCCCTCTTCATTCCACCTTCACGCCCGACGCCAGAGCCACGCGCTGCCACAGCGCCAGGTCCTTCTCAAGCACCTCGGCGAAGGCCTTGGTGCCGCCGCCGACGGGATCGGCGCCGAACACGACCAGGCGTTCGCGCGTCTCGGGCGTGAGCGAGGCCTCGACGAAGGCGCGCTCGAGCTGGCGGATGATGACCCGCGGCGTCCCGGCCGGCGCCATGATGCCCGCCCAGACGACGACCTCGGCGGTCGGCCAGCCGGCTTCGGCCATGGTCGGCACGTCGGGCAGCAGCGGCGAGCGCGTCCGGGTCGTCACCGCCAGCGGCCGGAACT
>Ga0081539_10004822_pt1 | contig 14466 bp, 12 predicted proteins | sample TabmetS4T2R2_FD_71023 | JGI IMG/M metagenome (GOLD analysis project Ga0081539, IMG submission 71023) | Tabebuia heterophylla rhizosphere microbial communities from the University of Puerto Rico - S4T2R2 | ecosystem: Host-associated > Plants > Roots > Rhizosphere ...
CGGGTGCCTGCCGCGTGACCGGCACGCGGCGGTCCGCGCTGCGGCTGGGACAACCCGCGGCGATAGGGCATGCGTCGCAACTCGGCCTTCGGACAGTGCAGACGCGCGCACCGAACTCCATGCTCGCGTGCATCCAGGCAGCGGCTGCGTCGCCCCTGGTGCGGGCGCCGCCCGCGGTTGCCAGTCCATCGGCCAGGGACTGCAGGTCGGCCATGGGAGCGTCATCGGGCAGACCGAAGCGGCGCACCAGCCAGCGCCGCACGTTGGTGTCGACGGCACCGACCGGCATGCCGAACGCGATCGCGGCCACCGCGCGGGCGGTGTAGGCGCCCACACCCGGCAGGCGTCGCAGGCCATCGACGTTGGGCGGCCAGCCATCAGCGACAATCAGGGACGCGGCCCGGCGCAGGAGGAGAGCGCGCCGGTTGTAGCCGAGGCCCGTCCATGCGGCCAGCACATCGGCCTCGGATGCATGCGCCATGGCCTGCGGCGTGGGGTATCGGGCCAGGAACGCCGGAAAGCGCTCGGCGATGCGCGACGCCTGGGTCTGCTGCAGCATGACCTCGCTGACGAGGACCGCCCAGGGTTCGCGGCTGCGGCGCCACGGCAGATCCCGGCGCTCACGCCCGAACCATTTCAGGATGCGGCGCCGGATCCCAGGAAGCGTTGCGGCCATCACCGGCAGCGTAGCGAACGCCACGGGTCGGGGACCATCGGCCCATCCGGGAACCATCGACAGGCCGCCGCGCGCTTGCCGTAGAGTGACCCGAAACCCGAAATCCGCTGGCTGCCAGGAGGAACCTCGTGCCCCGCCGACCCCACCTCGTCGCGCTGATCGCCGCCGCGATGTCGCTGACCGTCCTGTTCCCCGGCACGGCGCTCGCTGCCACGCCAACGCTGACGCCACGGGTCGTGCAGGATGGGCTGGTCATCCCCTGGGACATTGTCTTCGCCCCCGGCGGGCAGATGATCGTCACCGAGCGGCCTGGTCGCGTGCGTGTCTATGCGAGTGGCGCGATTGATGCGCCGCTGCTGGCGACCACGACGCTGTCCAACGTCCATGCCGAAGGCGAGGCCGGGGTCATGGGCATCGCCATCGATCACGGCTTCGCCAGCAACCGATACGTGTACATCTGCGTGTCACGCGACGACAACGGCGCGTGGCGCAACCAGCTCATCCGGTACAGCGTCACGCCCAGCTGGCACCTGCAGCTCAACAAATACCTCATTCGCAACGGGATGCGGGCGTCGCCGATCCACAATGGCTGCGCGGTCCAGGAGGGCCCCGACCACAGGATCTGGCTGAGCATGGGCGACGCGAACCAGCCGTTCGACGCCCAGGATTCGGGCAAGCTCAATGGCAAGATCCTCCGTGTCAACCGCGACGGCACGATCCCGGACGACAATCCGATCTGGCCCGGCAACAGCAGCCCGACCCGCGTGTACAGCATCGGCCACCGCAACCCGCAGGGCATCGCCTTCCAGCCGGCGAACGGCCGCGTGTATGCCGTCGAGCATGGCCCCGACGTTGACGACGAGATCAACTGGATCCGCCCCGGCCGCAACTACGGATGGCCGTGCGTCACCGGCCACAACAATCCGTACATGTCGTGCTCGGGCGACGCGACGTTCAGCGTCCCGGCATGGGCGACCGAGGGGCCGACCCTGGCGACGTCCGGCGGCGTCTTCGTCGATGGCGCGGCGTGGGATGACTGGGATCACAACCTGATGGTCTGCACGCTCAAGGAGAGCGACATGCGCCGCTTCACGATCTCCGGCACAGGGCAGCCGGCGACAGAGCGGAGCGTGCTGTTCAACAACCGGTGGGGGCGGCTGCGCGCCGCGGTGCTGGGTCCTGGAGGGAAGCTCTACATCACGACCTCGAACGGGTCGGACGACAAGGTCATCCGCATCACGCCCAGCTAGGACCTGTCGCCGGGACGCGCCCTGAGGACCTCCCGCGGACCTGCTGCTACGGCATGACGTCGATCGCTGCGGTGTCGCGGAACCAGTAGCCCGAGTACGGCCCGGCGATCACGTAGATCCAATAGCCGGGGCGGCCAGGCACCCGGGTCCGGACTGCGGTCGTGCCCGACCGCGGCGATGACGGGTTGCGCCAGATGTGGTCCAGTTCGGTGCCCACCGAATTCAGGACGTAGCCGGTGTGGGGGCCGGCGTGGAACACGACGTTGGCCGCCGGTTCGAAGGTCCGGGCGTCGGGATACGTGCTCACCGGCTGCATCGCGTTCGCGTCGCACCCGAATCCCTGGTTCACGAGGCTCACCGTGTTCCCCTCACCGGGGTTCGGGATGTCGATGGTGCTCCAGGTGCAGTTGTCATCCTCGACCGTCTCGTCGTAGTCGTCCTGCAGGTCGACGGTGGCACGGACGCGATAGCGCCCACCGGGAAGGCCCGTGATGTCGACCCACTGCAGGACGAAGTCCCACGGATAGACGTCGCCCCAACCGACCGACACGCCCACTCGGTTCCTGAGGACGGAGTTGGTGCCGCACCACTCCTCCTGGTAGTAGCGGGATCGCCGAGCTCCGGGCGTGCCGGGTCGCGCGGCCGACGTATCGAAGAAGCAGAAGCCGATCTTCGATCCGCGCCTGGTGGTCGCCACGTCGCCGATGCGCCACACCTCGTAGATGACCACGTTCTGGACGTGCCAATGATCATGTCCGTCCCCCGCGTACTTGGCGATCGCGTCCGTCTGGATCGGCCGGACCGTGCCGTCGGCGTTGTAGATGATCTGGTTGATCGACATCGTTGGATCGCTCGTCGACTCGCGGTGGCCGCGCAGCTCGAACGGCCCGTGCCCGACGTTCACGAACATCGTGGTAAACCGCAGCAGCCGGCGGCCGTTCACGGTCTGGATGTGCCAGTCCTTGATGCGCGCGGACTGCAGGTTCGGCCGGCGGTCGCCCTCGAGGGCGATGGCCCGGCCCGGCGCCAGCCCCAGCAGCGTGCTCAGAACGACCATGACGGCGATGGCCCCAGGGCTGAGCCGATGGACCACGTTCACGAGCTTCCTCCCGACGACCCGGCAGCGGAGCCCGGCAGGTCAGTAACGATAGCGGGACCAGGCCCGGCTAGAGTGCCCCGCATGCACCGGGTGGTCGTCGACAAGTTCGGAGGTTCCGTGCTGCGTCGGCCCGATGACATCGCGGCGGCCGTTGGCGCAGTGGCCGAGCAGCGGGCAGCTGGCCTGCGCCCCGTGGTCGTGGTCTCGGCCTTCGAGGGGGTGACCGATGCGATCCTCGGCTCGGCCGCTGTCCTGCTGCCGGAAGGCGGAGCCGCGCTGCGCCAACCGGGCCACGACCCAAACTCGAGGTTCGCGCGCGAGGCGGACCGCGCGCTGGCCACCGGCGAGGCGCTGTCCGCCGCCCTGTTCGCGATGGGGCTGCAGGCGCGCGGCATCCCGGCCCGATCCTTCAACGGCGCGGAGGCGGGCATCCGCACCGCGGCGGCGCACCTGGGGGCCGAGGTGCGCCGCGTCCTGCCCCGGCGGCTTCGCGCGGCGCTCGCCGAGGACATGGTCCCGGTCGTGGCCGGTTTCCAGGGGATCGGCGCGCACGGTGAGCTGACCACGCTCGGCCGCGGCGGCACCGATCTGTCGGCAGTGGTCCTGGCGGTGGCGCTGCGCGCGGAGCGTTGCGAGCTATTCAAGGACGTGGGCGGGATCATGGAGGCGGACCCGCACCTCGTGCCGGCGGCGCGGCTGCTGCCGGCGGTCGATACGCTGCAGCTGGAGCTGCTGGCGGAGATGGGGGCGGAGATCGTGCACCCCGTCGCGGTCCGGCGCGCGCGGCGAGGCCGTCTGGCCCTGGAGATCCGCGCCGTTGACTCGACGGCGGCGCGATCCTCCGTCCTGCCGTCCCGGCGGCGCCGAACGAAGACGGCCGCTGCGCTGATGCTGGCGGTCGATCGCAAGGAACGGATCGCGCGGGTCAGCCTCATCGGCCCCGCGGCGTCAGTGCCCGAGGTATTGCCGATCCCCGCCCACGGCGCGGGCAGCTTCGACGAGTCGGGCTTTCGGGTGGCGTGGTCCGAGGTTCCGCTGGAGCAGGCGGCCCGCGCCGCCCAGGCCGTTCACGCCGCACTGATGGTCTGACTGCTCCTTAGATCGCCTCGTGATCGGCAGTTTCAGCCTGCGGTCGCAGCTGCAGGACGACGCCGGCGCCGATGATCAGCAGCCCGCCCGCCAGCTGGGCGACGGTCGGCCGCTCGCCGAGCAGCCAAGCGGCGAGGCCGACGCCGACCACTGGCTCGAACGTGGCCAGGATCGACGCCGTCGGCGGCCCGAGGCGCCGGACGCCGGTGATATAGAGATACGTGGGAACTCCGGCGCCGACGACGCCTGCCAGCAGCACCGGCCACAGCCCCGCCAGCTGCCGCCCCGGCTCCAACAGCGTGGAAGTGCCGGTGAAGGCGAACGCGAGGATCACGTAGATCAGGGCCGCGCCGGACATCGTCATGACGGCCGCCTGGGCGCCCGGGATGCCCGCGTAGCCGTGGCGGGCGCTGAGCACATAGAAGGTCTGGCCGATGCCTGCCAGGAACGCCAGCGCGATGCCCAGCGCGTCGAGTGCACCGATATCGCCGGCGCCGGCTACGACCAGCACGCTGCCCGCCAGCGACATGGCCAGCGCCGCCCAGCGGACGCCATCGAGCCGAGCGCCATACCACGTCACCGAGGCGAGGGCGACCCACGCCGGATAGAGGTAGAAGACGAGCAGTGAGAGGACGATGCCGGCGCGCTGGAACGCGATGAAGACGGACAGGTTCAGGATCGCGTTGGCGACCGTGGCGGCGATGACCCAGCGCCGGTCGCGCGCCGAGATTCGCCGCAGCGGCACGATTGCTGGTGATCTGCCCGTGGCACGGAGACCCAGCAGCAGCAGCCCGACAAACGACGCGCCCAGGGCGGCGCGCCACGCAACGAAGGTCAGGCTGCTCACGCCGCCGCGGTGCGCGAACTCGGAGAGCGGCCCGAGCGTTGCGAAGCAGGCCGCCGCGCCCAGCACGATGGCCGCGCCGGCCAGGTCGCGGCGCGGCGCGGACGCCGTCACGAGCGCGAATCGGCAGGGGCCAGCTCGCCCTCGGCGGCCTCCAGCTCGGCGGTGAGGCGCGTCCACTCGGTCGCCAGCGCGTCGCTGCGGTCGCGCGCAGTGTTGTGCCGATCGACCAGCTGGCGGATGAGGCCCGGATCGGCATAGGCAGCGGGATCGGCCAGCTGCGCACCGACCTCCGCAAGCTCCGCATCGGTCTCCCGTGCGCGCGCTTCGAGATCCGCCAGGCGGTCACGCAGGTCGCGCGTGCGCCGATAACGGCGATTGCGGCCCTCCGCTTCGCTCCGCCGTCGCGCGGCAGCCTCCGATGCGGACTCACTCGGCCGGGGCACGACCCGCTTAAGGCCACGCGGCGTGGCCCGGCCCTCCACCGCCCCGCGTGCCTCGATGTCCAAGCCGCGCTTTGCGGCGTAATACTCGAAGTCGCCGAGGTAGGGCGTGGCGTCTCCTCCGGTCACCTCCACGATCACGTTCGCGACGCTGCGGATGAGATAGCGGTCGTGGGTGATGAGCACGATCGTGCCCGGGAACGCGTTCAGCGCATCCTCCAGCACGTCCCGGCTGGCGATGTCCAGGTGGTTGGTGGGCTCATCCAGGCACAGCAGGTTCGCCGGATCGGCCATGAGCTTGGCCAGCGCCAGGCGTGTCTGCTCCCCGCCGGAGAGGACGCCTACCCGCTTGTCGACCGCGTCGCCGGAGAAGAGAAACGCGCCGAGCAGCCGTCGCACCTCGCTGCTCGTCATGCGCGGCGCGGCGCCAGTCAGCTCCTCCAGTACGGTGTTGTCCGGGTTCAGCGCCTCGATCTGGTGCTGCGCAAAATAGGCGACCCGCACGTTGCTCCCCAGCGCGCGGTCGCCCGCGTCGAACAGCAGCACCCCGGCCAGGATCTTGAGCAGCGTGCTCTTGCCGGCGCCGTTGGGCCCGATGAGCGCCACCCTCTGGCCGCGCTCCAGGACCAGGTCGAGGCCGTCGTACACCGTGTGCGACCCATAGCGCTTCACGATCCCATTTAGGGTGATCACGGTTCGCCCGCTCCGCGGCGGTTCCGGGAAGCGGAACTTCACGCTGCGCGCACGCGGCGCCGGTGCCGCCACGCGCTCCAATCGGTCCAGGGCCTTGATGCGACTCTGGACCTGCCGCGCCTTGGTGGCCTTGTAGCGGAATCGCTCGATGAAGCGCTCCACCTGCGCGATCCTTCGTCCCTGGGCCGCCGCCAGGCGCTCCTGCTGGGCGACACGCTCGTCGCGCTGCTCGACGAAGTCGGCGTAGTCACCGACGTATTCGGTCAGCGTGCTCGCCCGCAGCTCGGCCACGCGGTTGACGACGGCGTTGATGAAGTCGCGGTCGTGGCTGACCAGGATCACCGCCCCGGCGTATTCGGCCAGGAAGCCCTGCAGCCATTCGACCGAAGCCAGGTCGAGATGGTTGGTCGGCTCGTCGAGGAGCAGCAGATCAGGGTTCTGGAGGAGCAGCCTGGCCAGCGCCACCCGCATCATCCAGCCGCCCGAGAACTCGACCGTCCGGCGCTCCATATCCGTCTCGGCAAAGCCCAGCCCGGCCAGGATGCGCCGCGCCTCCGCCTCCAGGCCGTATCCGCCCATGGCCTCGAAGCGGTGCTGGAGCCGGCCATACTCATCCATGAGCTCGGCCAGCTCATCGTCGGCGGTGGCCTCCGACAGCTCGGCCTCGATGTGGCGCATCCGGCGACCGATGCCGGTCACCGCCCCTGCCCCGGCCAGGACCTCGGCGATGGCGGTCTGGCCGCGGGACTCGGCGACCTCCTGGCGCAGGTAGCCGATCACCAGGTCCTTCGCGCGCGTCACCATGCCGGCGTCAGCGTCCTGGTCGCCGGTGATGATCTCGAGCAGCGTCGTCTTTCCCGCCCCGTTGGGACCGACCACCGCGATCCGCCGACCGGCGTTGACCTGCAGGTCGACGCCGTCGAACAGGTGCTGGGCACCGTGGCTCTTCGCCACGCCCGTGAGGGTGAGCAGGCTCATGGCTCGTCTGCGGGCGCAGGCTCGGCGGCCGTCAGCCGCGCGCCATTCGTGTCGAAGCGAAGCCGGGTGGCCATGCCGGCCACGCCGGACCCATTCCAGGCCTTCTCCACGCCGTGGGCGCTGATCGGCGAGTCACAGATCGCCAGCACGCTGGGCCCGGCCCCGGAGAGGCAGGCGCCCGCTGCCCCGCGCTCGTACGCGAGCTCGATCAGCTCGGCGGCGCCGGGCAGCAGCGGCAGCCGGTATGGCTGGTGCAGGGTGTCGCGCATCGCCTCGCGCAGCATGCCGGCGTCGGAGGTGAGGATGGCGGTGGCCAGCAGGGCGCTGCGACCCGCCTGCAACGCGGCGTCGCGGTGCGGAACCGCGGACGGCAGCGCGGCGCGCATGGCGTGGGTCGGACCCTCGGCGGCGGCCACGAACACGACCGGGATCCAGGCCTCGGGCACCCGGAAGCGGCGGAACGACATCGTCGTGCCCTCGCCGGCGACCGACAGCGTGAAGCCGCCGTACAGCGCGGCCGACACGTTGTCCGGGTGGCCCTCGAGTGCGGCCGCCAGGCCCAGCAGGATGTCGGGCGGTGGCGCGCTGCGTCCGACGCTCGCACCGAGGAGCAGCCCGGCCACGATCGCTGCGCCGGAGCTGCCCAGCCCGCGCGCCGCCGGGATCATGCTGCTCACCTCCAGCCGCCAGGCGCCGCTCCCCGAGGTGGAGCCGTATGACGCGCGCAGGCCTTCCCGGAACGCGCGGATCACCAGGTTCTGCTCCGGATCGTCATCGGATCGAGGCACACCCTCGCCGTGCGCGTTGAGCGCGATGCCCGCCTCGCCGCCAGCGTGCAGCTCCGCGCGCAGCTTGAGGCTGAGGGCGACCGCGAACGAGTCGAAGCCGCTGCCCAGGTTCGCGCTGCTGGCGGGAACGTCGACGGAGGCGATGGGCGGCATTGCGCGGCGAGTATAGGTAGGCCGAGCGGCCGTCCCTCAGCCCAGCGCGGCCACCTCGCCGTGACGGAAGCAGCTCACCACGTGGTCGTTCACCAGGCCCGCCGACTGCATGAACGCATAGCAGATCGTCGGCCCGACGAAGGTGAATCCCCGGCGCTTCAGGTCACGCGACATGGCGAGGGACGCATCGGTCTCGGCCGGGATGTCGGTGAGCCGAGCCCATCGGTTCTGGACCGGGCGGCCGTCCACGAATGACCACAGGTGGCCTGCGAAGGAGCCGATGTCATCGGCCAGCCGCAGGTAAGCCCGTGCGTTTCCAATGGCCGAGCCGATTTTGGCCCGATTGCGCACGATGCCCGCGTCCGCCAGCAGGCGGGCGACGTCGTCCTCCCCGTACACCGCCACCCGTGCGGGGTCGAAGCCGTCGAACGCCCGCCGGTACCCGTCGCGCTTACGCAGGACGGTGATCCACGACAGTCCCGCCTGCGCCCCCTCGAGGCAGAGCAGCTCGAAGAGAGCCCGCTCGTCGTGCAGTGGCACGCCCCACTCGCGGTCGTGGTAGTCGATGTACAGGGGGTCCGAGGTGCTCCAGTCGCAGCGCACGAGGTCGGCTGAGTCGTCCATCGGCCCCGAAATCTAGCAAGTCGGACCGGCTCGACGCCGGCTAGAACTCTGAGTACTCAAACCGTCAGGTTTCCGCCGAAACGTGCCTGGTTTAGCACTCTAGGTATTACTGACTGACGATTTCCAACCAAATGCGCTGCTGTGACTACGCAGAGTTGTATGCCACCGAAACGCCCCGCCCCCTCGTGCGGGGTGCGGGGCGCCGTGTGGAACGTCCTAGGCGGCGGCCATGCCTCGGTCGTTGGCGCCGAACACGGACGCGATCGCCGTGCGCAGCATGCGCACGGGGCTGCCGTAGACGCGGAACACGTCGACGACGATCAGCCCGATGAGCGTGACCTCGACGCCCTTGGCGACGTAGGCGAGCCCGAAGTAGGGCCCCTGCACCGCCCAGGCGACGATCGTCAACGCCGCGTAGCCGGCCAGCGCCATGCGCGGGAACCAGCTGAAGCGGGCAACCAGTGGATGCGGCGCAAGGCTGCCGATGACGTACAGCGCGGCCAGGCCGGCGTAGCCGACCGCGTTGAGCGTGAACAGCAGGCTGCCCAGGCCGAGGTGGATGTAGCCCGTGGTCAGTGCCAGGGCCACGATGGCGACCGTCAGCGCGGCGCCGAACGCGTGGGACTCGCGGGTCGCGGGGTGGGTGTGGGCGGTCATTGGTGTATCTCCTGGTTGGACATTTCGATCATCGGCCGAGGGGCCACCGGGCCAAGTGACGTACGTCCCGGGCCGGGCAGGCGCCTGCTGGGCTGGTCCCGGGACGAACATGGCTCAAGGCCAGCATTGGCTGAAACGCGTGCGATGATCACCCCGTGGCGAAGCGAGGTCGGCGCGGGCGGCTGATCGTCGTCCGCGCAGCGTTCGAGAACCCGGCCATCCGCAGGGTCCTCCTGGCGTACATCGGCTTCTCCCTGGCCGAATGGATGAGCTGGATCGCCATCCTGGTGTATGCCTTCGTCCGTGGGGGAGCGACCGAGACGGGGATCGCCGCAGTGGTGCAGCTGGCACCGGCGGCGCTGGTCGCGCCGGTTGCCGCGACCATCGGCGACCACGTGCGCCGCGAGCGCGCCCTGCTCTTCGCATACCTCGCGCAGGCGGCGAGCATGGTTCTCGTCGCCATCGCGCTGGCCGCCGGAGCTCCGAGCTGGGTGGTGTACGCGGCGGCCGCGCTTGCCAACACCTCGATCACCCTGACGCGCCCCATCCAGGGCGCACTGCTGCCATCCCTGGCGCGCACGCCCTCAGAGCTGACGACCTCGAACGTGGCCGCGGCCACCATCGAGACCGGTTCGATGCTGCTTGGCCCGGCGCTCGCGGGCCTTGCGCTGGCCGCGTCGACGTCATCGACCGTATTCGCCGCGTCGGCGACGCTGCTGTTGGCCGGCGCATACCTCGTGCGCAGCGCACGCAGCCATCCGCACGAGCAGCCGGTGCTCGGCGACGCGGGCTCCCTGCGCAGCGCGGCCCGCGACATCGTTACCGGGTTCCGGCTGACCTTTCGGGAGCGTCAGCCCCGCGTGGTCCTGGCCATCATCGCCGCCGGCTCCATCCTGTGGGGGATGCTCGACATCCTCCTGGTGGTGCTGGCGATCGACGTGCTCGCCCTCGGCAGCTCCGGCGTTGGCCTCCTGAACGCAGCGCTCGGCGCGGGTGGGCTGCTCGGCGCTGCGGCGGCGAGCATCACGCTCATCGGCCGCCGGGGCCTGGCCGTGCCGGTGGCCCTGGGCATCGTCCTGTGGGCAGCGCCGCTCGCGCTGCTTGGCCAGCTCGCCAGCGCGCCTGCGGCGATTGCGCTGCTCGCCATTGCCGGGCTTGGCCGCATGCTGCTCGACACGTCGAGCCACACCCTGCTGCAGCGTGTCGCGCCGGACCGGATGCTGGCACGCATCTTCGGGCTGCTGGAAGGCGTCCACATGGGATCGCTGGCCATCGGCTCAATCCTCGCGCCGGCGCTGGTGGCTCTGGTGGGTGAGGGAACCGCGTTCCTGGTCGCCGGGTCCGCCATGCTGGTGACCGGCCTGGTTGCATGGCCGGCCTTGCACCGGCTGGACACGGTGGGAGCCGCGCGCCAAACGGACGTGGACCTGCTGCGTGGCATTCCCATCTTCGAGCCGCTCGGTCCCGCTGCCATCGACCGGCTCGCCTGCGCGCTGGTGCCGGTGCACGCACATCCGGGCAGCGTGGTCGTGCAGCAGGGCGATCCGGGCGACCACTTCTACATCGTCACGTCCGGACGGGTGGCCGTGAACGTGGACGGCCATCCAGTGCGCGAGGAACGCGCGGGCGAATCGTTCGGCGAGATCGCGCTGCTGCGCAGCGTCCCGCGCACGGCCACGGTCCGGGCGCTGGAGCCGACCGAGATGGTGCTCCTCGAGCGCGCCCCGTTCCTCGAGGCAGTCACCGGCATGCAGGCAAGCACCGCCATTGCCGACGCCGTGATCGAGGCGCGCCTGGCAGGCGATGGCGCACCGGCGGTTGAGGAGGAGGCGAATGCGCACGCGTGACCTGGGCATCGTCCTCGGCCAGCTGCCCACCGGCCGGCTGAACGCCATCACCGATGTAGCCGGCGTCCGGGTAGGGCATGTCACGCTGATTCGTGGCGAGGACGTGCGCACCGGCGTCACCGTGATCCTGCCGCACGAGAGTGATCCGGGATCGGAGCCCGTCTTTGCGGGTGCACACACCCTCAATGGCAACGGCGAGATGACCGGCCTGGAATGGATCCGCGAGGCCGGGACGCTGGCCAGCGCCATTGGACTAACCAACACGCATTCGGTGGGCATCGTCCACCACGCTCTGGTGCGCGCCAGCGTGCGCGCGGCGCCGAACGCGGAGCACCCGCGCTGGTCGCTGCCCGTCGTGGCCGAGACGTGGGACGGCTACCTGAACGACATCGACGGGCAGCACGTGACCGAGGATGACGTGATGACCGCGCTGGCCGCAGCCGAGGATGGTCCAGTCGCCGAGGGCAATGTCGGCGGCGGGACGGGGATGAAGGCGTACGGCTTCAAGGCCGGCATCGGCACGGCGTCGCGCCAGGTGGTGGCCGAGGACAGCGACTGGACCGTCGGCGCGCTCGTGCAGGCCAACCACGGGATCCGCGAGCGGCTGCTGATCGATGGCGTGCCGGTCGGCAGCGAGCTGCCGCGCTCGGAGATCCCGGCGCCGGAACGCGGCGAGCAGGGCGGCGGATCGATCATCGTCATCCTGGCCACGGATGCCCCGCTTCTCCCGCATCAGTGCCGGCGGCTCGCCCAGCGCGCGACGATCGGGGTGGCCCGCACCGGCGGAGGAGGAGAGCACGACAGCGGCGACATCTTTCTCGCCTTCGCGACCGGCAATCGCGGCCTCCGCGCCGAGGATCACGCCGACGCCGTCACCCGCGACCTGCGGATGCTCGACGACGACCACATCACGGCGTTGTTCTGGGCGGCCATCGAAGCCACCGAGGAGGCCATCGCCAACGCGCTGCTGGCAGCCGAGACGATGACCGGCAATGGCGTCACATTTCACGCCCTGCCCGCCGACCGCCTGCTGGAGGTCATGCGCCGCTACGGCCGCGGCCCGGCCGCCTAGCGGCTAGAGGCCCATCGCTCTCCGGATCGAGCCGATGTCGGCCGGCACCGGGTCGAGGCTGCCCTCTTCGGGCGCGACCGCGTCCGGGTCCTTGAGCCCATGGCCGGTCAGCACGCAGACGACGCCCTCCGAGGCGTGAATGCGTTCCTCGGCGGCCATCCTGGCCACGCCGGCTACGCCGGCGGCGGAGGCGGGCTCGCAGAAGACGCCCTCCAGGCTGACGATGCGGCGCTGCATCTCCATGATCTCGGCGTCTGAAACGGACTCGATCACGCCGCCGGACTCATCGCGCGCCGCCTCGGCGCCTTGCCATGAGGCGGGATTCCCGATCCGAATGGCGGTGGCCACCGTCTCGGGATGCTCCACCGGAGCGCCGCGCACGATGGGTGCGGCGCCATCGGCCTGGAAGCCGAGCATGCGTGGCCGACGCCCCTGGGGCGTGATGCCGGCATCGGCGTACCGCTTGAACCCGGCCCAGGCGGCCGTGATGTTGCCGGCATTGCCAACGGGCAGCGCGACCGCGTCCGGTGACTCGCCCAGCGCGTCGACGATCTCCCAGGCGATGGTCTGCTGGCCCGCGATCCGATCCGGGTTGATGGAGTTCACGACCGCCGCCGCGCCCTCCTCGCCGAGGCGCCGGACCGCGGCCAGCGCCTCGTCGAAGTTGCCGTCGACCATGACCAGCCGCGCGCCCGCGGCCAGGGCCTGTGCCAGCTTGCCGCGCGCCACGTTTCCGGCGGGGAGCACGACGTGGCACGGCAGGCCGGCCGCGGCTGCGTACGCCGCCGCCGAGGCGCTCGTGTTTCCGGTCGAGGCGCAGACGACCGCGGACGCGCCGGCGTTCAGCGCTCGGTTGACGGCCAGCACCATGCCGCGGTCCTTGAAGCTGCCGGTTGGGTTCGTGCCCTCGAACTTCAGGAAGAGGCGCTCCAGGCCAAGCTCCTCTCCCAGCCGACGGGCCGCGATCAGCGGAGTGCCGCCCTCGCCCAGGGTGATCGGGAAGCGCTCCTCTGGCTCGGCCAGCAGCTCGCGATATCGGTCCAACAACGGAGGCGAAGCGGGCATGACGGCGAGTATAGGAAGCCTTGACTCGGGTACGCGGTTTGGGCCGCGGCGGTCCGGTCGGGTCCGCATACGATCGAGCGAACGCTCCGGAACGCGGCCGAGTGGGCGTCGGGTCATGCACGCATCCAGTGCAGAAGGGAGACAAGTGGGGACCGTCCCGTACGTCGCCGCGTTGGGTCTCGCCCTGTTGGGGCTGGTGCTGCTGGCAGTGGGCGCGCGCGGGCCATGGCTCGCGGCGGTGGGGGGCGGAATGACGCTCGGGGCAGCCGTGGCCGTTGCGCTGGTGGCCGCGCGGATGCAGCCGCTCGGCGGGCAGACGCCTGCGGTCGTGCTGCTGATGGGACTGCTGCTCGGCCTCGCGGTCGCAGGCGCGGCCCGGCTGGGCGGGGTCGGCACGCAGACCCGCCGCTAGCGCGCGGCCCTAGGTCGTCAGGGCGTCGTGGACGATGCGCGCCTGCTCGACGGCGTGTGCCGCCGGGTAGCCCTCCGCCGGGCGCGAGCGCTCGGGCCGGCTTATATCGCCCAGGGGGATCTTGAACGGCACGAGGTGACGGATCTTCGGCAGCACGAACTTGCGGCCGCCCATGTTCCGCGGCTCCTCCTGGACCCACGACACGCGCTCGACGTTCGGGTAGCGCGACAGCACGCGCTCGAGGTCCTCGGTCGGGAACGGGTAGAGCCGCTCGGTCCGGACGATGGCCAGCTCGGCATGCGCCGCCCGCTCGTCCGCGGTGGTCCGGCGCTCCGTTTCCAGCATCCGCTCGAGCTCGGCTACGCGAACGCTCGCCTGCGAGCCTTCCGCTGCCGTCGTCGCGGCTTGCTCCCGTTCCGCGGTCAGCGTGCTCTGCAAGCTCTCGACGGCCCGTCGCGCGCCCGTCGTCTCCGCTTCCAGCGTCTCGACCAGACTCTGGAGCCGCGCGATGTCGGCGCGCGCCGCCTGCAGCTCGCCCAGCGCGGCGGTACGCGTCTCCTGCGCGACCTGCACGGCGTCGACCGCGACTTGCAGCTCCGCGGCGCGCTCCGGATGGCGATCGACGGCGCTTTGGAGCTGCTCGCGGAGTCGCTGCTCGCGCAGCGCCGCGCCTTCGAGCTCGACCGCGACGCGGGCGCGTTCGGCATCCCAATCCACGGAGCGGGTCCGCTCGCGGTGCAGGGCCGTCTCGAGCTCGCCCACCCGCGCCATCAGGC
>Ga0081539_10004823_pt1 | contig 14465 bp, 15 predicted proteins | sample TabmetS4T2R2_FD_71023 | JGI IMG/M metagenome (GOLD analysis project Ga0081539, IMG submission 71023) | Tabebuia heterophylla rhizosphere microbial communities from the University of Puerto Rico - S4T2R2 | ecosystem: Host-associated > Plants > Roots > Rhizosphere ...
GGGCTCGGCCTGTTCGTGATGGCCGTCCGCGCGGGCCGGACGCCACGGATGGCGTCGGCGGTCGAGGTCCCGCCGCCGCCGCCGATGCCCGTCGTCAGCTGATCGGCTCCGATCAGGCGGACTCGCCGGCGACCCTCGTCATCGTGAGCTCATAACCACCGCCCGGCCACCTCCACGCGCCGGTGACCGAGTCGCCGTCGGGAGCGAACACACCCTTGAACGCCGAGTCCGAGTCGCGCTCCTCGAGCCAGAACGTGAGCTCGTCGCCGACGAGCTCCCAGACATAGTCGAGGTGGTTGCCGGTGGTCGACTCGAACCAATGTCCCACAATCTCCTCGCTCGCGGACTCCGCTCCGAACCGCGTTTCGACGCCGATCACCATCAGTCCTTTGATGCCTTTGCCGTGTTCCTCGTGCCGCAACTCGAGGAAGTAGCCGCCGTCCATCCAGGCGAAGGTGTCGCGGCCGGTCCACTCCTCGCCGGTCGTGAGATCACGGTGAAGCAGATCCCACGTTCCGATCAGCCGCCGCCCGAGCGCGTCCATCCGCGGATCCCGCGCAACGGTTGCCAATGCCATCTCCTTCGCGCCGATCCATACCGTGCAGGGCTGCAGACGGCTGACGGTCGTCTGATGCGTTAGGCCGCGACCACCCGATACAAGCGCCAGGACTCGGGAATGCCCTTGAGCTCGTGCTCGCCCCGATCCTCGAACGCGATACCAGAGCCAGCGACCAGGTCCTTGACCGTCTGCGAGACCAGCACCTCCGAGGTTCGGGCCGCTGCCCCCACGCGCGCTCCGATCGCGACGGCGAGCCCACCCACTTTCTCGTCGATCGTCTCAACCTCTCCCGTGTGAAGTCCGCTGCGGACCTCTATCCCGAGCGGGCGCACCGCGTCGATGATCGCCCGCGCACAGCGGATCGCCCGGGCCGGACCGTCGAACGTCGCGAAGAATCCGTCTCCCGCGGTGTCGATCTCCTTCCCACGATGCCGTGCCAGCATCCCCCGCACGATGGCGTGGTGCTGCTCCACGAGCGCGCGCCAATCGTGGTCGCCTAGCTCCGCGGCCTTGCGCGCGGAATCGACGATGTCGGTGAACAGCACCGTCGCGACCACTCGATCGAATCGAGCTTCCTCGTCGATCACGTCCTGTACGAACGATCCGCTCTCGCTGACGATCCCGCTCGACCGGCCGTACCAGTGGTGCCAGTCGATACCCCCCGGATCAGGAACCTCGACCAGAGCCGCACTCGGGATGAGCGATGCGGCCAGCCGGCCGTTCCTTGGATCGGTGTCCCCGTCGCCGTCGGGGTCCACGATGACCAACGTCGGTACGTGGATGAACGGAAGCACCGCTCGAACGTCGGTCGCAAGGAACCTGCGGAACTCCGCCACCAGCGCACCCGGGGCGACGGTCGCACGAACGTACTTGAAGAACCACTCCCGTTCCGGATGATCGTCGGGTCCGGTCCACCAGCCAGGCTGGGGGAACTCCTCCCTTACCCGGCGGAAGAAATCGTTCCACTCCTCGGGGGTCGCTGAGCCCGGGGCTTCATCGGTCGCCGTGAAGTTGACGAGCGGGTCGGTAAGGATCAGCGCGGTCACTCGCTGGGGATAGGTGGCGGCGAGCAGGCTCGCTACGCCAGCACACTCGCCGCTCGCGAACACCACCGGCCGGTCGGCGGCCACGGCATCCATGACGGCGAGGAGGTCGTCCGTAAGCAGCTCGTACGCGGGGACATCGTTGGGGGAGAAGCGATCGGAGCAACCCCAGCCGCGCTTGTCGGTGAGGATCAATCGGCCCAAGGCCGAAAGCCCTCGCAGGAACCTTGACAGGTATGGACTCTCCCAACCGATATCGAGGTTGGATCCCCAGCCTTGGTAGTACAGGAGATCGGTCGGTCCCTGGCCAACGATCTGATACGCGAGCGCCACGTCGCCGTTCCACGCATATCTCGTGTCGGGTGTTCGCACCCATGCATCCTTGATCCGCGGTGGACATCGCGCAACACGGCCGTCATCGCGGCGAGCTGCAGGCGGCGAAGGTTCTGACGACGGCGGGTCGACAGCCCTCGCCGCTCGGGCAAGGACGCCCCCCTCATCTCGAACCCCGATATCGTGATCCTTAGTCAAGCGGACCTGAACGGTCCGCGGAGCAGTCTCCTCCGGTTGCGCCGGAGCGCTGTGCGCGGAGTATCACCTGTGCTCGGGTCGATTCAGCCCCAGGTCGGGTTATCGATCTCCCCACGTTCCGTGATCGGGTGCGCGTCAGATCCGTCGGCGTCCATGACCCACACTCGGCCGTCGGACACGTATGCGATCTGCGTGCCGTCCGGCGACCAATCGGCTCCGCCGAGGATCGGCAACGTGGCGAGGACCCGAACCCGCCTGTCCAGGCCGATCGTCAGGAGGTCCCCGTCCGTCAGCCCCCGATCGCGAGAGGTCAGGATCGACGGCCCGTCCGGGGACCACGAAGGCTCACCCCACCAACCTGGCTCCGAGATCACGGTCACGTCGCTCCCGTCCGCGTCCATGATCGCGACCCTCGTGGCCGCTTCGAGGTCTTCGCCCGACAGCAGGAACGCCAGCCGGGTCCCATCCGGCGACCAGGTGGGGTTCGAGCCGCGAACCTCGCCAAGCCTGGCGAGGTCAGTGCCGTCGGCGTTCATCACCCAGAGGGTCAAGCAGCAGCCCGGCTGGCCGCTGTCGAGCGCGAGGCGATCTTCGTGCCGTCCGGAGACCACGCCGGGTCGAAAGCCTCGCCGACGGCGAACGTGGCGCGCTCGGTACCGTCGAGGTTCACCACCAGGAGGCCGTCTGTCCCCGGCAGCTCCGTGTCTGCCACGATCCGTGAGCCATCTGGCGAGATCTCCGCATAGAAGTCACGGCTTCCATCGGTGACCTGCTCCTCGCCGGTTCCGTCCGGTCGCACCGAGAAGAGCCTCCACTCGCCTGCCGACCACCGGCTGAACACGATCCTCCCCGGCCCCTCCATGATCGGCTCCGTGCCGACGGAAAGCCCCTTCTCGACGGGCGCGGTCAGGGAGGCGAGGGCTACACCGATGGCGGCGATGCCCACTCCGAACGCGAAGATCGCCGTTGCGACCTTCCTCACCGATCGACGGTGGTCCCGATACCTGAGGAAGATCTCCAAGCTGTCGGGCCTCACCGGATAGTGGGCACGCGCTCGCTTGAGCTCATCCTTCATCTGGCTCACCACGTTCCACCTTCCTTCGCTCCCGCAAGGCAGCACGGCCTCGTGAGGCGAGGCTCCGAACCGTGCCGGGGCGCAGTCCAAGCGTCCGTGCCGCTTCCTCCGACGAGTGATCGAGCAAGTCGGTCAGAACGATGGCCGCGCGCTCCCTCGGGTTGAGCGGCGCGAGCAAGCGGACGACAACCTCATGTGCCTCGACGAGCGCGATCCCGTCGTCAGGCGGTGTCATCCGCAACGTGCGCCGGACCGCCATCGCCGCGCGGCGTGATCGACGACGGAAGGCGTTCATGGCGGTGGCGTGCACATAGGCGATTGGATCCTCGATGGAGCGCACCCGGTCCCAGCGTTCCCACATCTTCAGGAAGGCCTCCTGCGCGATCTCCTCCGCCTCGTGGCGATTCCTCGTGATCAGGCAGAGCGATCGATGCGATAACCGGACGTGGCCTCCAGGTGAAGAGTAGGCCGACACGGCTGTCGCGGCGAAGGACTAGGATTCAGTCGCTACGTTGGAGGCTGCGAGCATGCAGGATCGGGACCGTCCACGCGATCCGGAGCAAGAACAGCTCCGCGAGCGGATCCGGGCCCTCGCCGAGAAGAGCGGTCTTCCCGTTCCCACGAGGCGATTATCGTCCCTCCAATCACCGTGGAAGATGGTGTGTCCGACGCACGGACGCGTCTACGGTTACCGGACGTGGCGGAAGGGATCGCTCGTCGACTTCGTTAGGTCGTTCTTCGATGGCTACCCGTGCCCGCGATGCGGCGAGAAACTGCAGCAGCCATCGTGGTTACGAGTGCAGTGGTGGGGATAGGCACGTCCTGACTGGAAGCGCGCGAGCGATGGCCGAGCTGGGAGACCTACGACCAGACCGCGGCGGCGTTCGGTGGCCTCGGTCGTTCGACTAGCGCGCCAAGGTCGCGTTCCCCACCAGCGCCGCTCGGCCCACGATTCGACTTTGGCGCGGCCCCACCGGCGAGCCTGCTCGGTGGCAGGGCGCCGGGAACGTTGGATCCTCGGCGGCGATCTGACGAGCCCGCTCCGCGCTGACGTTGAGGTAGCGGCCGATCTGTCAGGTTCCAGCGCTCGGGCGGCATAGCGCGGGGGCGGTACATCCGGCTAGGGTCCGGCCGTGATGATGTTCAGCGACCTCCTTCGCGCCGATCGCGAGCGGGTCGGCCTTCACGGTCGAACAGGCGGCTCGAGCGCTCGGTGTGTCCATCACGGCTTACCGAAGGCTCGAGGCCGCGGAGCGATGGCCCGACTGGCCGACGTTCGACCGCATCGAGAGGTTGTTCGGCTGGCCGCGTTCGTTCCGCTGACGCAAAACGGATCGTTCATGTCGACCTTGGAACCGACCGGTCTGTCAGACAAGATCTCCTCGAAGCGGTCGTCGCGGCCGGCGCCCGTCTCCTCCAGAGCGCCACGAATCAGCTCGCATCGATCGACGACGTTCGCGATGACCCGCGTTGGAACCCGCCCATACCATTGCGCTTCGAGGCGCAGATCGCCGTGCTGTTTCTCGGAGCCCTTGACGCCTACGACGTGACGGCGTCGTTGCTGGAGAAGTCCCGCACGGATCAACTTGCGATCGGCGGGCGATCTCTGACTCCACCAGCGCCTCACCCTTCGTTAGCCGCCTTTCGTCGTCGCGTCGCCTCTCACATGAACGGACCGGCTTCGCGTGAATAGAGGCGTGTCGCGGCGTTTAGCCACTTGGCCCATCCAAGTGCCTTCGCCGTGGCCTCGCACGTCGACCAGAGATACATGATCGAAGCGCTCGCGAAGAACGCTCGCGTGACCTCCGCTCCCTTGAGGTCATAGGAGACGGACGGGTTGTCGGGTCGCAGGGAGAACAACAGATGACCTGACGTCCCAGGATCCGACCCCAACTCCGAGTACATGCTGAACGTCGGGTGCCAACTCGTCTCCCCATGCGTCTTTAGGAGCTCGCGTGGTCCGGGAGGTCGCTTCAATCCTGCGATTCCATCCTCTGCGGCGATTTCCTTGAGCCGCTGGGCCCATCGGCGCCCGGCATGAACTATCTCCAAGGCTCGCGGCTGCGCCCAGCATCCCTAAGGAGGAACTTACCCGTGCGTTCGATCTGCCCGCACGTCACCCGATAGGGCGCGGGCGCGACGACCGAACTCGTCCGACGGTTCGGCCATCCAGCGAATCAGGGCAAGAGTCTCCCGCTGAAACCGGAGGCAGTTGAACGCTTGTTGAGACGGACGCGCACGGGCGAATCCGTTGCCGGCTGGAATCAGGGGCGAGCGTACTCACGGTCGCTGCGAGCCTCGGTCAGTCTGCGCGTCGAGACGTTTGGGCCGCGCCCACGTCAGCTCCGGTGATACTCCACGGGAACGGCGGGTTACGCTTCACGTTGATAATGGCGGCGCACATCGAGACGACGCTGATCCACCAGGCCAGTCGCTAAGGCGAACTTGAAACCGACCGTAGCTGCGCGCATAGTGCTGATAGGTGGGCTTCGCATGGACGACGGCGGCACCGAGGATTACGTAGATCCGCAACCGGACACCGACGAGCTCGTCGTGCCCGTCTGGAGAAGCCTCGGGAGCCATGCTGAGTGTGACGTCGCGGCGATCGCGTCCGCTCTGGACCTTGCGCCCGAGACCCGGGACGATCCGATCACGCAGGAGCGTATCCGGGAGGCACTGAACTTCCTCGAAGTGCATGGCTACGCGCGCTCACTCGGACGCGACCGGTGGGAAACGACGGATAAGTCGCTCAACGCCCTTGAGGAGGATGTTGCCGCGCTGTGGACATCCGATTGGGCGCCCTGGTTGGAGGGTCGTAGCGAGCACATCGCTGCTTTCGCCGCCGATCACGGCTTCACGTTCACCCATGAAGCACCAGCATGGATCCACGATGTGCCGATCCGCTGGCTGAGAGCCAGGAACGTCGGGCTCTTCAACGCGATCTCGGGAACGTGGGGACGCACACGGTTCACCGAATTCGACTATTGGGCCGTCAAGGTGAGCACCGAACCCGCGCCGATCGCTGACACGTCGTGTGCCGTGACGCGCATCGATGCGGACTTCTTCCCTAGGGTGACAATCCGGCCGTCGGACCTCGATCGCCGTCGATGGCGTACTGCTCATCCCCTTCCGACCCCTTTCGGTCAGCTGCAGGACCTGACAAGGAAGGTCTATCCGAAGCGCTGGCGGATCCGGGACACCCTGCTCGATGAGGAGATGATGAAGTGGTTCGCCGGGCGCGAAGGTCCCATCCAAGCGTTCGGCGAGGCTCAACCGATCGCGTTCACCCTGGCGGGGTCTTGGCTCGTCTGTGACACCCCGCTGTTGGCGCCGAAGCGGCTCGGCCATCTTCTCGATGCCCTCGACGGATTCAGTAGGCGGATTCCGCAGGCGCTCAACCGCGGATCTCCGTGGGCGTCAGACTGAGCGGTGGGTGTGTTCCAACCACTGCTCCTCATCTTCTTTTCGGCGTCGACTTCGACGACCGTTGCCTCAGTTCTACGAATCGCACGTGCTCGAGAACACCAAAGCGGGAACGGTATGTCTCCGGGATGTCGACCTCCGGCACGGCGGCTGTTTTTGGGCATTCGGACGCTCTATCACCACGGGCGGGCGTTCGGAGGTCTTCGGCGGAGAGTCTTGCGCCACTGACGAAGGGATCACGCTGCGCCCTCCGATGCGTATGGGGAAGCTGCCATCCCACCTCGCAGCCGATGCACTCCACCCAGTCGTAGCCCTCTCCAAGGCCGGGCTTGACCCTGAGGGCGAGACGGATCACGGCTGCGTCAGTTTCGGAGGCGTACTGGCACTGACCCAGGTGCCGCGACGTGGCGGGGTCAAGAGGATCGAGCCGGACACGGCGGTCAGGCGGCGACTCGCGGTAGTCCTCGGCGCCGCACTGGCACTCCCGCCGCCAATGACCCTCCTCGACCTCCTGCCACAGGGGTTCGAAGCCGGGGTCAGCGCGCACGAGGCGGCAGTCCCGCGGCATGTCGGAACGGCGGGCTCGACGGCGTCGGATCCCTCTTCTTGATTCCAAGCATGGTGCTCACTCCCTCGATCTCGTGACGGATAAGGAAGGCTCAGGGACGCGGCATCCCCCCGTCCTGTCCCAAGGAAGCGTCGCGCTCGCGGCGCCGTTTCGCCGATTACCGCTCGAGCTGTCGGTTGTGAACCCAGCAGTACACGTCGGCGGTGCGGCGGTTGCAGCAACGGCGGCTGAAGATGCCGTCGTCGTCTTCGTCCTCCCATTGGCAGAGCCCGTAGCGGCTACCGTACTTGTCGTACGTCTCGTCGGAGAGCCGCTCCCACCGGGCATCGGCTGCGACGGCGCCGCCGGCCGCGAGCGCCCGCTGGTATTCGCGTTCGCGGCGTCGAGGGGTTTCCGCTTCTCGCGCTAGCCGCTCGGCGTCGCGCTGCTCCCGCTCTCGTTCCTCCATCTCTTCTCGCCGCCGACTGACCACGACCCACTCGTTCGCCGCACGGCATTGCGCCGAGCAGAACGTGCGAGGTCTGCCCGTGACCGCCGGCGGCGGGAGCGGGCCCTTGCAGTAGGCGCAATCCGTCCGGCGTTTCGGCTTCGTCTGGCTGCCGCGGGTCATCGGCCACCTCTGGGGGTTTCTTTCTCCGGGAGATGTGTGGGATCCATGTCGCGAGGTCTCTGGGGCCACCCACCGGGAGAAACGACCACCTCACCGCTCATGCGACGCGCTCCGTCGCGTTAGGGCTTTGCCCGCGTGGCGACGTATCCTCCGGACTCCGGAAGGGAGTGGCGCGGTGATCACGAGGCACATGCTCGCCGAACGAGAGGAGGCGAAGCTCCACTTCCGTGGCGCCCGCCTCGTTCGGGAGGAGACCCACGACGAGGGAGATCCGTGGGGCGAGGTGCGGGTCCGCCGCGACGCGATGCTCCGCCGTCGTTACGCGTTCAACAGGAGTGTGGCCGCGGTCCGGCGCTTCTACCGCAAGCGGCTCGTCCGAATCGGGTGGTCCTACGTCGGGTCCATTACGCACGAGGGAGAGCCGGTGGTGATCGACGACTTCGAACTCGATCAGGACCCCCTGCCGCCGTCGGGAGAAGCGCGTCCCCAGGCGTTCGAGCTGCTCTTCCTAAGCGCCGAGGAACCGGACCCGCCGCGGAACTATTGGCCCCACGACGGCACGACTCCGAACCTGCACTTCCAGACGACGTTCATCGTGCCGTCGCTGAACCGCCGGTGGTATCCGCGGCTGACCGCGGAGATCTGGAGGAACGGCGAGTACCTCGGGATGGGTGAGGAATGGGTGAGCGTCACGGGGTTCAACGCGGTGCCGGACGCCCGGGAGCAGGCGAAGCTCATGAACCTCCTCAATGAGGCGCACTGCCCCGAGATCGACGTGACAGGCGCGTGGGACGGGGAGGATGAGGACTTCATTCGGAGTCGTGAGAAGTTCCGATGGTTCATCGAGGTGCACCTGCCGTCTGTTGGGTATGAAACGACGCTCGATGAGGAGAGGCACCTGTCGAACTAGCCGCAGCGGGGAAGCTTCCCGGGGTCCCTGGGATCCTGTCCACGCTGGTCATGCGACCCCCCGATCACCGAGCCGCTGCACCGCGGCCGGCGGCACGACGACGACGGACGCGACGGCGTGACCGTGGGCGCACAACCGACCGCGGGGCAGTCGCACGACCAGCCGTGCCGCGGATCCCAGCGGACCTGTCGGAGCTCGCCGCTGTCGCCCGGACGTACGCCAGGACGGAGGTCGGCAGAACGCGGACTATCATCACCCTGCGCTCCACGAGGAACCGAACGGCGCGAGCTCGAGCCTTCTCACGCGGCATCGTCTTCCTCCAGCGCGATACGCACGGCCCACCCCGTCCACCTGACGAAGCCCTCAGGCGGCGGGTAGGTGCCCATACGGTTCAGCAGGCCGGCGATGTCGCGGTCGGCGAGCCCGAGCCCGCGCTCACGACGCATCAGCGCCGCGAGTTGGCTCGCCGTCGGTGAGGATCGCCGGCGGCTCATCCGGGATCGAAGGCGCCGTCATGCGCTCCATCGGGTCGCGGTCGATCGCGCCCTCGTCGACGAGCCACCGGAAGAACTGCTGCAGCGACCGGAACCGAACGGCGGCCGTGGCTGGCCGGAACCGCTCGAGCAGGTGCACGATCCACGCCTCGATGTGCTCCCGACGGATGTTCGCAACCTGACGCGGCATTCCCGCCTCGGCGAGGAACGCATCCAGCTGACGCACGGTCTCCTCGTAGCTCTGGATCGTCCGATCCGAGCGCCGCTTCGCCCGGAGATGCCGCTTCCACGACTCGATGAGGGGCCCAACGTCGCTCCGCGCGGTCAGCTCGTCCAGGTTCACGGAGCGGATGGTTATCTGCTCTTGGAGCGGCCTCTGCAAGCGCCGCTCGATGCATCGTACCTGCTAGCGCGCCGGGAGGGAGTCGAACCCCCAACCTTCTGATCCGTAGTCAGATGCTCTATCCATTGAGCTACCGGCGCGGAGCGGCCATCGTACCGCGACGGCCGGATGGCCGGACCTCGAGCCCGCGCGACACCTGACTGACAAGCGAGACGACAGCGCCCATCATCATCGGACGAGGGGCTAGCGAGGGCAGATGGGCTCGATCGAAACGTCGCCGAACGGGGCGGGCCCCGGATGGCGGGAGTGGCTGCAGCGCTTGCGGCTGCGGTTCACCGACCCCCTCCTCGAGTCTGAGTTCCAGGCGGATCGCTTCCGCCACAACCTGGGCAACATCCGATTCGCCTTCTTGGCCGGGATCGCGTTGTGGCTGGTCTGGGGCCTCCTGTTGCGCCCTCACATGCTGGCCCTGTCGGATCTCCATCTGGACTCCGTGATGCGGTTCCGCGTGTTCATCCCGATGCTGATCGTCGGGTTCGGGCTGACCTACCTGCCGAGCTTCGAGCGGAACTGGGAGTGGGCGTGCGTCACGATCGCCACCGCGACGCTCGTGCTCTGGATCTTCTACGTCTCCCAGATCGCGACGCTGCCGGTGGAGTACGGGTACGTCGGCGTGGTCCTCATCACCGCATTCACGTACACGTTGCTCCGATTGCGCTTCGTCTGGGTCGTGCTGATCACGGCGATCGGCATCGCCGGATACCTGACGTTCGCATTCACGGTGCCGTACATCTTCGACGTGAGCAGGACCCTGGCCCTGCTGTACCTGGTCTCGTTCGGCCTCCTGGGCGCGCTGGCAGCGTTCCGGATGGAACGGTTCACCCGTCAGCTCTTCCTTCGCGAGCGCCAGCTCGACGACGAGCGATGGCGGTCGGACGGCCTCTTGCTCAACACCTTCCCGGAAGCGATCGTGCAGCAGCTCAAGACCGCTGAGGGAGGGCGGATCGCGCAGCGGTTCGATGCCGTCAGCGTGATCTTCGCCGACGCCGTCGGATCGACCGACCAAGCCGCGCGATCGTCGCCGGAAGCGTTCACCGATGCCCTCGACCGGCTCTTCCGCCGTTTCGACGGCATCGCCGAGCGGCGCGGCCTCGAGAAGATCAAGACGATCGGGGACGCGTACGTCGCCGTCGCCGGCGCGCCGACCCCGATGCACGATCATGCCGACGCCTGCGCGGCGATGGCGCTCGACATCCTCGCCGAAGCCGAGAAGGTCACATGGCCGTCGGGCGATCCGATCGTCGTCAAGGTCGGCGTGGCGTCCGGGCCGGCGGTGGCCGGCGTGATCGGCGAGCGACGGTTCGCGTACGACCTCTGGGGCGACACGATGAACCTCGCCAGCAGGCTCGAGGAGGGCGCGGGGCCCGGGCGCATCCTGGTGGCGGGATCGACGGCATCTGAGCTGGCCGACCGGTACGAGTTCGGCCCGCCCGAGACACTGGAGGTGAAGGGCAAGGGGCCCACGCCGGTGCGCGCCCTCCTCGGTCGCCGCTCGCACGCGGCAAGCTCAGCGCCGCAGCTCACCGAGGTGGAACGACCGACGGGCGGGACCTCGCTCTGAACGTGCGCGGCTCGACCTCGTGGGTCGGCCGCGTCGGATCGATCCGACGCTTCCGGCGCACGGCCACGGCCCTGATCCTTTGCTTCGCGGTCTCCGGATGCACCGGCGGCGACGCCGACCGAACGCCGCGTCCGTCCGCCACGGGGAAGGGGGTGATCGTCGTCGGCGTCTCCGGCGCCTTCGCGGAGAACCAGATCGTCGCGGAGATGTACGCCCAGGTGCTGGAGGAAGCCGGCTACACCGTCGAGCGGCACCTCGACCTTCGGTCGCGGGAGACATCGCAGAACGCCCTCGAGGCGGGACAGATCGACCTCAAGCCCGAGTACCTGTCGTCGCTCCTCCTCTTCCTCGATCCGAACGCGCAGGCGTCTTCCGATCCCGCCGACGTCGCCCGGCTGGACGCCGGGTTGCTCCGTTCACGCGGGATCACGGTGCTCACGCCGTCGCCGGCCGAGGACACGAATCAGTTCGTGGCGAACGCGGAGACCGCCGAGCGGTTCGGCCTGACCACGCTGAGCTCGCTCGTGCCGGTCGCGGATCAGCTCACGATGGGCGGACCGCCCGAATGCCCCGTCCGGCCGTTCTGTCTGCCCGGATTGCACACGGTCTACGGGATCATCTTCGACGACTTCACGCCGCTGGACGCGGGAGGGCCGGCGACCGTCGACGCCCTCCGACGCGACGAGGTCCAGATCGGGTTGCTGTTCTCGACGGATCCGAGGATCGAGGCGAATGGGTTCGTCCCGTTGGAGGACGACCGGCACCTCCAGAACGCAGAGCACATCACGCCCGTGATCCGGTCGGAGAAGCTGAACGACGAGGTTCGAGCGCTGCTCGACGCGGTGAGCGCTCGGCTCTCTTCCGAGGAGATGACCGACCTCGTGGGAGAGGTGGTGATCGATGGGCAGGACGTCGCCACCGTGGCCAGAGCGTCGCTCACGCGGAACGGTCTCCTGTGACGCGCTCCGGATGGATCGCCGGTTCGGCCGACGCGACGTCTCGACTCGGCCGAGCCGGGGGCGCGGAGACGACAGGATTCGAACCTGTGAGGGAGCTCAACACCCCCTAACCGCTTAGCAGGCGGTTGCTTTCGGCCGCTCAGCCACGTCTCCGGGCAAGAGTCTACGGGGACCGTCCGGGGGTCCTCCATCCGAGCCGACCGAAGCTAGGCTCCCGCGTCGTGCCGGACGTGATCGTCGTCGGTGGTGGGGTCATCGGGACGGCGTGCGCCTACGAGTTGACGCGCCGAGGCGTCGCGGTGACCCTCCTGGAACGCGACGAGCTGGCCGCGGGAGCGTCGGGTCGGAACAACGGCCTGTGGGTGACGCCCGTCGATCCCGAGCTCCTCCCGATGGCTCGGGTGAGCCTCGAGGCATACCTGGAGCTCTCCGACGAGGCGCCGGCGCCGTTCCGGATCGATCCCGAGCCGATCGGTCTGATCGCCGTGGCGTTCGACGAGGACGACCTCCGACTGGGCGAGGTCGCCCACGGGCCCTACCGGGCGGTCGGCGTCGGCGTCGACGAGCTCGATGCCGATGCCGTCCGCTCGCTGGAGCCCGAGGTGGCCGGGGACGTGATCGCCGGCTGGCTCGTCCACCACGGGCATCGACTCGCACCCGCTGCGCTCACGGTCTCGATGGCGCTCCTGGCCGCTGCGGACGGGGCAGAGATCCGCCACCACCTGCCGGCGCGAGGCCTGCTGACCCACGGCGATCGCGTGACCGGCGTGGCCACGGACGAGGGCGTGCTCGAAGCCGACGAGATCGTCGTGGCCGCAGGGCCATGGTCGACGGTGCTGCTCGATCCGATCGGACGGTCGCTCCCGATCTCCGGCGCTCGGGGGTGGCTCGTTGGGCTCGTGCCTCGAGACGTCACGTTGCGACACCTCGTCGCGTCGGCGGGCTGGGAGGAGGCGACGGGCCGATGGGGCGACCGCCGTCTCCGGGGAGAGGATCTCGCCGTGGCGGACGCCGCCACCTCGACCCTCCTCCACCCGACGATCGACGGCGGCCTGATCGCGGGCTCGTCCCGACAACCGGCGATCCTCCCCGAACCGGAGGATCCCGACGTGCCTGCGCGGATCGTCCAGGGGGCCGTGCGGATGGTGCCGGCGCTCGCGGACGCCGAGGTGCGCGCGGCGTGGTGGGGCGTCCGCCCGATGACACCGGACGAGCGGCCCCTCGTGGGCCGCCTGGGACCGGGCCTCTCGGTGGCGACCGGCCACGGCTCGGAAGGGGTGATCCTCGCGATCGGGACGGGCCGGCTCCTCGCCGCGCAGCTGCTCGGCGACGAGCCACCGTTCGACCCCCGGCCCTTCGAACCCCTCCGGTTCGGCGCGACGGCCGCTCGGTAGGATTCGCGACGTCATGCCGGTCCTGGCCCTGGGTGTCTCGTTCCGCGGCGCCTCGATCGACCTGCTCGAGCGGCTGTCGTTCACCGAGGACGACCTCGTGAAGGCGTATCGGCACGCCGAGGACCTCGACGGTCTGAACGAAGCGGTCGTCCTTTCGACCTGTAACCGGGTCGAGGTCTACGCCTCGGTCGACGGCTACCACGCGGGGTTCCTGGCGCTGAAGCGGCTGTTGATGGAGACGCGGACCGTCGGCGACGAAGAGCTGGGCGGACCGCTCTCCTCCCACTGGGAGCGTGACGCGGCGGAGCACCTCTTCGGCGTCGCCGCGGGCTTGGACTCGATGGTCATCGGAGAGACGCAGATCCAGTCGCAGGTCCGCGAGGCGCTCCGCGTCGCGCGGGCCGAGGGTTCGGCCGGGACGACGTTGAGCGGCTTGTTCCATGCGGCGACGCGCGCCGGTCGCCGCGTCCGGCGCGAGACGTCGCTCGGCGCGGCGCCCGACGCGCTCGTGAAGCACGCCGCCGACCGCGCCGCCGAGGAGCTCGGCGGACTCGAGGGCCGGTCCGTGGTCGTGATCGGCTCGGGCACGATGGCGGCGCTCGCCGTGAAGCACCTGCGCCGCCGCGGCGTCGGTCGCGTCGAGGTCCTCAACCGGTCGCCGGACCACGCCCGTGCGCTGGCCGAGCGGCACGAGGCCGACCACGGGGATCTCGGATCGCTCACGCAACGCATCGCCGACGCGGACCTCGTCGTCTCCGCCACGGGCGCGACCGGCACCGTGGTGCATCCGGTCGCTGTGCAGCGACCCGACGGCCGGCCCCTGGTGATCGTGGACCTGGCGGTGCCGCGCGACGTCGATCCCGACGTCGCGCGGCTGCCCTCCGTCACGCTGATCGACATCGAGGCGTTGCGCGCCGCCGCCACGGTCGCCGATC
>Ga0081539_10004824_pt1 | contig 14464 bp, 15 predicted proteins | sample TabmetS4T2R2_FD_71023 | JGI IMG/M metagenome (GOLD analysis project Ga0081539, IMG submission 71023) | Tabebuia heterophylla rhizosphere microbial communities from the University of Puerto Rico - S4T2R2 | ecosystem: Host-associated > Plants > Roots > Rhizosphere ...
CATGGTCTTGATATAGTGATCCAGGCGAGTGGTCAAAGAGTGTTGTGTCATAGTAAACCCAACTCTCTCACGAGTCGTTTCTCGTTACCACTCGCCCCCTTAGCAAAAGTGTCCAGACCTCAGTAGACGCCCAGGCTATTTTATAGCGGTGTCACTAACAGAGACGAAACCTTACACGTATCCGCAATCACGATTTTTTCTCTAAACTTTGCCTCGCCGCTCTCGAAGACGATCTTATCGTGATACGTGCCGGCACTATAAATTTCCGTCGCGCCATATTGCACAGCATCTGCCGCGGTGCGAAAGACAACATAGTTTGATCGCACAGACCACACACTGTTGTCTTCTTCCGTAATCCGAATGCTACTCACCAAGTGACGGTAAAAATGCGCTGCAAAGAGATTAGCCTTGCGATGCGCAGTCACGCGATCGTGTAGCATTCCTTGGCTATCACAGTACATAATCGCAATCGGCAAGTTCAGGTCAGCGTTCTCACGCGGCACGACTTTATACAGACACTGCGACGCAAACAACCCCGGCCAACTTTCCAAGTCATCATCATCGATGCAGTGCACGTAGTCGTGAATAAGGTCTTCAATTGTCTGGCGAATTTCTGGAGTGACCATACCCTGTCTCCGTCTCACTACACATGCATGACTTCCCGGTAATACTTCCAGAACCCGCGAATCCCACTCTCAGTGAGGAGGTTCTCCTCACTCTCCATGCCTCGTCCACCAAATTCAATGAATGACGTCGCTTCTTGGTCACGAACGATGGCCTGCTGGACTAATTCCGTTGCGTGCCCGTCCTCCATAGAGATGTATCCGGCTGGGCCGACCAGATTCGCTTGTTTAATGCGGATGGCGCGCATCTCAGCATCATCGTCTTGGTACCCAAAGAACGTAAACAATAATTCAAACTCGTCCGGTTTCTTCGGCAGAATGTGGCGTGTCGCCAATGTATTCTGAATCTGCTGGACAACAAGACTAGGGAAAATCGCTTGGATGTGGTTCGTCAGCTCGACCTCAAACTCTTTGCGTGTGGTCAACAGCGACGGATCAGCAAGAGTGTATTGTTCCTGATAGGTGCGGATCTCTTTCCCTTTATACGCTGCTGTCTCTTGCGACTCGGGTCGCTTATACGCTCGTAACATATCGTGACGTTTCGCCTCATCCATAATCACGCCACCGCCCATGGAAGAGCGATAAATCCCAAAGGTGGTGTGAAACAGGTGGAGCAGACTTGCATGATACGGGTCACGCGTATTTTCGGCATATAACTTCCAATTCGCGTGGATGTACTGGCGGGCATAACCCAGAACTTGCAATGGGCGGTTGAAGACGCGATCAAGCCAGTGGCACATATCTGGCCCAAGATAGTCTTCTAGTGATTCGATCTTGTCCGCAAAGGAGGCGAAAATCAGCCCATTATATGTCGCTACTTTCAATTTCCGCAATGAATGCTCAGAGGGTTGAAAATCGGCAGGGTACCCGCCCTTCCCTTCGATTCCGCCACGAAAGGGAACGCCAACCAGATTGCCGTGGAGGTCATAGGTCCATTGGTGATAGACACACTGATGACGCACACGATTGCCACGTGGCTCGCGACAGACAATCGCGCCACGATGCGCACAGCGGTTAACAAAGCCGTGTACTTCTCCGTTCTTGTCCCGGGTAATCACAATCGGTGTATCGCCGACGAAGGTCGCCTTAAAGTCTGCGGCGTTTGGCACCTCCGCTTCCAAGCCGACATAGTTCCATGTCTGGCCGCGGAAGAGGCGTTCTTGCTCTTGCGTATAGATAGCAGGATCGAAAAAAGCGCGGTAAGGAATACGAGTAACCCCTTCGACAGGCCAGGGCGCAGGCGCATCGTGTTCAGCAGTTGCCAGATTCATAATGAGCCTCCTTATCGATCTCCTAACTCTTGACGCATCCCTCATGCTGGACAAGACTGCGGTTATCGTAGCACAGAAAAGGACAAACAGTATGGGCGTGTTAGATAAATTACGATTGGATAGCAAAGTTGCCATTGTCACTGGTACGGGTCGTGGCCTAGGGCGGGAGATGGCGTTAGCATTGGCTGACGCTGGTGCTGACATCGTCGCTGCTGCACGGACCCAGGCGCAAATTGACGAAACTGCACAACTTGTGCGCGCCAAGAATCGCCGTTGCTTGACGGCCCAGACCGATGTCACCGACTCCGGCTCGGTCAATCGCATGGTCGAAGCAACGTTGGCCGAGTTTGGCCGCATCGACATTCTCGTGAACAACGCTGGGGGCGCGACACGTGGCTGGAACAAGCCCCTCGAAACGCTCAGCGATGAGATCTGGCATAACGGAATTAGTCTCAACATCACGAGCACCTTCTATTGTTGCCGAGCTGTGCTTCCGCACATGATCATGCAAGGCGGCGGGAAGATCATCAATGTCACTTCTGGTTTAGGAGTGCGAGCATCACGTTACAATTTCATGTACTCAACCGCCAAGGCCGGGATGATTAATTTCACGCGTGCCCTGGCAATGAACTATGCCGACAAGAACATCCAAGCGACGCTGATTCTTCCAGGGATCTTTCCGCATGATGATCCTCAGATGATGGCCTTCTGGCAAGGCGGGAAATTTATTCCCCTTGGTCGTCCCGGCAAAGATGATGAACTCGGGCCAGCGTGTGTCTTTCTTGCCTCAGACCTATCCAGTTATATGAACGGCGAGATGATTGCACTTGAGGGTGGCGGCCTTGCTGGGGGTGAGGTGCCGACTGGCTTCGCGCCAATTGTTCCATTGCCAGAAGGAGTGAGAGAATGAGCCTCGAACAATTTTCCCTTCAGGGTAAAGTCGCACTGGTGATTGGTGCAGGAACACCGATCGGACGTGCTGCGGCTCTCGCGTTGGCAGAAGCCGGTGCTGAGGTCGCAGTCGCAACGATGTTACCGAGCAAGCAGGAAGAGGCGATAGTCACCGCCTGTGTAGCAGCTATCCAATCGCTCAATCGTAAAAGCTTCGCGCGAACGATCGATGTCACGAAGGAGGACGATGTCGCTGCGTTAGTACAACAGACTGTAACCGATCTGAGTTGCTTGGACATTCTCATCAATGCACTTGACCTTCCTTTTGCGAAACCTTTGTCAGCAGTTTCACTCGCTGAGTGGCAACGAGTCCTCGCGGTGAATCTGACTGGCGTCTATCTCACTTGTCGTGCGGTCAGTATGCCGATGCTCGCGCAACAGGCAGGACGAATTATCAATATCGTTTCTGTTCTCGGCGAACGCGGCATGGCCAACGGCAGTGCATACTGTGCCGCGCAAGCAGGAGTGCTGAATCTCACTCGTGCCCTCTCGCTCGAATGGGCACGCAACGGTATCACCGTCAATGCGATTGGCGCGGGCTGGACCGAAGGCATGGGCATGATTGCTGACGAGCAGATCAAACAGCAACTCACGCGTTACATCCCCAATAGACGGTTGGCTCAACCAGACGAGATCAGTGACGCAGTTGTCTATCTCGCGTCTGATGGCACAGGTTTCATCACCGGGCAAGTAATTTGGATTGAAGGTGGCGTGTTAAGTAGGCTATAGGCTTCAGTTTTGTAGGGCGGGCACTGCCCGCCAAAATGTAGCCTCCTTAGGGTCCGTCATTCCGGGCAAGGCCGCGGGCCGCGACTCAGAATCCAGGAGCAAAAGACTAGATTCCCGCTGAAGTTTATCCTGAGCTTGTCGAAGGGCGGGAATGACGACTCACATAATCTATTCTTCTTCGTGCACTAGGCGGTTTCTCTATTTTTGCTTTTTGACTTTTGCCTTTTGACTTATCAGCCAAAGAACTCCTGCACTTGTTGCAAGACAAAGTCCGGTCGTTCTTCAGCAACAAAGTGTCCACAGCGCTCGACGATACCACCCTGTACGTCATCAGCGACGCGCTTCCACAATGGCAACACATCGCCCATGAAGCGCTCGCCACCCCAAGCGCGAACCGGCATTGCCAGTTTCTTTGTGCAACCCGAGAAGTTCACCACATCCTCTTCTAACGCTGCGCGATAGTAATGGAATCCGGCACGTAACGCGCCAGGTTGTGAGTATGTCCGCACGTATTCAGCCAGCTCCTCTCGATCGAAAAACCCGGGAGTATAGCAAGCCACATTACACATACGGTCGAGATACAACGCGACATGATCCTTCACTAATAGTTCGGCCAGGTCAGGATTGCCGCCGTGAAAGAAGACATGCCAGAGTCGTCGAATGCCACTGAGCGAGATCTGCTCACCCTGTCGAGCCAACCCTGGTGTCGATTCTAGAATTAACAAACGCTCAACCAGTTCGGGATGATCATACGCCAAGTAATATGCAACTGTGCCACCCCAATCATGCCCGGTTAGACCGATCTTGTCGCATCCCAAAGATCGAATGAGTTGATACACATCATCGGCTAACGTGCGCTTATCATAACCGGCAAGAGGCTTTTCGCTATCCCCTAACCCACGTAGATCAGGGGCAATAATCGTGAAACGCGCCGCTAACACTGGAATGATCTTGCGCCACTCGTACCACGTCTGCGGCCAGCCATGGAGAAACACTAACGGATATCCAGCACCGGCAGTGACATAGTGCATACGAAAGCCGTTGACTACCTTGACGTGATGGGTCCAGATCTCAGGCATAGCGCCGCCCTCTTTTTCGTGTGTACAGTGCACGCTATATGAATTAAGGCGAGTCAAAAGTCAAAGTGCAAAAGGCAAAAAAGTTCTTAACTATCAGTTCTCAGTTATCAGTCCCCAGCCTCTGACCCCCGACTCAGAAAGGAAATTTTATGGCGCAACAACAAGACAAGCATGCGATCTACGAACGTGCACAAATGGGTCACAAGCTCGGCTATGGCAAGCGACCAGCGATTGTCGTTATCGATTTTCAGATTGGCTTTACCAAGCCAGAGCTGTCGCCACTCGCGGGCAATCTCGATGCCGAAGTCGCAGCCACTAATACATTGATTGCTGCCGCGCGTAAGAAAAATGTCCCGGTCATCTTCACTGTCGTCGGGTACGACCCGCATCGCCAAGATGATGCAGGCTTATGGCCGCAGAAAGTGCCATGGCTACGTCTGTTGAAACTTGGCAGTGAATTGGTTGACCTTGACCCTCGCCTCGATCACAAACCCGAAGACCTTGTGATTGTTAAGAAGTACGCCTCTGGATTCTTCGGTACATATCTCGCCTCAACCCTCACCGGAAAATCTGTAGACACCGTGATTGTCACAGGTTGTACGACTAGCGGTTGCGTGCGCGCGACGGTAATGGATGCGCTCTCTCACGGTTTTCGTCCGATCGTCCCGCTCGAAGCGATTGGTGACCGCGCGCAAGAACCACACGAAGCGAACGTCTTCGACATCGGCGCGAAGTACGGAGATGTTGTCTCTACAAGTGAGGTGTTAGAGTATCTGGAGAATTTGTAAGCATTGAGTCATTTGGCCATCAGGTCATTTTTTCACTCAATGGCTCGATAACTCAACGGGTTACTCATCACTCAGCACTGCCGAAGGCCAGGCTCTTCCCTTCACCTGACTGGTCAGTTAAAACGGCTTTCGCATCGTAATTTCGCTTGGGGGAATGAATCAGGATGTACCGTTTCACGCACGTGTTTTCATTTGCTGTTGCATTTCTTTTAACGTTGCCCAGCTGTTCCCACAGCAGCAACCCAGAACCGAAAGGAGGCCCTGTGCTTATTGTGTCAACGTCGATGGGTGATATTAAAGTCGCGCTTTATGAAAAGGAAGCGCCTGAAACCGTGAAAAATTTTCTCGCCTATGTGAATGATAAATTCTATGATGGAACTATTTTTCATCGCGTCATTCCTGGTTTCATGATCCAAGGTGGCGGTTTCACTCCAGACATGCAGCAAAAGCCGACCAAACCACCAGTGAAGAACGAGGCCGCCAACGGCCTCAAAAACGAAGTCGGCACGCTGGCAATGGCTCGTACACCTGATCCGAATAGCGCCACCGCGCAGTTTTTCATCAATGTGAAGAACAATGATTTTCTTGATTATAAAGATTCTTCGATGCAAGGATTTGGCTATTGCGTATTTGGGAAAGTGATCGAAGGCATGGATATTGTTCGCAAGATCGAATTGGTAAAAACGACGCGCAAAGGTATGCACGAAAACGTGCCGGTCGACGCCATCACGATTAATGCAGTTACGCTTGTCTCGGATAAAAAATAACCACACCAAATTGTAATGTCGCAAAGGAGGTATGGATATGCGCCTATCGTGGCCTTCGTTAGTGCTCGTCTTTACCCTTGTTGGCAACTTCCTGTTCTCTACGCCCGCACAGAGTGCAGGGCTCTCTGCCGATCAACAAAAAGCGCTTGATTCAGCCAAGTATGTTTACATCCAAAGCACACGTAAGGACGGTAAACTCAGCAAACCGGCAGAAATCTGGTTCTTCAGTCACAAAGGGGCGGTGTGGGTCTGTTCTCCCACAACAACTCATCGCGCCAAACGAATTAAGGCGGGTCAAACGAAAGCCAAAATCGCTATAGGTAAACCAGACGGTCCATCCTTCACCGCTAAAGGCTCGCTCGTCAAAGATGCTGAGGCCAACAAGGCAATGTTCGAGGCCTATGCGAAGAAATATGCTGATGGTTGGCTAAAATATGAAAAAGACTTCAAAGAAGGCCTCGCTAGTGGGAAACGGACGTTGATTAAGTATGAAGCGGAGTGACAGGGAAAGGAAACAAGGAGACAGGAGGCAGAATGGAGACTGGCTTCTCTTTATCCTTGTCTTGTTATTATTCTGACTCCTGTCTCTGACTCCTAACATTCTGTGTCCTTCACTCATAACTCATTACTCGAAACTCATTACTCGTAAAGGAGGTATCTATGAATCTCGCATGGGCAAAAGAATGGGTTAGCTGTTTTAACGCAGGAGGAATGGAAAGGCTCTTCGCCATGTACGCCGAAGATGTCCAGTTCGAGGACATTACCTTTGCGCACAAGTGTAATGGCCTGGGCGAATTGAAGAAATTCTTCGGTGCCCTGGCATCACCCGAGGCCGGGGAGAACGTCTTTACTGCAAATGCGTACGTTGGTGACACAAACGGTGGCACGATCGAATGGACCTGGCAAGCGAAGCATACCGGAGATTTTCTCGGTATCCCTGCTAAAGGAAAACAGACGAATGTCAGGGGAGTTTCAGTCATGACTTTTCGCAGCGGGAAGATCGCTTCGCAACATGATTACTGGGACGCGAATACTGCCATTCAACAGTTAAAGATATAAGTCGTAGGGGTGCAGCATGCTGCGCCCCTACTAGAAACAAACCACGCTTTTGCTGACGGGCATAAATGTTCGTGCTACAAGACGACCTCGGAAGCACCGGATGAATCCGGTGCTTCAGCCGCGCTTATCCTCTCATATCGCGCACCAACACTCGTGCCATCACACTGTGATGACGTCCATAGGAAAAGTAGATGACAAAACCGAGCAGCAGCCAGACAATCAAGCGTAGCCAGTTCTCTGCAGGTAGTGAAAACATCAGGAGTAAACAAAACGCAATGCCAAGAATCGGCACCAGTGGTACCGCGGGGCATCGGAACGGCCGCTCAACCTCTGGATTAATACGACGCATCACCATCACTGCTGCACAGACAATGACAAACGCGAGCAATGTGCCAATATTCACTAACTCCGCTAAGATGCGCAGCGGAATGAACGCCCCCATAACACCAACTAGAGCACCCGTCATTATGCTCGATTTCCATGGCGTACGAAACTTTTCGTGAATCGCGCCAAAAAAACTTGGCGGCACCAAGCCATCCCGCGCCATCGCTAAAAATACGCGTGGCTGACTCAGCATCAACACCAACAACACTGAAGTGATTCCCGTCAACGCTCCGAGTGAGATGAGAAACTGCGCCCAGGGTAATCCGACTTGCTTGAACGCATCTGATACCGGCGCATCAACGTTGATCTTGTTGTATGGCACCATGCCCGTCAGCACCGCAGCTACAGCAATGTACAGGATCGTGCAAATCACCAGCGAAGCAATCAGTCCGATCGGCACATCACGCTGGGGATTCTTGGCCTCTTCAGCTTGGGTTGAGACGGCATCAAAACCAATGTAGGCAAAGAAGATTGTCGCTGCACCTGCGAGCATACCCAGCGGCTCGCCATTTGGTCCGGTCTGCCCCATTAATGTGTGACCAAAGACACTGACCCCGGTAAGGCCATATGGCGCAAACGGAATCCAGTTTTCGGACCTCACATAAAATGCACCGACGAAAATCACAAACAGTACGACCGTGACCTTCACCATCACCATTGCGGCATTAAAACTGGCGCTTTCACGAATGCCTACGACCAAAACGACTGTCACCAGTGCGGCAATCACTATCGCCGGAAGGTCAAAAACCGTTCCGGTAGCCGCGAGGTGTCCAGTGGCTGGATCAAAATCAAATGGTGCGTTGGTAAATAAGTGCGGCAGTCGTATGCCAAAGATACCGATAAAGTCTTGAAAATAATGCGACCACCCATGCGCAACGGTCGCCGATGCAACAGTGTATTCTAAGACCAGATCCCAGCCAATGATCCAGGCGAACAACTCACCGAGTGTGGCATACGCATAGGTGTATGCTGAACCCGCTACAGGGACCATCGAGGCAAACTCGGCGTAACACAAGGCAGCAAAGACACAGGCAGCACCAGCCACGACAAACGACAACGTCAATGCCGGGCCGACTTTGTCGTGCGCCGCAACCCCAGTGAGCACGAAGATGCCAGTGCCGATAATAGCACCGATACCAAGTGCGGTCAGTTGGACCGGTCCCAGCACTCGACGTAGTCGATTCTCACCGGCCATTTCCTCAAGTAACATATGTAACGGCTTCTTCGCAAACAGTTGGTTCCTCATGCCTCGACCCCCTTCCCTGTCCAAGTGACCCATAGACTACGTGACACAAGCACGGAGAGCAAATCGAAAAACGTAATGCGTAAGACGTAATGCGTAACGACCACACCTCCCCATTTTACGTTTTACGTATTACGCGTTACGTTTTGAGGGCTAAGAAGAACCTAGTGTGAACCGCCACAGACTCCCTTTTACGTTTTATGTATTACACGTTACATATATGGTAGGTAAGACCGCCATTCGCAGGAGGAATGATGGATTGGGGTGCGCTCATTAGCTCGACTCTCCAGATGTACCGACAAGCTGCAACAGAGACGTGGCAAAAGGTCACACGCAACTGGTGGGTCGGGTTCCTGCCATTACTGTACGGAGTGATTCTCTTGTTCACTGCGAGTTTTGTTCCCCCTTTCGGTATAGTTGGCGGTTTGATCTTTGGACTGGTCTCGGCCGTGTGTACGAGTTCCTATTTATTTTTTCTCGCCGGCGTCGTCGGCGGTCAGCGGATGCTACCAACCGAATTGGCAGAAAGCTGGCGTCCCTACTTTAGCCCGGTCATTAACATCTTGTTTTTTCTCTTCCTAGTGCGCCTGACACTTTCACTCGTGTTACCAGAGGTCGCCTTCATCGTGATGCTCATTCTTTTGGTTATCCTCAATCCAATCCCAGAGGTTATCTATCTTGGCCATAGCGACGGATTCGGGATGCTGCAAGAGAGCGTCGATTTCCTCAAAGAGAACTGGCTGGAATGGTTTCTTCCGCTCGTCCTTCTGACCATTTTTTCCCTCGGATTTCCTCTCCCAGTGTCTCCACTACAGATCGGACAATTAGGGTTTCCTTTTATGACTGGCGGCGCTCTTCTCTTTGATTCGATCATAAGTATTGTGTGGAGCCTCGTGGGTGTGTTTCTGCTGTTCGCGCTGATGGTATTTCGCGGCCATCTGTTTCGCGCCCTGTTCGGCAGTTCTCGCCGCCAACGGATGTATCGTTCGCGTTTTTCATAGTTACGCATTACGTTTTACGTATTGCGCACCGCGTCTCACGAACACGCCACATATTGTTAGTTGCTCCTGTCTTCGGTGCGGCGGAGATGACCGCACGGTTAGGTTATTTCTTCAACTGCCGATACTATGCAAAGCCATATAACACGGAGTGCATTTGGTGTTCGATTACTGTCACGTGCAGGTGCGGCTCGCTGCGCGAACAGCCCCTCACCACAATTTCAGCAATCTCAGCATCAAAACAATGAAGGAGGCTCCCACTTATGCATCGGCACCCTGCTCCCAGCCTATCTCAGCTCCTCATTGTGTGGCTTCTCGGGTTCGTCCTTACCTGCTTATTTCCTAGATTTACCTTAGCGCAAACCAGTAACTGTTCGATCTTTCCAGTTGATAATGTGTGGAACACGGTGATCGACACACTTCCAGTTCATACAAACTCGGCAACGTATGTGAACTCCATCGGCCCAACTGCGAGTCTACACCCGGATTTTGGTACGGTGTGGAACGGTGCTCCTAACGGAATTCCTTATACGATCGTACCGAGCACGCAAAATTTGGTCCCGATCGTGTACACCGACTATGGTACCGAAAGTGATCCTGGCCCAATGCCAATCCCAGCGAACGCTGCGATCGAAGGCGGTCCGAACGGTAATGGGGATCGTCACGTGCTCGTCGTTCAGACAGGCTCGTGTAAACTCTACGAGCTCTTCTATGCCTATCCACAACCCGATGGCAGTTGGCATGCATCCTCTGGGGCAGCGTGGAACCTAAACTCGCATGCCTTACGGAATGATACCTGGACTTCCGCAGACGCTGCTGGACTACCAATGTTTCCTGGCTTAGTGCGCTACGATGAAGTCCAGGCTGGTGCCATTAACCACGCGCTGCGTTTCACGGTCTCCAAAACCCAAGCCGCTCATCTCTGGCCGGCACGGCATCAAACTGCGCAACAGGGAACCCAATACCCGCCGATGGGTTTGCGTTTTCGACTGAAGGCATCATTCAATATCTCTTCATTCTCTCCAGCCAACCAAGTGATTCTCCGAGCGTTGAAGAAGTATGGCATGTTTGTCGCGGACAACGGCAGTTCGTGGTTTCTCTCTGGTGCGCCAGACTCACGGTGGAATGACGACGATCTTCACGACCTCAGTCGTGTGAAAGGGTCTGACTTTGAAGCAGTGGATGAGTCGGGTCTACAGATCGCCGCCAACTCGGGACAAGCCAAACAGAATAGCGGCTCGCCACCGGCCTGTACCACTGCGCCGGACGCTCCAGCGTTGAATACGCCCCTCGCCAATTCGGTGCTGTCGGTCGGCCCTTTGCCGATTGATTGGGCGGACACAACCTGTGCGACGTCATACAACGTGATCGTGCGCCGCAGCCTCAGGCGGAGATCCATCGCATATCAGAAGACAGGACTCGCAACTTCACAAGATGTTGTTGCAACTCTTCCGCGCGGGACGTATTACTGGTCAGTGGCGGCATGCAATAGTTGGGGGTGTCAGAGTTCGACGTCACGGGCATTTACTCTTCAGTAGCCGGTTGGCACGACTGTGATCCCGGAGTACAACTCTGGGATCATGATCACACTCGCCGATGTTCACGCTGCCCGCGCCCGGATTGGCGCAACGATTTATAACTCTCCGTGTGCATACTCCGAAACCGTCAGCCGCATGACGGGTGCGCGGGTATATTTCAAGCTTGACAACCTCCAAATGACCGGCTCCTTCAAGGAGCGCGGGGCACTGAACAAACTGCTGACACTTAGTAACGAGGAACGCACGAACGGCGTTGTCGCCGCTAGCGCGGGAAATCATGGTCTCGCGGTTGCCTTTCATGCGCAGAAGTTAGGTGTTCCAGCGACGATCGTCATGCCGCGCTTTGCACCGTTGATAAAAGTGAGTTCTGCCCGTCGTTATGGAGCCGAGGTCATTCTCACGGGCACAGACTTTGATGAAGCACTTGGTGAAGCGCGACGATTACAGAGCGAACGTAACAGCTGGTTCATTCCCGCCTTTAACGATCCTGCAGTGATCGCCGGGCAAGGCACCCTAGGGCTCGAACTCCTCGAACAAGTGGGTAGCTTTGATGCAGTGATTATCCCGGTTGGCGGTGGCGGCCTGAGTGGCGGCACTGCACTGGCGCTCAAAGAGAGTGGCTTCCATGGGCAAGTAATCGGTATACAGGCCGAACGGGTGCCGGGAATGAAAGCAGCGCTGGAAGCAGGAACACCAACTTCCATCCAACGCGCTCCGACTATTGCTGATGGTATTGCCGTGCGACGCGTTGGTGAACACACGCTACCGCTTGCGCAACGTTATCTTGATACGATTGTGACTGTGAGTGAGGCCGAGATCGCTCGTTCGATTCTTCTTTTACTGGAGACCGAGAAAACGGTGGTCGAAGGCGCTGCTGCGACAACACTCGCAGCGCTGCTGAATCGCCCGCTCGGACTTAATGGCAAGACAGTTATTCTGGTTATCTCAGGTGGGAACATTGACATGAATGTGATCTCACGAGTGATAGAGAAAGGCTTGGTACAAGAAGGCCGCCTTGCACGTCTCAGTTTGATTATTCCCGATCGTCCGGGCGCGTTGGCGCGCGTGAGCATGCTCGTAGCAGACCAAGGTGCGAACATCTTAGAGATCATCCACACTCGCGGCTTCAGTCGTGCAGAGATTGGCGAATCTGAGATTACCCTGACGTTAGAAACTTCTGGTGAGGAGCATATGACGCAAGTGCTGAGTGAGTTACGCTCGGCTGGGTATCAGGTATTTGAGGAACAGCCGGAGAGAGAATTCTCTTAACCTAGCGTAGATTCACAACTTTTGCACTCGTTCCCGTATCGGTCGTAGGGGAGTGTTGTGAAAATTCGCGGGACTTTTCTGCTGAAAAGCGCTGTTCGAGGGCGAGAATAGCTGCTCGCTTATGGTCTGGGGACAGATGGGTATAGCGCATCGTCATCCCGATATCCTTGTGTCCCATTAACTCCTGAACAGTCCTGAGGTCGACCCCAGCCATCACCAGCCGGCTGGCAAACGTGTGTCTCAAGGTGTGCAAGGTACAGTCTTCAATCTTGGCGCGGCGGCACGCCCGCGTGAACACATAGAGCAGATTCCGCTCAGACCAGGACGTGCCGCTCCTGTTCGTAAACACCGCTGGCGCGTCACCTCGTACGCTCAATGCTTCTTGGATGACCGTTTTCAAGCGGTCGCCCAGGGGGATTGCCCGGCTCTCCCCGTTCTTGCTGTAGCACGCGGCAACAGAGACGGTCCTCCGATCAAAGTTGACGTCTTGTGTGCGGAGGTTCACCAGTTCGTGCCGTCGAAATCCGGTCAATAACCCAGCTTCGACAACACGACGAAGCGCAGGTGAACAAACTGCCAGCAGTGCCGCTTCTTCCTCTTCGCTGAGAAAGCGAGTCCGTTCGTTCGCCACTTTCAACAGCTGCACTGCTTTGCCGGGATGTTCAGCCAACTTCTTCCACGTCACAGCTCTATTCAGAATGCTTTTGAGGAAGGCTAATTCTTTATTGATCGTTGCGGGAGCCATCCCCGCCTCCTTACGGGTTTTCTTATAGTGCTCGATATGCCATGCGGTGATCTCATTCAGGCGTTTCGTGCTGAACGTGGCTCTCAATGTCTTCATAACAGTACAGGCCTCCCGGTAGGTCGACGGCTTGCGGTTCGCTTTGACCCACTCGAGATAGTCCTCGGTAAAGGCGTCAAACCGGGGACTCCTTCGGGCTTTGGCAGGATTGAGCTTCTGCTCGAGCACTTCGGCCTTCTTCCGGGCCAACTCTTCCTTCGCCACCGTCCGCGATACGGTGCCGAAACTGCCCGTGTACCGTTGTCCTTTCTTCACAAAGTCGTAATACCAGGATTTACCGCGTTGATAGAGTGACATGCTCACCTCCTGTGTAGATTAGTGGTTTGAAGGCTAACGGTCACGCGTCTCCCTCCTTCCTGGCGTGAATGACCGTTGTGGTTGTGACAGACATCTGTTTCTCTCCTTTCTTCACTGGAATGTGGTGCGTTGCTTTGCTCCATTCGTGGGGCAGAACAGGCGGGGAGATTCCCCGCCCCTGGTGAGCTTCACTACTCACGCTGCTCCTGGTTGTCTCTCTGTGCGGACGAGGGGCGTTCCTGGTTCCCACCGTCCAGGGCAGATGGGCGATACTTCGCCAGCTTTGCATACAGCTTCAGGGCCAAGTGCACGTGCTCAAGCAGTGATAAATCTCCCTGACGTTGGCAGCGAGCGCGCATGAGCAAGTAGTTGAACAGCGCCTCTCTGGTCTCTTTATCCTCATCTTTGCCCCACGCATTCGCTTTTGTTCTGCAGACTAAGTCCGTATCGATCGGCTGTGTTTTCTGCTGGGCTCTTTTCATACGTTCCTCTCCTTTTGGTGTGATGCAGTGAATGAACACGCGGGGACGTATCCCCGCGTCTGTCGTCTTACGCCACAATCTCAAACGGCGGCACCCATGGCACGAGGTCGTGATTGTCCCCAGGGATAGCCAGTGCAATCTTGCCGGTGTGATCCAGGCCCAGAATAAACAACGGCTGGCCAGC
>Ga0081539_10004825_pt1 | contig 14462 bp, 9 predicted proteins | sample TabmetS4T2R2_FD_71023 | JGI IMG/M metagenome (GOLD analysis project Ga0081539, IMG submission 71023) | Tabebuia heterophylla rhizosphere microbial communities from the University of Puerto Rico - S4T2R2 | ecosystem: Host-associated > Plants > Roots > Rhizosphere ...
TGGTCAGCCGCTCGGCGAGTGAGAGGAGGCAGACGGCCGCGCAGGCCCCGGCGAGGACGGCCCCGCCGGCACCGCCGAATCGGCTCGCAACGACCAGCGTGAGCGGCCCGGCGTCGGGGCTGAGGTGGGGCGTCCCCGCGGTTGACGCGCCGAGGGCGAGCACTGCGCTGCACAGGATGTGCAGGACGTAGCGCAGGCGCGGGTCGGCGGGATGCCGGCGGTTGACTGGCGGGCCGGCCTCGCTGGTCTGCGCCGGCCCGCCTGAGTCGGGGGTGGTATCGGCTGCGCCGCGCGGCGCCGGCACCCGGGCGAGCGGGCGCGGCCGGGTGAGGGGCATTTCCACCTCACTCGATCGGCGGTCCCCCGCCGGTCGATCGGAGACCGTCGAGTCGCCACGCCGCGTCACGACGCACCTCGGGTCGGGGAAGCCTTGGACAGCCCGTGCGTGGTCTTCTCCCAGTGGTGCGGCTTGACCATGAGCTGCCAGAGCGCCTTGTACGCCGCGATGGAGTGCATGAGCCAGTAGGCCGGGTTGAGCAGCGCCCAAGGGACGAGCCGGTACCGACGTCGCTTGAAGGCGCCCATCATGGCGACGTAGACCATGGCGGCGTTACCGATCAGCAGGTTCGCCACGCTCACCTGCAGGATCGGGCCGGGGAACAGCCGGGACAGCTGCGCCCACGGCACCACAAGACTGGCGAGGAAGATCGCGTACAGCGGCGGCGCGCAGAGGAACGACAGCGGCGTCCCACCGACGAGCAGCGCGAACGCGGCCGCCTTGCGCGGTCCCGCCAGCCGGGTCAGGCGCACCGGACGGCGGAGATGGACCAGCGTCGTCTGCAGGTATCCCTTGATCCACCGGGAGCGCTGCCGGATCCAGTTGCCGTACGCCCGGTTCGCCTCCTCGAATGTTGTCGAGTCGATGACTCCCACGCTGTAGCCGAGCGCCGCAGCGCGAATCCCGAGGTCGGCGTCCTCGGTGACGTTGAACGGATCCCAGCCACCGAGCGACCGCAACTGCCCGGTCCGGAAGTGATTCGACGTCCCGCCGAGCGGGATCGGCAACCGCAATGCGTCCAGCCCGGGCAGCATGTAGTCGAACCAGAAGGAGTACTCCAGGGTGAACATCCTGGTCAGCAGATTCTCGTTGGCGTTCCAGTAGTTCAGTGCGGCCTGAACGCAGACGAGACTCTCGTCGCCGGCAGCCTCGGCCCGGCGGAAGGCGATGACGGCCTTCTTGAGCTGATCCGGCTCCGGTCGGTCCTCGGCGTCGTAGATGACGAGGAACTCGCCGCGGGCGAAGAACAGTCCGACGTTGCACGCCTTAGGTTTGGTCTTCGGCCCGCCCGGCGGAATGACGACGAACGTCACGGTCTGCGGGCAGTCGGCGGAGGCGGCGGCGGCGCGGGTCTCCTCGTCGTCGTCCTCCAGCAGCAGGAGAATCTCCAGCTTCTCCGTCGGGTAGTCCAGGTGGCCCAGGTTCTCGATGAGGTCGGCGACGATGTTGGCCTCGCGGTAGACCGGGACAAGCACGGTGTAAACCGGCAGCTCGTCGTCGCGCAGCGCCTCGACCTCCGCGGCGGTGACCACCTCCTCCGTCTCCCTGCGCGCCCCCGCCATGCAGACGGCGAACTTGAAGAGCACGCCCACGAGGTAGCCGACGGAGACCAGGCCGAACAGGCCGATCAGCGTGGGGCGCGGCCACACGGCCAGGCACACCGCCAGGGCAGCCAGGGCGACGCCGGCGGCGATCCGCTGGGAGGGCACAAGGACGGTTCGTGCAGATTGAACCGGGCTGCGCCGCCACAATCCCATGGCGGCCTCGTCCACCAGGCTGTCGCGGAATAGGCGGCGGACGGCATGCAGGATGTCCCAGTCCGTGGTGACCGCCAGCCGGATCGGTGCGTCGAGGACCGCCTCGATCCCCGCTCGCCATGTGTCGCTCGGCTCTTCCGATGTCGCGACGAGAATCGCGCCGTCGTCCTCCCGCCGCACCGGGATCCAGCCCTCGTCGGCGAGCCGGCGAGCGGTCAGCCCGGCCACCAGGTCCGGGTCGAGGTCGGCCGCCGCGACGTCGAGGAATTCGTGCTGCCAGGCGGCGGCGAGGGTCCGGTACAGGTCGAGGCGCCGGACCAGCCCCGAGGCGACCAGGATGGCGCCGAGCCGCGAGCCCGTGCGTTGCTGGACGCCGAGGGCCCACGCCAGCTGGTCGGTGCTGATCATCCCGTGGTCGAGCAGGACCTCACCGATCCGGCGGCCGGCCCGGTCACGGGCATCGCGCGGTCGCGGGACCGCTGCCCCATCCGCCCGCACGCCGGCGGCAACGTCCCCGTGGGCACCGTCCATCTTGGGGAAGTCGACGCCGGAGCGGGCTGGCTTGAGCCCCGCGGATCAGCAGGAGGTTTGCCCAGTTTGCGACCGAATCGCCGCTAATCGAGATCGGGGGCACCGGGCGGGATGAACGGGAGTCCGGCGGTGGGCCCGGACGAGATCAGGTCCAGGACGGCGTCGGTGTCCAGGTGGTCCGCGATGGCGTCGGCCAGCATGTCCAGCCGGGCCTCGCGCAGCGCGGCGAACGAGACGTCCGGCGCCGCAACGAATCCCTTGCGTCCCGCCGCTGCCGCCGCTTCGGCCAGGAACGCCCGGCGGAAGCCGTCGTTCTCCAGCGCACCGTGCCAGCTCGTGCCCCAGACGGCGCCCACCCGCCAGCCGTCGAGGAACGGCTCGGCGGCCGCCCGGGCCAGCCGGGGCGCCTCGCCGTCCAGTGACGTGACGCCGTGGTGGATCTCGTACCCGTCGACGTACTCCCCCAGCGCCTGTCCGCGCGGGCGGGCCAGCACCTTCCGGACGCCGAACGACGTGCGGGTGGGCAGCAGCCCGAGCCCGGCCACCTCACCTGCCCGGGACTCGACCTCGTCGACGATGGTCCGGCCGAGCATCTGGTAGCCGCCGCAGACACCGAGCACAGGACGCCCGGCGCGGGCGTGCCGGAGCACGGCGTCGGCGATGCCTCGCTCGTGCAGCCAGGCGAGGTCGGAGACCGTGGCGCGGGTGCCGGGCAGGAACACCAGGTCGGCGTCCGCGAGTTGGGCGCCGTGATGGACGAGCCGGACGGCGACGCCGGGCTCGGCGGCGAGCGCGTCGATGTCCGTGACGTTCGACAGCCGCGGCAGGCGTGGCACGGCCACCTGGAGGATCTCGGTGCCGAGAGGAGCGCGCATCTCGCCGCGGTCGTGCTCCAGGTCGAGGGAGTCCTCGACGTCCAGCCACATCCCACCCAGATACGGCAGGACGCCGAGCACCGGCCGGCCGGTCGCCTTGCGGATCATCCGCAGGCCGGGGGCGAGCAGGTCGGCGTCCCCGCGGAACTTGTTGACCACGAACCCGCACAGCAGCGCCTGGTCGCGGGCGCTGAGCAGGGCAAGGCTGCCGTGGAACGCCGCGAAGACGCCGCCGCGATCGATGTCGCCGACCACCACCACCGGAAGGCCCGCCGCCCGGGCGAGTCCCATGTTGGTGATGTCCCGGCGCCGCAGGTTGATCTCCGTCGGGCTGCCGGCGCCCTCGCAGATGACGACGTCGAAGCGGACCCGCAGCCGGGAGAACGCGTCGAGCACGACCGGCATGAGCTTGGGGGTGAGGCGGCCGTACTCCAGGGCGCCGGCCTCGGCATACGGGCGGCCCATGACGACGACCTGGGAGCCGGACCCTGAGCCTGGCTTCAGTAGGACCGGGTTCATCGCCGCCTCGGGCTCGATCCGGGCGGCCCGCGCCTGGCTGGCTTGGGCGCGTCCGATCTCTGCGCCGTCCCGGGTCACGAACGAGTTCAGCGACATGTTCTGCGCCTTGAACGGCGCGACCGAGACGCCCTGCCGGACCAGCCAGCGGCACAGTCCGGCGACAACGACGCTCTTCCCGGCATCTGACGACGTCCCCGCGACCAGGATTGCGCCGAGTAGGCGCTCCCCCGCGGCGCCGCCGTTCCGGCTCACCGACGTCCCCTTCCCTTCCTGAGCGCTACCAGGACCGCGAGCCCGGCGGCCGCCGAGCCGACGGCACGGCCGAGCCGGACAGCGCGCCGGATGTCGGTCACGGCGGGCGGTGGCCCCTCACCGAGCTCGGGCCGGCGTTCCACCCGGCCGCCGTAGGAGTTGGCGCCGCCGAGACGCACACCGAGCGCGCCGGCGGCGGCCGCCTCGCACCGTCCGGCGTTCGGGCTCGGATGGTGGCCGCCGTCGCGGATCAGAATCCGCCACGAGCGACGCACCGAACCACCGACGGTTCGGGCGCACGCAACGGTGAGCAGGCCGGTCACCCGGGCCGGAAGCAGGTTCACCACGTCGTCCAGCCTTGCCGACGCCCAGCCGAAGCGCAGATATCTGGGTGAGGTGTAGCCCACCATCGCGTCCAGCGTGTTGACGGCCCGGTAGCCGACGACGCCGGGCACGCCGCCGACCGCTGCCCAGAGCAGGGGCGCCACGACGGCGTCGGAGGTGTTCTCGGCCAGGGACTCCACCGCCGCCCGAGCGAGCTCGTCGGGGCCGAGCCCGGCGGGGTCACGAGCGCACAGGTGCGGGAGCCGGCGGCGGGCGGCGCCGACGTCTCCCGCCTCCAGGGCCTGCGCCATGGCAGTTCCCTCTCGGGCCAGGCTGGTGCCGCCGAGCGCCGCCCAGGTCGCTGCGGCGGTTACCGCGGTGCGCAGCACCGGCCGACCGCGGGTGCCGCGCTCCGTGAGCCAGCCGAGGGCCACCGGCGCAGCGGTGGCTGCGCCGAGGAAGAGGACGCCGCGGGCCCGGCTGGGGCCGTAGGCGCGCCGTTCCAGGACGCCCGCCCAGCGGCCGAACCCGGCGACCGGATGCGCTCGGCGGGGATCGCCGATCACGGCGTCCGCCAGAACGCCCAGCGCGATGCCCATGGCGCGGCTGCGATCCACGTATGTCAGCCCCCGAATGGCCGGTGTCAGGTGGCGGGTTCGGTTGCCGGTGCCGGCTCGGACACGTCGATCACGCGGATGGTGTCGTCGCCGTCCTCGTCGTCTGCCGCCGTTCTCGCCGGGGGCGGCCCGGTCGGCCGGTCCGGCTCGGACTCCGCCGCGGTGGACGGCGCTTCGGCGAAGAGGGCATCGTCGTCCAGGCCCATGGCGCCGTCGATGGAGGCCAGCGCGCGCCGCGCGGCACGATGGCGGGTCAGCACGGCTTCGACGGGGCGCAGGACGCGATCGGAGGCCACCTCCTGCACCGCGGCGCGGAGGTTGAGCCCGGCGATCTCGTGGCGACGGCGGGCGCCGGTCACCAGAGCCCAGGCGGATGCCGCGGCCAGCGCGGCGCCGAGGAGGAGCCCGGCGAGCAACAGCAGCAGGGGCAGCGGGATGCCGAGCACGTTCGGCGATCCCATGGCATTGCCGGTGAGCTGGCTGCCGCCGATGGCGATCACCCAGAGCGCACCGGCCAGCGCCACCCCGCCAAGCACCTGCTGCGCGACCCCGGCGACTCGCCACCACGCAGGCGGAGCGAGGTCGAGGTCAACGGCGGCGATCGCCCGGTCGATGGCGTCGCCCAACTCGTCATCCCCGGCATCCCGGATCGCCAGGTCGCCGGCGCTGTCGCCACCGTCGTCGGCCTTGCCGTCGCGGGCTTTGCTGACGGCGTTCTTGACGGCATCGCGCCACCGCGGCGGGAGCGGATCGCAGATGCCGGCGGCGAACTCGTCGACGGCCAGCTCCACCCGGGCGCGTTGCACCGGCGCCGGAGTCGGAATCAACGACGTCGCGATCACCTTGAGGTCGTCCTTGGGGACGCGCGTCGTCGGGCGGCCCAGCGCCTGCGGCCAGATCCGGTGCAGCCAGCGGAGCAGCGGCCAGCCGACGCGGACCCACCCGCGGCGCCGGTACTCCGACGCGACGGCGTCCAGGACGGCGGGAACGCCTGCGGCGTTGGCGAGTTCGTGGAGGAGGCGGTCGGCGCCGGGGAGTGCACCCGACCCGGGCTCGGCCGGAGCCAGTCCCCCGGCGAGGTCGTCGGCGGCGCCTTGCAGGTCGGCTGCGGCGCGGTCGGCCAGGGCCGTGCGATTCTGCACCGCTTCGGCGATCAGCTCGCGCAGTTCGTCGACACCGTCGCCGCGGGTTGCAGACACGGCGAGGGTTGGCACCCGGTGCAGCCCGTCACCGTCGAGCAGCCGGCGCAGGTCGTGCCGGCAGGTGTCGGCTTCCTGCGGTCCCAACCGGTCGATCTGATTCAGCACGACCGTCATCACGCCGTCGTGGCGCGTCATTCGCTGCAGGTATCCGGAGTGCAGCGCCTCGTCGGCGTACTTCTGCGGGTCGACCACCCAGACGAGGCGGTCGACGAGATGAACGAGGCGGTCGACCTGCACGCGGTGGGAGACCTCTGTGGAGTCGTGGTCAGGGAGGTCGAGGAGAACCAGCCCGTGCAGCGGCGCCTGGCGGTCGGCGTCCAGCACCGACTCGCGGCGGATCCGGCGCCGGGGCGGCACCTCCAGCCAATCCAGGAGCTCGGTGGCGCCGTCGTCCCACCAGACGCAGGCCATCGGTTCGGCGGTTAGCGGGCGCCGCGCGCCGACCTCGGCGATGTCCATCCGGGCCAGGGCGTTGAAGAGGCTCGACTTCCCGCTGCCGGTGGCGCCGACGAGCGCGACGACGGTGAAGTCGGTGCCGTGTTCGAGGCGGCGCTGCGTGCGGTGGATGGCGGCACGGGCGACCGCGACGGAATCGGGTTCGAGCTGGTCGCCACCGGCTTCCAGGGCGGCGTCCAGGGCGGCCAGGCGGGTTGCCACGTCGACGTCCTGCCGAGGTCGTCCCTCCACGTCAGGCGGCCCCCCCGGCTCGCCGGGCGGCGCTTGCGTCGGGGCTGCGGCGGCCTCGGAGGACCGCCGCGGAGACCCGCAGGGCGTCGCCGCGGGCGGCGGCGGTGCCGAGGTTGAGAAGCCGCTCGAACCGGGCACGCTCGGCGTCCAGCAGAGCGGCGGCGCGCCGGCGCAGGTCCTCGCGCGCATTGGCGCTCATCGCATACACGGCGTCCTCACCGATGACGGCGCCCAGCACGCGGCGCGCGGCGGCGGCCGTCGCCTCGGCCCCCACACCGTCACCCACGCCGTCACCCGCGGCCCGTTCGGCAGGTTGGTCGATCGCATTGATCAGAAGGACGGCGGTTGCGGCGTCGACGTCCGGCGCGGCCTTCGGCTTCTTGGTCGACTTCTTGGTCGACGTCGCCGATGGCTCGGCCGGGGTCGCCTCGGCGATCGCGGCGGCCGCCTTCTGGCGGACCGCGTCATACCAGGCACCGACGGCGTGATCCAGCGCGGCGGTGGGGTGGTCCTCCGTGAGCAGACTGCGCCGGGCTTGCAGGAGCGCCGCGCCGTAGGGGTGGGACCGCCATCCGGTGATGACGTCGTCGACCGCGCCCGTCGTCGCGGCGCGCAGCGCGGCGGTGACGGACGTGCGGACCGCATCGAGGAGCGGCTGAGTGGTCTGACGTTCGCCGCGGATTGCCGTGATGATGCGGTCGGTGAAGCTGAGCGAGCCCGGATCGAGACGGCGGACCAGTTCCCCGTTCGCCACGAACTCGTGCCAGCGCGCGAGCACTTCGGCGCGGACCAGGGAGCCGTCGGTGATCTGCCGGTCGATGCGGTGCGTCGCCGCGGTGAGAATCTTCTCGGCATGGCGGCGAAGAGTGCCGTCCGCGGCGGCCTGGTCGTCGGCGGCGCTGGCGAGCTGCTCGACGCGCGGCAGCAGGCTGGTCAGCGCGCCGCGCAGGGTGCGGGTGACGATGATCTCCCGGGCGCGGGCGTCCCCGGCGACGCGACGCAGCCAGCTGATCACTGGGTTCACCATTTGCTCAGGGAGCAGGCCGTCGGACAACTCGGTCTCTGGAATGGTGAAGACAGGGGCGCCGCCGAGGCCGCGATCGCGCAGCCGCGTCGCGAGGTGGATCCGCACGTCCTGCAACGATTCCGGCGGGATTCGGTCAAGGACGATCGCGACGGCGACGCCACGCTCGACGGATTGACGCAGCATCTCCCAGGGCATGGCGTCGGCATAGCGGGCCGCCGTCGTCACGAAGATCCAGAGGTCGGCGGCCGAGAGGAGCTGGACGGCGAGGTCGCGGTTGGTGTCGACGAGGGAGTCGATGTCGGGGGCGTCGACGATGGCCAGGCCGGGGGCAAGTCCGTCGTGGGGAACCAGACGAAGGCCGGTGACCCGCGGGGCATCGGGGTCGATCGGCTGCGCCGGCTCGGGCGCCTCGGACGTCACGCGGGTCAGGCCGGGCAGGATGCGCTGGGAGAGGAAGGCGCCTGAGTCGTAGGGGTGATGGACCAGGACCGGGGACCGCGTCGTGGGCCGCAGGACGCCGGACCGGCTCACCTCGCGCCGGACCAGGGAGTTCGTGAGGGTGGACTTCCCGGCGCCGGTCGAGCCGCCGATCACGGCGAGTACCGGCGCATCCGGACGGCGCAGGCGCGGGAGCAGGTAGTCGTCGAACTGACGGATCAGGCTCTCGCGCTCCTGGCGGGCTGCGTCGACGCCACCCACTTCGAAGGCCAACGGAAGCGTGGCGATGTGGGTCCGCAGCCGCTCGACGGCGGTGAGCAGGTCGCGCAGGCTGAGCTCGGCGCGTTGCTCGGGTTTCCCGGGTTGCTCGGGTTTCTCGGGTTTCTCTGATTGCTCGGTCGGCTCCGTGCTGGCCGGCGGGCCCGGTGTCTCGCCCGGGAGCTTGGGTGTCCGCTTGCTCGCCGTCTTGGCAGGAGCCTTGGCAGCCGTCGTGGCAGCCGTCGTGGCGGCCGCCTTGGCAGGAGCCTTGCCGGCCGTCGTGGCGGCCGCCTTGGCAGGAGCCTTGCCGGCCGTCGTGGCGCCCGGCGTCCCCCCGGGCGGCGCGGCGGCCTTCACCCGCCGCGCCGGGCGAGGTGGCGGGACTGCATCGGGGCCGTCCGCCCTGGACGTCGTGCCATCGGCGGACCGCCTAGCCGTCTTGTTGGCCGCCTTCGAGGCCCGTTTCCGTGCCGCACGGGCCTGCCGGGCCCGCTCGGCACCGTCGGCCGTCGGTGCCACCTCAGTGTCCGGCGGCCCCTTCGGCGCTGCGTCGGCTCCTGGCTCGAGAGCGACCGCTCCCCCGGCCGGGTCGGTGGCGACGGCGGCCTGCGATGCCGGGGCCTGCTCGGGTGGCATCGCGACCTCCTCCCCCGGTTCGCTCGGGGCGATCTCCCCCGGGGATGGGGTGGACGCCGACGTCTCGTCCGGGCGGGTCCCGCCGGACTTCCGTGCAGCACCCATAGTCACGGCACAAGCCTGCCGTGGGCAGGGCCTTGCACCAAAACGAAACGGTCTTGTGACTACTGCGAGTAGTCATAAGACACCCAGACTCGATCGAAGCACGCAGGTTACCCTCGGCCGAACGGGTCTGGCCAGGGGCTTCTTCGGTGACATCCGGCCTTTGGTCACGGCGGGCCGCTACGCGCGGCGCACGTCATACCAACCGTGATCCCGGAAACTTTCGGCCTACGTGGGCAGTTGCGAGGCCTGGATGATCGAGCCAGCAGCGCCTGTCAGCCGTCATCCTCATGATCAGGGGGACGTTGCCTTGATCAGAGGGGCGATTGCATGATCACGGGGACGAAGATGCTTCACCGCGGCTTGCTGAACAGCATCTTGGTCCCTCTGATCATGACAGCGTCCCAGGTCCCGGCACATTCCCGTCCCGCTCCAGCGTTCCCCGGCAGCCGGACAACGCGGTGTCTCGTGCCCGCATATCGTCCGTTTCTTTCCATCTTGATGGTCGCCCGCCTCGTGCCCACGCCTCACCGGCACGCGCCCGTCCCCGGCTGGGCAAGTGCCACGCGCATCCGTGCCGCGACTGCCTACACTTCGGGCAGGATGCCGCGCCAGCGCGTTCGGCCACGGTCGATCGCGCTCGGTTACCGCACTCCCCCAAGGCGCCCGTAGCTCAGCGGATAGAGCAGCGGACTTCTAATCCGACGGTCGCAGGTTCGATCCCTGCCGGGCGCACCCCTGTTGTCGCAGGTCAGGGCCGGCTTCTCGGCACCTCTTGATCCACGAATGATCCGTTGTCGATCGTCAGGTGGGTGAGCGCCGGCCGAGATGGATGACGGAGCCGACCACGAGTCGTGTCGGTCGATCAAGCTCATATCGCACGCAGACCGCCACGATGTGTCGCTTCGCGGCCAAGGACATCGCCGGCAGTGTCGCCGAGACGGTAACCGTCGCGTCCGGGGCGAGCTGTACAGTCGAGTTCATGACCGAGGCCTACCCGTGGACGCAGGCCCAGCCACGCCTCGGGGAGCTGGTGAGGCAGGTGGCTCGCGAGCACCAGACGGTCACCCTGACCGATGCCGGCGAGCCGGTGGCTGTGCTGATCTCGGCGGAGGATCTGAGGGCACTGCAGCGCACCCAGGACGAGGCGGACCTGGCGCTCAGCCGATCGATCAGGAGCCGGTCCGGGCCGGGATTGACCCATGAGGAGTTCATGGCGCAGCTGGACGCCGAGGATCACGCGGCCGCCACACGGACGGAGCCGGACGGCCCCTCCCCCAGCCACCGAAGGTGACCTACACCGTCATCTGGCTGCCGGACGCCATGACGGCCTACCGCAGGCTTCGGGCTCGCGATCACAGCGGAGCCCATGACATTGCCGAGGCGGTCCGGGCACTGGCCAAGGAGCCAAGACCCACCTCCAGCGCGCCGCTCGGCGACTCCCCGTTCCGCCGGTTACGGCTGAGCTCCTACCGTGTCCTGTACGAGGTCGATGAGCAGTCAGAAGCCGTCTATGTGATCAGTGTCGGGAGAACGCCGGAGTAGACGAGTAGTTGCACACCGGGGATCCCTGGGATCAATCAGGGTGCGAAACGACGTCAATACGTGGTGACGGCGAGGCTATAGAGGCGCGACGCGAGGCTGTCGTGGCAGGTTGAGGGCCTGGTCGGCGTCGTCGGAGACTCTTCTAATCCGAAGGCCGAAGGTTCGAATCCTTCCGGGCGCACCCCTGTTGTCGCAGGTCAGGGCCGGCTTCTCGGCACCCTTTGATCCACGAATGATCGTTCAGGGTGCGGAGTCGCTCCGATGGTCATCGTTGCCTTGAGCCTCTTGGGTTGGGCCATTGACTCAGAGTGGACGGGGTGCGGGGGCTCAGGCAGTCGCGGCCGGCTCACGCCGGTGGAAGATGTGGACGGTGCCGGCGGCGGTGCTCGGCAGGACGTAGCGGCTCAGTCGCCGGTCCTCGGCCCAATCAAACGTGCGCTGGGTGCGATAGGCGTTCCAGTTGCCGGCGGCGATCTCCTGGCGGGGCGCGATGAGGACGTAGGTCTGGACGGTGGGCGTGGTGAAGACATGGCGCTCGAAGGTGTTGCCCGCAGGCGGCCAGGAGCAGAGGACAACCTCCGGCCGAAGCGTGCGCAGCGCGCTGACTGCGTCGATCCGCTGCACCTCGATGCCGTCGCGGTCATAGTTCACGAACGGCTCCCAGCTGCCGTCGTCGGTCGCGGTGACCTGCACGCCACGCTGCAAGAGCAGGCGGGAGAGGGTGCCGTCGCCGGCAGCGATCTCCACGCATGGGCGGCGGGAGATGATCCGCGCCAGGCCCTTCAGAAGAGGGCGGGAGTAGAAGCAATAGATGCCCTGCTCCATGACCAGCGGCATCAGCCGCCGCCGGTCCGGCAGCAGGGGCCAGGCGAGGCGGAACGGCGTATACGGAACCGCCCTCCGGCGTAGGCCCTCTTCAAAGAGAAGTCTCTGCAACGCCAGACCGCTGACCAGGCCGAGACGCAGCTTTCCGTGCGTGACGCCGGTTTCGACAGCGAGCAGCGCCTGACGCGTCGCTGCCAGGAGCATCTGCCGCCGGACCGCCTCGCTGACGACGACTCTGTGCGGCTGGGCGTGTCCTGGCCGTTGAGTCGCGGGCGAAGCTGCCGCCACGATGCGAGCCTTGACCTGCTCCGGGTCGCCGCTTCGGACCAGGGCTGCGACCTCACGCTCGACGCGCGCCCACTCCTCCGGGAACGCGGCGCGGAGCTCGGCAAGGCTCGGCTTGCCGCTCAGCCACTCCGCAACGTCCCTCGGACGGCGTGACACCGGTCCCGCGGCCCCGAGCGCACTCGGCATGGCCCCAGCATCGGCAAGCATGCGCACCGGCTTGAGGAGGCCGTGAAACCGCCCGGGCTGAAGATGGCCAGCTGACCGGTCCGCCGTCAGGACGGCGCCAGGGCAGCAGCGACCGGTCGCAGCTCGGGTTGATCCATGCACTCCAGCACGCACCGCGCAAACAGCCACTGCGTCACCCGCTGGCCGTCGACGCCGGCCAGATCGGCCATCCGCTGAGCCATGCCGACCGGATCGGCAGCCAAGCGCTCGGTGCAGTTCAGCAGGTGCTGCAGCACGTCGTAGCAGGGGTCACCCAGGAACGGCTTGGGGTCGATCACGAGCCACGGTTCGCGTTGGGCGGACAGCACGTTTCCCGCGTGCAGGTCGGTGCATAGCAACACCTCCCGCTGCGCGCTGTCCGGCAGCTGCGTGAACAGCTCCATCGCGGCCCGCGCCACGCCGGGGTCGATCACTCCGCTGCCCTCCGGGAGTGCCGCCAGCCGCTGACCGAACTCGGCGACCCACGCCTGACACATCTCCCGCAACGGGCGCCCGGCAAAGCCGCGTGTGGGCGCATGCCACAGCCGAGTCAGCAGCCCGGCGATGATCGTGTCCTGTTCGGGCTCGGCCACCGTCGCCAGCGGCATGCCCGGACGGCATCGCTCCAGCAATAGCGCGCTCGTCCGTTCGGTCCGGCAGGACTCGTAGATCCGCACAGCGCCCGCGCCGCACCAGGCCCGCAATCCATCGGCCTCGTGCTCCGCCTCCGGATGGGCCCACCCGACCTTCAGCACCAGATCCCGCCCCGCGGCATCTCGGGCCGGCGTCACCCACGCCGTCTGCCCGCCCGGCTGGAACGGCTCACCCAAGACCAGAGACCAGCGCTCCACCAGCGACTGGACAGTCGCAGGCAGCTCGGACAGCCACTCTCCGCGCTCAGTGGACTCATCCGCCTCCACCTGCCCGGCAAGGGCGGCCGGCACGACGAATCCCGCCGGCCATTCCCGTTTCGGCCTCACGGCAGGTTCTCCAGCAGGCCGTTGGCGGAGTCGCGCGCGCAGCGACCGGCCGCAGTCCGCCCAAATCCGGACGACGGCCCGACTCCGCACGCCGCCTCATCGCTGCTCACCCGTCCAATTCTCCACCGATGCCACCGGCTCCAGGCCCCCCACGCTCAGCTCTTCGCCGTACCGGGAATGGCGTCGTCAGCCAAGACCCGATGATGTCCGGTTGACGCCTAAGCAAACCCGGAAAGGAGCAGGGTCTGCGACCGTAAACTGGGCCCGGCCGGGCGGGGGCGGGCCGGAGGGGGCGAAGCCACGATGGATTCTGATCTCGAACGTGAACTGTGGCGCGTTCGTCAGAGCATGGCCGAGGCCGCGGACGACATCGGATTTACGATTACGTCAGCCCTATCCGAGGTGGGCGCTGCTGGAAACCGTCATGATGATGCCTGGCGGGGCATCCTGGCGCTTACCGAAGCTTCAACAAATCTCTCCGCGGCGATCGTTGAACAGATCTCGCGTCTGGGCGCCAAGGTGGAGGAGCTGACCAACCTGGTGGCGAATCCCCAAGCCACGCACGCAGACGAACTGTACCGGCGAGCGCTTACCGCCTTTTCCAACGACTGGGTTGAAGAGTCCGCTGCGGACGCCGCCGCGGCCGTCGAAGCCGACCCGTACCACTGGGGGGCCCACTACCTGCTCGCTGAGATCGCCGTTCGGGAGGCGAATCATCTGGCCGCGGGCGCATCCTTCGCCAAGGCCGCCCGTTATGCCGCGCCGAGGAATCCACATATCGCGGCCATTGCCGCGCTGGCGAGCATTCACTCTTTCCGGGCTGTCCCGGGGCGCACAGTGGATGCGGTGCATGTGGGAGTACGAACCATCGCCGCCATCAAGAAGGCTCACGGGGACACCAGAGCATCGCCGGACCTCCTGCTTGCCACCGCCGGCCTGACCGGAAATCCCGACTACGCCACCGAGGCGTTCCTCAACAATCCGGGTCTCGTCGCCGTGGCGTTGGCGACGGGACTGCCAGGAATCGACGAGGCGTGCGCCCACGCTGTCGACCCCCTCGTGGCACGCGTGCAGCACATGGGCGGTTTGTTCGACGAGGTGATGGATCGTCACGTATTGCCGTGCCTACCGCTCATCCGTGACGTCGCGCCGCTCGGCCCTGGCACATGCCCGGTGTGTGATCGAATCGTTCTATGGCGCAACAAGGACTCGCCCGTCTGGGAAGGCGTGTGGGCAGCATGCTTCGGACCGGACGGCAGTGGGCCCCTCACCGAGCGAAACCCATTGCCGCTGGATAACTTTCTCGGCCGAGCATCTCGCGCGCGAAGCCGATCACG
>Ga0081539_10004826_pt1 | contig 14460 bp, 20 predicted proteins | sample TabmetS4T2R2_FD_71023 | JGI IMG/M metagenome (GOLD analysis project Ga0081539, IMG submission 71023) | Tabebuia heterophylla rhizosphere microbial communities from the University of Puerto Rico - S4T2R2 | ecosystem: Host-associated > Plants > Roots > Rhizosphere ...
TCTCTCCAGCTCCTCGCTGGAGGCCTACACCCAGATAAAGCCCGGGATGGCAAAGCTCGACTGACGTCTCGCTTCCGGGGGGAACCCCTTGGTCCCCCCGCGAGCCCCCTCCTTTCGGCGGCGGGCGTGGCTCGGGCGCTTAAGGAGCCGGCGAATGTGCTTCGTGCTGCTGCGGTTGCCTCTCCGCAGTTGAGCCTCCCGCCGGGCGGAGCCCGGCTCCGGCGGCAGGGCGCTCGGTCTCCGACGGCGAGATCCGGTTGTGGCTCTGAGCCACTAGCGCACCCCCGCGCTGGAGGCCGCGGCTAGGCGGCGCGCCGCTGCTCGCGCGCCCAGATCTCGTAGCCCGCGTCGATCGTGCGGACGACGTGCTCCTCGAGCGCGACGACGAGCTCCGCGCTCGCCGGGCCCTCCTCGGGGACGCCGTACATCACGCAGAAGAGCTGGTGCGGCGACGCCGGACAGATCTGATCGCAGATCGCGATCACGAGGTTCACGTGCGGGTACGCGGCCGAGTCCTCGTCGCCGCGGAAGAGCAGGACGAGCTCGCCGACGCTGAGGACCTTCCGACGACGTTGGGTGAGCTGGGAATCCCGCATGAGGAAACGGTAGATCCCCCTTCGGACATGGCGTAATCCCCGGCGAAACCATCGGCTCGTGGCGTTCGCAACGAGTCCCTCGGACGAGGGACGCGTAGCATCTCGGCCTTGCTTCGCCGCCGCCTCGCTCTCGCCGCCGCCTCCGCCGCCGCGGCGCTCGTGCTCGGCGTAGCCGCGGCGCGCGCGGAGGCCGCGCCCGACGTCACGCCGTACGCGGGCCTCGGCACGTGGATCGACTTCTACCGCCCGCAGGCGTGGCGCGCCCCGACGGCGACCGCGACGCAGATCGCAGGCCGCGGCGCGCAGACGCTGTATCTCCAGACGGGCAACTACCGTCAGCGCTCCGACCTCGTCCGGCCGGCGGGGCTGGGACCGCTCGTCGAGGCGGCCCACGCGGCCGGGCTCGACGTCGTCGCGTGGTACCTGCCTTCGTTCGTGTCGCCCGCGCGCGACCTGCGGCGCGCGCTCGCGGCGATCCGCTTCCGGACGCCGAACGGCGAGCGCTTCGACTCGTTCGCCCTCGACATCGAGGCGAGCGTCGTCCGCTCCGTCCCGCTGCGGACGGCCCGGCTGCTCGCGCTCTCGCGACAGCTGCGCGCGGCGGCCGGACGGGGCTATCCCCTCGGCGCGATCATCCCGTCGCCCGTCGGGATGCAGCTCAAGCCCGGGTATTGGCCGGGCTTCCCGTACCGGCCGCTAGCAGGCCTCTACGACGTGATCCTGCCGATGGCGTACTTCACCCACCGCGCCCACGGAACCGCCGCCGTGCTCGCCTACACGACGCGGAGCGTCGCGATCATCCGTCACGCGACGGGCGATCCGGCAATCCCGATCCACGTCATCGGCGGTCTCTCCGGCTCGACGGGTCCGGCGGAGCTCCGCGGCTTCATGCGCGCCGTCTCGAGCTGCGAGCCGCTCGGCTTCAGCCTCTACGACTTCTACGGCACGAGCTCGGCGGCGTGGACGCTGCTCTCGGCGCCGCCGCTCGGCGCCGGATTCTGTGGCTAGGAGAACGTCTCGAGGGGACCGACGTACGCGCGGGCGCCTCTGGCGCAGGCCGCGCGCGTCGCCGCGTAGAGCAAGCGCGAGCAGCCGCGCGCGACGAAGCGCCCGTCGGCGACGACGTTGAGCGCTCGGCCCATCCAGGTGTAGCAGGCACGGCGCGCGGCCTGGACGAGCCCGACGCACCGCTGGACGAGGCGCACCTGGTAGGCGAGCGGCGCTCCGGCGACGCCTTGGGCGCGGACGCCGCGGACGCAGCTCGCGGCGTCGGCCGCCGACGTCAGCCGGGAGCAGACGGCGAGCTGGTCGAACGGGTCGACCGCCACGACGAGCGACGCCGCCGTGATGCAGCCCGACCGCTGGAGCGAGGCGAGCCCGCCGCACGTCGAGGAGACGTCGGCCGCCGACGCGATTGCCCGCTTCGGCGGTCGCTCCAGGAATGCTCGGAACCAGCACGCGCGGACGAAGAGCGCCGGCTGCCGGCCGCAGAGCTGCCGCGGCGAGGCGGCCGCCTCGGGGTGCCGCGTGGAGTCGAGGCCGGACAGCGCGATCCAGTAGTCGTGGAACGCGCCCTGCCCGCAGTCGGGGGCGTCGACCGGCCCGAGCGAGCGGCAGGCTGCAAGCGCCGGCGGGAGGAGCTCAGAGTAGAGCCGCATGTAGGCGTGGCCGAGACCGTGGATGCAGCTGTAGCGGCGGTAGCGCGTCGCACCGAGGTTGCACTCGGCGGCCGCACGCCTCGGCCCCTCCTGGACGAGCTGCGGTCCGAGCGCCATCAGGAGCCCGTGGCCGAAGCCGGCCGAGCAGCCTGGATCGTTCGTCCGCGGCAGGTAGTCCTGCAGCCGGGCGAGCGTGACGTGCTCGAGCCGGCCGTAACGGCGACCGACGCCGTGCATGAGTACGTGGCAGGCCGCTTCGAGGAAGCCGCCCTGCGCGTGGGCGTAGCGGTCGATCCGAGGCAGCTCGCGAGCGGGATTGCGCGTCTCGACGATCAGCCGCAAAAGCTGATCCTGGAGGCACGCCCGGTGCCGCGCCGGCCGGTGGTTGTAGCCGTCGCAATAGTGGATCGCACGCGCCTCGCGCACCTGCGGCCCGTAGCCGAACGTCGGATCGTCCGCGCCGCCACCCGCGCCGCCGCCCGCGCCAGCCGCGAGCGGAAGGGCGAGGGCGGCGAGCGCGACTGCGAGGACCGGCGCGACCCTCATCTACGGCGACGAGCCCTGCACCGCTTGGTCGCACGCCTGTAGCGCCTGGTCGCGCTGGCTCCCGGCCGGCACGTTCCTCTCGACGACCTTGTGGCAGATCTCCCGCGCCGCCTTCCGCACCGCCGCGAGATCGCCCGAGGCGGCCTTGTCGCAGAGCGCCTTCAGGTCGGCCTTCGAGGCCGCGTCGACCTGCGCCTGCTCGACGCTCGACTTGCACAGCGCGACCGCCTGCGCGACCGAGCCGCCGTTCGACGTCACCGACTTGATGCTCGTCGTCGAAGCGGCGGCCGGCGGCGGCGGAGCGGTCGGCGGCGGCAGCGGCGGAGCGGTCTGCGTCTCGCTGCTCTCGCTTCCCCCGCCGCAGCCTGCGGCGAGGAGGCCGCACGCGAGCGCGAGCCCGAGCGCCAGGATCAGCTTCCTCGTCATGGAACCTCCAGTTGTATCGATCGCACGGACGTGCAGGAGGTCCTCGCTCCCCCGCCGACTCGATCAGGCGCGGCGGACGGGATCCACGGCGTCGCGGGACCGGGGCGGCCGCGGCGGCGACCGCCCCGGTTGCGTCGCGCGGCCCCGCGGCGTTCTCGAGCGGAGGGACGTTCCGATTCTAGGCAGTCGGACGGAAAGGCGTCACCAAGGCTGCGCGACAACCGGACCGAGCTCGTCAACCGCTCGACCGTGCCGGTCGTTCGGCCGGCGCGGCATCCGGCTCGGCCGCCCCGCCTCCGCCGACGGCTTCGACAGCGCGAAGCCGCTCCCGGAGCGTGTCGATCGCCGGCGACAGCGGGAAGATCACGTCGTCCGCGGGATCGTCGGTGTAGCGCGAGACCGGATAGCCGGTCAGGTACGCGACCACGACGAGCTCGGAACGAGTGGGCCGGTAGCGATCGTGCTCGGGCGCGTCGCTCAGCCAGCGCTCGACCGTCTTCGCGGAGCGCTCCGTCAGCCGCGCGAGATCCTTCCGCTTGACGCGGAACTCCGCGAGATCGGCCCGGATCCTCGCCGCAAGGGCCCGCTTCGCAAGCACGCCAGTGTGTCTCTTACGCGTCACGTAAGTCGTTGTCAAGACTTGTCGGGACTCGGTCCGTAGTCGCAGTCACGTAGAGCGATTGCGCGTCGTCATTTCGGGCGGGGATTTCCGGGAAGCGCTCGAGCAGGTCGGCTTCGGAGACTCGCGTGACGGATACGAATCCGGTCGAGCGAAGCGCCCAATCCAGGAGCTCCAGGTCGAACAGGTTCTTGTGCTCCCCCGACTGGTAGAAGAGCTCGTTGATGAACTGGGAGCTCGGCACCGCGCCGAGGCCGTACTTGGGCCAGCGCGTGCGCCGATCCTCGACGAGGTCGGCCATACGGTGGTCGACGTACGACCGACAGATCTTCTCGACGTCGGGGCAGCTGAGCCAGATCTCTCCGCCCGGTCTGAGCACCCGATCGAGCTCGGAGAGAAGCGGAACGAGCTCGGCGTGGAGCTCGAGATGCTCGATCGTGTGCTCGCTGACGACGCAGTCGACGCTGTCCGTGCGCCACGGGAGCCTTCCCGACCCGAGATCGACGTCGTAGTCGCTTCCGCAGACGTCGACGTTCAACCAGCCCGGGACCTTGCGGCCGCCGGCGCCGAGGTGGAGCTTGGGATAGCGAGGCAGGACGTCTCGGTCGCGGCGGCGCCTGAGCCGCGCCCGCGCTCGCTGCAGATCGAAGCGCATCTGGCTCACCGTGCTGTCGGAGAAGACACGGCGCGCGCCCCAGCCGAGAGCTCTTCGCATCATCGTCAATGGGCCCGCCAGGATTCGAACCTGGGACCGACGGATTATGAGTCCGCTGCTCTGACCACTGAGCTACGGGCCCCGCTCGGGTCGAGACTACCCCGCTTTCCACCAGCGGCGAAGCCATCTATTCTCCGTCGGTCGTCTGCCATCCGATCGAGGGGGTCCCTCTATGCGTCACCGTCTCGTCCTTGCCGCGCTGCTCGCGGTCGTCGGCGCGCTCGCCGTTCCCACGCTCGGCACCGCCGCGCCCGGTCCGCTCTTCGCGCCGAACCACAAGATCAGCCAGAGCACGAGCTCGAACTGGTCGGGCTACGCGGCCACGGGCGGAGGCTTCAGGACCGTCTCCGCCAACTGGACGCAGCCGACCGCGTCGTGCGGCGCGACCACGACCTACTCGAGCTTCTGGGTCGGGATCGACGGCGACGGCTCGGGCACCGTCGAGCAGACGGGCACGAGCGCCGACTGCAGCGGCGGCGTCGCGAACTACTACGCCTGGTACGAGATGTACCCGAAGTTCCCGACGAATCTGAGCCTGGCGATCCGTCCCGGCGACTCGATGAGCGGCTCCGTCACGACGAGCGGGAACGGCAGCTTCACGCTGACGATCCGGAATAACACGACCGGTCAGAGCTTCACGACCACGCAGCGGTCGAAGCGGGCGTCGCTCTTCTCCGCCGAGGCGATCGCCGAGGCGCCGTCGAGCTCCGGCGGTGTCCTGCCGCTGACCAACTTCGGCACGGTCAACTTCAGCGCCGCGACCGCGAACGGAAGCGCGATCGGCTCGTTCAACCCGGACCGGATCGACATGGTCTCGGGCGGCGTGACGAAGGCGACCACGTCGGCTCTCTCGGGCGGAACGAGCTTCTCCGTCACCTGGAAGCACTCGTAGTTTGGCTCTAGGCGACGCGGGCCCGAGGGTCTGCGTCGCCTAGTCCTTCACCGCCGCGGCCCGAAACGTCACAATAGGCACCCGGCGACCATCGACCCCAGGGAGGCTCGACGACCGTGAAGGTCTTCCAGCACGAGCGACAGCTCCGGACGTCCGGCGGTCTCACCGTCACCGACATCACCGAGGACGTCCTCGACGCCGTCCGCGCGAGCGGCGTCTGCGACGGGATCGCGTGCGTCTACTCCCCGCACACGACCTGCTGCGTCCGCGTGAACGAGTTCGAGAGCGGGTTCCTCGAGGACTTCGCCAGCCTGCTCAAGCGGCTCGTCCCGAGCGAGACCTACTACGCGCACGACGACTGGGATCGTCGCACCGAGAACATCTGCCCGGAGGACATGGACTTCGGGAACGGCCATTCCCATTGCATGGCGATGCTGCTCGGCACCGCCGGCGAGTCGATCCCGATCCGCGACGGCGAGCTCTGCCTCGGGACATGGCAGCGCGTGCTCTTCCTGGAGCTCGACCGCGAGCGCGACCGCCGCTGGCTCGTCCAGGTCGTCGGGAACTAACGCCCGCTGCTACGCCGCCTGGAGCTCGCGCCGGTCGAGCCACTCCTCGAACGCAGCCCACGAGCCGAGGTAGTGCTCGAGGCGCTCGAGGCCGTTCAGGTACTCGATGCACGTCGCGATCGCGCAGCGGTCACAGAGCCCGAGCTCGCCGACTGCCTCGACTTCTCGACAGCGGATGCACATATGACTTGCAACGCCGAAAGCTGCGGAGGGGTTTCGTGGGAGCGGTCGATTCCTTGAACTGACGCGGCCGAAGGCGCAGACTCGCTTCGATGGCGCAGGTTCCGCAGCCGCCGCAGCCGCCGCGAGTCCCGAACGTCCAGCCGCCCCGGCTTCCGCGCCCGCCGGGGGCGCCGCCGGAGGTCGGCAAGCTCGGCGGCCTCTTCAAGCGGCGGCGCAAGGACGACTTCCTCGAGGACGACAGCCCGGACGACTCGCAGGCGCCCACCGCCGACGGCTCGAGCGAGCCGCCGTCCCGCGAGGCCGCCGCCGCCGAGCCTCCTCCGCCGCCCACCGTCCCCTACGAGACGTGGGCGTGGCCGTCCGTCCAGCCGGCGCGGCAGAGGGGCAGGCCGCCCGTGATCCTGATCCTCGCGCTCGTCCTGCTCGTCCTCGCGGGCGTCGGCTTCGGGGTCTACAAGCTCGTCCACAAGGACAAGACCTCGCCGGCCGCGGCGAAGGCGGCCGCGACTTCGGCGAAGAAGCAGTCGGGGTCAGTCGGGACGCGCGAGCGCGCGTTCGCGACGAGCGTCGAGTCGATCCTCGCGCAGTCGGTCGCGCAGCGGGCGAAGCTCGTCCAGGTGCTGGCGGCGACCGAGAACGGCTGCTCGATCCCGATCGCGCAGGCGAAGCAGCGGGTCGCGGGCGTTGCGGCCGGGCGGCAGAAGCTCCTCGGCCGGGCGAAGGGTCTCGCCGCGCCGACGCAGCAGGCGGCGGCGATCAAGGGGCTGCTGACGAAGGCCCTCGCCTCGTCGCTCGAGGCCAACCGCCACTACACGGCGTGGGTCGGCGGGCTCGCGGGCGCGTCGCCGTGCCCGGGCTCGACGGCGACGAACGGCGACTACAAGGCGGCCGTGGTCGCAAGCGGCCGGGCGACGGTCGCGAAGCGGGCCTTCACGAGCGCCTTCAACCCGCTCGCGAAGCGCCTCGGCCAGAAGACCTGGGGCCCGGACTCGATCTAGCGCTCTAGCTGCATCGCCCGCCGTGCGCGATCGCGGGGATCGGCCGCTCGGCCTCGAGCGCCTGGAAGCACTGGGCGCACTCGCCCTCGAGCGCGCCCGCGGCGCGGTCGATGAAGCGGTTCTTCGCCAGCAGCGCGATCGGCGCTCGAGCGACGTCGAGCAGGAAGCGGTCGGTGGCGGCGTTGATCGCCGGGTTCCCCTTGAAGCTGTCGCGCGTCTTCAGCCGCGAAGCGCGCCGGATCGCGGCGACGTCCGTCCGCAGCCGAGCCTCGGCGCGAGCCGTGGCCGCGGTCCGGCAGCTCGTCGTCGTGGCCGTCGTGGTCGAGCGCGACGCCGAGTGCCCGCCGCCGCAGCCGACGGCGGCGAACGCCAGCACGAGGAAGAGTGGCAGACCCCAGCGCATTGCGACACCAGTGTAGGAGACACGGAGGTGTTGATGCGATACTCAACCGTCATGCGTGCCGCCGCCATCGGACTCGTCGTCGTCGCGCTGGCGCTCGGCGCGACCGCCGCGAGCGCGGGCCGCGCGGCGGCGCGCTGCTCCGCCTCGCGCCTGAGCCCGAAGCTCCCCGCGCAGAAGCTGCCGGCGCGCGTGGCGTCGATGCGCGCGCGGATCGCCCGAGCCGCCGTCGCGTGCGACTATGCGGCGCTCGAGCGCCTGGCGCGCGAGCGAGGCCGGAGCTTCGAGTTCAGCTTCGGCGCCGGGCGCTCGCCGGCCGCGTACTGGCGGCATCGCGAGCAGACCCGGCAGGACGACCCGCTCGCGAAGCTCGTCGGGATCCTGCGGCTCCCCTTCACGCGCGACCGGAACGGCGCCTACGCCTGGCCGTCGGCGTACCGGCTGAAGCCGACGAAGGCCGATTGGGACGCGCTCGTCGGCGTCTACTCGCGCGCAGAGGTGACCCGCTTCCGCAAGAGCGAGATCGGCTACTACGGCTACCGCGCCGGGATCTCGCGAGCCGGCGACTGGCGCTTCTTCATCGCCGGAGACTAGGAGGGCCTACTAGCCGCGCCAGAGCACGCGGACGCGGCCGGCCGGCGACACCTCGACGAGCGCCGAGGCGGTCGCGAAGCCGTTTCCGAGGTACGTGTCGGTGTAGATCGCTCCGCTCGGCGCGACTGCGATCCCGTTCGGCTGGAAGCCGTCCAGGCGGCTGCGGAAGTCGATCAGCGTCCGCACGCCGCGCGGCCCGATCCGCACGATCCGCTGGCCGTTCATCCCGAGCACGCGACCGTCCGCGGTCGAGACGAGCCCGCCGTCGCCGCGCGGGTAGAACCCGTCGTGCCCGTCCGGCAGCCGCATCGTCCCGTCGCGCGCGACCATGAGGAGCGTCTTCGTGTTCGAGCCCGCGACGAAGAGGTCGCCGGCACCGTCGAAAGCGAGCCCGTTCGGTCCGTCGGCGGACGCCTCGGTGGCCGGGCGGCCGATCCCGTGGATGCCGGCCGGCCCGACGTTGCCGGTACCCGCGACTCGGACGAGCCTGCCGTTCCTCGCGACCCGCACGACCTCGTTCGCGCCCGCAGCCGCGACGTAGACCGATCCCCGCCGAAGCGCGACCGCCGCCGGCGAGACGAGGCGCGCGATCGTCCTCGCCGCGCCGCTCGGGGCGATCGCCACGACGCGGTCGTGTCCCTCGTCGGCGACGTAGAGCGTCCCGTCGCGGGCGACGGCCATCCCGGCGGGGTCGCGAAGGCCGGCAGCCACGACCCGGAAGCTCCCGTCGGGGAGCCGGGCGAGGATCTCGTTCCGCCCCGCGTCGGCGAGGTAGAGGGCGCCGTGCGGCCCGACCGCGAGCGAGCCCGGCCTGACCGGCTCGACCGGAGCTGCTCCGCGCGCCAGCCCAGCGGCCGGAAGGAGCGTCACCAGCGCGACCAGGACGAGGCCGCGCCGCTTCATGCCGCCCGCACGTCGACGACGAGCCGCGCCGGATCGTCGAGCGTCTGGACGCGAAACTCCGACTGCTTCTCGAGCCCGATCGCCCACGAGAGCACGGCCTCGAAGTCGCCGGTGCGGACGAGCTCCTTCACGACCGACGCGCCCGAGGCGGCCCCGTCGATGCGCCGCGGGCCCTTGTAGACGAGCCGCCCTTCGCCGGTCTCGAGGTCGAACCCCGAAGCTGGCTCCATCCGGACCAGCAGGACGGCGTCGCCCGCAACCTCGATCTGGGCTCCGGAACCGTCCTCGACGATCGGCCGGTCGACATACGCGACCTTGTAGCCGGGCCGCAGGTTCTCGAAGCGGAACACGACGCGATCGAACCCCTCGTGGCGGCCGACGTCGACGCGCTCGAGCAGCGCCGTGCCCGCCTCGTCGGCGACGCTTTCGACCGCGGTCGTGGCGCCGCCCTCCATCCCCGGCGAACCGGTCGTCGACGACCCGCAGCCGGCGAGCACGAGGGCCGCGGCGACTGCCAGGAGCGGGAGCGCTGGGCGCATCGCGCGCGAAGGTTACTCCCGCTCGCGCGCCGCCTCGACGAGGCTCGCCGGCGCCACCTCGGCGTACGCGTCCTCGACGATCCCCGCGAGCTCGTCCCAGTCGAGCCCGCGGTCGAGCCGGACGCCGAGCCAGCCGCGGTGGCCGACGTAGGGCGGGACGAAGAACCGCTCGGCGTCGGCTTCGACGAGCATCGACTGCATGCCCTCGGGCGCCGCGCACCAGATCGCGAACCGCCCGTCGGCGTGGTGGTTCGTCACTACCATCACGAACGAGCGCTTGCCGCGGACGAAGAACGTCGGCGCGCCGTGACTGAGCCGCTCGCTCGTCTCAGGCAGCCCGAGGCACAGCCGGCGAACCCCGCCGAGGATCCGCTCGCGCTCGTCCATTCGGCCGACTATCCTCGCACGGTGGTCACGACTCCGTCGACGGAGATCTCGGTCGAGGAGCTCCGGCTCGCGGGCCGGAACCATGCGCTCCCGCTAGAGGCGCTCCGACACGCGATCACGCCGGTCGGGCTGCACTACCTGCTGATCCACTTCGACATCCCGCAGGTCGACCCGGCGGCGTGGAGGCTCGAGGTCGGCGGCCTCGTCGAGCGCCCGCTCTCGCTGTCGCTCGACGACCTGCAGGCTCGGCCCGTGCGGACGCTCGCGGTCACGCTCGAGTGCGCGGGCAACGGACGGGCGCTCCTGGCGCCGAGACCGCTGAGTCAGCCATGGCTGCAAGAGGCGGTCGGGACGGCCGAGTGGACCGGCACGCCGCTCGCGCCGATCCTTCGCGAGGCGGGCCTCGACGCGCGCGCGGCCGAGGTCGTGTTCACCGGGCTCGACCGGGGCGTGCAGGGTGACGTCGAGCAGACGTACGCGCGCAGCCTCCCGCTCGCCGACGCGCTTCGGGACGAGGTGCTTCTGGCCTACGCCGTGAACGGCCAGCCACTCCCGCCGCAGCACGGCTTCCCGCTCCGGCTCGTCGTCCCGGGCTGGTACGGGATGACGCACGTAAAGTGGCTCGCCTCGATCGAGGTCGTCGACGAGCCGTTCCAGGGCTGGCAGCAGGCTGTCTCGTACCGGCTGCGCGACACCGAGGACGAGCAAGGCGTCCCCGTCACCAGGATCCTCCCCCGCTCGCTGCTCGTGCCGCCCGGGATTCCGGACTTCCTAACGCGCAGTCGGCGCCTCGAGGCCGGGCCGTGCACGATCGAAGGCCGCGCCTGGTCGGGCCAGGCGCCCGTCGAGCGGGTCGAGCTGAGCGCCGACGGCGGCGAGACGTGGGCCGACGCCGACCTCCGCGAGCCGGTCTCGGAGTTCGCGTGGCGCGGCTGGACGTGCCGCTGGGACGCCGAGCCGGGCGAGCACGAGCTCTGCTGCCGTGCCACCGACGCCGCCGGAAGCACGCAGCCGTCGAGCCCGGAGTGGAACTTCGACGGCTTCTGCAACAACGCCATCCAGCGCGTGCCGGTCACGGTCTTCGCCGCTTAAGCCGAGCGCCCGTGCCCGTCTGGAGCCCGGACGTCGTCGTCGACGAGGCGCTCGCGCGCCGGCTGATCGGCCAGTTCCCCGAGGTCGAGCTACGGTCGTTGCGCCGCTTCGCCGAGGGCTGGGACAACGCCGTGTGGCTCGCCGACGAGCGCTGGGCGTTCCGGTTCCCGCAGCGGGAGATCGGCGTGCCCGGCCTCCTGCACGAGCTGGCCGTGCTCCCGAAGCTCGTGCGTCGCCTCCCACTGCCGGTGCCGAACCCGGTCTTCGTCGGCGAGCCGACCGACGGCTATCCGTGGCCGTTCTTCGGCGGCGAGTTCCTGCCCGGGCGCGAGGCGTGCGACGCCGGCCTCGACGCGGACGGGCGCCTCGCGGTCGCGCTCCAGGTGGCCGAGTTCGCGCGCCGGCTGCACGCGCTCGAGCTGCCGGTCGAGCTTCCCGTCGACGTCAACGGCCGGGCCGACACGACGAAGCGCGTGCCGCACACCCGCACGCAGCTCGCCGAGGTGGAGAGGCTCGGGCTGTGGCGCGTCCCGCGGCGCGTGCACCGGCTCCTGGACGAGGCCGAGCAGCGGCTGCCGCCGCCCGAGCCGCCCGTCCTCGTCCACGGCGACCTCCACTTCCGCCACGTGCTCGTCGAAGGCGACGGCGCTGCGAGCGGCGTGATCGACTGGGGCGACGTCTGCCTGGCCGACCCGGCGATCGACCTCCAGCTCCTCTGGAGCTTCCTCGAGCCGGAGCAGCGGGCCGCGTTCCTCGAGGCGTACGGCCGGCCCGTGTCCGAGGCTCAGCTCGTGCGGGCGCGCGTCCTCGCGCTTTCGCTCTGCGCCGCGCTCGCCGCGTACGGGCACGGCGAGCGCATGGCCTCGGTCGAGCGCGAGGCCCTCGACGGCCTCGCCCGAACGGCGCTCGACTAGCGTTAGCCCGGGACGGCCTCGTCGAAGAGCACCTCGTAGACGTCGACGGAGGTTCGGCGGCCGCGCACGTCCTCCGACATCTCGTCGCCCATGGCGTCGAACCGCGCCTCGGCGGCCTCTAGCGCCTCACGCGAGTCGAAGAACGCGAGAAAGAGCCGCCGGTCGCCTACGCCGTCATCGAGGATCATCACGCGCCGAACCCCCGCCGGCAACTCCGGCCGCTCCGACTCGTCCATGTCGCGGATGTGCCCCGGATCTCCGCCCGTGAAGGACGCGACGCGCACGAACATCTCAACCTCCTGAGCTCGGGAACGAGAGCGGGCGCTAGCCTCTCGCAGGTGGTGCGCATCGACAAGTGGCTCTGGGCGGCGCGGTTCTTCAAGACGCGCAGCGAGGCGACCGAGGCGGTCCTCGGCGGACGCGTCCATGTCAATGGCGAGCGGGTGAAGCCGTCGAAGGATGTGGGGCCGGGCGACGTCGTCGAGATCTCGAAGCGCGAGCTCCGGTGGACGGTCACGGTGAAGGATGTGGCCGAGCGGCGCGGGTCTGCGTCCGTCGCGGCGACGCTGTACGAGGAGTCGCCCGAGTCGCGTGCGGCCCGCGAGCAGCAGGCGCTCCAGCGCCGGCTCGCACGCCCGCCCGGCGCGGACCTCGGCGCGCGGCCGACGAAGCAGGCGCGTCGCAGCATCGACCGGCTCCGACGAAGGTCGGGGCGCCCCTAGACCTTCCGGCGTTCCCAGCGGGCAGCACGCAGCTCACGCTTCGCCCGTGCACACGGAGAAGGTGGGCCTCGTCACCGCGCTCGTGATCGTCTGGCTGAGCACGTTCGTCGTCGGGACGCTCCTCGACCTCTTCTTCCTGCCCGGTCGCGTCGGGATCGTGCTGGGCTCGATCCGTGGCGACAACCGTCTTTGGATCACCGGGGCGGTTCTCGTCGCTGCGATGGCGTTCGTCGGCGGGGCGTGCGTCCGCATCGGCGTCCGCCTGATGAACTTCGAGATCAGCTACGCCTGGGCCGCGTTCGCCATGGGCGTCGGGGAGCTGCTGAAGGTCGCGCTGTGGGTCGCCACGTTCTCGAGCATCGCGTCCGACCCGACTGGGATCGCCGCACCAGGATTCGGAATGCTGCTCGTCCCGCTCGGGTTCGTGGTCGGGCTGCTGCTCCCGGCCTACGTGGTCGACGCCGGCACGGGCCGCGAACCCGCGGGGATCCCGCCCGGCCGGCCGTACCAGGGCATGCCTTCCAACCGGATCTAGGGCGCGCAGGCTCCGACCTCGCCGCGGGGGCCGGAACTCGAGGGTCGGCGCGGCCGGTGCGCTACGGATACGACACGACGTCGCTTGGGTTCGTGAATGCGTCCGTCGGAGCGCCGGTGTCGTTGATCACGTGGTCGATCACGCCGTGGGCCGTGATCGAGAGCGAGAGGAGGTCGTGCATCCGGACGCCGCTCGTCACCGGCACCTCGAACGCGTGCGAGGCGTGGATCGTCGGGTCGACGTTGAAGAAGCAGTAGCTTCCGAGCCCCCATGCCTCGTGCGTCTTGACGGAGTCGGCGACCTTGTACGCGGCAAAGCCCAGGATGCCGTCGTGCACCCACGCCGCCTGGTTCGGCGGGTCGTACGGCATCTCGTTCTGGAACATGATCGTCTTGCCGTTCTCGCCGTTCCAGACGACCTCGTCCTTCTGGAAGTGCTCGACGAAGAGGCCTGTGGCGGTGACGTCGTCGCCGTTCACGACGACGCCCGTGTCGGCGGTGTTCGACGTCCAGCCGACGCCGCTGCCGTGGTCGGCGCGCCACGCCCAGACATCGTCGAGGATCGTGTGGTCGGCGTTCACCTCAAGTGCCGTCGCGACCCTGCCGAGGTGGGGGCCGCCGACACGGAAGAAGACGTCGCTCAAGGTCGTCGGATCGGAGGGGCTGCTCGCGTCGTGCGGCCCGCCGTGCTTCGTGCCGACCCGGAGGAGCGCCGGCGAGCTCACCGGACCCGCGTCGAAGATCAGGCCGGAGATCTCGACGCCCTGCGGCTTCTCGACGGTCATCGGGACGACCCCGTTCTGCGCGTCGATCGTCGCCAGGCCGAGCCCGAGGACGATCGTGTCCTGCCGCTTCACGCGGATCGTCTGGCCCACCGCGTAGACGCCCGGCGTGAAGATGAGGTTCTTGCCCTGCGCGAGGGCGTCGTTGATCACGTCGACGCTGTCCGAGGGCTTCACGACGAAGAAGTCCGAGATCGGCACCGAGTGCCCTGCGGTCGGGCCGCTCGCCCAGGTCGTCCCGGTCCCGTTCGTCTGCACGTCGGGCACGAACACGCTCCAATCGTCGTTCGCGTCGACCGTCAAGTACGGCGCCTCGCGCGACACGGGATTCGTGGCCAGCGTCGTGTACGGCGGGCTCGGGAACGACTGCGGCGGCGCGGCGGCGACGCCC
>Ga0081539_10004827_pt1 | contig 14454 bp, 14 predicted proteins | sample TabmetS4T2R2_FD_71023 | JGI IMG/M metagenome (GOLD analysis project Ga0081539, IMG submission 71023) | Tabebuia heterophylla rhizosphere microbial communities from the University of Puerto Rico - S4T2R2 | ecosystem: Host-associated > Plants > Roots > Rhizosphere ...
GTGCAACAGTCCGCCCAGCGGCGTCGCCAGCAGCGCGAGTACAACCTGCGTCTCCGGATCACCGAACCGGGCATTGAACTCGATGACCTTGGGGCCGTCCGGTGTGAGTGCCAATCCGGCGTACAGCAAGCCGGCGAACGGCGTCCCGCGATGGCGCATCTCCGCCAGGGTCGGGTGCACGATCTCGGTCATCACGCGCTCGACCAGGTCCGGTGGCGCCCATGGCAGTGGCGCATAGGCGCCCATCCCACCCGTGTTCGGCCCCTGATCGCCGTCACCGACGCGCTTGAAGTCCTGCGCCGGCACGAGCGGCACGGCGGCGGTTCCGTCCGTGACGACGAACAGCGAGACCTCCGGTCCGGCCAGGTACTGCTCGACCACCACCTTGCCGCAGGCGCGGGCGTGCGCAAGCGCGTCGTCCCGTGACGACGTGACGACCACGCCTTTGCCGGCGGCGAGGCCGTCGTTCTTCACCACGTACGGGGGGCCGAAGTCGTCCAGCGCACGCTCCACCTGCGCTCCGTCGACGCAGGCATGGTGTCGCGCAGTGGGAACCCCGGCCGCGGTCATGACGTCCTTGGCGAACTCCTTCGACCCCTCCAGCCTGGCGGCCGCCGCCGAGGGCCCGAAGCAGGCGATGCCCTTCGCGCGCACCGCGTCGGCCACGCCGGCTACCAGCGGCGCTTCGGGCCCGATGACGACCAGATCAGCGGCGAGCTCAACGGCCAGCGCCGCCACCGCCGCCGGGTCCTCCGGGTCGACGTGACGAAGCTCTGCGACCTGGGCGATCCCGGGGTTGCCGGGCGCAGCTACGAGTTGGTCGACAGACGGGTCGGCGGTGAGGCTGACGGCGAGGGCGTGTTCCCGCCCGCCGGAGCCGATGAGGAGGACGCGCACGGCCGCCGATCCTAGTTCCCACGGTTGATCACACGACCGCCGCACTACTTAGTCGTCCCGGTCACGCTGATCATGAGGTTGCAGCGCCGTCTTGACCACCCCGTCTTTCCTCCCGAACCTGAGGCCTGCGCGGGAAGCCCTGTGGATAACGCGGCGTGATCATGAGTATCTGCAGGACAAACAGCACGGAACGGCTCGCCAACCCCATGATCGGCGCGAGCGTCGGCGGGACCGTCGCGTAACCTCTGCGTGTACGGAGGGCGCGGCGATGGGAAGGCGTACGGGACGTGCCAGTGATCGTGTTGGTCGGAGCGCAGTGGGGCGACGAGGGTAAGGGAAAGGCCACCGACCTGCTGGGTAACCGGCTCGACTACGTCGTCAAGTTCAACGGCGGAAACAACGCCGGCCACACCGTGGTGATCGACGGGGAGAAGTACGCACTTCATCTGCTGCCCAGCGGCATCCTCACGCCGGACGTCGTCCCGGTGATCGGCAACGGCGTCGTGGTGGACCTGTCGGTACTGTTCGGCGAGATCGACACGCTGGAATCCCGTGGCATCGACACGTCCCGGCTGCGAATCAGCGCGAACGCACATGTCATCCCGTCGTACAACCGGTCACTTGACAAGGTCAGCGAGCGGTACCTTGGCGCGCGCCGGATCGGCACAACCGGACGGGGCATCGGTCCGACGTACGCAGACAAGATGAACCGTCTCGGCGTTCGCATCCAGGACCTCTTCGACGCATCGATCCTGCGACAGAAGGTCGAGGCGGCGCTCTCGTTCAAGAACCAGGTGCTCACCAAGATTTACAATCGCAACGCCATCAGGCCGGACGACGTCATCGCCGAACTGCTGACCTACGTCGACCGTCTGCGACCGATGGTCGCGGACACCGCGCTCGAGCTGTCCGAGGCCATCGACGCCGGCAAGGTTGTGCTCTGCGAGGCCGGCCAGGCCACACTGCTCGACGTAGATCATGGTACCTACCCGTTCGTGACCAGCTCGAACGCCACCGCGGGCGGAGCCTGCACCGGCGCCGGTATCCCGCCGACCCGGATCGACCGGGTGGTCGCGGTGCTGAAGGCGTTCACCAGCCGCGTCGGCGAGGGCCCGTTCCCGACCGAGCTGCACGACGAGATCGGCGATCACCTGCGCGAGGTCGGCCAGGAGTACGGCACCACCACCGGTCGTCCGCGCCGGATCGGCTGGCTGGACCTGGTGATGGCCCGTTACGCGCAGCGGATCAACGGCGTGACCGACTTCGTGCTGACCAAACTCGACAACTATGACGGCCTGGAGGAGATCCCGGTCTGCGTCGCGTACGACGTGAACGGCGTGCGCCACGACGAAATGCCGCTGACCCAGTCCGATTTCCACCATGCGGTTCCGATATACGAAACGCTTCCGGGATGGACACACGACATCACCGGGGCACGCCGATTCGATGAGCTGCCCAAGGACGCGCAGCGGTTCGTGGAGTTCGTCGAGGACCGCATCCGCGCCCGGATCTCGGTGGTCGGCGTCGGGCCCGGAAGGGCAGAAGTGATCGAGCGCCACTCCGTCCTGGACGGACAGTGATGTACGACGTGGTCCTGCTCAGCGTGGCCGAGGGATCGCCCTGCTCCCCTCGGGTTCCGGCGCTGGCCTGCGCCGACGCGCTGCGGGACGCCGGCGCGCGGGTCGACATCGTGGTGGCCACGTCCGATACCGAGATCGACGAGGTGATCCGGCGGTTCGACGCCGGTCCCCGTACCGACGGATTGACCTGGCCGGATACGGACAGCAAGCTACGGCTCGTCGTCGCGAGCGCGGCCGACGGCCAGTTGCGCGCCGTCGTGCGCCGGATGGTCCGGCGGTACGCTCCGCCACCCAGCCGCCGCCCCGCCGAGTTGACCGACGATCGTACGGTGCCGGATCTGCCGCCGCTGGCGATCCTCCCGCTCGACGGCGACGCCACGACGGATCTCGCCGGGCAGCTCAACCTGCCGCGTACGCCTGCGGCGGTGGCGTCGGCCGTGCTTACCGGCTCAGTGCGGCGCCTCGACCTGCTGCGCAGCGACAGCGGCTCGGTCACTGTGGACGGTGCTCTGGTCGGCGGCGCGGACGCGAACGGCCGCGCGGTGCCGTGGCGCGGACGTGTAGAGGTCGACGACACGGTGCTCTCCGACGGCACCGATTCCATCTTGGCCTGCGCGATCGGCAACAGCGGCGGCTACGCAGAGTTCGATGGGCTGCCGTTGCTCACGGACGGCGATCCCACGGACGGGCGGGTCGAGGTCGCCGTGGCCGTGCCGGCGCCCGTCAAGCGCAGGTTCCGGACCACACGGGTACGGGTGGAGGTGCGCCGCGCCCGCGGCCGCGCCGTGTCGGTCCTGCCGCGCGATGGTGATCTGCCCTTTCTCGACGACGGCGTGGCCGGGACGATGAGCCGCAAGCGTTCATGGTGGACCGAGCCGGGGGCGTGGGCGGTGTACGTGGGATGACCGGCTGTGCGAGGCTGGGCTAGAACTCAGGTACTACATTGCGCTGCCGGAGAGGATTCATCTCGTGGAGGACGAGACCGCCGACCGCGTCTACGTTCCGGGCACGAACCCCACGCCGCCCGCTCGGGACGTGGAGCCGTTCTGGCCGCCGGAGGAGCTCGAGGCTCCCGTACACGGCGGCAAGCCCGTACCGCACGATGGCCGGCCGTCGATCCCCGTCCCGGGCGTCTACCAGCCCGGACAGCGCGGACCGGTGCTGCCGCGGTCATCCGTGGCCGATCGGGCGTCCGCGCCGATCTCGGGTCCGGCCGTCCCGTCGTCAGGTCCCCCGCCCGGCCCTCCTGCTCCCGCTGCGACTTCCGCGGCGCCGGTGTCCAGCCCGGCGCAGCCCCCGTCCAGCTCCGCTCCGGTAGTCACCGGCCGCCCGGCGTCGAGCGCATCGGCTCCGGTGACCGGAGCGAACGGATCCACGGGAGCGGCGTCCGGTCGCGCCGGCTCGGACACGTCCTCGGCGACGCCCGATTCGCCCTGGGCCGAGCCGCCTCAGTGGCCCGGACCGCATAGCGCCGAGGACTACGAGGATGTGGACATCCAGGAACTCGGCAGCCGCAACCGGGGCCGCCGGGCGGCCGATCCGGACACCGGGGTTCCGGCCAGCTCGCAGCGGGCCGCGTACTACCCCACGGTGTCGCCGCGCCGCAGCCCGGTGGACCGCGAGCAGACCGGCGGCACGGTGTACGCGCGCCCGCACCCGCCTGGACAGCGGCCGCCGTACGCCCAGCAGCAGACGCCGTACGCCCAGCAGCAACCGCCGGCGCCGGAAGCGGGCCCGGACCAACAGACTCCGTCGGGACGAAGGGGCACTCCGACCGCCGAGGGGTTCGCGCGCCGACGGCGGGCGGGGCCGGCCGAGCCGGTCGCGACGATGGGTGCGCGCGCCATCGTGACGAGAGGAACCATGGGCCTGGTCAGGCTGGCGCCCGGCAAGCGCGAGCAGGAGTACAAACAGGACGTTGAGATGGTCCGGCGCAACTTCGGCGGTCTGCGGCAGGTCACCGTGGTCAACCCGAAGGGCGGCGCCGGCAAGACGGTTGCGACGCTACTGCTCGCCATGACGTTCGGGCAGAAGCGCGGCGGATACGTGCTGGCCTGGGACAACAACGAGACCCAGGGCACGCTCGGCATGCGGGCGCAGCAGGACTTCCATGCCCGTACGGTCCGGGACATGATGCGTGACCTGCACCTGTTCCGCGGCTCGCACGGCCGGGTCGGAGACCTGTCGCAGTACGTACGCGCCCAGGGTGAGGGCATGTTCGACGTGCTCGCGTCCGACGAGTCCGCGACCGCCGGCGAGATGCTGACGGCCAGCGCGTTCGCCGAGATCCGGGAGATCGTTAGCCGGTTCTACAAACTCATCTTTGTGGACACCGGAAACAACGTCCGTGCCCAGAACTGGCAGGCCGCGATGGACGCGACCGACCAGCTCATGATCACGATGTCGGCCCGGAACGATTCCGCCGAGACGGCCGCCCGGATGCTCGACCATCTGGAGCAGAGTGGTCGGCAGCGGCTGGTACGGCAGGCGGTCAGCGTCGTGACGATGCCTCCGACACGCAAGGACATCGATCTACCGGCGATTCAGCGGCATTTCGCGGCCCGCACCCGGGCGGTGCTCCTGGCACCGTACGAGAAGTTGATCGACTCGGGCGAACCGCTCCGCTACGGGCAGCTGTCCAACCAGACCCGGGACGCCTGGCTGAAGATCGCCGCCGCGGTCGCCGAGGGCCTCTGACTCCGCCGATCTTGGAGTTGTGGTTGGCACAAAGGCGGACAACGCACCCATAAGGGCAACCACAACTCCAAGATCGCGGGGATTGGAAGCGCGCTAGCTGAGAGCGTCTACGGCGGCGGGGTCGCTGTCCCGGAGGAACTGGGCGCATCGAGCCGCTTCATCCGCCTCGCCGATGGCGGCGGCCGCCTGCGACAGGGCGTTCAGCGACCGCAGGAAGCCGCGGTTGGGCGCGTGCGACCACGGGATCGGGCCGTGGCCCTTCCAGCCGTTGCGGCGCAGAGCGTCGAGGCCCCGGTGGTACCCGGTACGCGCGTACGCGTACGCCGGGACCGGCTGGCCCGCGGCCAGCGCGCTCGCCGCCAGCGCCGCCCACGCCTCGCTGTACGTCGGGAACCGGGCGGCGACGCCGGCGTACGCCTCGGCCGTGCCGGTCTGGGCCGCCTCGGCCAGCGCCTTGTCGGCGTCATCGTCGGCGGGCAGCAGGGTGACCGGCGGCTCGGGAAGGAGATTCTGCATGGTCCCATTCAACCGTCCCGCGAGCGCAGCGAGGCCATCGGGCCCAGCGCCGGTTGCGTGGACCGGACCGTGGGGAAGATGGTGGCATGCCCGGTGATCCACTGCAGCCCCTGGTCGGCGGCACGGTCCCGTTCGACGCGACCGCGCAAGAGGTCGAGTCGCGGGCCGAACTCGACCTGCGAGTGGCTGACGGCTCAGTGGCCGGGCTGGTCATCCTGGGTCTTGGGCTCGATCTCGATCCGCCCGACTTCGCCGGCGTGGACGTGCGGGACGCGCTGTTCGTGGGCTGCCGGCTCGCCTCCGCCGAGATCGAGATCGACCTCATCCGCCGCGGTGCACACCTCGTACCGCCGTTCGCCGCCCGGCCGTATCCGACGTATCCCGCCGTGCTGTACACGCCCGAGGACCTCTCGGCCGGGTTTGATCAGGGCGGCTTCACCGGGATGTACGACACGATCGTGTACCACCACTTCCTGGCGCATGGCAGGGCGACGCCGAACATCCGGGAGGCGCTCGCCCAACGGCTGCATGATGCCGGTATCGACAACGCCCTGGGGAAGGCGCTCGCCGCCTGGGTGGCGGCGCACGGCACCGAAGGTGCGGTGGGCATCATGGGCGGGCACGCCGAGCCGCGCGGTTCCGGGCCGTACCGGATGGCCGCGACGCTCGCGTGGCGCCTCGCCGGCGCCGGCCGTCTCGTTGTCACCGGTGGCGGGCCGGGGGTCATGGAGGCCGCGAACCTCGGCTCGTACTTCGCTGCGCGACCGGCCGAGGAACTCGTGGCGGCCGTGGACATGCTCGCGCCCGCTCCGGACTTCCTCGACCACGATCCGTATACCGCCGCCGCGCTCGCCGTGCGCCGGACCTATCCCGCCCCTCGGGCCGCGGTCGAGGATGTGGTCGGCCGGCTCACCCTTGGTGGCCTCGCGCTGCCGACCTGGCTGTACGGGCATGAGCCGGCGAACCTGTTCGCGGGTCAGATCGGCAAGTACTTCTCGAACGCGGTGCGCGAGGACTCGATCCTCCGGCTGTCCCGGGGCGGCATCGTCTTCGCGCCCGGGTGGGCCGGCACGGTACAGGAGGTGTTCCAGGCGGCGACGAAGACCTTCTACCAGACCGACGGCCCGTCCGGCGCCTTCGTCTTCCTGGGTGTGGCGCATTGGGCCGAGCTCGGTGTCGAAGAACTGCTCCGGCCGTTGCTGGGAAGGTCACCGCACGGCGACCAGTCCGGCCTCATCGTGGTGACGGACTCCCTCGACGAGGCGATGGCCGCCCTGTCGCCCCGCCGTTGAAATCTATGGAACGGACATAAGGGCAACCACAACTCCAAGATCGCGGGGAGAGTCACGCTACGTGGACGCGGCGCCAGCTGTGCACCGGCAGGTCGGGCTCCGGCACGTCGGTCAGGCCGTTTTCGTCCATGGCGTTGTAGACGGCCAGGCGCGCACCAGCGAACAGGAACTCCACGGCGTGCAGAATCCGGGGGCGCCACTCCGCCAGCGTGATCAGCTCGATGAGGTTCACCGCGCGCAGCGCGCGGCCGCGGGCGTTCCGTAACGCTGCATGCGGGTCGGGACGCCAGTGGAAATGCTCGTACCAGTCGATCGACAGGCTGACGTCGACCTGGTCCCAGGTGATGGCGCACTCGTCGAACTTGCGGTGCGTTATCTCGACGTTCGTGCCGCCGAAGTCGAGGACCACCGGCCCGTCGGCGAACCAGCCCCGCTCGGCGACATCCCACATCAACCAGCCGGCCCGCAGCGTACGCCCGATCAGCCGGCCGAAGCGGTGCCGGTGGACGGCGGCGAGGGCCTCGGCGTCGTGGTTCCAGACAGGTTCATATCCCTCGATGCCGAGCACGATCACCTGCCCTTCCGTTCCGTCAGCGCGCGGAGGAAGGACGATCGTAGGCATGCTGGAACGTACCGGCGCAAGACGGGAACGGCCGGGCCCCTCGTTCGGGGACCGGCCGTAGTGACGTAATTACTTCGAGAGAGTGGTGCCGGCGGAGCGCAGGCTCTCGCACGCCTCGACGACTCGCTTGGCCATTCCGTCCTCGGCCACCTTGCCCCAGACGCGCGGGTCGTAGGTCTTCTTGTTGCCGACGTCGCCGTCGACCTTCAGCACGCCGTCATAGTTGCGGAACATCTGGTCGGCCACCTTGCGGGTGAACGCGTACTGGGTGTCGGTGTCGACGTTCATCTTCACCACGCCGTAGTCCAGCGCCGCCCGGATCTCCGACAGCAGTGAGCCGGATCCGCCGTGGAAGACCAGATCGAACGGCTTCTCCTTGCCGTACTTGGCGCCGACCGCCTCCTGGATCTCCTTGAGGATCTCCGGACGAAGCTTGACGTTGCCCGGCTTGTACACACCGTGCACGTTGCCGAACGTCAACGCGATGAGATAGTGGCCCTTCTCGCCGAGTCCCAGCGCGGCCGCGGTGGCCAGCGCGTCGTCCACTGTGGAGTACAGTTTGTCGTCGATGGCTCCGACGACGCCGTCCTCCTCGCCACCCACCACGCCGACCTCGATCTCCAGGATGATGTGCGCGGCCGCGCAGTCGGCGAGCAACTGCTCGGCGATCTCCAGGTTCTCCTCCAGCGGCACGGCCGACCCGTCCCACATGTGCGACTGGAACAGCGGCGGCTTGCCGTTCGCGACCCTTTCCTTGCTGATCGCCAGCAGAGGACGAACGTACTTGTCGAGCTTGTCCTTCGAGCAGTGGTCGGTGTGCAGCGCGACGTTGACCGGGTAGTTCTTGGCCACCTCGGTGGCGAACTCGGCCAGCGCCGCCGCCCCGCTGACCATGTTCTTCACGGTCGGGCCGGACACGTACTCGGCGCCACCGGTGGAGATCTGGACGATGCCGTCACTGCCCGCCTCGGTGAAGCCCTGCAGGGCGGCGTTCAGGGTCTGCGTTGAAGTCACGTTGATCGCCGGATACGCGAACGAGCCCGCTTTGGCACGGTCGATCATCTCGCGGTAGACCTCAGGGGAAGCAATGGGCATCGGAAAGCTCCTTGGGATCGTGCGGTGGAGATCGCGAGAGGGCAGGAGCACGCTGTCCTCCCACCGGAGTATTCCGCAGCGGCCGGGCGGAGGGAAATCACTCCCGGTTTACGGCGCCGCGTCCCCGGGGACCAGGCTTGAGCCGTACCGTGAGAGGGCAGCCACTTCAGGAGTCGACGATGAGCTATCCCGAGCGCTTCGATGCCCCCGAGGCCGACGCCGCCGAGCAGGCCGCGGCGGCGGATCCGCTGGAGAACGAGGACGACCCCATCCCATCAGGCGACATCGAGGTGCCGGAGTGGGACGCCCAGGAGCAGGCAATGGAGGTCCCACTGGAGGACGACTACCGCTGACCCCGGCCGTCTCGGGCCTTGCCCGGCCGGCGCACAAACAGGGCCGGTACCCTGCTGAAGCGTGGACATCCGTGCGCTCGCCGAGCAGCTTGCCCTGAACCCGCTGGATCCCAAGGACCTGCTCCAGACGTTCGGTCTGGTCGGGGTCTGGGCGGTGCTCTTCGCGGAGACCGGCCTGCTGGTCGGCTTCTTCTTTCCGGGTGACTCGCTGCTTTTCCTGGCCGGCGTCGCCGCCTCGCCGGTGGCCGATTCGATCTTCGGGAGCGGCACCCGTATCTCCCTGGCCGGGTTGTTGATCGGGGCACCGATCTGCGCGATCCTCGGCGCCCAGCTCGGTCACCTGCTCGGTGTGCGGTATGGCCGCCGCATGTTCGAGCGGCCGGACTCGCGGCTCTTCAAGCGCGAGTACGTGCAGAAGGCCGAGTACTACTTCGAGAGGTTCGGCCCCGCCAAGGCGGTGGTGCTGGCCCGGTTCATCCCGATCGTGCGCACGTTCCTCAATCCGGTGGCCGGCACGCTGGGCATGTCGGCGCGCAAGTTCCTGCTGTGGAACGTCGTCGGTGCCCTGCTGTGGACCGATGGCGTTCTGCTGGTGGGCTACCTGCTGGCGCGACAGATCTACAACGCCATCGGCGACCAGATCGACCACTACATCCTGCCGGTGGTCGCACTGATCGTGCTCATCTCGGTGCTGCCGATCCTCATCGAGCTGATCCGCGAGCGGAAGGCGAGGAAGAACGCCCCCACCGAGCCCGGCCCGGCTACGGCGATCGGCGTCGTTGCCGCGGCCACCGTCGCAGGTATCGCGGATGCGATGGAGGACGAGGATGAGCCTCGGACGCGCGGCCGCCACGAGGCCTAAAAATCTCCCGCCGATCTTGGAGTTGTGGTTGGCACAAGCCGCAACATAGCGCCCATAAGGGCAACCACAACTCCAAGATCGGCGGGAGATTTGGCGGGCGTTACACGGGCAGCGGCGTGTGGCCGGACAGCCGATCGAGGAATTGCTCGGGGCACTCCCGCAGGGTGTCCAGCCGGTTGGCGGCGAGCGCCCGATAGGTGAGCTGCGCCGCCTCCTCGAAGTTACGAGCTCGCTGATGGGCCAGCTCCACGCTGTCCGCCAGCACGACACAGCCGTGCTGGCTGAGCAGCAGGCAGTCGGTGCCGTCGGCGGCCATCGCCGCGGTCATCGCGGCCAGCTCGGTGCTGCCGGGCATCCGGAACGGCACCGTGGACACGCGGCGTAGGTACAACGCGTGATCAGTGGTGACGATCCGGATGTGCTCGCCCAGGGCGTCGAGCAGCAGTGCGGTTTGCGGATGGAGGTGGACGATCGCGTTCACGTCCGGGCGGGCCCGGTACAGCGCCAGGTGCAGTGCGAGCTCGCTGGTCGGTTCCACGTGCGCGGGAGGCACGGCTCCGACGGCCGCGGGTGAGCCGTCGGAGCTGCGTACGGCGGCGAACGTGGTCCGGCTCAGCCGGTCGAGCCAGACACCGCTCGCGGTCACCCAACACGCGTCCTCGTCGGGAATCCGGGCGGACAGATTGCCGCCCGACCCGCACACCAGTCCGGCCTGGACCACGTCATAGCCCACGTGCGCCAGCTGATCGCGTAGATCGCCGGGGACGTAGTTCACCCAGTTGCTCCTCGGGTCCTCGGGGGTGGACTCAGATGGAGATCAGCGGGCCTGGCGTCACCGGGTGACGCCAGGCAAACCGTGTCGGTCAGCGCGCCTTCTTGGTGGCCCGCTTACGCGGCGGGGTCAGCAGGTCGGCGATCGTTGCGATGGCGGTCGGGACGAGGCGGTAATACGCCCATACGCCGCGCTTCTCACGCTCGAGCAGGCCGGCCTCGGTCAGGATCCGCAGGTGGTGGCTGACGGTCGGCTGCGACAGGCCGAGCGGAGCGGTCAGGTCGCAGACGCACGCCTCGCCGTCCGACGCGGACTGGATGAGGCTCAGTAGCCGGAGCCGGGCCGGGTCGGCAAGTGCCTTGAGCACTCCCGCCAGTCGCTCGGCATCGGCACGTTCAATTGGCTCGCCGGCTAGCGGCGAGATCTGAGGCATTGTCATTTCCGCCAACGCAGTTCCCACGATCTCCATCCTTCCACCAACTGCATCGATTCTCCTGCATACGTACAGGACCGAACCGGCTGACTTTCGGGCCGTAAGGCCGAGATCGGCCGACGGGTCAGATGATCGGTACGTCCACCGGCGACCCGCACGGCGGCGTCCGCACCCCGATCAATCCTTACCGGGACCGACTTCGCTTCCTGCCTCCTGCAACGCCTCAGCGGCCCATAGGTCGCTGCCCATCGCCGTCGAGCTCGCGATCCCCGTCCCCGGAGTGAGTCCGCCCACGATGTCGATTTCCCAGTCGGCCGCCGCGCCGGCCGGCGTCCACCCCTGGCGCCGATACCGTTCTGCGCCGCACGGTCGCCCGATCGGGTGCGTGCCGTACGACTCGATGAAACCATTCCGCGACGCCGCGCACCGGGCGTTCCAGTGATGAGTTTGCGCAGGTCGGCGCGGACTTCCATGACATCGAGAGTACTGGCTGGAACGAAACCGGAAGCTTCCGCCCCGCCGGGAAGGAAAGGAACTATTGACCCACAGCATTGGCTCAGGTAACTGGATGAGTTGTTGCCCGAATGGGTGTCGGGAACCCGACTTACCCCGCATAGACGCAGCTCAAAGCTGCGACGGAAGGGGGCGATCAGGGAACGCGGTGACCACCGTCACAGGTCCAATTCCCAGAGACCTTACAGCGAAGTCGCAAACATTTGCCCGGACGGCGAAAAAAACTCACCAAATAGGTGTACTGCGGCAGTACGGAAGAACCCGCCCAAGGGGGCGACATGGTACCCGTTCGGGTGACCCATGATCGTCAATGTCAGGCCGTACCCCGATCCGATGGCCAAGCGTAGCCCGGTCCCGCCACATACCCGGACGGCACCGCCGGGACCGAACGGCGGAAGAAGGCGCCAGGGCTGATCATCAGAAGGACTGCGACCAGCACGTACCCCGCCATCTGCGCGACCGCCACGGCGATGTTCAGGCCGATCCATCCACCGGGGTAGGCGTCAGCGAGCGCGGTCCCGAGCATGCCGGGTGCGTTCACACCCCGCCGCTGGACCAACACGGCGATGGTCGCCCCCAATCCGGCGAGCAGTCCCAGCCCGGACACCACCCAGGCGCCGATGCGGGCGGCATTACTACCGCGGCGCAGGCCAAGCGCGAGCACCACGTACAGCGCGACCAGAATGATCGCGAGGACTGTCGCTACGGCGGCGGCCACCCACAGGACCGTTACGAAACCGTCGACGTCCGCCGGGTCCGCACCGGCGGCCGCGGCCCGGAAGCGCGCGACCACGCCGGGCGTGACCGCGAGCGTCGCGACCGCATATGCCAGGCCGGCCACGCCCATGACGATCAGCAGCGCGGCGGCGAGCGTCACGAAATTCGGCCGGGACCGCGGCGCCGCTACGGCGGTGGACTGCTCTACGGCGTACGACATGAAGTGAACCTATGCGGTGGGATCCGCCGGAGGCCCATCCCGCTTCTCGCCGTCCGGCGGGCTCCACGGATCGGTCGGCGGTATGGATCCGGTGTGGGGTGACTGGTCACCACCGGCCGGAGGACCGGGCGGCGGCGGTGGCGGACCCCACCCGGGTGCCTGGGTCGGGTACGGCTGCTGCCCCGGATACGGCGGGTACTGCGCCGGGTACCCGGGTTGGCCGGGATAGGGGTACGGCATCGACGGGTCCCAGGCCGGCTGGGCGGGGCGGAAGTACGCATTCGACGCCGGCAACGCCAGCAAGATGATCGCGCCCAGGATGGCCAACACCGAGATCACCGACAGGACCACGGTCGTCGCCGTGTACCAGGACGGCAGCGCGTCGGCGAGCCGCTGCTCGACCTGGCTGGCACTCGGCCCGTTGCCGGTGTCGAAGTTGATCGAACCGGTCAGGGCCGTGCCGGCCACCCCGAGCCCGCTGCAGCACAGCGAGATGCCGCCGATGACCCAGGTGGTGATCCGGGCGCCCTGCCGGCCGCGATTGTTGAAGACCGCGAGGATGGCGAGGCCGGCCGCGAACAGGACGTTGAAGACCACACCGATCACCGTGGTCGCGACGATCGCCGCCTCGGCGCCCTGGCCGGAGGTGCCGGCGTACGCGTCCCGGTAGACACCGGTGATCGTCCCGAGCTGGCTCAACGACAGCACGGCGCTGATCAGGCTCACGGCCGCGGTCAGGTACAACAGGTAAGACGAGACCGTGACGGCGGCCGGTCGGGTCCGGGGCGCGGGCGGCTGCGCGTACATCGGATGCCCCCTATCTAGATCCACTCACGGTATCGGGCGGCCGCCATTCCCGCGACCGGAGTACGCACCACGCCACGATGTGCCACTATCGGGGCACCTATGCCGAATCCCCTGGAAATGGGTCGCTCGATCAGGGGGACGACAGGAGCCGATGACCGGCCCTACCATTCCCTGCCGATACCGCCCGCGTGACGACGCCGCGGCTGCCCCAGACCTGACAAGGACCGGTGAGTCCACATGCCCCATGCCGACACCCTGACCATCGTGCACCATGACGACACCCGGACGAGGTATCAAGACGTCCGGTACCAACTGCACCGTGACGGCATCCGGATCTGGTCCGCCGACGGCGAGCACGCCATCACGGACATCCTGATGACCCACGCCTACCGTCAGCGGGAGGTCACCGAGTGATCCTTCGGCGCCGAATGCGCTCGGTTCTCCGCCCCGTCCGACGGACCAGGCGCCGGCGGTAGCACAGCTCAGGCTCGGGACACCACCAGGGTGTCCTTGTTGTCGCCCACGTCGACCACCACGGTGTCGCCGTCCATGATCTCGCCGGCCAACAAGGCCCTGGCCAGCGAGTCACCGATCGAGGACTGGACCAGCCGGCGCAGCGGCCGGGCGCCGTAGATCGGGTCGTAGCCGCGCTCGCCGAGCCACGCTACGGCGGCGTCGGTGACCTCGAGCGTGAGCCGCCGGTCGGCGAGCCGGTTGCGCAGTCGGGCCAGCTGGATCTGCACGATCGCGGCGAGGTTCTGCGCGGTCAGTGCGTGGAAGACCACGATGTCGTCCAGCCGGTTCAGGAACTCGGGCTTGAAGTGCCCCCGGACGATCGCCATCACCTCGTCGTGAAGCTGCTCGTCGGACAGCGTGAAGTCGGAGATGGCCGAGGAACCCAGGTTCGAGGTCAACACGAGAATCGCGTTGCGGAAGTCGACCGTGCGGCCCTGCCCGTCGGTGAGCCGGCCGTCGTCGAGCACCTGCAGCAGCACGTCGAAGACGTCCGGGTGGGCCTTCTCCACCTCGTCGAGCAGCACCACGCTGTACGGCCGGCGGCGCACCGCCTCGGTGAGCT
>Ga0081539_10004828_pt1 | contig 14451 bp, 11 predicted proteins | sample TabmetS4T2R2_FD_71023 | JGI IMG/M metagenome (GOLD analysis project Ga0081539, IMG submission 71023) | Tabebuia heterophylla rhizosphere microbial communities from the University of Puerto Rico - S4T2R2 | ecosystem: Host-associated > Plants > Roots > Rhizosphere ...
CGGCGACGTGGATCGTGGGATAGCGCTCGAGCGGCTGCTGCATGCCGGCAGCGCAGGTGTCGCCCTCCGGCTGGCAGAAGATCGGGCCGACGATCGTGCGGTCGTAGAGCGAGAGCACGCAGCCCAGGTTCGCCGGCACGCCCTGGCACGCGCCGGTCCACTGCAACGGCAGCCAGCCGTCATCCGGCTGGGCGCTGACGGTGACCGACGAGCCGTACGGGAACGTCAGGCATCCGGACCCGCAGGTGCCCAGAGCCGGTGTCTGCACGCGGGTGCCGCCGCCGACCGCCTCCTGCAGCTGGAGGGTCACCGGGCCGAATCGCGCGAGCACGTTGCGATGCACGTCCATCGACAGCCGGCATGTCGGCGCGGTCCCGTGCGGGCGGCAGTCGCTCAGCCACCGCGCGAACGTCGCCGGCGGATCGCCGGGCGTCGCGTACAGGGTCACGGTCGCGTCGTCGGGGTAGTAGTAGCGACACCAGCCCGCCGCCGTGCACGGATTCGCGCGCGTCTGCCCGAGCGGCAGGACCGAGACCGAGCCGGGGCCGGTCGTCTTGACGCTGAGCAAGGCCGCCGAAGCCGTCGTCGTCCCCGCCGTCATCGACGCGGCGATCACCAACGTGGTGATCCGGATGGCCAGGCGCATGGTCCTCGGCTCGCTCGGCGCCGATCATCGACACCCTGTCAGCGCCGCGGCCTCCAGATGGAGGTTCGTGGTCCTTCAGGGGCGCAAAACGATGCAAAGACGCGCTGGACTACGGCACCCAGCGCTCGGCCAGCGGCGTGAGCACCACCTCGTGCGTCGCCGCCCGCGCGCCCTGCTCGGCCAGGAACGCCACGGCATCGGCCAGCTCGCGCGGGTCGGCGAGGGCCGCTGGATCGGCGCCCGGCCGCCCGCCGCCGTCGAACGGCTCGATCCCGGCGTCGACGACGAGCAGGACGACCTGGATGCCGTGCTCGCGCAGCTCCTGGGCCGCAGCGTTGGTGATCGCGCGCACGCCGAACGAGCCGGCCGCCCACAGTCCTCGGCCGGGCATCGCGCGCCGCGCCGAGCCGCCGGTGACCTGGATGAGCGTCGCCGGCCCGCCTTGGTCGAGAGCGAACCTCCCGGCCGCCGACAGGAACGAGAACGCCGAGCGCGCCGGCGCCGCCGTCCACGAGTCGAAGGCGTCGGGCGGCGCCTCGGCGACCGGCCCGCCGCCGAACGGTCCGCTGCGATCGCCGCCGTAGGCCGACGCGGCGTTGACGGCGAGATCGACGCGCCCGAACCGCTGCGCGGTCTCCCGAAGCGCGTCCGCGACGCTCCCCGGGTCGGTCACATCGGCGCGCAACGGCACCGCACCGGCGGCCGATGCGAGCTCGAGCGTCGCATCCGACCGGGCGACCGCCACCACCCCCCATCCGCGTCCCACGAGGTCCTCGATGATCGCCCTTCCGAGGTTGCGCGCGCCGAAGACCAGGGCGCTGCGCCCCTCCTGCGTCTCGCTCATGGGCGCAGGATGTCAGCCCGCGAAGCGCACCCACAGCGTGGTGGCGGCGTTCTCCCCGCGCGGCGTGCGCGCGGTGATGCCCAGCGGCAGCGTGCGGCCGGCCAGCGACTGCCCAGTGCACGCCGCGAGGTCGAGCGTGAAGCTCAGCGCGTTCGACGCGCTCGCCGGCTGGTCACCAGCGCTGTCGGTGACCCCCTGGTCGGGCCCGTTCGAGGTGGGCGTCAGCGTCGCGCTCGGGTTCGAGAACGCGCCCGCCGGGCAGGCCGCGCCGGTGCCCTCGAGCGGGTTGGACACCTCGTATCGCAGGTGGCCCATGTCGTAGTAGCCGGGCGCCTCGGCGCCGGGGATCGCCGGCCGCTGCGGGCGGTAGAAGGTGAAGGTCACCACTGGCGAGGCGAGCTGGATCTCGTGGCCGTTGCCCGTCCCCGGATCCGCCGGCCCGACCGGGTAGCTGATCGGCTGGCCACCGAGCGAGGTGATGGCCGGGGTCGTCACGAACGACGGCCCGACGGTCGTCGCGTACTCGAACGGGCCCTGGTTCGTCGTATAGCGGAAGTCGATCGTGGCCGAGGGATCGAGGCCGGCCCGCCCGGTTCCCGGCTTGACGACCGCGCCGAACGCGGGCTGCTGGATGTGGCGGGGGTCGGGCCAGAGGTTCGGCAAGCCGTTGCCATCGGGATCGAAGGCGGCGAAGCGCGTGCCGGTCGCGGGCTGGCCCGGGCCGGGGCCCTGCGGCCCGTAGGCGCCATCGGGGATGAGAGCGGTGCCCGTGCCCGGGGCGCACCAGGAGATCGCGTAGCAGTTGACGTCGACCGCCGTGAGGGTGCGCCCGGCGAGGACCTGCCACGGCGACGCGTCGAAGGCGGCGGTCACGTCCTTTGCCAGGGTGGCGTCGATGCCCTGATCGGTCACGGCGCCGAGGTCGGCGTTCAGCGTGTCGGGCAACTCGGCGCGTAGGTTTGTGAAGACCCTTCCCGGGAAGTTGTTCGGGTTGCCCGAATCGGCGTCGGAGACGTCGAGGATGCCGTCGTTGTCGTCGTCGAGGTCGTAGGCGTTGGTGAGGCCGTCGCGATCGGGATCGGCGCCGAGGTCGAGCGTCGCGGGCGGTGGCGGCTGCTGAGCGGCGCGGGCGCGGATCTTCGCGCCGCGCGCGCGGACGCCGAGGCGGCCGGCGCCCGTCGGCTTGCCGTGGCGATCGGCATGGGCCCACGCGGCGCCGAGCAGTCGCGGCGCGACCGGCTTGCTGAGGACCGCATAGCCGCGGGCGAGGCGGATGTCGCCTAGGTTGGCCGTGCGCTTGACCGTCAGGCGCACCCGGCCGTGCGCCACGCGGGTGAGCACGACGGGCCCGTAGTAGCGCCCGTTGGGACGGATGAGGCTCAGCGACGCCTGGGTTGCGCTCACCTTCAGCGAGAAGCTCCCGGTGCGGCCGAGCTTGACCGACTTCCCGGTGCCCGAGGTGCCGCTGGCGCTCACGGTGTAGCCCCTCGCGCCGCGGACCTTGCCGGTGACCGTGATCGTCCTGGCCGCCGCCGGGGCGGCGGCGGCGAGCAGCAGCGCCGTCGCTGCAGCGGCGCCTTGGAGCGCGCGAGACCTCATCCGTGACCTCTCTGCATCGGTGGAGCGGACCTACCGGATTCGTGTATCGGCAGTAACTCACGCCCACTGAAGAACCGCGGGCGCGACCGCTATGGCTCGATGAGCACGTGGACGCGCTCGAAGCGCGGGTCGCTGGCGCCGTGCAGGCGCGCGCCGGTGGCCACGAGCTCGCGCAGGTAGGCGACGGTCTCGGCCGAGATCCGCTCTCCGGGCAGTAGCGCCGGGATGCCCGGCGGGTAGCCGGCGATCGACTCGCACGACACCCGGCCGACGGCGTCGTCGACGCCGACCTCCTCGGCGTGCCCGAGGAATGCGTCGCGCGGAGCCACCGCCATCTCGTTGCGCAGCGTGGCCGGCGGGCGCACGATCGGGGCGGTCGAGCCCTCGCAGGCGATGCGCTTGACCACCTCCTCGAGGTCGCCGGCGAGGCGCAGCAGCGTCGCCACCCGCTCGCCCAGCCCGACGATGAAGACGATCGTCGCCTGCGTGGCCAGCTCCGGGATCGCGTCGTAGGAGCGCCGCAGCGCCTCGGCGACCTCGTAGCCGGTGCGTCCCGTTTCCCGGACGTCGACCACGATCCGCAGCGGGTCGTAGCCGGCCACGCCGGGCCGCCCGACGAACGCGCTGTCCACGAGGGCCAGGCCGGGGATCGTCGCGAGCTTCTCCCGGCAGGCCGCGATCGCCTGCAGGGTCTCGTGGAGCAGCTGCTCGCCGTGTAGCGCCATCTGGCGCCGGGCGCCGTCGAGCGAAGCGAGCAGCAGCGACGACGGCGAGGTCGAGCGCACGAGCCGTACGGCGCGCGCCACCGCGGCGACGTCGATCCGATCGCCGCGCCCGACGTGGAGCATCGCGCTCTGGGTCAGCGAGCCGGCGATCTTGTGCGTGCTCGTGAGCACCGCGTCGGCACCGAGGTGCAGGGCGCTGGGCGGCAGGTCCTCGTGGAAGCCGAAGTGCGGGCCCCACGACTGATCGACCACGAGCGGCAGCCCATGTGCATGGGCGACCTCAACGCACCCGGCGACGTCGGCGGCCATGCCGTAGTACGTCGGTGAGACGACGAACACCGCTTCGGCATCCGGCGCCACCGCGATCGCCCGCTCGAGCTCGGCGGGATCCACGCCGTGGGCCATGCCCAGCTCGGCGTCGTACTCGGGCGGGACGAACGTCGGGATGCCGCCGGAGAGCACGAGCCCGTCGACGAGCGAGGCGTGCGAGTTGCGCTGCGCGACCACCGGCGTGCCGAGCGGCGCCAGCGCCAGGCACAGCGCATGGTTGCCCTGCGTCGCGCCGTTCGTGAGGAACCAGGTGCGCTCGGCGCCGTACGCCTCCGCCGCCAGCCGCTCGGCCTCGGCGTATGGGGTGGGCGCCGGCCCGGTGTCGACGCCGTAGATGTCCTGGGGGATGTCGAGCGACAGCGCGCGGTCGCCGAGCCCGAAGCGCAGGCCGGGGTCGGCGCCCTGGCCGCCCTTGTGCCCGGGCACGTGGAAGCGGCCGGGGCCCCGCGTCCCGTAGCCGATCACCGCGTCGAGATACGGCGCCTGCGGCTGCTCGGTCATCCGTGGCCCGCGGTGCGCAGCAGCTCGGCGCGCACGAAGCCGTCGAGGTCGCCGTCGAGCACGCGCTGGGCGTCGCCGACCTCGAACGACGTGCGGTGGTCCTTGACCATCGTGTACGGGTGAAGGACGTAGGAGCGGATCTGCGACCCGAAGTTCACGTCCTGCGCCTCGCCGCGCTCGGCTGCGATCTCCTCGCGGCGGCGCGCCTCCTCGCGCTCGAGCAGCTTGGCGCGCAGCATCTTCATCGCGGTGTCCTTGTTGGCCGACTGCGAGCGCTCGTTCTGGCACTGCACGACGATCCCGGTCGGCCGGTGGGTGATGCGCACCGCCGAATCGGTCTTGTTGACGTGCTGGCCGCCGGCGCCGGAGGCGCGATAGGTGTCGATCTGCAGGTCGTCGTCCTCGATCTCGACGTCGCCGACGTCGTCGACGACCGGCGCGACCTCGACGCCGGCGAACGACGTCTGGCGCCGGTGCGCGGCGTCGAACGGCGACAGGCGCACGAGCCGGTGCACGCCCTTCTCGGCGCTGAAGAGGCCGTAGGCGTTCTCGCCCGAGACGCGGAAGGTCGCCGACTTGATCCCGGCCTCCTCGCCCGGCGACGCCTCGAGCAGCTCGGCCTTGAACCCGCGGCGCTCTGCCCAGCGCATCATCATCCGCAGGACCATCTCGGCCCAGTCCTGGGCGTCGGTGCCGCCGGCGCCGGCGTTGACGGTCACGAGCGCGTCGCCGGCGTCGTAGCGCCCGGAGAACAGCCGCTCCTCCTCGAGCTCGGCGAGGCGATCCTCGACCGCCGACATCTGCCCGGCCACCTCCGCGGCGACCGACTCGTCCTCCTCGGCCATCTCGGCCAGCGCCTCCAGGTCCTCGACGTCGGCGCGCAGGGCGCGCCAGCGCTCGAGCCGGCGCGTGGCCCGCGCGTGCTCGGCGCTGACCTGCGCGGCCGACTGCTGGTCGTCCCAGAACCCGGGTGCGCCCATCGCCTCCTCGAGCTCGGCGACGCGCCGCCCCTCGCCGTCCTCGTCGAAGCCGCCCAGCAGCAGCTCCCACTGGCGACGAATCGCCTGCAGGCGCTGGGGGATCGGGAGCTCGTCGGCGGGTCCGGCCATGGCGGTCGTCCAAGCTAGCAGCGGCGACGCCGGACGTACGCTACGGGTCCTGCGGAGTCGGGAACCTCCCTCCGTCGATGAGCTCGACTCTGTAGCCATCCGGATCGGCGACGAAGCAGATCCGCCCGACGTCCTCGCGACCCCCGGGCGCGTACGGCGGCTTCTCGGGCTCGACGCCGTCCTGGGCGAGCTGCGCGAGCAGGGCATCGAGGTCGTCGACGGTCAGGGCGATGTGGTTGTAGCCCTCGCCCAGGTCGTACGGCTCCTCACGCCCGACGTTGACCGTCAGCTCGAGCCGATCGCCGTCTCCGGGCAGGCCCATGTAGACGTTGTAGGCCTGCCCGAAGTCGAGCTTGCCGCGGCGCTCGAAGCCGAGCGCCTCGTAGAAGCGCACGGACGCATCGATGTCGCGCACGCGGACGCAGGTGTGGACGAGCGCCAGCGTCACAGGGCGCCCGCCTTCATCTCGCTGACGATGTGCTCGGCCTGGCGGATGGCCAGGGCGACGATCGTCAGGGTCGGGTTGGCTGCGGCGCCGGTCGTCATCACCGAGCCGTCGGAGACGAACAGGTTCGGCACGTCGTGTGCGCGGCCGAACTCGTTCACCACGCCCTCGGAGGGGTCGTCGCTCATGCGGCAGGTGCCGAGGTTGTGGGTCGATGGGTACGGCGTCACGCGGTGCGTGCGCACCGCGTCCACCGCCTGGTAGACCGACTCGCCGGCGGCGTAGGCGTGCTCGCGCATCGCGACGTCGTTGGGGTGGTCGTCGAAGTGGACGTTGGGGACCGGCAGCCCGTGCTGGTCGGTCACGTCGCGGTTGAGCGTGACGCGGTTGTCGGCCTGCGGCATGTCCTCGCCGACGAGCCACATGCCCGCGGTGCGCTCGTAGGCGTCCATCTTGGCCGCGAACTCGGGCCCCCACGCGCCGGGATCGAGGAACGCGGCCAGGAACGGCACGCCGAGCGCGAGCAGCTGCATGTAGTAGCCGCCGACGAAGCCGCGATCGGGATCGTTGCGCGACTCGTCGGTGACGATGCCGGCCATCGTCTCGCCGCGGTACATGCGCACGGGCTTGTCGAACTCGGCGTAGACCGAGCCGGTCAGGTGGCGCATGTAGTTGCGCCCCACCTGCCCTGACGAGTTGGCCAGGCCGTCGGGGTGCTGCGGCGAGTCGGACAGCAGCAACAGCCGCGCGCTCTCGATCGCGTTGCACGCCACGCACACCGCGCGCGCCTTCTGCACGCGCTCGTTGCCGTCCGCGTCGAAGTAGTGCACGCCGGTGACCTTGCCGCCGCCGTTGTGGGCGATGCGGAAGGCGTGGCTGCCGGGCCGCAGGTCGAGGTTGCCGGTCGCCTCGGCCTTCGGCAGCTCGGCGGTCAGCGTCGACCAGTGCGCGGTCTGCTTGTCGCCCTGGAAGTTGAACCCGTCCTGGATCGTCGCCGGCCTGCCGTCGCGCGGCAGCGTGTTGAACGCCATCCGGCCCGTGCTGACGTCCTGGTAGCCGGCGCGCATGGCGCCGTTGCCCATGACCTTGAAGTTATTGTTGGCCGGCGGCCCCGGGATCCCGTTCGTGCGGGTCACCCCCATCCGGTCCTCGGCCTTGTCGTAGTAGGGCTCGAGGTCGGCGAGGGTGATCGGCCAGTCGCGGACGGTGGTGCCGTCGATCGGGCCATGCTCGGAGCGGCTGCGCAGCTCCCAGTCCTTGAAGCGCGGGCAGCAGCCCGCCCAGTGGACCGTGGTGCCGCCGACCGTCTTGCACGTCCAGGCCGGCAGGCTCGGGAAGTCCTTGGCCACCCGCCACGAGCCCGAGGTCGTGCGCTCGTCGAGCCACGCGAGCTGGTTGAAGCTCGGCCACTCGTCGTCGATGAACTCGCCCGGCTGGTGATGAGCGCCGGCCTCGAGGACCACCGTCCGCACGCCCGCGCGGCACAGGTCGGTGGCCAGCGTGCCGCCGCCCGCGCCGGAGCCGATGACCACGACGACGCCGTCCTGATCGAAATCGAAGCGCGCCATGCCTCAGCGCTCCTGTTCGGGATCGGGCAACCAGTCGAGGTCGTTGAACCCGCGATGCAGGTAGCCGCCCTTGGCGAACGACGGTCCCTCGTAGCCGAGCAGGCGCCAGGTCGCGGGGTCCGAGTAGACCTCGACCACGGCGGTCGAGCGAACGAGCTCGAAGAAGTCCGAGCCCTCGATCGCCTTGGCGTCGGCGAGCTGCTCGTCGGCGCTGCGCTGCAGGAACGGCGTCGCGCCGCGGCCGTCGAGGCCGGCGACACCCTCGGTGATGCTGCGGGCCTGGGCCTTGTCCTCGCGCGCGGCCTCGTCGAGCTTGGCGGACACGCGCGCGTAGACCTGGTCGGGCAGGCCGTCGTGCGGATAGAGCGTGCGAGCGAGCGCTGCCACCGTCTCGGCCACGTGCTGCTCGAGCGCCACGGGAGCCTGGGTGCTCATCAGGCTGACCCCTTTCGTCGGGTGGGGCCGACACTACCCGTGCTACGCGAGCTTGTGGCGGAAGGAGCGTCTGCGCGCGAACTGCGTGTAGCCCGCCCGTTCGAACGCGCGCGCCATCGCGACGTTGTCGCGATCGCAGTCGCCGCGGATCTCGGTGGCGCCGGCGGCGGCGAGCCGGGCGGTGCCCTGCCGCACGAGCGCCGGCGCGAAGCCGCGGCCGCGTTGGTCTGGCACGACGCCGACGTAGGCGATGACGGCTGACGTCGGGTTGCGCGCGCCCATGATGACGCCGGCGAGCTCGTCGCCGGCGTAGCCGAGCTCGAACCACTCGGGGCGGTGCTCGAGCGCCTTGTGGTCCTCCAGGTAGCGGCGCGCCGCCTCGCGCGCGCCGTGGCGCTCGACGTCGAGCGTGAGCTCGGAGTCGGGCGTGCCCGCGAACGTCGCGGCGATGGCGTCGACGAAGGCGGCCTCGCCCACCTCGGTGAGCGTGCGGAAGGTCAGCGGGCCTTCGGCGCTTGTCGGTGGATCGGCGAGCAGCCAGCGCAGCCCGTCGCGGACGAGCTGGTAGCCGGCCGCCTCGAGCAGCGCGACGCGCGCCTCGGTGTGATCTTGAAACTGCGGCGCCACCGGGGGACTGTCGATCGTGTGGCCGAGCTCGCGGGCGCCGAGCCGCGCCGCCAGCTCGTGCACGCCTGCCATGAGCGCGCGGCCGGCGACGAGGTGCGGATCGCCCCAGTCGGTCTCGATGAGCACGACGTGCGAAGGGGTCTCGCCGCCGGGCAGCGTCCACAGCACCGCGCGCGAGTCGCCGGCTGCGACGAACCACTCCGGCCGCGTGCAGCGCTGCTCGAGCAGCGTCTCCAGGTAGGCCTGCCGCGCTTCGTCCGCCGAGGGCACCGCGCGGAGCTAATAACACAGCACGTTTGGAGAAGACAGCCCGCCGGGCGCTTCTTACGGTGCGTGCCATGAACTCCCACCTCTCACATATCGGCCTTTGGGTCCACGACCACGACGCGGCGATCGCCTTCTACACCGAGAAGCTCGGCTTCGAGGTGCGCGAGGACGTCAGCCTCCCCGAGCTCGGCGGCTACCGCTGGGTCACCATCGGCCCGCCCGAGAACCCCGACTTCGCGCTCGCGCTGAACGTGCCGGGACCGCCCTTCGACGCCGACAAGGTCGAGGCGCTCAACCTGCTCATGCGCGCGGGCATGCTCGGCGGCGTGTTCTTCGCCACCGACGACGCCCAGGCGACCTACGAGCAGCTCAAGGCTCGTGGCGCGCAGATCGACCAGGAGCCGACCCAGGTGCCCTACGGCACCGAGATCGTCCTGAGCGACCCCTCGGGGAACTCGATCCGCTACGTGCAGCGCTAGCGCAGGCGACGGCCGCGGGGCCGCTCAGGCCCCGTGGCAGCCTTGGCCTAGCCGCTCAGCTGCCATGGCGCTACGCGCCATGGCAGCGCTTGTATTTCTTGCCCGAGCCGCACCAGCACGGGTCGTTGCGGCCGATCTGCTCGACGTCGGAGACCCGGCGCTGCTCGACGACCGGGGGCAGGAGCTGGTCGGCCGGCTCCTCGCCGGCCTGCGCCTCGGCCAGCGCGCTGGGCGCCGAGCTCGCCGTGCCGCCCGAGTAGGACACGCGGCCGGCGGCGGTCGAGGAGCCGGTCGGCGTGTACTGCTGCGGCGGCGGCGGACCCTCCTCGCCCTCGATCTGGACCTCGACGTGGAAGATCATCCGCGAGAAGTCCGACCAGATCGTGTTCATCAGGTCGGTGAACAGGGTGAACGCCTCGTTCTTGTAGGCGACGAGCGGCTCGATCTGGGCGAACCCGCGCAGGTGGATGCCCTCGCGCAGGTAGTCCATGTCGTAGAGGTGCTCGCGCCAGCGCTGATCGATGATCTGCAGCAGCAGGTAGCGCTCCAGCGCGCGCATCAGCTCGTCGCCGAGCTCGGCCTCGCGCGTGTCGTACAGCTCGACCGCGTCGGCGGTCAGGCGCTCGACGAGGTCCTCGCGGCTGAGGCTCTCCTGAGTGACCTCGGCGGCGGTCAGGCGGACCGGGTAGATGTCCTCCAGGGCGGTGAACAGCCCGTCGAGGTCCCAGTCCTCCACGTAGTCGGCCCCCGCGTACTCGTCGACGAGGCGCTCGACGACGCTGGTGATCTCCTCGCGCGCCTGCTCGCCCATGTCGCGCCCCTCGAGCACCTGGTCGCGGTACTCGTAGACGATCCGGCGCTGCTCGTTCATGACGTCGTCGTACTCGAGCACGCGCTTGCGGATGAGGAAGTTCTGCTCCTCGACCTTGCGCTGGGCCTTCTCGATCTGCTTGGTCAGCATCCCGGCCTCGATGGGCTCCTCGTTGCCCTCCTCGTCGGTCGAGCCGAGGCGATCGAGGATGCGGTAGATGCGGTCGCCGGCGAAGAGGCGAACGAGGTCGTCCTCCGCTGAGAGGAAGAAGCGCGACTCGCCCGGGTCGCCCTGGCGGCCGGAGCGCCCGCGCAGCTGGTTGTCGATGCGCCGCGACTCGTGGCGCTCGGTGCCGACGATGAACAGCCCGCCCGCGTCGACGACCTTCTCGCGGTTCTCCTCCACGCGCGCCTCGATCGCCGGGAGCACCTCGGCGAAGCGCTCTTCGTAGTCGGGGTCGCCGGGCCGCAGGCCCAGCTTGGCGAGCTCCAGGCGCGTGAGGTGCTCGGGGTTGCCGCCGAGCTTGATGTCGACGCCGCGGCCGGCCATGTTGGTGGCGATGGTGACCGCGCCGGGCTGGCCGGCCTCGGCGACGATCTCGCCCTCGCGCTCGGCGTGCTCGGGCTTGGCGTTGAGGACGGTGTGCTGGATGCCCTTGCGCTTCAGGCGGTCGGAGAGCAGCTCGGACACCTCGACCGAGATCGTGCCCACGAGCACCGGCTGCTCGTCGGCGTGGCGCTCCTCGATCTCGCGCACGACCGCGTGCCACTTGCCTTCCTTGGTCTTGTAGACCTGGTCGTTGCGGTCGTCGCGGACCATCGGCATGTTCGTGGGGATCTGCACGACGCCGAGCTTGTAGATCTTCATGAACTCGGTCGCCTCGGTGAGGGCGGTGCCGGTCATCCCCGAGAGCTTGTCGTACATCCGGAAGTAGTTCTGCAGGGTGATCGTGGCGAGCGTCTGGTTCTCCTCCTGGACGCGCACGCCCTCCTTCGCCTCGACCGCCTGGTGCAGCCCCTCCGACCAGCGCCGGCCCTCGAGGATGCGGCCGGTGAACTCGTCGATGATGCGCACCTCGCCGTCGATCACCGCGTAGTCGACGTCGCGCTTGTAGAGCGACTCGGCCTTCAGCGACTGGATGAGGTGGTTGACCATGTGGCCGTTCTCGGCGCGGTACAGGTGGTCGATGCCGAGGAACTTCTCGGCCTTGGCCACGCCGCGCTCGGTGACGGAGACGGTCTTGTGCTTCTCGTCGAACTCGAAGTCGTAGTCGGCGACGAACTCCTTCTTCGTGCGCGGATCCATGCCCTCGGGCTTCTTGCCCGACTCCATGACGCGCGCGAGCTTGGCGAACTGCTGGTAGAGCTCGGCCGCCTGCTCGGGCGCGCCGGAGATGATCAGCGGCGTGCGCGCCTCGTCGATGAGGATGTTGTCGACCTCGTCGACGATCGCGAAGGGGTGGCCGCGCTGGACCTTCTCCTCGAGCGCGGTGGCCATGTTGTCGCGCAGGTAGTCGAAGCCGAACTCGGAATTGGTGCCGTAGGTGACGTCGGCGGCGTAGGCGACGTGCTTGTCCTCGTAGGACTGCATGTTCTGCAGCACGCCGACGGTCAGGCCCAGGCCGTTGTAGATGGGGCTCATCCACTCGGCGTCGCGGCGGGCGAGGTAGTCGTTGACCGTGACCACGTGGACGCCCTTGCCGGCCAGCGCGTTGAGGACGACGGCGAGCGTCGCGGTGAGGGTCTTGCCCTCGCCGGTCTTCATCTCGGCGATGTTGCCGCCGTGCAGGACCATCCCGCCGATGAGCTGCACGTCGAAGTGGCGCATGCCCATGGTGCGCTTGCCCATCTCGCGGACGATCGCGAAGGTCTCGGGAAGGAGGTCGTCGAGGGGCTCGCCGTTGTCGGCGCGCTCGCGCAGCTCGGTGAAGCGCTCGCGCAGCTCGTCGTCGGATTCGAGCTCGAGCTCGGGCTCGAACGCGTTGATGAGCTCGACCCTTTTCTCGTACTCGCGAAACTGCTTGGACTCGCCGATGTTCAGCGCACGGTCGAGGAGGCCCATGCGTTGAGCGTAGCAGCGGAAAGGTCAACTCCTGGGCGCTGCGGCCGACGATCACGGGGGTGAGCAGCGAGGCCCTCACCAGCGGCGCGACCGGCGTCGTCGGCGTCCGCCAGGCGGTCTGCGACGCCTCCCGCGCGGTGGTCGGATACGAGGTGCTGACGGGCGATCCCGACGCCCCGCCCGCGTCGGCGCGCTTCAGCGCCCGGGCGCTGCTTGAGGCCTTCACCGACGTCGACCTCGACCTCATCGCGCCGCATCACCCCGCTTACCTGACCGTCGGCCCCGCGCTGCTGCTGCGGATGGACCTGCTCCCGGTCGCGCCCGACCGCGTCGTCATGCAGCTCGAGGCGGTCGACACCGTGCACGAGGAGGTCGTCGCGGCGGTCAACCGGCTCGCGGCGATGGGCTACGCGTTCGCAGCGGTCGACCCGCCGTCGCCCGAGCCGGTGCTGGCGCTGCCGGCGATCCGGCTCGTGCGCGTCGACGTCTCGGGACTGCCCGCCGCCGACGTCGCCGCGCGGGTGGTCCCGTTCATCGCCGCGGGACTGACCGTGCACGCGGTCGGCATCCCTTCCCACGACGTCTTCGAGGCCTGCGTCGCCGCGGGGTGCGTCGGGTTCCAGGGGCCGTTCCGGGCGCTACCGGTGCTCACGCAGGCGCCGCCGGTGCAGTCGGGGGCAATGGCGACGGCGGCCGAGCTGCTGGCGCCCGACCTCGACTTCGAGCGCCTCGAGGCGCTCATCACGCGCGACCTCGAGCTCAGTTACCGCCTGCTGCGCTACGCCAACTCAGCCTTCTTCTCGCGCCGGCGCGAGATCGGCACGGTGCGCGAGGCGATCGTGCTGCTCGGCGAGCGCATGACGCGGCGCTGGGCGCTCGTCGTCGCGCTGGCGGGCGGGGGGCCGCGGCCCGACGAGCTGCTCTTCGACGCGCTCCTGCGCGGGCGGGCCCTGGAGCTGCTGGCCGAGAACGTCCCCGGACTGAACACCGACCACGCGTTCACCGTCGGGCTGTTCTCGATGCTGCCCTCGCTGGTCAACCGGCCGATGGAGCACGCGCTCGACGGTCTCGGCCTGCCCGCCGACATCGAGGTCGCCCTGCTCGACGGCCACCCGCCCTACGGGCCGCTGCTCGACCGCGTCATCTGCCACCTCGACGGCGACTTCACCGAGCGCACCGACGACGCGCCCGGAAGCCTCGACCGCCTCGACGCCGCCTACCGCGGCGCGATCGCGTGGGTCGAGCAGCTGCGGCTCGAGCTCGAGCGCGCCGCCTAGGCCACTAGCCCAGGACCCGGGTCGCCGGGACCACCTGGTCCGGAAGGCCGCGGCGGGCGACCTGGATCAGGAACGGCGCGAGCGTGGCGGCGGCGACCGCGCCGGCCGTGGCGAGCGCCGCGTAGCCGGCGACGCCGACGACCGGGCCGGCGATGGCCGTCGCGCTGGCGGCGGCGACGCCCATGCTGAGCTCGCCGGCGCCCTCGACGCGCGGGCGCTGAGCGATCGGCACGGCGGAGGCGAGCAGCGCGCTGCCGGCGATGAGGCTCGCGTTCCAGCCGACGCCGAGGAGGAAGAGGCCGAGGGCGAACGTCGACGCCTGCGCGCCGGATGCGGCCGAGAGGACGCCGGCGACGATCAGCAGCGCCGCGCCGCCGCCGGCGACCGCGAGCGGGCCGAGGCGGTCGGTCAGCCAGCCGCTGAGGGGCGACGGGGCGAACATCCCCGCGACGTGCAGGCTGATGACGAGCCCGACGAACTGCAGGCCGTGGCCGTGGTCATGCATGTGCACGGGGGCCATCGCCATCACCGCGACCATGACGAAGTTCGCAACGACGACCGTGGTCAGGCCGGTCACCGCGGTCGTCGGCGAGAGCAGCTCGCGCAGCGGGACGGGCGGGGCGGCCGCGCGGGCTTCGGTGGGGCCGGCGGCCGCCAGGTGCACCGGCTCGGCCGGCGCGGTCGTGCTCGCCTCGGTTCGCTGGCCGATCGCGACCAGGAGCGGATC
>Ga0081539_10004829_pt1 | contig 14451 bp, 13 predicted proteins | sample TabmetS4T2R2_FD_71023 | JGI IMG/M metagenome (GOLD analysis project Ga0081539, IMG submission 71023) | Tabebuia heterophylla rhizosphere microbial communities from the University of Puerto Rico - S4T2R2 | ecosystem: Host-associated > Plants > Roots > Rhizosphere ...
TACCACACAATCATCCCTGCGATGGTCACAAGACTCCCCTCTCCTAGTAGGAGAGGGGTCGGGGGTGAGGTCAAGGGTGACGAAGAAACCCTCTTCGCCTCCTACGGCGTCATGGGTGGATTCATGCAGCCGCAGGGACATGTACAAGTACTCTCCGCGCTCGTGGACGATGGGCTCGATCCACAAGCCGCGCTCGACCGGCCGCGCTTCTGCATCGACGTGGATGAAGCCGGTGGCCACGTGGCCATTGAAGAAGGAATGCCCGATGAAACTTATTCAGGCCTGGAAAAAATGGGCCATCCGGTTTACAGCGTCACAGGTTATGACCGCTCATTATTCGGCAGGGGACAGGTGATCATGCGCGACCCAGAAACAGGAGTAGTTACCGCCGGGAGTGATCCCCGCGCAGATGGATGCGCGATGACGTTGGCATAATGTCATACCTGCACCGAAGCTGGAATCCATTTATCCCTACGGACTTTGTAAATTACGAGGATTATTATCGTCCTCATCCCATAACATGGGATTGGTGTTGATGTAATCGGTTTTGTTTTGCACGTCTTTCTCATCACGAATTATGTGTTCATAATAATTTCTTTGCCAGATTTTGGTGATCGCCTTGTCGGTTTCGATTCGGTTAATCTCCTTGGTTGATTGATATTTGAAATACGCGACAATCTGTCCCAATGTTGGTTTGCGGAGGGGCGAGATTTCCCCGCCCTGGTTTGTGGTGGGATCCGCATATGAATCCAGATTATTGCGATTTTGGTTTTCATGGGGCGAGACGCTGACCGCAGCCTCGCCCCTACGTTCGGAAGTTATGAAAATTATTCCATGAACGTGATTGGGCATTATGACAAACGCGCCTAATTCCACATTTGGGAGATGGGTTGGGATGTCATTCCACCATTTTTGAACAATTCACCATATACACTGAGATACATTTCTCCGTCAATAATTTCACCAAACAAGCATTCCCGGCCCTGTGCCACGATTGTCACATAATAAGCACCCACTTGTGAATAATCGTATCCTTGCAAGTGGATTGAACGTCGATGGTGCTTTCGAGGATCGAATTTGGATTTGGGTATGTCTGTTCTTGTGGTATTGATAAAACAGTGTCACGGCTTCCTCCCTACATACCCCCCATGCCACCATTTTCCGCAATTATTTGAGAGGCTCAATGCGATGCAAGGGCAAATTCTTTGATGCCAGTTCCCCAATTCAAATAATTCATCTTGATGTTGTGATGCCCACTCCACGATCATGCCAAGAACGCGCGGCGGTAAGTCCCCTGCAATAATGTTGTAAGAGCGTATATTTACCTGCGCCTTGAATTCGCCATACTCAGCATGAAAATGCGGCGGGACATGATCGCCAAAGAACATCTTGATGCTAATCCCGAAGAATCGGCTGATTTCAGGCATGCGAAGGTTCTTGAAGTCTTGGCAAAATGTCTTTTGGTTTCTTCCCTGTAAGTTTCAGATAGATCCCCAATCCATCCATATCTACTTCTTCATTCCAAACCAATTCGCCACTCGAACCGATAGCTACTTTTTCGAATTGGCTGTAGTCATTCCACAAAGCAAAGACTCCCTTGCACGCAAACTCGGACAGGTCAACTTTGCCTTCAGCGCCATCTGAAAATTTTACATGTATATAGAAGTTTTCCAGTGGTGTGACTTCCTGTAGAACAGGTATCTTTTCTTCCATAATTTGATTCTACCATTTCTCAATTCTCTAATCACTATTCTCCAGTCTCTAATATTGATAAAACCCTCTACCGCTTTTCCTCCCCAAATATCCCGCATCCACCATCTTCCTCAACAATGGCGCTGGGCGGTATTTATCTTCGCCTAGATCGCGATGCAACACTTCCATAATGAACAACACCACGTCCAGCCCAATCAAATCCGCCAGCGTGAGTGGTCCCATCGGGTGGTTCATGCCGAGCTTCATCACCGCGTCAATGGCCTCCTTTGTTCCGACTCCCTCTTGCAAGGCAAAGATCGCTTCGTTGATCATCGGGCACAAAATGCGGTTGGAGATGAAGCCTGGCGAGTCATTGGCCTCCCAGGCTTCCTTGCCCATAGCTTTGCACAATTCAAGCGTGGTTTGGAGAGTCTCTTCGCTGGTGGCGAGACCTTTGATCACCTCGACCAGTTTCATCAGCGGCACAGGATTCATGAAGTGCATGCCGATGACTTTATCAGGTCGCTTAGTTTGTGATGCAATCTTGGTTATCGAAATGGAGGATGTGTTGCTTGCCAAAATCACATCTTCACGCGCGGCTTCATCCATGTCTTTGAAGATTTTGAATTTCAATTCGGGATTTTCCGTGGCGGCTTCGATGACGAAATCTGCATCTTTCATCGTGTCCATATTCCCCACAAATTGAATCGCATCAGCGGATGCTTTACCTTCAGCAGTGATTGTCCCCTTTTCGAGCAACTTACTTGTCGATTTGGCAATCGCGGCTTTGGCTTTTTCCAGCGCGGCGGGCATGACGTCCATGCAGGTGACTTGAAATCCCGATGTCGCCGCGACCTGCGCGATGCCGTTGCCCATGGTCCCCGCGCCGACTACGAAGATGTGCTTTATAGTCATTTAGTCTCCTCTATACTTCGCGCTGAGCGGAGATGCCGAAAGATCGTAGAGGCATCGCAGACGAAGCGCGGTTGCCATAAATGCGCTTCGTCTGCGGCACGGACAAACACCGTCCCTCCGCTCAGCGCGAGAATTATCCTTGCTGATCTCTCCAAATCTTGTAATTGTTCCTAATCTGCCCAATATGCCCTGGAATGTGTTCTGAATAGATATTCAGCCACTGCTCGAATGTATAGGGCTCGTCATATTCAGGATGTTTGGCCGTATGCGTGAATACCTCGTCAGGTTGTTCTTTCAATAGTTTGTAGGTTGTCTTGCGGACAAGTCGCACCACTTCTAGCGCGTCTTCGTAGCTTTGATCGTGGTAATCCAAATCGATTGCCCATTTGTCCTGGTCATATCCCATGAGAATCCCGCCTGGCTCGACGATCAGTTTGCGCGCCCGCAATGCCGCGTTGGATTCAGAATCCGCTAGATGAACCAGCACCTCATGCACGCTCCACTCCTTTAGCTCAGGCTTGAACTGCCACATTTCCTGCGGAACCTCTTGGAGCGTTTCGATGAGCATGTCATAGCCTTTGCCGTAGAGCTCGATTTTCTCGTTTCGTTCTTCGCGATTCATATTTCACCTCGGTGGTCGAGACGCAAGCAGCCGAGACCACCATGTTTTCAAGTTATATTATGCTTTCATGTAACTGTTGGTCTCGATACGCCCTCCGGGCTACTCGACCAACGGTTCTCACTTCACCGGCTGCCACAACTCAACCTTATTTCCATCAGGGTCCATAAACCAGCCGAAGGAACCATATTCCATTTTCTCGATTTCACCGACAATTTCCGCGCCACCCTCTTTGACCTGCTTGATCGCTTCCTCCAAATTGTCAACGATCAGGTTGAACATGAAACCTTTTTCAGAAGGATCAAAATATTTAGTCCCTGCATCGAACGCACTCCAAACAGTCTGACCATTTGGAGGATAATCCTTAGGAAAATATGCAAGACCCCAATCTTGAAATTCCATGCCCAGCCATTTTGCATACCAGTCGTAGAGTCTTTTGGGGTCTGGTGATTTGAAAAAGATTCCGCCAACGCCTATAACCTTTGCCATGTAGTCACTCCATGTAGATGCATTGAATAATAACCGTAACACTGCTCGTCATTAACATGAGCCAGCCGTATCCTACCCCAAGCCTTCTTTCCTGGCAACCTTTGCACGTACTCCTCTCTAATTCCAATTACATATTTTTATCTTTTGGAGTATAGTTAAAACCAAAATAGCATTGTTATGTACACACCCCGCATCAACTGGGTTTTATTCATCCTCTTTACTCTGTCAACCCTCGGGGTTTTTGCCGCCGCTCTGATTTCTCCCTCTTTTCGCGAAATTGCATATGCTCCTCTTCGAGAGGTGATCATTCCGCCGCCCGCTCCTGTTGTCGTATCCCTGTTGTATTCCACGGAAAAAGAAGCCTGGTTTAACGATGTCATCATTGATTTTGAAAGGACGAACCCGACGATTAATGGGCATCCTGTAAAAGTGGAACTTGAAAAGATGGGCTCTTGGGAAATCAACGCGGCTGTGTTGGATGGGACGCGTAAGCCTATCCTTGTCAGCCCGGCAAGCTCTCTGCAGATTGCCGCCCTGCAGGACGCATCTATATCCCAGTTTGGCAGGGCGTTAGTCAACGCGGCCGATAAAGCCGCATGTCGTTCCGTCGTGAAGACACCTCTGGTACTTGTCGCTTGGAAGGAGCGGGCCGATGTGTTGTGGGGGCAGCAGCCGGGCGCATTATTGTGGCAGGATATACATGATGCGCTCGTCGATCCACAAGGCTGGGCTTCTTTGAATCATCCGGAGTGGGGTTACGTTAAGTTTGGTCATACTGATCCACTAAGATCCAATAGCGGCTATATGACAATCCTATTGATGACCTACAATTACTACAGAAAAACGTCTGACTTAAGCGCTTCAAATATTCTATCGAATAGTGATTATCAAAAATGGTTCCTTGAGACCGAAGCCTCCATCAGGCAGTTTGAATCCAGCACGGGTCCCTTAATGGATAAAATGATTTCCTATGGACCCAGCACGTTTGACTTTGTTTCAGTTTATGAAGCGACTGCCATCGCACAGGCAGAGAATGCAGTGGGCCGTTATGGTGAACTACGCGTTTATTATCCGCCGGCCATACTATGGAGCGACCATCCTATCTGTGTTCTCAATGCCGATTGGATTACGCCACAGCAGACCGAAGCCGCGCAACTGTTCATTTCTTATTTGACTAGCAAGCCTGCTCAGGAAGTTGCTCTTATGAAATATGGCTTTCGTCCTGTAGACACATCCATAAAACTGGAACAGGCCGGCTCGCCGTTCGATCGCTATGCAGCCAATGGTTTTCGCTCTGACCTCTCCGGGATTCCCGAGGTTGAGATCCCCGATGGGAATGTATTGAATACGTTGAAGGATTTTTGGTCTCGAAACATAAGCAGGTAAACCACACAGCTATTATTCAAGGAGAAAGATAATGAAGCTCCGCATTTTTTACATGCTTGCTATTGTTTCAATTCTTTTGAGTGCATGCGGTGTCATCCCCATCTCCAGCCCGGGGCTAACGATCAGTATCGTTTATGGTTCCGAGAAGCAAGCCTGGCTAGATCCGCTGGTCCAGCAGTTCAACGACACGCAAAACAAAACCGCAGATGGGAAAACGATCCTTGTCCAGGCAACAGCCATGGGGTCGATTGAATCGGTGCGTGGGATCATCGATGGGACACTTCAGCCTACAGTTTGGAGTCCCGCCTCCTCCATATACATTCCTGTGGCAAATGCCGAATGGAAAAAATCCCACGCCGACGATCTAGTCACGGAAAACCCAAAGGACCTTGTCCTGAGCCCGGTAGTCATTGCTCTTTGGCGGCCCATGGCACAAGCATTGGGCTGGCCGGATAAAGCGCTGGGCTGGGCAGATATTGCACAACTGGCGACCTCGGAGGAAGGCTGGTCCGCTTATGGGCATGCTGAATGGGGGCAATTCAAGTTTGGGCATACACATCCCGAATACAGTAATAGCGGTATTGTTTCCATCATTGCTGAAACCTATGCCGGCCTGGACAAACAGCGCGGCTTGACGGAAAGCGATTTGAAATCTTCCGAGTTGGTTAATTTTATGACTGCCGTTGAAAGCGGCATCATCCACTATGGAACCAGCACTGGCTTTTTTGGAGAGCGCATGTTCGAGCGCGGACCTTCCTATCTGAGCGCGGCAGTCCTTTATGAAAATCTGATCGTCGCCCAGGAGACCAAACGCATCAATGGTGAATCGGCACAAGTTCCGGTGGTAGCGATCTACCCCAAGGAGGGGACGTTCTGGTCCAATCATCCCTATGTGGTGTTGAATGCACCATGGGTGACCGCTGAACAAAAAGAAGCCGCGGGAATATTTCAAACGTTTCTGCTTGATAAACCCCAACAATTGAAGGCGCTTGAACTTGGTTTTCGTCCTGCCGATCCCGCCATTCCGCTGACTGCGCCGCTCGATTCACAACATGGCGCGGACCCGAATCAGCCGCAGACTATTCTGGAAATTCCCAGCGCTCCAGTGATTGAAGGTATTCAAGACTTATGGCACCAGACCAAAAAGCCTGTAGATTTAATTGTAGTGATGGACGTTTCAGGCAGCATGGAAGGCAATAAGATTACTACGGCGCGCGCCAGCCTGATGCAATTCATTCAGCAGCTGGATGAACGCGACCGCCTGCGTATTGATTTGTTCAGCAGTGATGTTTCAACACTGACGCCACTCAGTGCCATTGGGGAAAAACGGCAGCAGGTACTGGACAGCGTTTCCGGCATTTTCGAAAATGGCAACACAAGTTTGTATGATGCTACCTTGCAGGCTTATCAGGACCTGCAGGTTGAAGGTGATCTCAAACATATTCGCGCAATCGTTGTTCTGAGTGATGGGCAAGATACCGCCTCGGCTGCGACCATTGATCAGGTTATCAACCAGATTAAAACGACAGAAAGCGAAGGTGGGAACTCCATCAAGGTGTTCACCATTGCCTTCGGTGATGATGCAGATAAAATAGTGTTGCAAGCCATTGCCGATCCCAGTGGTGGTAAGCAATACGATACTTCTCCTGAGAATATTCAAAAGATCTACGACGACATTGCTACCTTCTTCTAATTGGATATGAACCGCCCGCCTCTTCTGACCTCGCTTCTGCATCCGTTAAACCTGGCTATGCTTGTGATGACCGCTGCCGCCGGACTCTGCTCAGCGTGGTGGCTGGCTCCATTTGGTTTATTGTTCTGGGTAATCATGGTTGTCGTCATTGCACGCGACCCCGGCTTGCTGATGACGTTCACACGTCAATCACGTGAACCGCTTGCCCAGCGCTTTCAAACGCGCTTTGACAGGCTGGACAAGGCGCGTTTTTCCATCTTCAATTCGCTGCAAGGCGTCAGCCCATCATTCCGAAGATCGATAGAGCCTGTTGAGTTGCTCCTCAATGATCTCGTGGAACATGCCTATCAGCTTAGTCTGCGCATGACCGCATTGGATAATCATTATTCGGTCCAGCTGATGGCAAATAACTTCACTGATGATATTGCCAAAATGCAAAAGAATCTCGCCAATACAACAGACCCATCCTCACGCAGAGAATATGAAGCAACCCTTAAGTCTCTGGAAACGCGGCAAGCTCAACTTAAGAATGTCAATACATTATTGGAGCGATTTGAGGCGCAGTTGACCGGAACAAATAATGCCGTGGGCAGTGTGGTGACCGGCGTAATCAGCCTGAAGGGGCGAAGTCCAAAAACAGTGGAAGAAAAAATACCATCCCTGCTCAAAGCGCTGCAAACCGAACAAAGCGAATTTCAGCAATTCGAAGCAGAACTCGAAAATTCCCCAATCGAATAACAGGCATCAAGCAAACAAATATATAGGGAGCGACATATTTTCCATACTTGCTTCCCGTCTATTTATTTGCCTATTCCATTTCAATTGCCATCGCCACTGCCTCACCGCCACCTAGACAAAGTGATGCAATCCCCCGTTTGAGACCGCGATCTTTCAATGCATATAATAATGTTGTCAACACACGCGCACCACTTGCCCCAAGTGGGTGACCTAACGCGATCGCTCCACCGTTAATATTAACCTTGCTCCAATCCCAGCCCTGATCGGCAAGAGCATAACCATCAGCGAGTACTTGCGCGGCGAAGGCTTCGTTGAGCTCGATCAGATCGACGTCTTTCAGTGTCCATCCAATTTTGTTCAACAACTTTGGAATCGCTTGTGCGGGCGCGGCAAAGAGATATTTTGGTTCGACAGCAGCTTGCGCGTAACCAACAACTTTGGCAAGCGGCTTGAGGTTATTTTTTTCTGCATATTCACGCGAAGAAATCACAACCGCCGCGCCACCATCATTCATCGGTGATGAATTCCCAGGTGTTACTTTTCCATCCGGCTTGAAGGCAGGCTTGAGTTTAGATAAAGCTTCTAATGACGTATCTTTACGCGGACATTCGTCTTTATCAACGAACGTTACTTCACCTTTGCCATTTACAACTTCAACTGGGACGATTTCATCCTTGAACTTTCCCGCCTCCTGCGCGGCGACCGCCTTTTGATGGCTTTCCAGCGCGAATCGGTCCATTGCTTCGCGGGTGACCTCATACTCTTCACCGATGAATTCCGCAGCGTTTCCCATTCCCCAATGTTCAAACGGATCCCATAATCCATCACTGAGTAGGGCGTCGGTCAGTGGCTGATTGCCAAACTTCAATTCGCCTGAACGGCCATTGACAAGATATGGCGCGCGGCTCATCGACTCAAACCCGCCAGCCACGAATAAATCCGCGTCACCCGCGCGAACTGCCTGAGAAGCGATCATCGCAGCCTTCAACCCGGAGCCACATACTTTGTTGATCGTGCTCGCGCTCACTGTTGGAGGGACGCCGCCCAAAATTCCAGATTGACGTGCGGGAGCCTGTCCCTCACCGGCTTGTACCACGTTGCCCATGATCACTTCTTCGATCTCTTCAGGCTTGATGCCAGCACGTTCCACTGCGGCTTTGACGGCAATTGCGCCAAGGTGGGTGCCAGGCACACTGCTCAAGGACCCTTGAAATTTACCGACTGGTGTGCGCGCCGCGGACAGAATGACAGCTTCATTTGCCTTGCTCATTCCTTCTCCTTCATAAACATTCTGAGATTATAAAGCCAATGGACTTTGCCATTGGCTGTTTTGTTAATCTAACTCGTCACATTCTGTGATGGAGGACCCGCAATTTGGTCAGGCGTTGCCAAATATCCAGTGCCTGCACCAGCGCCTGCCGCAAGCAACGCGCCTACGAGGCCGAAACATAGACCTGTTCCAGCTCCAGAAATATAATAAATGAGCAGTTCCGACACCGGAGCTGATGTACTTGGGGCCGTTCCAAATGGAAGGGGAGTCCCTGAATATTGATAGTAAACTAAAGCACCAAGCCCACCGATAATTTGTCCCAGAATGATCAATCCGCCTGCAATCCCTCCGGCGGTTGCGCCCACACGTGCTCCATCAGCCTTGGTTATCTGCCTCTCCTGTTGGGCTGCCAGGAAGCCTGCAATGCCGCCTGCGATGAGGGAGACAACCGGACCACAAAAACCTAAAAACCCTGCGACGCATATATTCAAAACCAAAGCAATGGCACCAACCGTCAATCCGATCCTTATTCTTGGTTGCATGATGCATCTCCTTTGTTTTTTCCACTATACACTAAATTCCTAGAGAATACCACCACGAATTGTAACTTTATGCTTCAATATGTTTCATCGCTTCGCGCCGACTTAACGAATGAAGTGAGGTGGACTCTACAAACTTCTTTACAGCATTTGGATCAACTCGCGCGTATTGCCTTAATGCCCAACCGATCGCTTTGTTGATGAAGAATTCTCTTGAATCCAAATTCTCACGAATGATATCAGCTAGTAATTCGAAATCCGTTTCCTTCTTGTAGTTCAGTTGAAACAGGATAGCAGTGCGTCTTAGCCAGATGTTCTTTGAGGCGCGCCATTTTGGAAGAAATTTCTCCTGCACCTCAGGGAAGCGATGAAAATGTGTACCTACAGTGTGACTTGCTATGGCATCGACAGTGTCCCACCAGGGTTTCGTGACGATAAGGTATTCGATGGTCTTAATAAAATTTGCTGGAAGTTTTTTCTCTAACTTGGCCAGCAGTCCCAAGCCAAGATATTGAAACTCGCGCTGATGAAGGGACCAGAGATCACGCAGAATGGCATCAAGTTCATTAATGTCTGGCAAACCATGTTCTGCATAGAATGCCTTTTGCATTGCCGCACTTTGTGGAGTTTTGATTCCAAGATATTCAAACTGATCGCGCATATATTTCTTCATCGGCGCGGCTTGAGAAGGATTTGCATTTTTCTCGAATAATTCTTTCAAGGGAATTATATAAGGGTGCATCCGACCTCCGATTTACTTAATGTCACTCTCCCGAAGGGAGACCGCTTCGGGACAGTGTCAGGGAGTGGCGTCTTGGCGCCATTGCGACCGAAGAGTCTTGAATTATATAGTAGAGACCCTTCGCTATCGCTCAGGGTGACATGCAAAATGCTTACGTCCCAAGTACTTTATTTGATCGCTATTCCTAAGATCCCCAATTCTCCCACATTTAACTTATCTCTGGGCTTCTCAACCACCAACTTCCAATTACTATTTACCAATCACAAAAAGGTGGTTTCGACTCCAGTTGTCAATACTCCAACACGACCCACAACAAATCTCTAGTCTCTAATTAATTCACCTTCGCTCCCTCTGGCGCGATAAACCTTGCCCTCCAGATGCCATTTGACAAATCATCAAGACGAGCTTGCAATGGAAAGATGATTACCCAGGTGTGGCCCGGTTTGAGCTCAGCAGGAGTACCATCCAGATTGATGAATTTCAGTGGCCTACCTCGTCCTGTCTCTTGTTCGTATTCAGTCGCGAAGGTGCTCCATCGAATCTTGTACATTTGCCCATCGCGGAATAAATAGGCATTGCCGCGGTTGCCCGTCGACAAGTTGATATCTACAATGGTCGGCGTGATGACGATGTGTTCGGCAAACATCAATATGACATTCTCGAACTTCAATTGCCTGTTATTCAAGCGGTCTACCTGAGGGTGCAAAACGCCTGCGGTATCGGGGTCTGATTCATCCACATAGCGCCACCATGACTCTGATGCCGCATCATAGGTCCATTTGGATTGGTTGAGCAGCGCCCAATATTCCTGTAATTCAATTGCCGGAGTACCGCCTGCGGGAGGTTCATCGGTAAACAGGTTGCTCGAGTAATTGAAGTTCGGGTTGAACTTCTTATTCTGTTCTGAAATCCTCGCCATACGTTCAAGGGGCAGCATGGCGCCTCCGCCCTGGGTCGTATGTGCAACTGTTGCACACTCGGGGATTTGAGCCAATACAACGGGATCGGCGCCAGCGTAAATCAGGCAACTATCCTGGTACATCGCGCCCAAATATCGATAAAAGACACGCCCCGAACGGATAGGTCCTACCTCTGCTTTTGGAAGTTCAGCAGAGGGATCTGGGGTGGGTGTCATGTCCGATGACGGGACCAAGCCTGCGTCCCAGAACAGAAGCGAGGAATTGGAAACATCAATCGACTCTGTCCGGCCCGATGCCTGATCCACATCACTATCCACCCCCTCATCCCCGATATTTTTCTGAGCAAAGTCCAGCCAGGACGGTTTTTCAACCTCGATGATATATGTCCCCGCTGGGACATTGAAGCCGAAGTAGCCGTTGCTATCTGTGGTTGTTTGTTGAAGTACAGATCCATTCTCATCGAGCAGGTTGACGCATATACCGCCGATCCCACCTTCGCGCGGGTCTTGAACTCCGTTTTCATTCTTATCGTGCCAGACGCGATTGCCAAGGATGAAAGCTGTTTGAATCATCGGTTCGGCGCGAATCTCACATTCACCATGCAATGGGATTTCAGGTTCCGGGAACTCGCCATAGATCACGCCAACATGCCGTGTGGCGCCTTCGGTGATGTAATACTCATAGACAAAGGGCGTGAACGAGAACCCCGCCTGTGGGCGCGCCTGTGGAGGGAAATGTGAAATAGAAAGAAGGATTGCAGGATATTCCAGTCTCCCTGGGTCAGAAACGCGCTGTCCAGTTAATGGATTGTAACCTTCCGGAAATTCATCGGGGCCGTATGAAGTTGGAACCGGAAGAGGTTGCGGCGTGGATGTTTCAACTGGAGATTGTGTTGCTATTGGCGTCGAAGGTGGAAAAGTCTCCGTAAACAGTGGACTGTTTGTATTTGTCCCGGGTGGTGCTGTCCCAGCAGAATCACTGCACGCTGTAAATAATAAGCTGATGAAGATGAATAAAAAGAGGTTTCGCATGGTTTATATGATTTTCCATGTAAATCGCAAAATAGATTTTAGGATTTCTGGCTCTGAAATTTGAGTTTGAACCACAAACCCCTGTCGCGAATGCTTCATGTGTCTTTCTATAAGTTTAACGAATTCACATGAATTTCATCGTTAAAAAAGTTTAGGGTTTGATGAGATGGGCGTTACATTTGTACTATGGCTGAACCAAATCAATGATTTCTTTTGAATTCTAGCCACAGAGTCACAGAGTCGCGGAGTTTTCTTAATTAGTCTCCAGTCTCTAATTCTCAAATTCATTAATTACCAATTACGGCGCGCTTCGAGTACAGATCGACTTCCGCTCAGCGCGAGGAATCACTTTGCCCCGGGCGGTTGATAGAATTGCAACAACCATTCACCGGATGACTGTTCTGTCACTGCTGTTTCGGGCGTAACGACTAACACCCACGTATGGCCCGGCTTGAGTGGGAAAGGCGTCGTGTCATCGGGATAAAAAAATTGGATGGGTTTGCGGCGACCCGTTTCCACTTCTTCAGGTGTTGCGCGTGTACTCCATCGAATGTCATATTTTTTTCCATCGCGGAATAGTATTGCATTGCCAACCCAATCTTGTTCTAAGTGGATATCCAAATTAGTAGGTGAAATGACATCGTGATACGCAAACAGAACGATCACGTTCTCGAAAAGCAATTGACGATGCGTCAAGCGATCAGTTTCCGGGTGAACAATGCCTGCGGTTTCCTCGCTTGCGTCATCCACGTACCGCCACCAGGATTGTGATAATGGATCGTAAACCCAGGCCGATTGATTCAACCACGCAATGTAGACGTGAAGTCGCGAAGCAGAAACTCCTCCTTCGGGTGGATTAGGCGAATATACGTTACTTGCATAATTCAAAGTAGCATTCGGGTTTTTCCTGCTCTCGGCAAGCTGCATCATTTCATCGATACCAAACATATATCCTCCCCCTTGAACATCATGAGTAACGAATCCGCATTTAGGCAGTTCTGCCAGCACCTCCTGAGATGCAAAGGCATAGATCAAGCATGAGTCGGGAAAGAATGCCTGAATATCAGCATAGACCAGTCGGCCAGAACGAACGGGGCCGATTTTTGGTTCAGCCAGTTCGGATACAGAAGGTTGGTTTGAAAGTAGGACCAGGCCTGCGTCCATATTAAAAAGTGAGTTGGAAACCTCAAACAAATCGGTCCGGCCTGTTCCTTGATTCACATCACTATCCTGATCATCATTCCCGGCATCTTTCTGAACAAATTCCATTCCTGGAGGCTTCACAAATTCGACAAAGTATTGTCCCGCTTCGATGTTGAATCCATAATAACCGTTGCTATCTGTAGTGGTCTGTTGAAGCAGAGAGAGGCCCGAGTCATACAAATTGACGCATATGCCCCCGATACCGCGTTCCCATACTTCATGCTGCCCATTGCCATTTGAATCCAGCCAGACCTGATTTCCAAGGATTTCGCTGGTTTGCTGGAAGGGTGTATTTCTAACTTCACAAGTACCGGTTACTGTTGCTTCAGGCGCGGGCACATCGCCATAAAAAGTCGCCAGGAAACGAGTCGCGCCTTCAGTGATGTAAACCTCGAATACATAGGGTGCAAACGACAGCCCGGCCTGCGGACGTGCCGTAACGGGAAAATGCGAGATTGAAACCAGCGCGGCAGGAATTTCAAGCAGAGACGGATTGGCGATCGGCAAGCCTGTAAGGGGATTAATTACTTCGACAACTTGGGTTGGCTCGATGATAGGTTGTGTCGGTGTGATTTCTGGGATGGTTGTTGCAGATAAAGTGTTAGCAGATGGATTCGTAGGTGACGTTGCCGCAGGTGGAAGGCTGGGACTGCAGTTGTTGAGCAGGAAAGATATTAAGATGATACAGAAAATAGGGAAATGATTAATACGTCGAAACATAAATGATAAAGGTGAAAGTCAAAAACTGACCGTCACCTGCTACTATGAAACCCCTTTTTCACGCGTTCATAGGTATCTTCCAATAACTCTGGTAATACGCGCGTCTCTCCAAGCGTGGACATGAAGTTTGTATCACCCTTCCAGCGCGGCACGATGTGAATATGCACATGTTCCTTCACGCCCGCGCCTGCGGCTTCACCGATATTCGCGCCCATATTGAATGCCTGAGGATTATAGACTTTACGCAGGACCGTCATGCAGCGCGCCGTCAGTTCCATCATTTCCGCGCGGGTTGTTGAATCCAGCCCTTCGAGGTTTGCTTTATGTTCAAACGGAACAACCATCAAATGTCCGCTTGTGTAAGGATAACGATTGAGGATCACGTATGCATGCGCGCCGCGGTGCGCGATAAGGTTTTCCGTGCCATCTTCCATCGCTTGCGCGATGCAAAACACACATCCATCGGGCTTGTTGTGATTTTCGATATATTCCAT
>Ga0081539_10004830_pt1 | contig 14449 bp, 12 predicted proteins | sample TabmetS4T2R2_FD_71023 | JGI IMG/M metagenome (GOLD analysis project Ga0081539, IMG submission 71023) | Tabebuia heterophylla rhizosphere microbial communities from the University of Puerto Rico - S4T2R2 | ecosystem: Host-associated > Plants > Roots > Rhizosphere ...
ACGATCACCCAATCCGAGGTCACCACGGTGCTGATCACGCATGATCTGGCGGAAGCGGTCTGCATGGCGGATCGTGTCATCGTGCTGAGCGACCGGCCGGGCCGCATCATCGAGGAGATCGCGCTCGACCTGCCGCATCGCGACGACCCGCTCGCGCGCCGTGTTCACGCGCGCGCCAACGAATACATCGCGCATCTGTTCGGCCTGATGAAGCTCGATGAGCGCTTCGCGTGATTCACATTCGCATGCCGCATCCACGAAAGGGAGCCGTCGCATGAAACTCCTGTCCCGCCGCACGCTCGGCACTCTCCTCATCGCCGCAGCCGCGATGTCGCCCGGATCGGCTCTGGCCGCCGAGAAGATCACCTATCTGTTTCCCGCACCCGACTTTCTTCCTGCGTTTGCGCCATTCCACCTCGCGCGCGCCAAGGGCTACTACAAAACCGAGGACCTCGAGGTTGATTTCCAGGTCGGCAAGGGCGGCGCCGATGTGTCGAAGCAGGTGGCGCTCGGCAACGCTGAGATCGGCGGCGCGACCGTCGATACTGTGATGGTGGTGCGCGCCAACGGCCTGCCGGTCAAGGCGGTCGGCCAGCTCGGCAATGGCGCGCTCTATCAGATCGTCGTGCGCAAGGATGCCAACGTGAAAACGCTCGCCGACCTCAAGGGTAAGAAGGTCGGCGTGCTCGGCTTCCAGGACAATGGCTTCTACAATCTGCAAGGTGCGCTCGCGACCGTCGGGCTGACGCGCGACGACGTCTCGATCCAGGCGGTCGGTCCGGCTGGCGTCGTGCAGCTGATGATCTCGGGCGATCTGCAGGCTATCTCCGCGGTTCCGGAATCGACCGCGGCGATCGAGGCGGCCGGGGTTCCGGTCGATGTCTACATCATCACCGAGTTCTTCCCCGGCATGGCGCAGGCGGTGGTCGTGTCCGAGGACACGATGAAGAAGCGCCCCGATGCGATCCGCAAATTCGTTCGCGCCACGCTGAAAGCCGTGCGCGACATCGAGGCGGACCCGGACGGCATGGCCAAGGAGTATACCGCGGCGGTCAAGCAGCACGCCGGCAAGGAAGCCTCCATCGCCGACATCTTCAAACGCTATGGCCGCTTCGTCTACCGCAGCAAGGATGCCGAGCTCGGCACCTTCGACAAGGCGCGGGTGCAGACGATGGCGGACTTCTACGTGAAGGCCGGCATTCTTCCGCAAGCCGCGAAAGCCGAGGACATGTTCACCAATGAATTCGTCAGCCGTTGAGCGGCATGATCCCCGAAAAGTGGGAACCGGTTTTCGGGAAAGGATCATGCCAGAAAGCAGCACCACCGGCGTTGCTTGGCCGGCGCCGCGGACCGACACCGTCTACCTGAAGCCGATCGCGATGATCCTCGTCGCCGCGATCGCGCTCGCGGTCTGGCAATTCCTGCCGCCGGCGCTGGGCGTGCCGAAATTCATCATTCCGACCGTCACCGATATGGCGGACGAATTTCAGCGCATGATCGTGCGCGAAAACCTGGCGAAACACTTCCTGTCCACGGCCTGGACCGCGACGCTTGGCTTCGTGATCGGCGGCTTGTTCGGCGCCACGGTCGGCTATCTGCTCGGGCTTTCGCGCTTCTGGGAGAGCGTGCTGTCTCCCTATATCCTCGCAATGCAAATCGCGCCGAAAGTGGCCTTCGCGCCGCTCTTCATCATGTGGTTCGGCTACACGTTCTGGCCGAAGCTCCTCACCACCGTGCTGGTGGTGTTCTTCCCGATTCTCGTCAACGTCTCGCAGGCGATCCGCGTCGCCGACCGTGATCTCGTCAATCTCGCCCGTGCCTACAGCATGACGCCGGTGCAGAGTTTCTGGAAAGTCTTATTCCCGCTGTCGATGCCGGCCTTGATGGCGGGTCTGCGCATCGGCGCGACGCTCGCCGTGATCGGCGTCACTGTCGGCGAGCTCGTCGGCGGCAATACCGGCCTCGGGTTCCTGATCACCTATGGCGAAGGACAGTCGAACACCGCAATGGTCTTCAACGCGATCGTGCTGCTGACCGTCATCGGGCTGGTGCTCTACTGGGTGGTCGGCTTGGTTGAAAAGCGCGTGCTGCACTATGTGTGACCGAGGGATCGCGGGCCGACGATGACCGAAACGCGCCGAGCCGAGATTGCCGGAGGCGGCTTCGCCGGGCTCGCCGCGGCCTGCGCGCTGGCGCAGCGCGGCTGGCGCGTGCGCGTCCACGAGCGCGGCGCCGAGCTGCGCACGGCTGGCGCGGGGATCTATGTGTATGAGAACGGGCTGCGCGTGCTCGAGGCGCTCGGAGCGTTCGACGATGCCGTGAAGGGCGCGTCCGTCGCGCACACGCGCGAGGTCCGCGACGAGCGCAATCGCGTAGTTTCGACCCACAAATGGAGCCAGGTAGGCCGCGTCTGCAGCATTGTGCGCCAACGGCTGATCGACGCCCTCGCCGCCGCTGCACGGCGCGCGGGCGCCGAGATCGTGACCGGCTCGGAAGCGATCGGCGCGACGTCGCAGGGACAGCTCTGTTTCGCGGATGGCCGGCGTGTGAGCGCGGACCTCGTCGTCGGCGCCGACGGCGTCAACTCGACGGTGCGCGACAGTCTGGCTCTCCTGGCGCGACGCAAGGCCATGCCCGATGGCGCCATTCGTGTCCTGCTCGAGAAGACCGACGCGGAGCGTGCCGCCGGCGACACCGGGACGACGATCGAATACTGGTCGGGCAGCCGCCGCATCCTTTACACGCCCTGCAGCGACGACGAGATCTACGTTGCGATGACGATGCTCGACAAGGACGCCGCCGCCAGGGCGACGCCGATCGACGTCGCCCTGTGGAGCGCGGCGTTTCCGCATCTGTCCGGTCTCGTCGGTCGGATCGGCGAGGGGCGCTACGATCGCTTCGAGCTCATCAAGTTGAAGCGCTGGTCGTCGGGCCGGGCCGCGATCCTCGGCGATGCGGCGCACGCCTTGCCGCCGAATCTCGGCCAAGGCGGCGGCTGCGCCATGATGAACGCCCTGGCGATGGCCGTGCATCTTGAACATGCATCTGATGTCGCCTCGGGTCTTGCGGCCTGGGAGGCGGCGGAACGGCCGCTGACCGAACATACCCAGCGCATGTCCGTCTTCTTCGGCCTGGCGACAACCTGGCCCGCGCCACTGCAGCGGCTGTTCTTCTCGCTGGCCGGTCGCTCGGCGCTGATCGGCGAAATGCGCACGCGCACCGCGCGTCATCTTCCGACCGGCGCGTCGCGCACGCGCGCCGTCGCAACAAACTGACAGGAGGCTACCATGGCGCGTCTTCGGCATTTCGCGGTCTGCGTTCGCGATCTCGAGGCGGCGGCAAAGTTCTACGGCACCGTGTTCGATCTCAAGGAGGTCGGCCGCGAGACGATCAAGCTCGGGTCCGCGATCTACATGAGCGACGGCGTGATCAATCTCGCGCTGTTGAACTTCGCGGGCGACGAAGGGGCGGGCGTCAAGGACGCGAAGAATTTCATCGGCTCGAACCATTTCGGATTTCAGGTCGACGACCTTGCCGAAGCGCAACGCCGCATCGAGGCGGCGGGCGGCACGTTCTACTTCGACCTCGGCAGCGAGCGCGAGGGCAACTTCGAGCGCAAGTTCAAGGATCCCGATGGCATCGTGTTCGACATCTCGCACCACGGCTGGGTCGGGACCGACAGCTACAAGAAGAAGGGCTGAAATGTAGGGTGGGAAGGCGCGGGCCAAGTGAACGGGCGTCTCAACGCGCGCTGAGCAGCGCCGCGCCCACGCGGTCAATCTCGCGGGAAACGGTGGGCACGGCGCGCATAGCGCATTGAAGACGCGCGTGAACGCGCTTTAGCGCGCGCCTTTGCCCACCCTACACCTACGGCGTCGCGCGCAGCGGCAACGGCTGGTCGCCCAGCATGCCGTGCAGGATCACATTACGCGCAATGTCCGGCGCGACCTGATGGACTGCCAGCAAATCGGCGCTGTCCGCCAGGATGGCGTCGACGTCCTGCTTGACCTTCAGGTTCTTGTAGTGGTCTTCGCGCGCGAAGCCCATGCTGGCGCCGACGATCTCGAGAATGTTGATGATGCGGAACGGCCAGTCGCGCTCATGCGCGCACAGCTCGCGATGGTCCGAGTGATAGACGGCGACCAGCGCATCGACGCCGGCGGCGCGCGCGGCCTCGAGTTCCTTGAGCTGCAGCTCCTTCTTGTAGGCGGGAAGCGTCTGCAGGTTCACGCTCTGCAATCCGACCGCCGCCACGTCGAGCTGCACGATCTCGATGCCGGGCACGGCGCGCAGGAGAGCTTCGGCGGCCTCCATCACGCCGGCAACGCCCGGATGACGGTGCAGCGCGATCCTCATCGCGACGTGCGTTTTCAGGAGCGGCCGCAGCGTGTCGAGATTGCGGTGCAGAAACCGCATGAACGGCGTCATGTCGAACGGCTTCTCGCCGGTCGCGCGCTCAAACGTCGGCAGCATGTTCTCGCTGAACTGCACGAAACAGCTCGGACACCAGGCGAGCACCTCGCCGGTTCGGGAGCGCGCAAGCTTGTCGATCGTGTTGCCGGAGAAGCGCGAGGACGTCTCGGTGTCGCCGGCACGCAGCTGGATCACGCCGCAGCAATGCGTCGGGCCGCCCATGACTTTGTAACTCGTGCCGAGCGCGTCCATGATGTCGAGGCAGAGCAGGGCAATGTGCGGCGTCTTCAGCACGTTGCAGCCGGTGTAGAACACGACATCGGGCAGCGCGCCGTCGTCCTCGGCCGGAGCCCGCCCGGTCGGCTTCTGTCCGAGCCGCTCCAGCGCCGCGTCGGTGAGCTGCAGATGCGACAGCACGCCGACGTCTTCGCTCATGCGGCGGAAGTTCTGCACGCCGGTCTTGCGCCGCTCGCGCGGATCGGTGCGTTTCGCCATGGCGAGGCGCGCCATCGCGAGCAGGAAACGCGGATTGACGCCGTAGTCGCACGCCTTGATGCACTCGCCGCTGAGCATGCAAGCCTTCGCCCAGGCTGCCGCCTCTTTCGAGCCTTCACCCAAGCGCACAATGTCGAGCACGCCGGCGACGACGGCCTTCGGATCGGCCGCGCCAAGCCCGGCTGGTTCAGCGATCGGGCAAGCCGTGAAGCACGCGCCGCACTTGGTGCAGGCGTCGAGCATCTCGTCGACGCGGCCGGCGAGGGCGGTTTCGAAACCTGCGCTGTCCATCACTCTCGACCCGAATGGGTGGGGATCGTGGTTTGCCGTGCATGCTAAGCGCCTTTCTGGCGTCGCGGAACCCCACATCTGCATGACTTCACTGGGCCAGAGATATGCGCAGACTATTTCACATCGCGCAGTGCGTCGGACGCTATAACGTCGAAGCGGCCTTCGGCTGGTGGGGCATGTCATGACATTCCGGATTCGATTGATCTTGCTGAGCCTGGTCCTGCTCGGATCGCTGCCGCAGACGCCGGCCGGCGCCGACGATTACCCCTCGCGGCCGGTCACGATCGTGGTGTCGCTCGCAGCCGGCAGCGGCATGGACACGATCGCGCGTCTCTATGCGGACAAGTTATCGGAGGCGCTGGGCAAGCCGGTCCTGGTGGAGAACAAGCCCGGCGCCGCGACCACCTTGGCGGCCAATCAAGTTGCGACCGCGCGCGCCGACGGCCACACGCTGGTCGTGCTGACCAGCATCGCGCTGTCGATCAATCCGACGCTCTATCGGCACCTCAATTATGATCCGGAGGATTTCGCGCCGATTTCGCTCTATGTGAAGTCGCCGTTCGTTCTGGTGGTCAATCCGGACCTGCCGGCGAAGACGCTGAAGGAGTTCGTCGAGCTGGCGAAGAACTCCAACCCGCCCTTGAACTACGCCTCGATCGGCACCGGCTCGGTGCAGCACATGTCGATGGAGTTCGCCAAGAAGCGACTTGGCTTCGACGCGACGCACGTTCCGTATCGCAGCGCGCCGCAATCCGTAACCGACCTGATGGGCGGTCATGTCGTGGCGAGTTTTCTCGAAGCTGGCCTGTCGATGCCGCTGGTCAAGGAGGGGAAGCTGCGCGCACTGGCGGTTTCGTCAGCGCAGAGGCTGCCGCTCTTACCCAACGTTCGACCCTTCGCCGAAGCGTCAGGCGCCGCTGACTACGAAGGCGTGTCGTGGCACATGCTGCTGGTGCCGGCGAAGACGCCGCAGCCGATCATCGAGCGGCTGCACGCCGAGATGAAGAAGATCATGCGCGATCCCGAAACGCGTGAGAAGATCGCGGGGCTCGGCTTGCTCCCGAATGAGACGCCTTCGATCGATGAGATGCGCGCCTTCATCAAATCCGAGCGCGCGAAGTGGGGCGGGATGGTGAAGGAACTCGGGCTGGAGGGGACGCAGTAGCTGACCAGTTGAGAACTGCCAGCTGCGAGCACCGCGTTCGTGATTGCGCCCTCTCCCCATAGCCCGTCGAAGACGGGCGTAAACGCCCTCTTGTGGGAGAGGGCATCGCCGAAAGTTCAGCAAGCACGGATGGGTGAGGGGTCACTGAAGCGTAGTAACCCCTCACCCATCCGAGATCGATGATCCGACGGTGTGGCCCTCTCCCACAAGGGGAGAGGGCGCATCAATAGGCGCCCGTGACGCGGCGCGCCAACATCACCGCGCCGTTGCGAGCCGAACCGCGAGCGCGCAGGCGCGCTCATATTCCTTCAGATCGATCCACTCGTCGACCGTGTGCGGCTCGTTCTGGCCGGCGCCGAAGGTCACGGTCGGGATCTTGTGGCGCACCATCCAGTTGGCATCGAGGCCGCCGTTCGCGACGCGGATGTTCGGCGTGCGGCCGCCCGCAGCGATTGCGGCGCTCGCGTATTTGACGACCGGCAGGTTCTCTTTCATGCGGAACGGATGATAGTCGGTCTGCTTCTTGAATTTGACGCGGCCGACCTTACCCTCGCTGTTCTTCACCCGCTTTGCGGCTTTCTCGAACGCGGCCTTGTAGGCGGCGGTGATCTGCGGAAAGAATTTCGCATCATGGCTGCGGCTCTCGCCGCGCACGTGCACGTAATCCGTCACCACATTGGTGGCATCGCCGGCGGGCCGGCCGTCGCCGCCAGTGACCGGCCCGACATTGCTGGTGCCGAGCTTCTTGCCTTTCACGACCTTGCCGAACCAGCCGCCGGCTTTCACCTCGGCCAGCGCCAGCGCGAGGATCATGGTGGCGCTGATGCCGCGCTCGGGCGCGACGCCGGCATGCGAGGCGCGGCCGAAGATCTCGACCTCCCAGCGGTCCGCCCCGACCGCCCCGACCACGACGTCGGACGCGGAACGCCCATCGTAGTTGAACGCCATCGCCGGCGCGCCGAGCTCCGTGGTATCGACGAAGCGCGCGCCCCACAGCCCGCTTTCCTCGCGCACGCAAAAGAGCAGCGTGATCGGCGGATGATCGAGGTTCTGGCGCGCGAGCTCGGCCGCGAGCGTCACCAGCACGCCGCAGCCGGTGCGGTTGTCACCGCCGAGCGCGGTCTTGACCGTGTTGACGATCTTGCGGCCCTGTATCTTGGGCTTCGCGCCGGCGCAGAGCGGCACCGTGTCCATGTGCGTCATGAACATGATCCGCGGCTGGTTGTGCAGCGCGCCGCGGCCGGGCAGGTCCACAATCAAATTGCCGGTCTCGGTCGGCACCGGGATGCGCTTGTTCGCTTCATCGAGACGGATCGCACTTTCGGGCACGCCGACCTCGGCGAGCGTCGCGGCGAGCTCGCGTCCGATCGCAGCCTCTTTGCCGGTGACGCCTTCGACGGCGAGAAACCGCATGAGGCGATCGGTGGCGGCCTGAGTGTCGACGGTGGACATGGTGATTCCTTGAATGTTGTGATTGGCAGTTCGTAGCCGGGATCGAGCGAGGATTGTAGCTCGCATGAGCGCAAGTGACATGCGGGAACGGAGGTTCGACAGGCAATGCAGCTCCCGGATTTCGCCATAGCGCGTCAAGAACGCGCTATGGCTTCATCCGGGCTACGGCTCAAAACGTCCTCAGCCCGTTCACGTGCAGCAGCACGCCATAGAGCGAGTTGGTGGCGGTGACGTAGAGATAATTGCGTTTCGGGCCGCCGAAAACGACGTTGGAGCAGATCTCGGGAATCTTCACCTTGCCGATCAGCGTGCCGTCCGGCGTGATGCAGTGCACGCCGTCATCGGTCGCGGCCCAGATCCGCCCCGCCGTATCGAGACGCATGCCGTCGAAGCGGCCCGCGGTGCAGTCGGCAAGCTCCTTTCCGCCCGAGAGCTTGCCGCCGTCGTGGACATCGAACACACGGATGTGCTTGGGCTGGCCCTTCACGCGCCCGCCGGCGGAGTCGACGATGTAGAGCTGCTTCTCGTCGAGCGAGAACGCGAGCCCGTTCGGGCGGATGAAATCGTCCGCCACGATCCTGATCTCGCCGGTCTTGCCGTCGACGCGAAACACATTGTTGCCGATCTCGGGCTCGGCCTTGTTGCCTTCATAGTCGGAGAGAATCCCGTAAGGCGGATCGGTGAACCAGATCGAGTCATCCGACTTGACCACGACGTCGTTCGGCGAGTTCAGCCGCTTGCCTTGGTAGGTGTCGGCGATGACCGTGATGCGCCCGTCGATCTCGGTGCGAGTGACGCGCCGGTTGCCGTGCTCGCACGAGACCAGCCGGCCCTGCCGGTCGACCGTGTGGCCGTTGGAATTGCCGCTCGGCTGACGAAACACGCTCACCCACCCGTCGGTCTCGTCGTAGCGCATCATCCGGTCGTTCGGGATGTCGGAGAACAGCACGTACTTGCCGGCCGGGAAGTAGACCGGCCCTTCGGTCCAGCGCGCGCCGGTCCACAGCCGCTCGACATGCGAGGTGCGATTGACGCATTCGCGAAAGCGCTCGTCGAAAACCTCGTAATCGCTGGCGGCCATGGGCGTTGTCTTTCCTCAAAGGTGATTTGCGGCAGGAAGCGCGGCGGAGGATAGCGGCTTTTATCTGCATACCACCGGCTTCACCGATCGTGATTTTCATGATAGATTTGACCGATTTTGTGGTATTTTGTGGCGCGTCCCCTGCCGTCGACCCTGCCACAGAGGCTCTTTGATGCCTGCCCGACCTGCTGCTTCCGATACCGGCGATCCCTTGCTGCTCACGCCCGGCCCGCTGACCACGGGCAAGCGCGTCAAGGAGGTGATGGTTCATGACTGGGGCTCGCGTGACGCGGCGTTCCTCAAGATCAACAGCGAGGTGCTGACGCGCCTGCCCGAGATCGTGAATGGGGGCAGCGACTACGTCACCGTGCCGATGCAGGGCTCCGGCACATTCGCCGTCGAGGCGATGCTGACCAGTTTCGTGCCGGCGAGCGGCACGGTGCTGATGCTGATCAACGGCGCCTATGGGCATCGCGCCAAGAAGATTCTCGACATCGCGCGGCGCGGCACGGTCGTGCACGAGACCGCGGAAGATACCCCGCCGGATCTTGCGGCGGTCGAGCGGATCCTCGCCGCGACACCGCAGATCACGCATATCTTCGCGGTGCATTGCGAGACCACGTCCGGCATCCTCAATCCGATCGGCGAGATCGGCGCGCTGGCGCGCAAGTACCAAAAGAGCTTTCTGCTCGACTCGATGAGCGCGTTCGGCGCGCTGCCGCTCGATGCGCCGGCGATCTCCGTCGACGCGGTCGCGGCCTCGTCGAACAAGTGCATCGAGGGCGTGCCGGGCCTCGGCTTCGTGATCTGCCGCCGCGCCGCGCTCGAGGCGACCGTCGGCAACGCGACCACGCTGGTGCTCGATCTGCATGATCAGTGGCGCAATTTCGAGAAGACCGGGCAGTACCGCTTCACGCCGCCGATCCATGTGATCGTCGCGTTCCACCAGGCGCTCACCGAGTTCTTCGCCGAAGGCGGGCAGATGGGCCGGGGCAAGCGCTATGCGGAAAACGGCCACGTGCTGATCGAGGGCATGCGCGCGCTCGGCTTCGAGCCGCTACTGTCCGACAATCTGCAGGCGCCGATCATCGTCACGTTCCGCATGCCGGCGGACCCGCGCTTCAAGTTCCAGGAATTCTACGACCGCCTGAAGGATCGCGGCTACGTGATCTATCCGGGCAAGCTGACGGTCGCGGACAGTTTCCGCATCGGCTGCATCGGGCGGCTGTACCCCGAGCATATGCGTGGCGTGCTGGGGGCGATCCGGGATATTCTTGGCGAAATGGGCGTTACCTCGCTCAAACCCGCGAAAGCAGCGTGAGAGGCCGCCAATGAATATCCAGCGGACGCCGACAGTTTCGGTCAATGGCCGCGATTACAAGTTTCCTAAAGTCCCGACCGTCGTCGTTTGTATCGACGGCTCGGAGCCGGGCTATATCGAGCGCGCGATCGACGCCGGCCTCGCGCCGAACTTTGCGCGGCTGATGCGCGAGGGCGCCAACCTCACCGCGCTCTCCGCAATGCCGAGCTTTACCAATCCGAACAACATGTCGATCATCACCGGGCGGCCGCCTGCGGTGCATGGGATCGCCGGCAACTACTTCTACGACCGCGCGAGCGGCAAAGAAGTGATGATGAACGATGCGAGCTTCCTGCGCGCGCCGACCATCATGCAGGCGTTCCACGAGGCCGGCGCCAAGGTCGCGGTCGTCACCGCCAAGGACAAGCTGCGCGCCATGCTCGGCAAGGGCCTCGACATGTCGAGCGGGCGCGCGATCGCATTTTCCAGCGAGCGGGCCGACAAGGCCACCGTGAAGGATAACGGTATCGGCGATGTGCTGGCGCGCATCGGCAAGCCGCTGCCGGAGGTCTACTCGTCCGACTTGTCGGAATTTGTCATGGCGGCGGGCGTCTCGATCCTGGGGCGCGAGCAGCCCGACGTGATGTATCTCTCGACCACCGACTATGTGCAGCACAAGGCCGCGCCGGGCTCGCAGTTCGCCAATTCGTTCTATGCGATGATGGATCGCTATGTCGGCGCGCTCGACGCGGCCGGTGCCGTGCTGGTCCTGACCGCCGACCACGGCATGAATGACAAGTATCTGCCGAACGGCGAGCCGGACGTGATCTATCTGCAGACGCTCCTCGACCAATGGCTCGGGCAGGGGACTGCGCGCGTGATCCTTCCGATCACCGATCCTTATGTGGTGCATCACGGCGCGCTCGGATCATTTGCCACCATTTATTTGCCGGCGGGGGCCGACACCGACGCCATCCTCGGCCGCCTGCGGGCGGTCGAGGGCGTCGCCTACGCGCTCAGCGCAGAGGAAGCCTGCGCGCGTTTCGAGCTGCCGGCGGACCGGATTGGCGATGTCGTGGTGATCTCGACCGTGCACAAGGTGCTCGGCACGGCGCCCGAGAAGCACGATCTCTCCGGGCTCACCGAGCCGTTGCGCTCGCATGGCGGGCTGACCGAGCAGGTGGTGCCGATGATCGCGAACCGCGCCGTGACGGTCCCCACGGATCACCAGTTGCGCAATTTCGATGTGTTCGACGTGGCGCTCAACCGTGTGAGTTGACGGATGATGCATCCTCCTCGTCATTCCGGGGCGGCTCCAAAAGCGCGTTTACGCGCGTCCGCGACGCGCTATGGGGCCGAGCCCGGAATCCATAACCGCGATCCGTGGTTATGGATTCCGGGCCTGCTCGTTTCACTCGCATCCCGGAATGACGACTGCTGCAAGGTCCTCCCATGAACATTCAAGCAAAGCCCGTCGCGTCCGTCCGTCGCGAAGCGATGCGCATTGCGGGCCAGCGTGTCGAAACCGACCAGGCGATCGAGGTGCTCAACCCGTATACCGGCGCGGTGGTCGGCACGGTGCCGGCGGCGCGGCCGGAGCACGTGCGCGCAGCGTTTGCCAAGGCAAAAGCCTTCAAGCCGAAGCTGACACGCTATGAGCGCCAGCAGATCCTGCTCAAGACCGCCGAGCTGCTCGCCGCGCGCAAGGAAGATTTCGCCCGGCTGATCACGGCGGAGTCCGGCCTGTGCTGGAAGGACTCGCTCTATGAGGCGAGCCGCGCCTACGACGTCTATTCGTTTGCCGGCCAGCTCACGATTCGCGACGACGGCGAGACTTATGCGTGCGACATCTCGCCCCAAGGCAAGCAGCGCAAGATCTTCACCACGCGCTTTCCGCTCAATGGCGTGATCTCGGCGATCACGCCATTCAATCACCCGCTCAACATGGTGTCGCACAAGCTGGCGCCGGCGATCGCCACCAATAATCGCGTCGTGCTCAAGCCGACCGAGCTGACGCCGCTGACGGCGCTCGCGCTCGCCGATGTGCTCTACGAGGCCGGCCTGCCGCCCGAAATGCTCTCGGTCGTCACCGGCAACCCCGGGACCATGGGCGACGCGATGATCACCGACCCGGATTGCGATCTGATCACGTTCACCGGCTCGGTAAAGGTCGGCAAGTACATCGCCGACAAGGCCGGCTACCGCCGGATCGTGCTCGAGCTCGGCGGCAATGATCCGATCATCGTCATGGAGGACGCCGATCTCGACAAGGCGGCCGAGCTGGCGGTGACCGGCGCGACCAAGAACTCGGGCCAGCGCTGCACCGCGGTGAAGCGCATTCTCGTGGTGAGCAAGGTCGCGGATGAATTCTCCAAGCTCGTGCTGGGAAAAGCCAGGAAGCTCAAGGCCGGCGACCCGATGGATCCCGCAACCGACGTCGGCACCGTCATCCACGAGGCGGCGGCGAAGTCGTTCGAGCGTCGCGTGAATGACGCGGTCGAGAAGGGCGCCAAGCTTCTGCACGGCAACAACCGGGAGGGCGCGCTCTATCCGCCGACCGTGGTCGACCAGGTGCCGCACGATTGCGAGCTGGTGCACCAGGAGACCTTCGGGCCGGTGATCCCGATCATCCGCTGTCCAGACGACATCGGGGAGGTGATCCGGATCTCGAACTCCACCGCCTATGGGCTTTCCTCCGGCGTGTGCACGAACCGGCTCGACTACATCACCCGCTTCGTCAACGAGCTGGAAGTCGGTACCGTGAATGTCTGGGAGGTGCCGGGCTACAGGATCGAGATGTCGCCGTTCGGTGGCATCAAGGACTCGGGGCTCGGCTACAAGGAAGGGGTGGTCGAGGCAATGAAGAGCTTCACGAATGTGAAGACCTACTCGCTGCCTTGGCCGGCGTAGCCCGGGTGAGCGCAGCGATACCCGGGATCAGCCGTCCCGCATATCGCTGCGCTCATGCGGGCTACGAAGAAGCCGCAAGCAAGACCCGGATTACGCTTCGCTCCATCCGGGCTACGTCGTTTCCGTTCCGGGGGTTGTCATCGATCCTTCATCGCGTCTTGCAAGGCTCACGTGAGGGAACAGTTGGAGGGCAGTATGAAGCACTGGATCAAGGGGGCCGTGCTCGGCCTCGCGCTTGCCTGCGCGCTCGCCGCGCCGGCGCTGGCGCAGCGCACCAAAGTGACGATCTACACCGCGCTCGAGAATGATCAGCTCGGGCCCTTCAAGCAGGCGATTGAGGCGGCGGTCCCCGAGGCCGAAGTGGTCTGGGTACGCGACTCGACCGGCGTCATCACGGCGCGCTTCCTCGCCGAGAAGGACAACCCGCGCGCCGATCTCGTCATGGGTCTCGCGGTCACCAGCCTGATCGCGTTCGAGAAGATGGGCTTGCTGGAGACTTACGAGCCGAAGGGCGCCGACAAGCTCAAGCCGGCGTTCCGCGACGGGGCGCCACCCTACAGCTGGACCGGGATGGACGCATTCCTGTCGGTGGTCTGCTTCAACACCGCCGAGGGCGCCAAAGGAAACGTCAAGGCGCCCGTCTCCTGGAATGACCTCACGGATCCCGGATTCAAGGGCAAGATCGTGATGCCGCATCCGGCCTCGTCGGGCACCGGTTACCTGACGGTCGCGGCCTGGATCCAGATCATGGGCGAGGCGGAAGCCTGGAAGTTCATGGACGCGCTGCACGAGAACATCGCCGTCTATACCCATTCCGGCTCGGCGCCGTGCGTGCAGGCGGCCAAGGGTGAGCGGCTTGCGGGGATCGGCTTCGATATGCGTGGTGCGCGCGAAAAGACGCAGGGCGCGCCGATCGACATCATCCTGCCCAAGGAAGGCGCAGGCTGGGACATGGAGGCAACCGGCATCGTCAAGGGTACCAAGAACCTGGCGGTTGCCCAGAAGATCGCCGACTGGGGCACGACCAAAGCGGCGAATGAGCTTTACTCCAAGTTCTACGCCATCGTGGCCGAGCCGAGCGTCAAGAACACGCCGCCGAACTATCCGGGCAACGCCGAGGCCGCGATGGTGAAGAACGATTTCGCCTGGATGGCCGACAATCGCGACCGCATCCTGGCCGAGTGGTCGAAGCGTTACGAGGCCAAATCGGCGCCCAAGAACTGAGCGTCCCAAGAACTGAGCGTCCCAAGAACTGAGTGCCCCAAGAAATGATGTTCCGATGCCTCCTCGCCGCTATGCACGGCGAGGAGGCGGTCAAAATCGGGTCGGCTTGATCCCCCGC
>Ga0081539_10004831_pt1 | contig 14444 bp, 15 predicted proteins | sample TabmetS4T2R2_FD_71023 | JGI IMG/M metagenome (GOLD analysis project Ga0081539, IMG submission 71023) | Tabebuia heterophylla rhizosphere microbial communities from the University of Puerto Rico - S4T2R2 | ecosystem: Host-associated > Plants > Roots > Rhizosphere ...
GATGAGCACGGCGTGGTTGGCGATTTTCAGGGTCTCAGGCGTCACCGAGACGCCCTGGCCCGACACCTTCTTCACCTCCTCGAGGAAGTGCCAGGGGTCGATCACCACGCCGTTGCCGATGATGGACAGCTTGCCCTTGCGGACCACGCCGGAAGGCAGCAGGGCGAGCTTGTAGGTCTGGTTGCCGATGACCAGCGTATGGCCGGCATTATGGCCGCCCTGGAAGCGCACCACGACCTCGGCGCGCTCGCTCAGCCAGTCGACGATCTTGCCCTTGCCCTCGTCGCCCCACTGGGCGCCGATCACTGCCACATTGGCCATTGCCTGTTCCCGAAATCCGACCTTTTAGACACGAAAAACGCCTCCCCGGGGTCGGTTCCGGAGAGGCGTAAGTTTGGATAGCACGGGAAGGGAGGAGTGCGAAGGGAAACCTTCGCCCGCGCTGGGGCCCGCTTAGCGCCGACTTTTCAATCGCTCTGTGCTTTTTGCCACAGAGCGAGGATGCGGCATGCGGTTTTCTTGCTGCCGTTGCCGCATCCAGGCGGCAGCATGGGGGTAGGGAATGACTGACAAGCCACGGAAGCGCCGGCTTTCGGCGAAACAGAAGAGCTCAACGCTGTTCCATTTCTGGCACAATCTGCAGGACATCAAGGACGAGGCCGAGCAGATGAAGGACGGCGAGCTCGTCCTGCTGGTCGGGATGATGGAACTGCTGGTCGAGGAGCGGATCGCCCTGCTGGGCGGCGGCCGCGCCGCAGCGATGCTGGCGTCGGCCGACACGGCTCACGCGCACTAGCCCGGACGCGGGCCGGACCCTGTCGGGGCGCGGAGCTTGGGGCCGCGCTCCGGCAGACCGCCCCTAGAGCGGCACCGCTTCTTTGTCGATCAGCGCGTGGCTGCAAAGCAGCCGCTTGGCTTCGGCGCGCGGATCTTCCGCGGCAGTCACGCCGCGCACCACCGCATAGCCCTTGGCCTGCCAGGGCTGGGCCTCGCTCCACGGCGTGCCCGGCGGCAGGAACAGTCGTGGCCGCGCGGCCCGCGGTTCCGACGCCTGCAGCACGGCGTCCATGTAGAGCGTGAAGCCGGTTGCGGGCTCGCTGACCCCGTCCTCGGGGTAGCCGGCCGAATAACGGCCGCCGCGGGCGAGCTCGTGGCGGCCCTTCAGCGCGAAAACCGAGAACGACACGCCGGTCTGGTATTCGAGGCCGCGATATTCCACGGGATCGAGGGTCACCGGCAGGTCCTCGTCGGCAGCGCGTATGAGCTTCACCACCTCGGCGAGCCGCGCCGCTTCCGCGGCGGCGGCGGCCGGCAGCTTCAGCCCGGTCAGCCGGGCGATGCCGCCTTCGGCAGGGCCGGCGGCGCGCAGGAGACCCGCGAACAGGTCGCCGGCCTTCTTGGCGTCGCCCAGCGCCTTGGCGATGCCGCCTTCGTCCTTGCGGTCGAGCGCGCGGCGCACCCGACGCAGCGTGTCGGCCGGCAGTTTCAGGCCCGCGCCGACTGCCGCCACCAGGGTCGGCAGGTTGAGGTCGACCGAGAGCTCGGCGACGCCGATGGCGCGCAGGGCATCGACCGCCAGGAGCACCGCCTCGGCGTCGGCTTCGGCGGAATCGACGCCGATCAGCTCGGTGCCGACCTGGGCGAACTGGCGCTCGGGTTTCAACGCCCCACCGCGCACGCGGATCACGTTGCCGCCATAGGACAGGCGCAGCGGCCGCGGCTCGTGTTTCAAGCGCGTGACGGCGATGCGCGCCACCTGCACGGTCATGTCGGGCCGCACACCCATCATGCGCTGCGATACCGGGTCCATCAGCCGGAAGGTCTGCGACGCCAGTGCCGCACCGGGCCCGCCCAGCAGCGAGCCCTCGAACTCGACCAGCGGCGGCTTCACGCGCTCGTAGCCGAAGGCGGCGAAGCGCTCGATGGCGACGTCGATGGCCCGCGCCTCGCGGGCGGCATCGGGCGGCAGCAGGTCGGCAAGGCCGGCGGGCAGGAGGCCGCGATGGTCGTTGTCGTTGGCGGTCATGGGCTGGTGCTTTTAGCCCATTGGCGCCGCCTCGGTACGCAAAAATTATGAAGGGGGTGAGGGGCGAATCGCGAACATCGTGAAAGGAAGCTCATCCGAACGGCAAGGAATCTCGCTAGCGGCGGGGACCCGGTCGGCCCAAGTGAATCGGCACTCCGGCGGACGCGCGGGGGATGGATTTTCTCCTGTGCGTTCCAACCGGAGCAGATCTTGCCAAGACGCTGCGGACGATCGTTGTGGCGATTGAATCGGCCTCCACATCATGCGACCCAGCTGCGACAGACGCGAGGAAACGATGCCAGACTCAGTGATCGCCGAGACGGCGGATTTCGATGTCGGTTCAATCGTCGCCGGGCTGAGGCAGTCGCGCGACGTGCTGCACAACGTCCGCTATCGCGGTCCGGTGCGGCCGCCACCCTCGCGCGAGGCCATCGTCGAGACGCTCGGCCAGCTCACCATGGCGCTCTTCCCGGCGCACTACGGCAGGCTCGGCAACGGCTCGGTGACGCCCGGCATGATCGACGACTTCGTCGCCGGGGCGCTGAAGCGGGCGCTGCCGGAGCTCGTCGAGCATCTGCGCGGCACGCTGCCGTTCGGCTCGGAAGAGGTGCTGTCGGACGACGAGCTGTCGCGCCGGGCGCGCCGCATCACCGCCGAGTTCGCCGCCACCTTGCCGGAGATCCGCGGCCTCTTGGTGAGCGACCTGCGCGCCGCCTACGCCGGCGATCCCGCCGCGACCGGCTACTCGGAGATCCTGCTGGTCTATCCCGGGATGACGGCCATCATCCACCATCGCCTGGCGCATGCGCTGCACCAGCTCGGCGCCCGCTTCCTCGCGCGCTCCATCAGCGAGATCGCCCATTCGCTCACCGGCATCGACATCCATCCGGGCGCGCAGATCGGCGGCAGCTTCTTCATCGACCATGGCACCGGCGTCGTCGTCGGCGAGACCGGCGTGATCGGCGAGCGGGTGCGCCTGTACCAGGCCGTGACGCTCGGCGCGCGCAGCTTCCCCGCCGACGAGACGGGCTCGCTGATCAAGGGGCGGTTGCGCCATCCCATCGTCGAGGACGACGTCGTGATCTATGCCGGCGCCACCGTGCTCGGCCGCATCACCGTGGGACGCGGCTCGACGATCGGCGGCGGCGTGTGGCTCACCCACAGCGTGCCGCCCAACAGCTACATCACGCAGGCGCAGACACGCAGCAACGAGCCCGATCGCCAGGGCTGACGGAGCGCAGGCCTCATCCTGCTGGCTGCGCCACCCAGGGATCCAGCAGCGTGACGCCGAGCGGCGCGAAGTCAGCCACGTTGCGCGTGACTACGGTCAGGCCGTGAACCAGCGCGGTCGCAGCGATCAGCGCATCGCGTTCCGCGCGCGGATCTGGCACGTGCAGGCGGGCGCATCGTTGCGCGACTGTGGTGTCGATCGGCAGGATACGACCTTCGAAACGCGGCAGGATTTGATCGTCGATCCAGCTTCGCAAGCTAGCGCCCTGGGTTGCGTCCCGGCGCGCGATCAGAAGCGTGCCTAATTCGATCTCCAGGATGGAGATGGTGGAAAGGAAGAAGCTTGCTGCCGCCACTGTGCCCGCCCAGGCGACAACATTGCCATCTGCTTTGTCCGACCGCCGGAGTTCGGAGATGACATTGGTGTCGAGCAAGAACATCAGCCGAGCTTCGCAGGTTTGAAGATGCCGCCGCCGACACGAGGCGGCTCGAATTCGAAGTCTGCGACACCTGCCTGACCGATCGCTTCAGCCAGGCTCATGTTGCCGCCGGTCAGCCGCCGATAGTCTTCGATGGTGAGAAGGACATGCGCCGGCCGGCCGCGGTCAGTGATGAACACGGGTCCTCGCTTGGCGGCCTTCTTGGCGCCACTCGTGTCCTGATTGAACTCGCGACTGGTGAGGGTCGTAACGGTCATGCTTGCCTCCTGAAAAAATATATGTAGAGATGTTTCTACATTCAAGGGCCCAACGATGCCTAGCGACCACTAGCGACAACGTCTATTGCTCCGCCCATGACTTTCCACAACCGCCCGGCATTGTCCGTGGTGGCCCCTTGCTACAACGAGCAGGACGTCCTGCCCGAATTCCTGCGCCGCGTCGGCGCGGTGCTGGATGGTATCGGCGGGCAGAGCGAGATCGTCGTGGTCGACGACGGCAGCCACGACCGCACCTGGGAGGTCATGACCGAGGCCGCGGCGAAAGACCCGCGCATCGTCGCGGTGCGGCTGATGCGCAACCACGGCCATCAGCTCGCTCTCACCGCCGGCCTCACCCTGTGCCGTGGCGAGCGTGTCCTGATCATCGACGCCGACCTGCAGGACCCGCCCGAGCTCTTGCCCGACATGATGGCGCTGATGGACCAGGGGGCCGACGTGGTCTACGGCCAGCGCCGCCAGCGTGACGGCGAGAGCCTGTTCAAGCGCGCCACCGCCGCCGCCTTCTATCGCCTGATCGGCCGCATGACCGATGTCGAGATCCCGCTCGATGCCGGCGACTTCCGGCTGATCACGCGCCGCGTGCTCGATCTGCTGACCGCCATGCCCGAACGCCATCGCTTCGTGCGCGGCATGGTGGCGTGGATCGGCGGCAAGCAGGTGCCGCTGCCCTACGACCGCAAGGCGCGAGTGGCGGGCGAGAGCAAGTATCCGCTGGCCAAGATGGTGCGCTTCGCCGCCGACGCCATCACCGCCTTCTCGGTGGTGCCATTGATGGCCTCGATGACAATCGGCTGGGTGATGGCGGCGATCGGCTTTGCCTTCTTCGTCTATTCCATCGTCGGCTGGACGTTCGGCCACACGCTGCCCGGCTGGACGTCGCTGATGGCCGCCGTCGGCCTTCTGGGCGGCATGCAGTTCCTGATGCTGGGCATCATCGGCGCCTATCTCGGCCGCCTTTACGACCAGAGCAAGGGCCGGCCGCTGTTCATGATCCGCGACATCGTCGGCGGGCCGAAATGACGCCGGCCGAGTTCGATCGCCACGCCGCCTCCTACGACGGCGGCCTCGACAATCCCGTCAAGCGCATGATGGGAGATTCGGCCGACCAGTTCATCGCCGTGAAGACGCGCTGGCTGCTGCGCCGCGAGCCTGGCCTGAAGAAGGGCGGACTGGCCGTGCTCGATTATGGCTGCGGCGCCGGCGACCTCATGCGTGTCCTGGCGGAGCAGGGGGCGCGGGCCGACTTCACGGGCTGCGACGTGTCGGCGGGAATGCTGGCCGAGGTCGGCAAGCGCTGGCCGTCGGCGCTCGGGCCCGTGCCGGCGCTGGCGACGCAGGAGGGGGCAAGAACGCCGTTCGCCGACCGGCAGTTCGACATCGTCACCATCAGCGCCGTACTGCATCACGTGCCGGTCGAGGAGCGCCGGGCGGTCTATCGCGAGCTCGGCCGCGTGCTGAAGCCGGGCGGCCGCCTCTACGTCTTCGAGCACAACCCGCGCAATCCGCTGGTGCGCTACGTCATCGCCCGCACGCCGATCGACGAGAATGCGATCCTGCTCGATGCCCGCGAGGTGCGCTACGGCCTGCTCGACACCGCGCGCTACGAGCTCGAGACCGACTACCTGATGTTCATGCCGCCCGGCCTCGCCTTCCTGGCGCCCATCGACCGGACGCTGGCGTGGCTGCCGCTGGGGGCGCAATATGTCGTGGCGGCGCGCAAAAGCGCCTAGGGAGAAACCGGGATGGACCGACAGACCTTCGAGGCCGAGCTGAAGCGCGACGGCTATGACATCCAGACCAACACCACCGTTGGCGCCAAGGTGAACCCCGAGCACAGCCATCCGTTCGACGTGCGGGCGATGGTGATCCAGGGCGCGCTGACGCTGACGCGCGACGGCACGACGCGCACCTACAAGCCGGGCGAGACCTTCAGCATGCCCAAGGGCTGCCTGCACTATGAGAGCTACGGCCCCGAAGGTGCGGTGACCTTGTTCGGACGGAAGATGTCCTGAACGAAGAGAAGAATGCGCCGGGCTGGCACCTGCTGCTGGCCTTCGCGCTCAGCCTCGCGGCGCTGTGCGGCCTGATCGCCTGGCTGCAGAACGTCCACATCATCACCGCCAACGGCATGTATAAAAGCATCCAGGCCGAGCCCTGGATCGCCGATCCTTCGCGTGCGCGGCTCGATCCGTCGAACTACCTCTATTTCCCGCTCTACGGCGCGCTCTGCCGCCTGCTCGACGGGCTCGGCATCGACCGCGGCGTGCCGTGGCGGCAGTTCGCGCGGCTCAATGCCTTGTTCGCGAGCGTCGCCACGACGATCGTCTACGCCTTCGTCCATCGCCTGACCGGCAGTGTCCGCGCGGCTGCGCTCGGCGCCTGCTTCCACTTCGGCTGCGGCTTCGTCCTGCTGCTGTCGGTGATCAGTGAGGACATCATGCCGGGCTACACGCTTGTGCTCGGCGCGATGGCGCTCGCCGGCCTGTGGTTCGACCGGCCGACCCACCTGCGCGTGGCCGTGGTCGGTGCGCTGTTCACGGCAGGCTGGCTGATGGAATGGCGCCTGCTGTTCCCGTTGCTGCCGGCATTGCTCGTTGCTCTCGCCTTGTCGCCGGAACGCCTGATGCGGCGCTGGGCGCTGATCGGCACGCTCGTCGTCTCCATCGTCGCCGTCGCCGGCCTCGTCCAGCTCTGGTCCGAACGCTACCCCGGCGCCGTCGGCCTGCACGACATCCTGTGGACCGGCAAGGGCGTCGCCACCGGCTGGGCCGGTCTCTCGTGGGACAAGGCCTGGATGATGCTGTCGGGCGTGGGCAACTATTTCCTGATCGTCGGCGGCTGGGTCGATCCGTTGTCGGCTCGGCGCACGGCGCCGCCGCTGATCGTCTCGGTCGCCCTGCAGGTCGTGATCCTCATCGCCGCCATCGTCGTCTCGTGGCCGCGCCGCGCGGAGCCGCGCCTGCGCGCCGTCGCCATCGTCTTCCTCGGCACCTTGGGCGCAGGACAGGTCCTGAACCTCTACTCGCAGCCGCAGGACCCGCAGATGCAGATCAACGTCATGCCGTGGCTCGCGGTGGCGTGGGCGCTGCTGCTGGGCGCCCTGCTGCCGCGCTCGCGCGGCGTCGCCGTCGCTCTTGCCGTGGCCTCGCTGCTGCCGCTGGTGTGGAACGCGGGCCAGCTGGCGCGCTTCCGCGGCGGCGATTCAGCGTCGCTCGAGGCCGTGGCCGCGCTGGAGCAGCGCTTTCCGCCGGCGTCGACGGTCTTCGTCTACTGGGGGTTCGAGCCCATCACCATGTGGCAGTACGCCTTGTGGAGCCGCACCTGGGACTGGGACGGCAGACCCAATGACGCGAAATTCAAGTGGATCGCCGTCGACGCCGGCGCCATCCGCCATCCCGACTGGACGGCCGCGCAGAACGCCGAAATCCTGAAGCGCGACATCGACCAAGCTTTCGATCGCGGCCATCGCGTCGTCATCTCCGATGTCTGGAGCTGGACCGAGGCGGAGCTCGCCGGCCAGCTTGGCGGGCTGTCGGCCGCCAACCGGGCCTCTGCCATCTGGCGAATGCTGCACGACAATTACCGCGCGGAGCTCGCCTTCAGCGATCCCGTGGCGGGCAACTACTACGAGCTGCGGCCGCGATAGACGCTACTTTTGTGGTCCGGACAGCGAGATGTCGCGCTCGGCGCGAAACACGTTGCTGTAGAGATTGGCGATCCAGTGCCGGCCGCTCGAGGTGACGTTGAGGTAGCGGATGGCCGTCTGCACATGCGGCGCCACGCAGTTCCAGTAGAACTTCGGGTAGAGGTTCACGAGGTCGGCGGGGCTGTGGTAGCCGAGCTGCCGGTTGAGGCCGATCTCCTCGAATTCGAGGTAGAGCGCGTTCGCCTTGCGGATGTAGTGGGGATCGCCGAGCTGGCCGATCAGGTCGGCGGCGCGCACCAGGGCGGGCTCCTCGTCGCATTTGTCGCCCGGCGCAGGGATGGTGGCGGGAAAGCGCGTGCCCTCGACCGCCTTCGCGATCCGCTCGCTGTCCAGGCGCGCCATCCCGACGATGCGCTCCAGCACGTACATCTTCGACCGGTCGACGTGGTAGGGAAGCATCGCCGCGTCCGACGAACCGCGCGGCAACACCACCTTCTCTCCGGCCGGCGTGACGACGTAGCCCTTCTCGTCGTCGCCGTGGAACAGGCCGCGCACGTAGCCGATATCGTGGGTCAGGCAGGCGATGATCACCGTCGCGTAGTCCTCGGCCAGCATGTGCGTGCGCAACGCACGGCCGCGCATGATGTCGTGGCCGGCGAGCGTCACCAGCATCGTGTGCTCGACGTTGTGGTAGAGCGCGTCGCTGTTGCCGATGCATTCGAGCGCGATACGCGCAATCGACGGCACCGTCTCGACCAGGCGTTCCTCCGAGGAACCGAACCGCCGGCGCATGTAGTTGCCCAGGAAGTCGCCGAGAGCCTCGGCGGCGAGCTCTGGAACCGTGAACATCGCCCGATGGTAGCGCCGCCGAATGACGAATTTGCTACGCTGGCGGGCGCACGGAGGAAGAGAAGACATGACGGCAATACGCGACGTCCTGAAGCGCGAGATCAAGGCGCTGGCGTTCGACCAGTACGGCACGATCGTCGACATGCAGAAGGGGCTCACCGAGGCGGTGACGCCTTTCCTGAAGGCCAAGCGGTGGGACGGCAATCCGCACAGCTTCGTCACCTGGTGGCGGCGCACCCACTACGAGAACTCGATGATCGACGCGCTGTGCGACCGCGGCCACACGCCGTATCGCCAGATCGGCCATCGCGCCGTCTCGCACGTCATGGATCGCTGCGGCTTCGCCTACACCCAGGAAGAAGTGAAGGCGCTGGTCAGCGAGATCGAGAGGCTGAAGCCGTTTCCCGACGTTGTTGCGGCGCTCGGCCGGCTGCGGTCGGCCGGCTACAAGCTTGCGATCCTGTCGAACGGCGATCGTGACATGCTGAAGGCGGCCGGCCCGCACATCGGCTTTCCCTTTGACCACGTGATCTCGGTGCAGGAGGCGGGCACCTTCAAGCCGCACTGGAAGACCTACGCCAAGGCCGAGGAGATCATCGGCCACGACCGCTCGGGCATCCTGTTCGTCGCCAACCACGCCTTCGACTGCATCGGCGCAAAATCCTACGGCATGCGCACCGCCTTCATCGACCGGCGCAAGCGGCCGTTCGGCGAGACCCCGCACCAGCCCGACCTCATCCTGGCCGACTTCAAGGAGCTTGCAGAGGTTCTCATCTAGTCGCTTGTCACCGAGGTTTCGACGGTTGGTTGAGCTCGATGCGATGCGTGACAGCATTGCCTGCAGGGGCTGCAACGCCTATGTGACCATAGTTATTGACAAGCACGGTGGTTTTCGATAGAATGCAGGCGTCTGTCGCTCTATGCATCGTTTATCCGAACCTGTGCCAGGCCGCTCCCGCCCCGGAGCCGGTCATTCCGTCCGGCTGTCCGGCTGCGCTCGGCCGGACGGGATAGGCTCCACTGCCAACCTCGTCGAGGAAGAGCTGGCCTCAGCGCAAACTGCGCGAACTGCGCAAACCCCAAGAACCCCAATGAAATGCGTATCGAGCCCGTCTCCGGTATTGAAGTCGCTAACTGCGGGAACTGCGCAAACCTAGCGCGGTGCCTGCAGTAAATGCACCGCTCCGGTAAAGCCGAGGGACCTTTTCTCTACGACTTGCTGCTTTTCGTCGCGCTTGTCAGAGGTGTCGGCCGCCGCTATCACGGCGCCGGGCCACGCTCCCCCACCGGAGTGCAGCTCTTCTGTAAGGGAGAGGTTTGATGAAGCCGAACATGCGTCCGGCGCGTCCCGACTTTTCGTCCGGACCCTGCGCCAAGCGTCCGGGATGGACGCCTGAAGTCCTCAAAGATGCCGCCGTCGGGCGGTCCCACCGATCCAAGACGGCCAAGAAGAAGATCGTCGAGGCGGTCGACCGCACGCGCGCTCTGCTGGGCATTCCGGCCGACTATCGCGTCGGCATCGTGCCGGCGTCGGATACCGGCGCCGTCGAGATGGCGCTGTGGTCGCTTCTGGGCGCCCGGCCGATCGACATGCTGACCTGGGAAAGCTTTGGCGAGGGCTGGGTCACCGACGTGGTGAAGCAGCTCAAGCTCAAGGATGCGCGTGTCCTGAAGGCGCCGTACGGCCAGATCGCCGACCTCAAGGCGGTCGACTGGACGCACGACGTCGTCTTCACCTGGAACGGCACGACCTCGGGCGTGAAGGTTCCGAACGGCGACTGGATCAAGGATGATCGTGAGGGGCTCGCCATCTGCGACGCCACCTCGGCCGTGTTCGCCATGGAGCTGCCGTGGCCCAAGCTCGATGTCATAACCTGGTCCTGGCAGAAGGTGATGGGCGGGGAGGGCGCGCATGGCGTTCTCGTGCTGTCGCCGCGCGCCGTGCAGCGGCTGGAAAGCCATTCGCCGCCGTGGCCGCTGCCGAAGCTCTTCCGCCTGACCTCGGGCGGCAAGTTCTCCGAGGCGATCTTCAAGGGCGACACCATCAACACGCCCTCGCTGCTCTGCGTGGAAGATGCGATCGACGGGCTGCGCTGGGGCGAAAGCATCGGTGGGCTCAAGGGGCTGATGGCGCGCTCCGAGGCCAATCTCGGCGTGCTGGAGAAGTTCGTTGCCGAACGCAAGTGGATCGGCTTCCTCGCCGGTGACAAGGCGGTCCGCTCGAACACCTCGGTGTGCCTCAGCATCACCGCGCCCTGGTTCACCGCGCTTGCCGCCGACCGGCAGGCGGCGGCCGCCAAGAAGATGGCCGATCTGCTCGAAACCGAGAAGGCCGGCTACGACGTCGGCTCGTATCGCGACGCGCCGCCGGGCCTGCGCATCTGGTGCGGCGCGACGGTCGAGAAAAGCGACCTCGAAGCCCTGCTGCCGTGGCTCGACTGGGCCTATGGCGAGGTCGAACGCGAGTTTGGCGCCAAGGCGGCCTGAGGAGTTCCTTTAATCATGGCAAAACCGAAAGTCCTCATCTCCGATGAGCTGTCCCCGCGCGCGGTCGAAATCTTCGCCGAGCGCGGCTGCGACGTCGATTTCAAGCCCGGCCTGAAGCCCGCCGAGCTGCGCGCCATCGTCGGCAACTACGAGGGCCTGGCCATCCGCTCGGCGACCAAGGTCACCGCCGAGGTCTTGGCCGAAGCGAAGAAGCTGAAAGTCGTCGGCCGCGCCGGCATCGGCGTCGACAATGTCGACATCAAGTCGGCCACCGCCAACGGCGTCGTGGTCATGAACACGCCCTACGGCAATGCCATCACCACGGCCGAGCACGCCATCGCGCTGATGTTCGCGGTGGCCCGCCAGATCCCCGACGCCAACGCCTCGACCCAGGCCGGCAAGTGGGAGAAGAACCGCTTCATGGGCACCGAGCTCAGCTTCAAGACGCTGGGCCTGATCGGCTGCGGCAACATCGGCTCGATCGTCGCCGAGCGCGCCATTGGGCTCAAGATGCGCGTCGTCGCCTACGACCCGTTCCTGTCCGACCAGCGCGCCAAGGAGCTCGGCGTCGAGAAGGTGACACTCGACGACGTTCTGGCCCGCGCCGACTTCATCACCGTGCACACACCGCTCACCGAGCAGACCAGGAACATCCTGAGCCGTGCCAACCTGATGAAGACCAAGAAGGGCGTGCGCATCATCAACTGCGCCCGCGGCGGCCTGGTCGACGAGCTGGCGGTGCGCGATCTGCTGGTGTCGGGCCACATCGCCGGCGCGGGCTTCGACGTCTTCACCGAGGAGCCGGCCAAGGAGAACGTGCTGTTCGGCGCGCCCAACCTCGTCAGCACGCCGCATCTCGGCGCCTCGACCTTGGAGGCGCAGGAGAACGTGGCGTTGCAGGTCGCCGAGCAGATGGCGGACTATCTGCTGACCGGCGCCATCGTGAACTCGCTCAACATGCCCAACGTCACCGCCGAGGAGGCGCCTCGGCTGGCACCCTATCTCGACCTCGCCGAGAAGCTCGGCTCGTTCGCGGGCCAGCTCACCGACACCGACATCAAGGCGGTGTCGATCGAGTTCGAGGGCGACGTCGCCGCGCTGAACGTCAAGCCGCTCAGCCAGGTGGCGCTGATGGGCGTGCTGCGCCCGCAGCTCACCTCGGTCAACATGGTGAACGCCCCCGTCATCGCCCGCGAGCGCGGCATCGAGATGGCCGAGGTCAAGCACGAGCGCGCCAGCGACTACCATTCGATGATCCGGCTCACCGTCACGGCCGAGAAGTACACGCGCTCGGTGACCGGCACGCTGTTCGGCGGCAAGCATCCGCGCATCGTCGACATCAAGGGCATCGAGATCGAGGCCGAGTTCGCCCCGCACATGCTCTACATCACCAACGACGACAAGCCGGGCTTCATCGGCCGCCTCGGCACGCTTCTCGGCGAGAGCAAGGTCAACATCGCGACCTTCCACTTGGGCCGCGACGCGCCCGGCGGCTCGGCCATCGCCCTGGTCCAGGTCGATCAGCCGATCTCGCCCGAGCTCCTCAAGAAGATCGCCGCCCTCGAGGGCGTGGTGCAGGCGAAGCTGCTGAGCTTCTGACGTACGGACTCGCCGGATTGACGTCGCGATCGACGATTTCCACGCAGGATTGCGGCTGCTGATGGCTGGAGCCTCGGCGGAAGCTTACCGCTGCTTTCGCCCGCGAACTGGAAGGTGAGGGCCGCTTCTTCGCCGCTCTTTTTGTGTCCCAGGATGACGGGGCAGAGTTCGCGCCGTAAGCCGCCATAGATGCAGGTCTCGCTGGGCATTACGCCGTGGCAGCGAGTTTCGCGGCGGCTGGCCTGGGCTTGAAGGTCAACGCCACCGCAACGGCGGCGAGCCCGACCGAGAACGAGCCTATGTAGAGCCACGAGTAGCTCGCATAGGTGTCGAACACCCAGCCGCCGGCCCATGGACCGAACGCCATGCCGAGGCTCGCCATGGCCGAGATCGCACCGAACACCGCGCCCATGATGTGCGCGCCGAAATAGTCGCGCGCCAGGATGGCGTAGAGCGGCATCACGCCGCCATAGGCGATGCCGAACACGATCGACAGCGCATAGAGCTCGCCGAGGTCGGTAGCGAAGAGGTAGGCGCCGGCGCCCAGCGCCTGCACCATCAGGCCGCCGACCAGCACCGGCTTGGCGCCCAGCCGATCGGCCAGCACGCCCAGCAGCACGCGACCGCCCAGCCCCGAGAGACCAGCCAGGCTGTAGACGCTGACCGCCACCATCGCCGGGATGCCGCAGCCGATGGCGTAGGTCACCATGTGGAAGATCGGGCCGGAGTGCGCGGCGCAGCAGGCGAAGTGTGCCAGCGCCAGCACCGCGAACTGCGGCGTGCGCAGCGCTTCGCCCGCGCTCATGCGTGCCTCCACGACCGCCGCGACCGGCGTTGCGATGCCGGGTGCCGGCGGGTTCGTCACCAGCACCACCGGTGGCCGGCGCACCAGGAGCGAGGCGGGGATCAGCAGGATCCAGGCGGCGATGCCCACCACCAGCATCGCCGGCCGCCAGTCGTAATTGTCTATGAGCCAGCGCGCGAACGGCGCCACCGTGAGCGGCGCCGTGCCGGCGCCGGCCGAGACCAGGGCGACGGCCAGGCTGCGGTTCTTCTCGATCCAGCCGGAGGCCAGCGCCATCATCGGCGCATAGAAGGCGCCTGTGGACGCACCGACCAGCATGCCGAACAGCAGCTGGAACTCGGCCAGGCCGGTGGCGCGGCTTGCCAGCACCATGCCCAGCCCGAGGAGCACGCTGCCGGACAACACGACGACCTGCGGCCCGAAGCGGTCGCTGATGGCGCCCCAGGCGAAGGCGGCGAAGCCCATCACCAGGAAGTTGATGGTCATGGCGGTCGAGATGCCGGTGCGCGACCAGCCGGTGTCGACCGAGATCGGCTGCAGGAACACGGCCAGCGAGAACATCGCGCCCATGCTGACGCAGGTCATCAGCGCGCCGGCCGCGACGATCACCCAGCCATAGGCCGGGCTGCTGGTCCGTGTCATGAGGGTTTCCCTTGTTGTCGTTGGGCAGATCGTAGCGGTTCTGCGCCGTTGGGAGTGCATGAGAAAAGTTCGGTCGCCTCTTCACAATCGGCATGGCTAGGCTGGCGGCCCCGCAATAGAGGAACAACCATGCCCCGTGTCAGCGAAATCGAAGAGGATGGCGGCGACCCGATCCTCAAGGCGAGCTTCGACCGCCAGCGCGAGATGTTCGGCGGCCTGCTCAATCCGGCGAAGGTGATGGCGCACTGCCCGCCGATCCTGCGCGCCGCCGCCCTGCTCGGTCAGTCGATCGAGCAGTCGGGCCTGCTGCCCAAGGCGTTGCTGCCCCTGGTCTATGTCCGGGTCGCCACCATCAACGGCTGCCCGTTTTGAATTGACATCAATTCCGCCCGTGCGGTGGAAAACGAAGGCGGCGCCGAGAAGCTCAGCGAGGTCTTGGCCT
>Ga0081539_10004832_pt1 | contig 14443 bp, 12 predicted proteins | sample TabmetS4T2R2_FD_71023 | JGI IMG/M metagenome (GOLD analysis project Ga0081539, IMG submission 71023) | Tabebuia heterophylla rhizosphere microbial communities from the University of Puerto Rico - S4T2R2 | ecosystem: Host-associated > Plants > Roots > Rhizosphere ...
CGCAACCGGCGGGGCGGGGGGCGCGCCCCCCCCCCGGGGCCCGGGGGGGGGGGGGCGGGGGGGGGGCGCCGGGGCCCGCGCCCCCCCCCCCCGCCCCAACCGCTCGGGTCGCTAGCCGGCGTTGTTCAGGACGTGCACACTGCCGGTCGCGATGCCCCAACAGATGTAGGAATCATCCGTGCTGGCGGAATCCTCCGGCGTTCCGTCACCGTCGTCGTGCCATCCTCCCACGACGGCCACGATCGAGTAGTTCTCGCCGAGGTCGGCGCCCGACCTCGCCTTGAGGGTGACATCGATCACGGACTTCGACCCGACCTTGCCCTGGTCGTTCTTGTTCGTCGCCGTGGCGAATCCCTTCCACAGGTGCCCGCTCACGTCCGTGAAGTCGAGGCCGCTCTGTGCGCAATCGCCGGGGGCGAGCACGCTCGCGATGTCCTCGACCCCCATGGCGAGCGGTCCACCGAACTGCCCATTGATCCCCCAGCGGGCCCCGCTCACGCCGATGTCCGTATCGTCTCCGATCGCACCCGCACTGACGCCGACGAGCAAGAACTGACGATATCCGGTCACGGCGTAGTCGCTTCCCATCGGCCGGACCGTGATCTTCGCCTTGGTCGTCTGCCCGATCGTCAACGTGTAGTCAGCGATCGAGAAGGCTTGCAACACCCAGCACGAGCTGAGAGCGAACGCGAGCGTGGCGATGCCCAGCGCGAGACCGAGCTTCTTGCGCATGCAACTTCCCCCTTCCAGACGAACGTCCGGAAGCCACCCCCGGGCTTCCGCGCGCATCGTGACACCCGTCGTACGGCGAAGCAAACATGAAGGGCGGACCGATCCCGGCCCGCCCTTCGTTGCCTCGATCCGAGAGGTGGAGGCTAGTGCATGTGGCCGTGGCCGCCGGCCGCGGCCGCCTCCTCTTCGTCCTCGGGCTTCTCGACCACGGCGCTCTCCGTGGTGAGGACGAGCCCGGCGATCGAGGCGGCGTTCTGCAGCGCGGACCGGGTGACCTTCGCCGGGTCGACGATGCCTGCCTTCACCATGTCCGTCCACTCGCCGGTCGCGGCGTCGAAGCCCCGGCCGTCTCCCTCCTGGCGGATCTGCGACACGACGACGGCGCCCTCGAACCCGGCGTTCTGCGCGATCCGCCGGGCCGGCTCCGACAGCGCGTTCTTCACGATGCGCGCGCCGGTGGCTTCGTCGTCCGCGAGATCCAACCCGTCGACGACGGACTCGGCCCGGATCAGGCTCACGCCACCACCGGGGACGACACCCTCCTCGACGGCGGCTCGCGTCGCGGAGACGGCGTCCTCGATCCGGTGCTTCTTCTCCTTCAGCTCGACCTCCGTGGCCGCGCCGACCTTGATCACGGCGACCCCGCCGGCCAGCTTCGCCAGGCGCTCCTGGAGCTTCTCGCGATCCCAGTCGGAGTCCGTCTTCTCGATCTCTGCCTTGATCTGGTTGATCCGGCCCTTGATGTCCTCGTCGGAGCCGGCTCCCTCGACGATCGTGGTGTCGTCCTTCGTGACGACGACCTTCCGAGCGGTGCCCAGGAGATCCAGCGAGACGTTCTCAAGCTTCAGGCCAACCTCCTCCGAGATCACCTGGCCGCCGGCCAGGATCGCCATGTCCTGCAGCATCGCCTTGCGACGGTCGCCGAAGCCCGGTGCCTTCACCGCGGCCGAGGAGAACGTCCCACGGATCTTGTTGACGACGAGCGTCGCGAGCGCCTCGCCCTCGACGTCCTCGGCCACGATCAGCAACGGCTTTCCGGCCTGCATCACCTTCTCGAGGAGCGGCACGAGCTCCTGCACGCTCGAGACCTTCTTGTTCACGAACAGGATGTGCGGGTCCTCCAGGACGGCCTCCTGGCGATCGGCATCGGTGATGAAGTACGGGGAGATGAAGCCCTTGTCGAACTGCATCCCCTCCGTGAACTCGAGCTCGATCCCGAACGTGTTCGACTCCTCGACCGTGATCACGCCGTCCTTGCCGACCTTGTCGAGGGCCTCCGCGATCGTCCGACCGATCTCGGGGTCCGCGGCAGAGATCGACGCGACGTTGGCGATGTCGTCTTTGCTCTCGATGTCCTTCGCCTGCGTCTTGATCGTCTCGACGACGGCGTCGACCGCCTTCTCGATCCCCCGCTTCAACGCCATCGGGTTGGCGCCGGCGGCGACGTTCTTGAGCCCGGCCTTCACCATCGCCCGGGCGAGCACGGTCGCGGTCGTGGTCCCGTCGCCCGCCACGTCGTTCGTCTTGGTGGCGACCTCCTTGGTGAGCTGGGCGCCCATGTTCTCCCACGGGTCCTCCAGCTCGACCTCCTTCGCGATCGTCACGCCGTCGTTCGTGATCGTGGGAGCACCCCACTTCTTGTCCAGGACGACGTTCTGACCCTTCGGCCCCAACGTGATCGCGACGGCGTCCGCCAGCTTGTCGACGCCCGCCTCGATGCCCCGCCGCGCCTCCTCGCCGAACTTCAACAGCTTCGAAGCCACGTGATGTCCTCCTCGTGATGCGGGCGGGGCTCGCGTTCCGCGAGCCCCGCCCGGATGCCGATCGGTGGTCCTACGTCCCGACGACGGCGAGGACGTCCCGGGCCGAGAGGATCTGGTACTCGGTCCCGTCGGCGTCCTTCCACTCCGTGCCGCCGTACTTCGAGTAGATCACCGTGTCGCCGACGGAGACGTCCATCGGGACCCGCTGGCCGTCCTCGAACTTGCCCGGGCCGACCGCGACCACCGTGCCGACGACGGGCTTCTCCTTCGCCGTGTCGGGGATCACCAGGCCGGAGGCGGTCGTCTCCTCGGCCTCGCCGGGCTCGACCACGATCCGGTCGTCGAGGGGCTTCAGCTTGAACTGCTTGGCCATGCGTCCCTTCCCTCCTCGTGCGTTAGCACTCACGCTGCCTGAGTGCTAGCAGGATATCGACGGGAGCGCGAAGGGTCAATCCGAGGTGGCCGGCCCGCCTCGAGCCGGCCCCCTCGCGGATGACGCTCGGGTGTTACAGCTCGCAGCTGACGAGCGTGTCTCCGGGATCGGCGACGCAGGTGTCCGTCCCACCGGTGCCACGCAGGATGTCGTTGCCATCCACGCCGTCGACACCGTTCAGCGTGTCGTCTCCGGCCCAGCCGATCAGCTCGTCGGCGCCCGCGCCTCCGACGATCGAATCGGCCTCGGCACCCCCTCGGAGGTGGTCGTTCCCGCGACCGCCCCGAAGGACATCCGCGCCGGGTCCTCCGAACACGTTGTCCCGTCCACGTCCGCCGATGAGGACGTCCTCGCCCAGGTATCCGCGGATCGTGTCGCCGCCGCGTCCGCCCTTCACCCGGTCGTTCCCGTCATCGCCGAACAGCGTGTCCCTTCCTCGTCCCCCGAGGATCACATCTGCGCCACGGTTGCCGTGGATCACGTCCGCGCCGGGACCGCCCCGGATGATGTCGTTGCCCTTGCGGCCGAAGATCGTGTCGTTCCCACCACGGCCGCAGATCACATCGTCGCCGTCCGTTCCCTCGATCACGTCATCGCCCGGCGTCCCCACGATCGTGCAGCGGGGAGCTGCGGAGGCGGCCGGAGCGGGGATCAGGAGCAGCGGGGCGGTTGCCGTGGCGACGGCGATGAAGAGAGCGCTGAGTCTGTGCAAGCTGGACCTCCACGTTCCGGGGACAACGTGGTCCCGCTTCTGTCGTCGAAAGTTCACCCTACACTGAACGGGCCAGGTTGCACCAGGGACCCGCCCTCGGGCGTGTCGGAGCTCCCGATGCATCTGTGAGCGGATCGACGACGGAGGTTGACGCTGGAACCCTCATCGCCAAGCGGACGCCTCGGGCTCCGCGTCGGCCCGAGCTACGAAGCGCTGCTCCTCGTCGGGTCGGCGGTCGTCGTGGCCGCCGCCGTGGTCGCCGCGATGCGATGGACCCCGGGCGATCGCGTCGGCCTCCTCCTCCCGATCGCGATCGTGGCCGGCCTCGGGCTCTCGATCCTCGCGGTCGCTCGGTTCGAGATCTTCCTGCTCGTGGTGATCGTGATCCGCGCGAGCCTCGACGTCGCGAAGCTCACGAGTTCGAGCGTCGACGCGACGGGCGCCATCTCCGTCCTCTTCATCGGAGCGACGCTGGTCTGGCTCCTGCGTCACGATCCCCTGGTCGCGGGCGCCTCGCCGGTCCGGGGATTGCTCGCCCCGCTGACCGCGCTGCTCGTCGTCGCCGCCGTCGGCATCGTGTTCTCGACGCATCCGCTCGAGAGCGCCCTCGAGGTCGTCCGGATCGGCACCGTCGTCGTGATCGTCATCGCGCTCGGCCGCGTCGTGCGCAGCTGGCAGCAGGTGCGCGCGTTCGTGTTCGCGCTCTTCGCGTCCTCGATCGTCCCGCTGGGGTTCGCCTCGCTCCAGATCGCGCGAGGGGGGGCGGGGTTGATCGGGGGTGGGATCGGTCGTGTGAACGCGACCTTCCAGCACCCGAACCCGTTCGGGGCCTACCTGTTCCTGATCCTCGTGCTGGGCGTCGCGCTCATCCCATACGTGCCGACGATCTGGAAGTGGGCGCTCGGTGCGCTCCTGATCGCCGAGAGCGCCGTGCTCGTGACCACGTACGCTCGCGGGGCGTGGGTCGCCGCGCTCGTCGGGCTGATCGTGGTCGCGGTGCTCCAAAGCCGGTGGTTGTTCTGGGTCATGGGCGTCGCGGCGATCGTGATCGTCCTCGCCGTGCCCACGGTGGGACTGCGGCTCGCCGACCTGTCGGAGACCCGCGCCGAGTCCGGCGCTCCGGCGAACTCGCTCGTGTGGCGGATCGAGTACTGGAAACAGGTGCTGGAGCTCCAGGACAACCCGCTCCTCGGCATCGGCCTGCGGGAGGTCCAGCTGCGCGAGCAGCAGGGCGCTCCTCCGCACAACGATTTCGTGCGGCTCTACGTCGAAACGGGCCTCGTGGGACTGGCCGCGTACCTCTGGTTCTTCGGCGCCCTGTTCCGAGATGCGGTGCGCGCCTACCGTCGGGCCGCTCCCGGCCTCGCGCGCGGTCTGACCGTCGCGTTCCTGGCGGCAACGTCGGGGCTCGTCGTCCTCAGTGTCGCCGCGAACGTGATCTCTCAGCTGGTCATCCTGTGGTACTTCGTGTCGATCGGCGTCATCGCCCTGGTCGCCTCACGGCTGGATCCGGATCCGTCGCCGACCGCGGCATGAGGATCCTCCACGTCAACAAGTTCCTCTACCGGCGGGGAGGTGCCGAGGCCTACATGCTCGACGTCGCGGAGCTCCAGCGCTCCGACGGCCACGAGGTGGAGCTCTTCGGGATGACCCATCCGGACAACGAGCCGGCGAGGTTCGCCCCCTGGTTCCCCTCGCGCGTGGACTTCGAGCCGCCGCCGGTGGATCTGGCGGGGAAGCTGCGCGGCGCGGGGCGCCTGCTCTGGTCGTCGTCGGCCGCCGCCGGGATGCGCGCGGTCCTGGAGCGGTTCCGGCCGGACGTCGTGCACCTGCACAACATCTATCACCAGCTCTCTCCGTCGATCCTCCGGCCCGTCCGCACAGCCGGCGTCCCCGCGGTGATGACCCTCCACGACTACAAGCTCGCGTGCCCGACGTACCGGTTCCTCGACCACGGTGAGATCTGCGAAGCCTGCGTCCCGCGACGCTTCTGGAGCCCGGCCCTCCGCAGGTGCAACGCAGGCTCGCTGGCGGCGTCGTCGCTGAACGGCTTCGAGCTGGCGGTCCACACGTTCACCGGCGCCTACGGACCCGTCGCTCGATTCGTCTGCCCGAGCCGGTTCCTGGAGGCGAAGATGCGGGCCGCGCGGGTCTACCCCGACCGCCTCCGCTGCCTCCCGAACTTCGTGGACCTGCGATCGATGCCGGCGAAAGGGACGCCGGGCGGCGGCGTCGTGTACGCCGGACGGCTCTCCTCGGAGAAAGGCGTCGATCTCCTGGTGGAGGCCGCGGCCCTGCGACCGGAGCTCGTCGTGGACATCGCGGGGGACGGGCCCGCCCGAGGAGAGCTGCAGCGGCTCACCCGCGCGCGGGCCGTCGAGGACCGTGTGCGGTTCCACGGGCGCATCCCGCGCGGGACCCTCCACGGACTGCTCACGGCTGCGGCGGTCCTCGCCGTCCCGTCGCGGTGGTACGAGAACATGCCGCTCGCCGTGCTCGAGGGGTTCGCCGCCGGACTGCCGGTGGTCGCGTCCGGGCTGGGCGGCCTCCCCGAGCTCATCGATCCGGGCGTCGATGGAGTGATCGTCCCTCCGAACGATCCCGAGGCCCTCGCGGACGCGCTGGCCGAGCTCGGGGCCGAACCGACGCGTGCGTTCGAGATGGGCCGAGCCGGACGGGCCAAGGTGGAGCGGGACTTCTCGCCGCGGCGTCACCTCGATCGCCTCCACGGCATCTACGCCGAGGCGGCGGTGGGAGCTCGCGCACGAGGGTGAGACCGCTCCGGATCGCGATGATCGGCCAACGCGGCATCCCCGCCACGTTCGGGGGCATCGAGCATCACGTCGAGGAGCTCGGGGCGCGACTGGCCGAGCGGGGACACGACGTCACGGTGTACACGAGGACCAACTACGTGCGGACGCGCGCGTCCTCGATCCGCGGCATGCGGCCGCGGTACCTGCCGACGGTTGCGAGCAAGCACCTCGACGCGATCGTCCACAGCACGCTGTCGACGATCGACGCCGTCGTCCGAGGCGCCGACGTGATCCACTACCACGCGGTCGGTCCCGGGATCCCCGCGGTGCTCCCCCGGTACCTGTCGCGAGCCCGGGTCGTGCTGACCGTGCACGGGCTCGACGCCGATCGGGCCAAGTGGCGGAGCGGTGCGCGCACGGTGCTGAGGATGGCCGAATGGCTCAGTGCCCGCGTGCCGGACGAAACGATCGTCGTCTCGAAGGATCTCGAGCGCCACTACCGGGATCGCTACGGCCGCCGGACCGCCTACATCCCCAACGGCGTCGACGAGCGGTCCCGCCGGTCGCCCGACCAGATCCTCCGACGGTTCGGTCTCCACGCCGAGGAGTACGTGCTCTTCGTGGGGCGACTCGTGCCCGAGAAGGCGCCCGATCTGCTGGTCCGCGCCTTCCGTGGGATCGGCACGGAGCACCGGCTGGTGATCGCGGGCGGCTCGAGCTTCACGGACGAGTACGTCCGCGAACTCGAGACCCTCGTGTCCGGCGACCCGCGGATCGTGATGCCGGGATACGTGTACGGATCCGTGCTCGAAGAGCTGTACGCGAACGCCGCCGCGTTCGTGCTGCCGTCGTCCCTCGAAGGGCTGCCGCTCACGCTCCTCGAGGCCGCTTCCTACGGCGTGCCGGTGGTCGTCAGTGAGATCGCCCCCAACCTGGAGATCGTGGGCGACGACGGTCCTGGCCACCGCACGTTCCCCGTCGGCGACGAAGCACGGCTCCGCGACGCGCTCCGGCAGGTGCTGACCGACCCGGCGGCCGAGCGCGCGGGCGCCGCTTCGCTCCGCAGGGTCGTGCTGTCGTCCTACCGCTGGGACGGGGCCGCCGGGATGGCCGAGTCCGTGTACGAGCGCGTCATGGCGCGCGGCCCTCGATCCACGAGGTAGGGCCGCAGGCCGAGCGGGCCCGCTCGTTGCCATCACGGGGAACGCAGCGGCCGAACGCTCCTGCTAGGGTTCGACGCCATCGGTTCTCCGTTCCCCCGTTCACGGCCGGACCGCGGATCCCCCCGACGATCGCTCAACGTCGAGGCGGGCCTCGCCGATATGCCTCCCGGGGAGGTGTGAGGGATGAGGAACGGACCGTCGTCTCGTCGCGGAGCGCGTGCGTTGCTCGCGGTCGGGCTCGCCGTGGCGATCTCCGCCGCGGATGCCGTCGTCGCTCCCCACGTCGCGGTGGCGCGCCCGAAGCGGCTGGCGGGAGGCCTGATGTCCGTCGGGACCACGGGGATCTGGCCGAGCATCGTCGACGTTCGCGTGGTCTACCTGAACTGGAGCGATCTCGAGCCCTCGCCTCGGCACTTCCGGTTCGGCAAGATCGGGGACATCGCCGCGCGCGCACACCGAGAGGGGGACTCGGTGCGTCTTCGGATCTTCGCCGGACGGGGGGCGCCGGACTGGGTCAAGCGCCGATACGGCACGGTCCACGTGCACGACCCGATCGACGGCATCGACGCCGATGTTCCCCGGTGGTGGGTGCGCGGGTACATGCGGATCTACGGTCGGCTCCAGGCACGCCTCGCGGCCCGGTTCGACGATCGCGGAACGATCCGGGCCGTCACGATCACCGGCGCGATGACCGTCACCGGAGAGCCGTTCCTCCGAAGCGTCGCCTCACCGGTCACGAGGGCGAACCTCCTCGATGCCGGCTACACGCCCCGCAAGGATCAGCGCGCGATCATGGCGAGCATCCGGGCGCATCGCCCGTGGCGTCGGACCCGACAGATCCTGAACCTCAACCCGTGGCAGTTCGTCCGGAGGGACGGCACGTACGGGCAGCGGGCGAGCTTCACGAACCGAGCGATGAACCGGTTCCGTCGGATCTTCGGTCGACGAGCGGTCCTCCAGAACAACTCGATCCGCTCCGCGTACATCGTCGATGGGATGCCGGCGACCCTGGGCGACATGTATCGGCACATGCGCCGGCTCGGCGGCCCGATCTCGTTCCAGACGGCGCAGAGTTCCCGGGTCGGGGACCTCGTCACGGTGCTGGACTGGTGCGTGCGACAGGGTGCGTACGGCGTCGAGGTTCACAAGGGAGCGACCGACGTCCTGTCGGACCGGGAGGCGGCATCGTTCGACGCCCGACTCGAGTCGAACATGTAGCACGGCCCCAGCCGCCGTGCATCCCTGCGGACCTCGCGGAACCCTCGCGCCGAGGACCGACCCTCCGGGGTCCGGCCGGCCCGAGCGCCACGTTCGCGGAGGACGTCACCGATGCTTGGCGAGGACGAACGGGTTCGCTCCCCACGACCGCGCGACCGTCGCCGGATCCGTCACCAAGGCCCCGGACGGGATCCCGGCCAGGATCCGTTGGTAGTCGTTCCAGCAATAGACCTCGGTCTGGTTGGAGAAGTGGAGTCTCCAGTCGGTACTCGTGCAGTCCCAGCGGACGGTCCCCGTCGACTTCGAGCCCGACACGAGCTTGTGGAACTGGGGAACGGCCCACTCGCCGGCCGAGACGGCGACGAAGCTCCGGAGCGCGAACGGGTCCTGATATCGATACGGTGTCGGAACCGCGGAGCATGGGGTCCCCTCCGCACGGCACGCGCCACCGTTCACCGTCCGGACGTTGGCCCACCACGGTGCCTGCGCTGCGCTCAGCTGATTGCGCTTCGCCCCGTTCCGGCGCCCGAACGCGAAGCAGGTCGAGACGACGTCGCGCTGGATCTCGAGCGAGCGCTGGTCGTTGGGATAAGAGAACATCCCCCATGCCCGGCCGAAGCCGTGATCCGTGAACGTGGAGAGGGTGCCGCAGGACTCGGCGAACTGTCGGTCCCGAGCGATCAGCGTCATGTTCGGGTAGGTGGCCGAGTGGCTGGTCGTCTGCCAGCCGTAGCTCGAGTGGAGACGTTGGAGGGTCGCCCAGGTCGGATAGAGCGCGTTCCAGGTGCACCGCAGATCGGTCGTGCCGATCCGGGAGGTGACGACGGAACCCGTTCCCGCCCAGCCTCGGCGGGCGAGATCGGCGGCGACGGTCTCCAAGGTCACGGCTCCGCCCGGCACGGCGCAGTCCTCGTGGACGGACCACTGCGACCTCGAGAACAGGATCGTCACGAACGGCGGCGGCGTGGCGGAGGCGGTCCGGACGGTGCTCGGAGGGATCCCGAGGGCCGATGACGCCATGACGAACCACACGATGGATGCGGCCGCGGTCCCGCCACGACGTCTCGAGCGCATGGCTCACCCCTCCCGCCAGCTCGCGCCTTCCAGGCCGAGGGTTCCGCTCTCGATACATCCCGTTGCGTCTGAAGTCAATCCCGTGCGTCGTAGGGTCCACGGCCGACGGGGTCGCGTACCGAACACGAGGTAGACCGACATCGGCAGACACCGCCACCCGCTGTGGGGTGAGGACGAGCTCCGGGTCAGAGAGTGCGGTCAACCGCCGTGCTGCTCGGCCTTCTCCCGCGCGGCATCGTCGAGTCGCGCGGTCAGCTCCTCCGAGCGCCGGGCGAGCTCGGGGTCGAGCTCGATCGGTCGTCCCGCTCGTGACGGTCGGGGGTGGATGTGCGCGACGAGCGAGGGCGTGAAGGGGACCCCGAGGAACGCGCACATCGAACGGGTCGTGGCGCTCGGATCGCGGACGAAGGCGTCGTAGGACACGAGCATCACGTCCTCGCGCTCGTGGAGTCCGTGCTCGAAGTAGAGCGAGTTCCGGACGTACCAGAAGAGCACCGCGGCGGCCTCCGGGCTCATCCGGTCGAAATCGTGACTGCGAACCAGGTTCAGGCTGTCTTCCGACAAGCCCTGAGCCTGCCAGCGGTCGGCGGCGCGTCCCTCGGCGATCTCACGGAGGATGCGGACGTTCATGTCCCCGAAGGTGGCCACCGCCGAACGAGCCCGTCCCTCCGCCGACCGGTAGATCCAGACGGCGCGCCCCGGCGACGGCGTGCCGAGGCCGTCGAGGAGGTCGGGGACGCGGTGGGAATCGTTCAGGGGCTTGAAGAGCACGAAGCGATGCCCGCTCCGCTCGACGATGGCTCTGACCGTGCGTTCGTCACGGAGCAGGAACCGATCGAACGCCTCGGGATCGTCCTCGTTGTGCACCTCGAACTCCGGCGAGGTCTCGAACCCGCGAACGAGCATGTTCGTCCCCGAGCGCTGGACGCCGACGATGAACACCGGCGTCGCCCCCGGAGCGATGTCGTGCGATCTCCGCCACTGCCATTTCGCGTAGGAGACCCGGAGCCGCGTCGCGGGATCGAGCTTGTCGTCGCCGACGAACAGACCGAGCCGGCGCGCCCATCCCACCCGGCGCCGGGCTCGACCCAGGGACCACAGGAGCCGGTTGCTCCGCATGTCCTCAGGGTACGCACCCTCGCGGAGCCGACCCTGACCGGACGGACCGACGGTGGAGGGACGGCCGGTATCCTCGTGCGCGCGGAGGTGGCACCTGTCGCGATGGATCGGGTCGAGATCAATGAGCGCGAGATCGAGCGGCTCCAGGCCGTGGTCGACAGCTATCTCGATGGGAAGGCGAACGTGAGCGTGCTCGAGGCCGGGTGCGGTTCCGCCATGCACCTCGATCTGCGCGGCAAGGCGAAGGTCGTCGGCCTGGATGTGTCCGAAGAGCAGCTCGAGCGCAACACCGGACTGGACGAGGCGATCCTGGGCGACGTCGAGACGTATCCGCTCCCCCCGAACCGGTTCGACCTGGTCGTGTGCTGGAACGTCCTCGAACACGTTCCCCACCCGGATCTCGCCGTCGCGAACCTCGCGAACACGCTCCAGGACGGTGGCCTGATGGTCCTCGCGGTTCCGAACGCCGCCTCGCTCAAGGGGGTCGTCACCAAGTTCACCCCGTACGGGTTCCACCTCTGGGTGCATCGCGTGCTGCTCCGGCGGCCGCACGCCGGGACCGAGGGGCGCGGTCCGTTCCCGACGTTCATGCGCCGCTCCATGGCACCCTCGGCGCTGGTGCGAGGGGCGACCGCTCGGGATCTGTCGGTGGCGTACCTGCGGCTCTTCGAGGGCGATCAGCAACGGCGGATCCGACGACGGCTGTGGATCGTGGGGCCGGTCTGGTGGCTCGCTCGGCTGGCCGTCCGCGTCGTCAGTCTCGGCGCGATCAGCCCCGAGCTGACCGACTGCTTCGTGGTGTTCCGGAAGGCGGCCGCTGCGGCTCCGGCCCCTCGACCGGTGGCTTAGGACACCTGCGGATCGACGGGCGCGGAACGGAGCAGGCTCCAGATCCGGATCCCCAGCAAGGCCAGCGCGGCGGCGAGGACGACGGCCGCGGCGGTCCCCGGGACGGCCAGCCGCATCAGCCTCCCGACGAGACCGCCTCCCGACGGGAGCGCACGCAGGACGAGCCACGCGACACCGGTCGCGACCACCGACGCGAGGCCCACACGGGCCAGGGTTCGCGCGAGGGAACGGCCCGGGAGGTCGACCCGCCGATGGACCGACCGAGCTCCGTGGATCAGGTACCCGACGCTGGAGAGCACGTAGCCGAGCGCGATCCCGTAGATCCCCAGGGGGACGAACAGCACGACGGCGAAGACGATGTCGAGCACGACCCCGAGGGCGACGTTCGCGAACGGCACGATCGTGTTGAACCGCGCGTACCAGTACGTCACGTACACGCGGTTCAGCGCGTCGAAGGGGAACTGGAGCGCGTAGACGGCGATGACCCCGGCGAGCAGCGTGGTGGCCTCGGCGCCGAACTCGCCTCGCTGGAAGCCGAGCGCCACGATCGGATGGGCCAGGACCACGACCACCCCGAGGAGCGGCAACGAGATCAGCGTCATCAGCCGGATCCCGTCGGAGAGGATCCGGCGGGTCCCATCCTCGTCCTGACGGGCGGCGGACAGGCGTGGCAGGAGCGCGACCACGACGCTCCGGAAGAAGATCGCGCCGCCGATGCTGTTCACGATCCGCCACGCGTAGTTGAGGATCGTGATCTGCCCGGCCGGCAGGAACGAGGCGAGGAACCGCTCGGCAGCGCGAGCCACCATCGTCAAGCCAGTCCCCGACAGCGGCAGGACCATGAGTCGGAACGTCGATCGGACCTCGGGGTCGCGGAGCCGGATCCTCGGCCGCACCAGCAGACCCCGTCGCGCGGCCAGCGCCGCGACGAACGCGAGCTGCAGGACGCCACCGATCACGTACCCGACCGCGACGACCGGAACGCCGAGCCTCCCGGACAGCACCAGGATCGTCGCGAGCACGGCGCCGTTCTCGACGAGCGGCATCGCGGCCGGCCCCGCGAAGGAGAAGCGCGCGTTGAGGACGGATCGGATCACCTCGGCGCCGATCCGCGTGACGACGGTGGCGAACAGCAACGCCGTCATCGCGATCGCCGCGTGTCGGGTCCCGGGTGCAGCCCCCGGAGCCAGCACCGTCGGCAGCACGAACGACAGAGCCGCGCCCAGGAGGCCGACGACGAGCCCGAGCGCGAGCGATGTCCCCAGGAGGCCGCCGACGCGCTCGAGGGCCTCGGCCGGCGGCTCCTCGTCGAACCACCGGTGGACGACGGGCACGATCACCTGGTTCACCGAGGCGAGCAGGAGCGAGGCCAGGGCGAACGGGATCGTCGCGGCGATGAAGAACGCATCCGTGCCGGCGTCGGCCCCGAAGAGCGCCGCCATCGCCGCGTCCACCAGGAAACCGCTGAAGACACCGGCCCCCGCCAGGATCGCGATGGCCGATGAGCTCCTCGCGAGCGCGCGACGGTGATGCTGCATCGCGGCGCTCGTTCAGAGGTACCCGAGCTCGGCGAGGTGACGCTCGATCTCCTCGGAGTGCTCGTCGGAGAGGCCGGCTCCCGCCGCCTCCCGGGTGGACCACGACGCCAGCTCGCGGTCGAGCGCGGTCCGGAGTCGATCCTTCTCGGCGGGATGGTCGGCGGACACGTCCCGCTCCTCGGCCGGATCCTCCGCGAGGTCGAAGAGCTCGTCCCGTCCGTCGCCCGAACGGACGAGCTTGAATCGCTCGCCCCGGACGCAGACGAGATCCCGGACGAGCCGCGAGAAGTCGTAGCGCGGGTTCCTCCCGCTGACGCGCACGACGTCCTGCTCGTCCCAGGACCGCCATTCGGCGAACGCGAGATCCGTCGAGCCGGACGATCCGTTGGGGGCGAACAGGTCCGTCCTCCGACCCGTGAGGCCCGCCGGCGGTTCGACGCCGAGGAGGCCGGCCAGCGACGGCAGCACGTCCACGAACTCGGACGTCGCCTCCCGCCGGCCCGGCTTCACGATGCCGGGCCCCCAGGCGATGAACGGGACCCGGACGAGATGGTCGTCGAGGGAGGCTTGGTGGTCGGCGAGCCCGTGTTCACCGATGTGGTCCCCGTGATCGGAGGTGACGATGACGATCGTCTCACCGTCTCGGAGATGACCGGTCGAGCGTAGGATCTCGAGGAGCTGCGAGAGGTGACCGTCGACGTTGCGGTGTTCGGCGTCGTACAGCGACGAGTACACGCCCAGCGACGTTTCGTCGGCCGACCCGATCGCGTCCCATGGCCCGATCCGTCTGGCCAGGTCGAGGCGGTACCGCGCTTCGGCGATCGCTCCGAAACGCCGACCGCCGACCGCGCGGTGGATCCGCCGGGGAGGCGCGTAGGGCCAGTGACACTCCAGGTAGTTCACGAAGAGGAACATGGGCGATCGTACCGACGCGACCTGCTCGCGGATCCACTCGTTGATCACCTGGCCGCCGGAGTCCCCTCCCATCACGAGCTTCTCGACCTGGCGGACCTGCCGCCGCCACCGCCCCTCGAGATCGACGCGGTGCGCGTGTCGATCGAAGCCGCGCGCGAGTCCCGTCCCCGACGA
>Ga0081539_10004833_pt1 | contig 14442 bp, 19 predicted proteins | sample TabmetS4T2R2_FD_71023 | JGI IMG/M metagenome (GOLD analysis project Ga0081539, IMG submission 71023) | Tabebuia heterophylla rhizosphere microbial communities from the University of Puerto Rico - S4T2R2 | ecosystem: Host-associated > Plants > Roots > Rhizosphere ...
GCTTGGCCTCGCGGGCGGCGGTCTCGAGGTCGTCGCCCCAGGCCAGGACGGCGGCGAGCGTCGACGAGTGCGTGCAGCCCGAGCCGTGGGCGGCGCCGTCGGGATAGCGGGGACCCGCGAGCTCGTAGCTGCGCTCGCCGTCGAAGACGACATCGACGGCCTCCTCCCGGTGGCCGCCGGTCACCACGACCGCTCTCGGGCCGAGGGCGTGGACGGCGCGCGCGAGCGCCTCGCCGGAGAGCGACTCGTCGCGGGCGAGGACGCGTGCCTCGGGCAGGTTCGGCGTGACCACGGTGGCCCGTGACAGGACGAGCTCGACGAGCGCCGATTGCGCATCCTCGTCGAGCAGCCGCGCGCCCGACTCCGCGACCATCACCGGGTCGACGACGATCGGCGTCCCGGCTGGCAGGAGATCGAACGCCTCCCCCACCGCACGCGCGCTGTCTGCCGACCCGAGCATCCCGACCTTCACGGCATCGACCCCGATGTCGTCGACCACGGCGCGCACCTGCGCCACGATCATCGCCGGCGACACCGCCTCCACCGCGGTCACGGTGAGGGTGTTCTGGGCGGTGATCGCGGTGATCGCCGTCGTTCCGTGCACCCGGGCGCGCGCGAAAGCCTTGAGATCAGCCTGGATCCCAGCGCCGCCGCCCGAATCCGATCCGGCGATCGACAGACAGACCGGTATGCGGCCGGGGTGCGACACGGCGGCGAAGGATAGGAGGGTGGTCATGGCGGGATCACGACGTAGCGGCCTCCGGCGACGCGGCGGAGGTGGCCGAGGAGCTCGAGCTCGGTCAAGCCGGCGAGGGTTGCGTGGACCTCGCTTGGCGTGTGCGTGAGGGCGGCGAGGGTGTCGCGGCCGTTGGAGACCTCGGTGAGCAGCTCGCGCAGGCGCGGCGGCAGGTGGAGCGCCGGAGGCTCGTGGCAGTCGATCCCCACAGCGAGGTCGAGCGCATCGCTGGCGTGGCGGATCACGGTCGCGCCGTCGTGCAGGAGCGCATTGGCGCCGGCCGAGCGCCAGGTGGTCACCGGGCCGGGGACGGCGCCCACGTCGCGACCCAGATCGGTGGCGATCTCGGCGGTGATCAGCGAACCCGAACGCCGCGCGGCCTCGACGACCACGGTCGCATGGGCGAGGGCGGCGATGATCCGGTTGCGCGCGGGGAAGCACCACCGCCTGGCGACGAAGCCCGGCGGCAGCTCGGCCACCACGCAGCCGTGCTCGACGATGCGCTCGTAGAGCCGCGCCTTCGTCGGCGGATAGGGCACGTCGGCCCCGCCCGCAAGGACCGCGATCGTCCGTCCGCCGGTCACCAACGCCCCGGCGTGCGCGGCGCTGTCCACGCCAAGCGCCATGCCGCTGACGACGGTCACACCGGCGGCGGCCAGGCCGCGGCCCAGCGAGGTGGCAACCTCGAGTCCGTCGGGCGACGCGCGTCGCGTGCCGACGACGGCCACGGCGCGTGAGCCGCTCTCGAGCGCTCCTCCCGCCATCTCGACGAGGCGCTCGACGCCTCCCGCGACGAACAGCACGGCCGGGGCGTCGGTCAGATCGGTCAGGCGCGCCGGATACGCAGGATCGTGGCGGCAGATGGCGTCGAGCCCCGCGCGGTCGACCGCGTCGCGCAGGGCATCGATGTCGAGCCGCTCGAGCTCGTCGGAGATCCGGCTCGCACGCACGCCACCGAGACCCGCGATGAGCTGCTCGTTGGGCAGCGCGAGGATCTCCCGCAGCCTGCGGCGCTGGTGGCGAGCGATCTCGATCGATCCGGCGAGCCGAGCGATGAGCCAGGTCCGGGCGAGGCAGTCGGCGCAGGCGGGCGCGTCGGAGCGGTCGGGCGGGGCGTCGAGCGCGGGCGCGTGGCGCCCGCCGGCGGCGGGCAGGTCGGCCGACGAGTCGATGACGGGCTCTCGGCGCATCGTCACGCCACCGCGCCGACGACGTCGGCGGCCTCGTGCCGATAGCCCAGCGCGGCCACGACGTGCTCGCGCTCGACGTGATCCTGGCCGGCGAGGTCGGCGATCGTCCTCGCCACGCGCAGAGTCCGGTCGCGCCCGCGCGCGCTCAGGTCGCCTCGACGGTAGGCGTCGAGCAGCGGGAGCTCGGCATCGTCGGCGAGATCGATGAAGCGGCGCAGGAGGCGGGCGTCCATGTGCGCGTTGCAGAGCGCGGCGGTCCCGTCGAATCGCGCCGCCTGGCGCTCGCGGGCAGCGAGCACGCGTGCGCGCACCAGCTCAGACGAGGTCGCCGGCGAACGCGCGAGGTCCTCGGCTGCCGGGCGCTGCACATGCACGACGAGGTCGATGCGGTCGAGCAGCGGTCCGCTCAAGCGCCGGGCATGACGCGAGAGCTCCGCCTCGGTACAGCGGCAGCGGCGCGCCGGCGCGTGGCCGCACGGGCACGGGTTCGTCGCGGCGACGAGCATGAACCGCGTCGGGAAGATCGCGGTGCGCTGGCCGCGCACGATCGCCACGCGGCCGTCTTCGAGCGGCTGACGGAGCGCCTCGAGCGCCGAGCGAGGGAACTCGGACAGCTCGTCGAGGAACAGCACGCCGTGATGAGCGAGGCTCGCTTCGCCCGGCGCCGGGACGGTCCCGCCGCCTACCAGCGCCGAGGCCGAGATCAGATGGTGCGGCGCGCAGAACGGCCGCTCGACCACGAGGCCCGCGCCGCGGTGCACACCCGCGATGCTGTGGATGCGCGTGACCTCGAGGGCCTCCCCCTTTGTGAGCGGCGGGAGGATCGACGGCAGGCGGCGCGCCAGCATCGTCTTTCCCACGCCCGGCGGACCGGACATGAGCAGGTTGTGGCCCCCGGCCGCGGCGATCGTGAGGGTCTCGATGACGTTGGCGTGGCCGCGGACGTCAGCCAGGTCGAGCTGGCGCCCCGGGAGCGCGACGACCGCCGCATCGGGCTCGGGCGGCGACGGCCGCTCTTCACCGCGCAGGATCTCGGTGACCTCGATCAGGCTGCGGGCGCCGACGACGTCGATCTCGTCGACCAGGGCCGCCTCGAGCACGCGCTCGCGCGGGACGATCAGACCCGGGATCTCCGCGCGCGCCGTGCCCTCGGCCACCGCCAGCGCGCCGCGGCACGGCCGGATCTCGCCACCGAGACCCAGCTCGCCGAAGACCGCGTAGCGCTCGAGCGCGTCGGCGGGAACGTGGCCGCCGACGGCGAGGATCGCGCACGCGATCGCGAGGTCGAAGCCGGGGCCGGTCTTGCGCAGCGACGCGGGAGCCATGTTCACCGTCACGCGCCGCTGCGGGAACTCGAAGCCTGAGTTGAGGATGGCGGCGTGCACGCGGTCGCGCGACTCGCGAACTGCGCGGTCGGCGAGGCCGACGATGGTGAAGTTGGGCAGCCCTGCCCGGACGTCGATCTCGACGGTCACGTGCCGGGGCTCGAGGCCGTCGATCGTGAAGGTGCTGACGCGGGCGAGCATGGGCGGCGACGCTAAGCCAGCTCGCGCAACGGTTGAACCGCGCAATTGCAACGAATCTGCGCAGGCCCTGCGCAGCTACGACGGCGGCCGCGACCTGCTGCGCCAATTCGTCACAGATGACGTGTCACATGCAACGCGATCGTCCGTAGCGTCGTCGTCCGTGCCCAGCAACGTGCGACGACACTTCGGTCAACTCGGTGAGGACCTCGCCCTCGCGCACCTCCAGCGCCTGGGCTACGACCTCGTCGCGCGCAACCACCGCACCCGCCACGGCGAGCTCGACCTCGTCGTCTACGACGGCGAGACGTTGGTGTTCGTCGAGGTCAAGACGCGCCGCGCCAACGCCTCGGGCCGCGGGCCGTGGGAGTCGCTGCACCCGCGAAAATGCCGGCAGGTCCGGCGGATGGCGCTCGAGTTCCTGATGGAACCGGACCGTCCCCGCACGGCCGAGCTGCGCTTCGACGCCGTCGGGGTGGTCATCGACGGGCACGGAACGCTCGTGCGGTTGGAGCATCTTGAGGCAGCGTTCTGATGGCGAGCTCGAGCGTCGCTATCGGGCGCATTGTCTTCGCGGACGACGCGATGATCGCGACGCTGCAGCCGAATCCGCTGCTTGGGTTTCTCATGCAGGCGGCTGGACTGGGAGCGTTCGTGGGGACGCTCGTTGGCTACTGGCGCCGACGCAAGAACGACGATTTCGACACGTTCCCAATCGTCACTCGATGGACGGTGGTCGTCTTCCTGGGCGCCGCTGTTTGTGCGCTGATACAGGCGATAACTTAATGCCCATGCGTGCGCGATACGCGATCGCCGTCGGTGCCGCAGCCGCTTGGCTCGTCCCTTTCAGCGTGGTCTCCGACGACTGGAGCTCGCTGCTGCAGCTCGCCGGTATCACCATCGCGGGGCTCATCTTCGGCGTCATCGCGTGGCCGGACGACTTCAGGCGCAACGCACGCCCCAAGCAGAACGACTCGCCGAAAGCCTGAGCTACAGCGCGAGCTGCTGGTAGGCCGTGCTCTGGAAGGAGAGTCGGTGCAGCGGCGAGACACCGAGGCGCTGGATGGCGTCGCGGTGCTCGGGCGTCGAGTAGCCGACGTGGTGGCGGAAGTCCCAGCCTGGATGCACGTCGTCGGCGCGGTGCATGAAGCGGTCGCGGGTGACCTTGGCGACGATCGAGGCCGCGGCGATCGCGGCGCTGGTCGCGTCGCCATCGACGATCGGGCGCTGCTCGTGGCCGAAGTCGGGGACGGCGAAGCCGTCGACGAGGCACAGGCATCCGGGACGGGCGACGCCGGCGAGGGCGTCGCGCAGCGCGGCGAGGTTGGTCTTGTGGAGACCGCGGGAGTCGATGCGCCGCACGGACCGCGACACCACGATCACCTTCGCCGCCGTGCGGACGACGACCGGGTAGAGGGCGGCGCGGGCCTCGGGGTCGTGCTGCTTGGAATCGTTCAGCGAGGTCAGCGCGCGGACCTCGCGCACGCCGAGAGCCTCGACGTCGAAGAGGACGGCGGCGGCCACGAGCGGACCGGCGAGACAGCCGCGGCCGGCCTCGTCGGCGCCTGCGATCCAGCGGACGCCGAGGCCCCGGTCGAACTGGAAGAGGCGACGACCGGTGCGGCGCTTGGGGCGCGCGCGCCGGCGAGCGGCGGCGGTCGTGGCGGCTGCCTGCGGCGGGACGATCTCGTCGGGAACGGGGACCGGCGCGGGGCCAGGGCTGACGGCGGGCTCGGCGGAGGGGTCCCTCACGACGCCCATCACCGTAACGGCCGCACCGGCGGATCGAGCCGGGCCGTGCGGCCGTGGCGCCCGGCCGCTCGGCGGTGAGGAGAGCGCGGGCGGTCCGGGCCAGCCGAAACGTGCTGGTGGTGCGTGGCTCGGGCGGCCGGCGCTAGAGGAGGCCGATGCGCTTCGGCGGCCAGTAGGTGGCGAAGGCGCCGCCGATGATCCAGCTGCGCGGGACCGGGCCCCAGAAGCGGCTGTCGTCCGACTCGCCACGGTTGTCGCCCATCATGAACCAATGGTTCGGAGGGATGGTGATCGGGGTTGTGAAGTTGCATCCGCGCCCATCGCCCCCCTCGCACGACTTGGCGATGTAGCCGTCCTTCTCGCGCTTGCCGTTTCGGTAGACGTGCCCGCCGCGGATGTAGATCCTGTCGCCCGGTCCGGCGACGACGCGCTTGATGAAGTTGACGCTCGCGCGCTGGGGCGTCGGGCGGTCGCAGGCCTGGCCCTGCTTGCGCTTGCCCTCGCCGCAGGTGTCGGTGTCCGAGCCGGCCGGCGGATGGAAGACGACGACGTCCCCCACCTCCGGGTCGCCAAGGCGGTTGCCGATCCGGTTGACGAGGACACGCTGGCCGACCTTCAGGGTCGGGACCATCGACTCGCTGGGGATCCGGTACGGCTTGACCAGGAAGGCCTGGATACCGAGCGCCAGCCCGAGCGCGACGGCGACGATGACGGCCAGCTCGATGAGCGACCCGCCGGCCGACTTGCGCTTGGTGGGCACTAGATGGCTGATTCCGCGGCCACCGTGGCCGCGTGTGCGCGGGCCGTGGATGCCGGGCGACGCGGGCCGAAGGGGCACAGTGCCCGAGGCACGGGCCCCTTCGGACCGTGGCGATCCGGCGCCGCGGAACGCGTGCAGGCGGACGCGGTGGTCGTGGAATCCGCCATCAGGCCTTGTCTTCGGCGGGCTCGGCCTCGGGTTGCGCGCCGTTGGCATCGGCCTCGGCGGGCGGAGCGTCCGCATCGGTGGGCGAAGCGTCCGCGTCGGCGGGGGAAGCGTCGGCGTCCGCGGCGGCCGAAGCGTCCGCGTCCGCGGCGGCCGAAGCGTCGGCGTCCGGCGCGGTTGAAGCGGCGCCCTCGTCGGCGGCATCGCCCTCAGCGCCCTCGGTGGGCGCAGCAGCCTCGGTCTCCTCCGCCGCCGTATCCGCCGCGCCGCCGGCGTCCACGACCTCCTCCGCCGTGACGCCCTCGGCGTCGACGGCCTCGCCCGCCGCGGCGGCCTCGGCTTCGAGCGCGGCGACGGGGTCGTTGAGCAGGCCGGGCGTGACCGACTCCTCCGGCCCCGTGTAGCGGCGCTCGCGGACGCGGGCGCGCTTGCCGACGCGCTCGCGCAGGTAGTAGAGCTTCGCGCGACGGACGTCACCGCGGGCGGCGACGTCGATCTTCTCGATCTTCGGCGAGTGCAGCGGGAACGTCCGCTCGACGCCGACGCCGAAGGACTGCTTGCGCACGGTGAACGTCTCGCGCAGCCCGTGGCCCTGGCGCTTGATCACGACGCCCTCGAAGACCTGGGTGCGCCGCCGCGTGCCCTCGATGACCTGGAAGTGGACCCGCACGCGGTCGCCGGCGGCGAACTGCGGGACGCGGCGCAGCTGCGCGCGCTCGAGGCTGTCGATCACGGTGCTCATGGCAAAGAGAAGGCGCGGGAGGACGAACGAGCAGTCCCGCGCGGGCGGCTCATGGTAGCGAAGACGAAGCACCACCCGCCGCGCCACGCTCGCGGCTGCGGGCACGCCGCCACTGGCGGATCTCCTCGTGGTGGCCGGACAGCAGCACCTCCGGCACCTTCCACCCGCGGTACTCGGCCGGCCGCGTGTAGTGCGGGTACTCGGGATCGCCGCCCAGCGCCGCGCTGAACGACTCCTCCACCGCCGAGTTCGCGTGGCCGAGCGATCCGGGCAGCTTGCGCAGCACCGCATCCATGACGACCATCGCCGCCAGCTCGCCGCCCGACAGCACGTACCGCCCCACCGACACCGGATCGGAGGCGAAGTGCTGCACGATGCGCTCGTCGAAGCCCTCGTAGCGCCCGCAGAGCAGCGTGATCGCCGGCTCGGCGGCAAGCTCCTCGACGAAGCCGTCGTCGAGGATGCGTCCGCCCGGCGTCAGGGCCAGCACCCGGCGCTGGTGGCGAAGGTCGACCGGGTCCATCCCGTAGAAGCCGCGCAGCGCGGCGTCCATCACGTCGACGCGCAGGACCATCCCCGCGCCGCCGCCGAACGGCGTGTCGTCGACCTGCCCGCCGCTCAGCGGCGTGTGCTCGCGCGGGTTGAGCGTGCGCAGCTCGTGCCCGCGCGCCAGCGCGTTGCCGACGTGGCGCTGGCCGCGGAACCAGTCGAACCACTCGGGGAACAGCGTGACGACGTCGAGCTGCAAGGCTCAGGCCTCGTCGAGGAAGGCGAGATCGACGTCGACGACGCCGCCGGCGACGTCGACCGAGCGAACCGCGTCGCGCACGAGCGGGACGAGCAGGTCGCCGTCCCCGTCGCGCTCGACCTCGAGCACCTCGCACGACGGCAGCGCCAGCAGCCGCCGCACGTGCCCCACGTCCACGGCTCCGTCGACGACGCGGCAGCCCTCGAGATCCTCGGCGTACCACTCGTCCTCGCCCAGCGGCGGCGCCGCGTCGCGGTGCACGAGCAGGTCGCTGCCGCGCAGCGCCTCGGCCGAACCCCGATCCTCGTAGCCGGCCAGGCGGAGGATCGGCCGCTCCTCCGTTCCCGCCCGCCGCACGATCTCGGCCTCCGAATCGCCGACGCGCACCTTCCCGCCCAACGCCAGCAGCGTCCCGCGCGGACGCGTGACGTGGAACGAGCCGTCCAGGCCGTGCGGCCGGCCGACGCGTCCGGCGGCAAGCCACTGCGCCAGCTCGCGAACCACTAGTCGACGATGTCGACGAGCACGCGGCGGTTCTCCTTGACCGCCGCGGCCTTCACGACCGTGCGCAGCGCGTTGGCCGTCCGGCCGCCGCGCCCGATGATCTTGCCGTAGTCGTCCTCAGCGACCGCGAGCTCGAGGACGATCGTGCCGTCGTCCTCCTCGAACTGCTCGACGCTGACCTGGTCGGGGTGATCGACCAGCTTGCGCGCCAGCGATTCGAGGAGCTCGCGCAACGCCTACCGCGCGGCCGGGTCGATGCCCTGCGTCTTCAGCAGCTTGCGGACGGTGTCGGTCGGCTGCGCGCCCTTGGCCAGCCACAGACGAACGCGTTCCTCGTCCAGCTTGATCGTCGACGGCTGGGTCTGCGGGTTGTACTGCCCGACGGTCTCGATGAAGCGGCCGTCCCGCGGGGAGCGCTGATCGGCGACGACGACGCGCCAGATCGGATCCTTCTTGCCGCCCACGCGAGTGAGCCTGAGTCGTACTGCCAACGGGTTTCCTCTCGAAGTCCTTGAAAAGCCGACGGGAGAGGGTAGCGCTACCGCCCCTGCCGCATCAGCGCGCCGATGTCGGGCATCTTGCCGCGCCCGATCTGGCGCATGAGCTTGCGCATCTGGTCGAACTGCTTGACGAGCTGGTTGACCGACTGCACGTTCGTGCCCGAGCCCTTGGCGATTCGCAGCCGCCGCGAGCCCTTGATGAGCTCCGGCCGGCGGCGCTCCTCGGGCGTCATCGAGAGGATGATCGCCTCGACGCGGTCGAGCTCGCGCTCGTCGACCTTCGTGTTCGCGAGCTGGTGCCCGGCGAGCCCGGGGATCATCCCCATGATCGACTGCAGCGGCCCCATCCGCCGCACCATCTTCAGCTGCTTGAGGAAGTCCTCGAGCGTGAACTCGTTCTTGCGCAGCTTGCGCTCGAGCTCCTTGGCCTCGTCCTCCTCGTACTGGGCCTCGGCCTTCTCGATGAGCGACATCACGTCGCCCATCCCGAGGATCCGCTGGGCCATCCGATCGGGGTGGAAGCGCTCGAACTGATCGAGCTTCTCCCCCACAGAGGCGAAGAGGATCGGCTTGCCGGTGACCGCCTTGACGCTCAGCGCCGCGCCGCCGCGCGCGTCGCCGTCGAGCTTGCTCATGAGCACACCGTCGAACTGCACGGCCGCCGCGAACTGCTCGGCGACGTTGACGGCGTCCTGGCCGGTCATCGCGTCGACGACGAGCAGGATCGAGTGGGGCTTGACCGCCCCGCGGATGCGCACGAGCTCGTCCATGAGCTCCTGATCGACGTGCAGGCGGCCCGACGTGTCGACAACCAGCACGTCCTTGCCCTCGGTCTTGGCGCGATCGAGCGCCCAGCGGGCGATGTCGACCGGGTCGCGGTCGGTGCCCTGCTCGTAGACGTCGGCGCCGACCTGCCCGCCGAGCTTGACGAGCTGGTCGACGGCGGCCGGGCGATAGACGTCGCACGCGGCCAGCGCCACCGACGACCCGTGCTCTGCGTGCAGGTAGCGCGCGAGCTTGGCGGCGGCGGTGGTCTTGCCAGAGCCCTGCAGCCCGGCCATGACGATGACGGTCGGCGGCCTCGGAGAGAACGTCACGCCCATCGAGGCGCCGCCCATGAGCGCGGCGAGCTCCTCGTTGACGATCTTGACGACCTGCTGGCCGGGGTTGAGCTGCCCGATCACGTCGGCGCCCAGGCAGCGCTCCTTCAGCGTCGCGGTGAACGACTTGACGACCTTGAAGTTGACGTCGGCCTCCAGCAGCGCGAGGCGGATCTCGCGCATCGCCTTGTCGATGTCGGCCTCGGTCAGGGTGCCGTGGCCGCGGACGTCGGTCAGCGTCGCCTGGAGCTTCTCGGAGAGTGCGTCGAACACGAACGACCCAGTCTAGGAGGCCCGGCGCACGAGGGTGACCCCATCCCGGACCGTCAGCAGGACGCTCTCCGTCCGCGGATCGGCGTGGACGTGATCGTTGAACGCGGCCATCGCGGCGTCGCGCTCGTCCTTCGGATCGACGACGTCCCCGCCGTAGAGCGTGTTGTCCACGGCGATCACCCCGCGCGGCGAGAGCTTGGGGACGACCGCGTCGTAGTAGGCGGGATAGCCGCCCTTGTCGGCGTCGATGAAGACGAGGTCGAACGGCCCGTCGAGCGCCGCGACCGTCTCGAGCGCCGGGCCGACGCGCAGCTCGATCCGGTCGGTCCACGGCGAGCGATCGAACCACGACTGCGCGAACGCGGCGCGCTCCTCGGAGACCTCGCAGGTGACGATCCGCCCCTCCGGCGTCAGCCCTCCGGCCATCGCCAGCGCCGAGTAGCCCGTGAAGGTGCCGATCTCGACCACCAGCCGCGGGGCGAGCATCGCCGTCAGGAACCGCAGCAGCTGGCCGAGCACCGGCCCGGCGATCATCCCGGGCGAGCTCGCCTCCGCGTAGGTCGCCTCGTAGAGGTCCTGGAGCAGCGGCTCGAGCGGGGTCGCGTGCGCGTCGGCGTAGGCGTCGAGGTCGGTCATCCCGTGCGCCCCGGCACCGCGACGCCCGACTCGTAAGCGAGGACCACCGCCTGAACGCGGTCGCGCAGGCCGAGCTTCATGAGCACCCGCGCGACGTGGGTCTTGACCGTGGTCTCGGAGACCACGAGCTCGCCGGCGATCTCCGCGTTCGACAGCCCGCGGGCGACGAGCTTGAAGACCTCGAGCTCGCGGGCGGTGAGCTCGTCGAGGCCGGCCGGCGCCTCGGCCGGCGCGGGCGCCGCGCTGGCGAACTCCTGGATGAGCCGCCGGGTGATCGACGGCGACAGCAGCGCCTCGCCCTCGGCGACGATCCGCACCCCGGCGACGAGCTGCTCGGGCGGAACGTCCTTGAGCAGGAAGCCGCTGGCTCCCGCGCGCAGCGCCTCGTAGACGTACTCGTTGGCGTCGAAGGTGGTCAGCATGAGCACGCGGATCGGCCGGTCGCCCGCCGCGGCGAGGATCCGGCGCGTGGCCTCGATCCCGTCGACCTGCGGCATGCGGATGTCCATGAGCACGACGTCGGGCTCGATCTCGCACGTGCGCGCCACGGCTTCGTCGCCGTCGGACGCCTCGGCGACCACCTCGAGGTCCGCCTCGGCGTCGAGGATCATCTTGAACCCGGCGCGTACGAGCGCCTGGTCGTCGGCGATGAGGATGCGGACGCTCAAACTGGTTGCCCCGGTCGCGGACTGTACCCCGCTCGGCGGCACCTCCTCCGCACGGCGGATCGCCGATTCATCCTCCAGGCTGACGACACAGACCGCCCGCCGTGGGATCGTGACGCCATGAAGGAGTGGACTGCGATCGCGACGGTGAAGGCCCGGCCCGAGGCCGTCCTCGACGTCCTCACCGATCCCGAGGCCGCGCGCCGCTGGGCTCCCATCGAGTTCGACGTCGACGGCGTCCGCGGACGCCTGCGCAGCGGCAGCCGCGCCTACGTCAGCGGCCGCCTCGCCGGCCGCTACGTCGAGTTCGAGGTCGAGGTCCACGAGGCCGAGGATGGTCGCCTGCACCTCAGGGCCGACGGCCCCATCGGCTTCGACGTCCGCTACGACCTCGCGCCCGCTCCCGATGGCAGCGAGGTGCGCGCGTCGGTCGCCGTGCGTCCCAGCAAGGGGATCGTCGGCCGGATCATGGCCGAGGCGACCAACGCGCTGTTCGCCGCGGGCGCCCTGCAGAAGGCGATCGCGCGGATCGGCCTCGAGGCCGCCGCAGCGCCCGCCGCCGCCTAGGGCGACGCCGGCGGGATCGAAGGCGGCTCGGTCGCGGCGGGCGGCTCGGAGCTGTCGGACGGCCGCTGCGCGAGCCCGCCGAGGTTCGACAGCGCCTGGGTGAACTCGCTGGGGATGACCCAGATCTTGTTCGCCTCGCCGCGGGCGAGCTGGGGCAGCATCTGCAGGTACTGGTAGCTGAGCAGCTTGGGGTCGGGGTTGCCCTCGTGGATCGCCCGGAAGACGGTGTCGATCGCCTTGGCCTCGCCCTCGGCGCGCAGGATCGCCGACTGCTTGGCGCCCTCGGCCTTGAGCACCGCCGACTGCTTCTCGCCCTCGGCGGTGAGGATCTGCGACTGCTTGACGCCCTCGGCGTTGAGGATCGCGGCGCGCCGGTCGCGCTCGGCGCGCATCTGCTTCTCCATCGCCTCCTGGATCGTCGCCGGCGGATCGATCGACTTCAGCTCGACGCCGTTGATGCGGATCCCCCACTTGCCGGTGCGCTCGTCGAGGACCACGCGAAGCCGGTCGTTGACCGCATCGCGGCTCGTCAGCGTCTCCTCGAGGGTCAGCGAGCCGATGATGTTGCGCAGCGTGGTGACCGTGAGCTGCTCGATCGCCTGCAGCGGGTTGGCCACCTCGTAGGTCGCCGACTTGGGCTCGGTGACCGTGAAGTACAGGACGGTGTCGATCTGGACGGAGACGTTGTCGGCGGTGATGACCGGCTGGGGCGGGAAGGTCACCACCTGCTCGCGCAGGTCCAGCAGCGGGCGCACGCGATCGATGAACGGCACGACGATCGTCATGCCGGGCGTCAGCGTGCGGCTGTAGCGGCCCAGCCGCTCGACGACGCCCGCTCGGGCCTGGGGGATGATCCTGATGGTCTTCGCCGCGACGAACAGCGCGAAGAGGACCAGCACGAGCGCCACGATCAATCCGACCATCGGTATCTCCTCATTCGCTGACGAGCGCCGTGGCGCCCCGGATCTCCATCACGTGGACGCGCTTGCCCGGCTCGATGACGCAGTCCTCGTCGTAGCAGCGCGCGGACCACACCTCGCCGTCGAGGCGCACGCGGCCGACGCCCTCGTCGTTGTCGATGCGCTCGAGCACGATCGCGGTGCGGCCGACGAGCGCCGCCGTCCCGGTGCGCAGCTGCGGCGGCATGTTGATGTGCCGGCGGGCGATCGGCCGCACCACGGTGAAGCTCACCGCGGTGAGCACGGCGAAGGCTGCCCAGGTGATCGCGGCGCCCCCGCCGGCCAGGTCGACAACCGCCGCCCCCAAAGCCCCGATCGCGAACGGGAACAAGTAGAAGCTGAGGTTGATCACCTCGGCGACGGCGAAGACGACGGCCACGATCAGCCAGATGACCCAGGCGTCCATTCCTGTGCAGAGGTTAGTGCTCGGCGCGGCCTAATCGGCCGGCTGGACGAGCGCCCGGGCGAAGTCGTCGGCATCGAAGGGCCGCAGGTCCTCGAGCGCCTCTCCGATGCCGATGAGCTTCACGGGGATCCCCAGCTCGCCCGCGATGGCGAGCGCGATCCCACCCTTGGCGGTGCCATCGAGCTTGGTCAGCACGATGCCGTCGACCGGCACCGCCTGCGAGAACAGCTGCGCCTGGCGCAGGCCGTTCTGGCCGGTCGTCGCGTCGACCGTCAGCAGCGTCTCGTGCGGCGCGCCCTCGAGCTGCTTACCGATCACCCGCCGCACCTTCGTGAGCTCGGCCATGAGATGGTCCTGCGTGTGCAGGCGCCCCGCGGTGTCGACGATCACCACGTCTGCCCCGCGCTCGCGCCCCTCCTTGACCGCTTCGAAGGCCACCGAGCCGGGGTCCGAGCCCTCGGGCCCGGTGACGATCTCGCAGCCGGCGCGGGCGGCCCATTCGGTGAGCTGCTCGACCGCCGCGGCGCGGAAGGTGTCGGCGGCGCCGAGGACGACCGACTTGCCCAGCTCGCGCTGCAGGTGCCAGGCAAGCTTGCCGATCGTCGTCGTCTTGCCGGTGCCGTTGACGCCGGCGACCATGATCACCGTCGGCTCGTGGGTGAGGTCGATGCGCCCCTCGCCGGGGCGGGCAAGGTCGGCGAGCAGCTCGGTCAGGCGGTTGGAGAGCGCGACGCCGCCTTCGAGCCCGCCCTGCTCGGCCTCGATCTCGAGCTTGGAGACCACCTCGGCCGTCGTACGCGCGCCGACGTCGGCCATGATCAGCGCCTCCTCGAGGCGCTCCCAGGTCGCGGTATCGAGCTCGCCCTCGAAAAGCGTGGCCTGGATCTCGGCGCCAAGCGCCTGACGCGTCTTGCTGAGGTTCTCGCGCAGGCGGCGGAAGAAGCCGCGCCGGCGCTCGGGCTCCTCCTCGGTGGCTGCGGGCGCCGCCACGCGAGCGCCGTCGCCGGTGATGAAGACGTCCGTCCAGTCGCGGGGCATGATCGGTGCGCGACGATAGCCGGTGATGCATGTCGTCTTTCGCGAGGCCGACCCGGCCGACTCACCCGCTCGTGAGCTGATCGCGGCCATGGTGGCCGAGATGAACGAGCTGTACGGGGACATCGAAGGCCCCAACGTGCCAAGCGCCACGCCGGCGGACTTCGCGCAGCCGCAGGGG
>Ga0081539_10004834_pt1 | contig 14438 bp, 12 predicted proteins | sample TabmetS4T2R2_FD_71023 | JGI IMG/M metagenome (GOLD analysis project Ga0081539, IMG submission 71023) | Tabebuia heterophylla rhizosphere microbial communities from the University of Puerto Rico - S4T2R2 | ecosystem: Host-associated > Plants > Roots > Rhizosphere ...
AGCCGGGACTATGAGCGATTGACCACAAATAGTGAGGCCATGATTCAACTCAGCATGATTCGCCTCTTGCTGAAACGGTGGGCCTGAGGAATTTATCAACAGCTTCTAAGGCTTCCCGGCCAGGTAAAAGGCAACGCCTACGCTGCTGAGGTGCTGGTCCACAACATGGGGCTTGTGGCGCAGTGCCTGCTCTACCATCCCCATAACTTCCTCTGGCCTGCCCACACGGCTCAATGTCTCAGCCAGAAATGCATAGCTCAAAGCCAGGTTGGGATCGAGGGCGATAGCCCGCTCCAGCTCGGCGATGGTCTGCTCATACTCCTTCTGCCACAGATAGACATAGCCCAAGCCCACATGACCCCAGGGGGATGTGTCATTGAGGGTAATGACCCGTTGCACCGCAGCCAACGCTTCCTCCAACGTCTGGGCACCCCGATTCTGTTGACAGGCCCATTGCAACACGTAGCTGAGGGCCAGCCAGAAGAGAGCCCCAACATGAGTGGGGCTACGGCTGGTGGCTTCCTTCAGCGTCGCGACCGCCTCGGCATAGCGCCCAGTCAAACTGTAGGCCCAGCCTAATTGGATTAAGTAGTAGGGCGGATAGTGGGGATTAAAGCGCCTCGCCTGCTCCACCCTCCTGAGGGCTTCTGCTGGCCTACCCGCGACGTTCAACACCTCCGCCTGGAATGCAAAGCTGTCAGCATTATTAGGATCGAGGGTGAGGGCCCGCTCGCCTTCGGTGATGGCATGGGCATGCTGCTGTTTCCGCGCATAGCCCAAGCTCAAGAGCGAGTGGGCGGCAGGCAGGGAGTCATCCAAAGCGACAGCCTGTTGCGCCAGCGCTAACGCCCGCTCCAGGGCCTGGGGGTCCACACCCCAGCGCCAGATCCACTCCCGGTAGTAGGTCCGCCCCAGCTCTACGTACGCTTCTGCATACTGCGGGTCCAGGGCCACGGCTTTCTCAAGCATCTGCCGCGCCTGGGTATTGGCCTCCTTCGTGTCGCGCCAAAAATACTCCACTCCGCGCAAGAAGGCATCATAGGCTTCCAAGTTGTCCGTGTGTTTGCGCATTATCCATCCGTGCTCCTGCAACGTGAGCTGCAGCTTCAGCGTCGTCACGATCTTCTGCACGATCTCGTCTTGCAGGGCAAAGATGTCGGTCAATGAGCGGTCGTAGCGCTCAGCCCATAAATGACGATCTGTCGTAGCGTCGATCAACTGTACAGTGATCCGCACTCGCTCCTCAGCTTTGCGTATGCTGCCTTCTAGGATGTACCGCACGCCCATCTCACGGCTGAGGTCCTGGACCTTTGTTGCTTTGCCTTTGTAGGTGAAGGCAGAGTGACGGGAGATGACAAAGAGACTGGAAATCTTGGAGAGGTCGGAGATGATATCTTCCGTGATGCCATCGCTGAAATACTCTTGCTCCGGATCATTGCTCAGGTTGACAAAAGGCAGGACGATAAGGGAGGGCTTGTCAGGCAGGGGCAACACCAGTGCGGTTTCCTTGCTCCTCACTCGCGCGGCTGCCATCGCCTCGGGCTCTATTACCCGATACACCCGCACCGGCTTCGCGATGTTCTTGACTATCTGCTCACCGAGGTACTCATAGCCTAACTCCAGCTTGTTCTCGACCTGATCGTAGACCGTCCCGGAAAGGCAGACGCCCCCACCTTCGGCCAGCGCTTCCAGGCGAGCGGCGATGTTGACCCCATCACCATAGATCTGTGGCCCCTCGACGATGACATCGCCCACATTGATGCCAATGCGAAATTCCATCCGCCGCTCTGAGGGGAGATCCGCATTCCTGGTTTTGAGGGCTTGTTGAATGTCCACCGCGCATTGCACGGCCTCGACCGCGCTGGCAAACTCCGCCAGAATGCTATCCCCCGCTGTGCCGACGATACGGCCTCGATGTTGGTGGATCAACGCGTCGGTGACCTCACGATACGCGGTCAGCCTCCGTAACGTGCCGACCTCATCCTCACCCATGAGGCGGCTGTAGCCTTTGATATCGGCATGGAGGATGGCTGCGAGCTTGCGTTCAACATTGACGGTAGCCATGTGAGGAAGCCTCTTTTTCTGTAGCGTCTCCGTTGAGTCATTGACAGTGACATGTGGGCTAACATCCCCGCGCACCGCGAGCTGTCCAGCCAAGGCCTTTCAGCTTATGCAGAACCGCAACCGGGCAGCGATGCGGTGGCGCGCCAAGTTAGCCCGCCAGCCACAAACTTGCTGAGAGCCTACCCGTATACTCAAGCATCCCACTCGACGAGCAGCGAGAGTGGCCCACGGAACGACACGTTGGGTAGGTACCGGAGTGTCTGTCCGGGCACCAAGCGTAGGCTCGGCAGACGTGTGCTAAGCTCCTCCAGCACCAGGCGCGCCTCCAGACGCCCAAGGGGTGCCCCTAGACAAAAATGGGGACCATGGCCGAAGGAGAGGTGTTCCTTGGCGTTCTGGCGGTGAATATCAAAGCGGTCAGGCTCCGGAAAAACGGTCGGGTCACGGTTCGCTGCACCAAGCAACAGGAGAAGGTTCGCCTCGGCGGGGATTGATACGCCGCCGACCTCCACGGCTTGCGTGGTTTTCCGCCGCCAAGCAATGAGCGAGGAGTCAAACCGCAGCACCTCCTCAATGGCATTGGGGATCAGCGAGGGATTCCGACAAATCTCCTCCCAGACGTGGCGCTCCGCGAGGAGGCGGCGGAAAGCATTCCCGATCAGATTCGTGGTGGTTTCGTGGCCCGCGAAGAGCAGACTCGAGATGATCGTCGTCACCTCTTGCAAGCTGAGGGCGGGAACACCACCGTCGCGGGCGAGAATCAGGTCACTCGTGAAGTCGTCTTGTGGCTCCCGGGCCCGATGAGCCACGAGCTCTTCAGCGTAGCGCCAGAACGCGGCTAAGCCCTGCGCCAACCGGGTTTGGTCCTCCTCAGTCGGACGCCCAAACATGAAGAGCAGCCGACTCTCCGAGCGGGCTTTGACGCGAGTCACGTCTTCGTCCGGCACCCCGAGCACGCGGAAGATTACGAGCGCGGGCAGCTCCCACACCAAGTCCCGCACCAGGTCAGCCTGACCGCTGGACCAGCGCTCATCGATGAAGCGCACGGTCAGTTCACGGACAAAGGATTCCATCGCCGCCACACGTCGGGGCGTAAAAACGACGTTGGCCAGCCGGCGGGCACGCGTATGGGCTGGCGGATCAGCGTTGGGTAGCGTCGGGATGGGGCGAAAGCCACCTTCGTGCAGGACCTGGCCTGCGTGGGGACAAACCGGCTGGATGGGATCAAGCGCATTGGCGGCCGAAAACAGTTTGGGGGTTTGGAAGATGGACCGTATGTCCTGATAGCGGGGGACCACCCAGTACTGCAGGTCAGGACTATAGAAGACCGGCGTAGCTTCGCGTGCTTGAGCAAAGAACGGGTAGGGGTCGGCCAGGTAGGGATCATGAAATGGGTCAAAGCGCTCGCTCAAGGCCTTGGTGTTGATAGACCCTTCGACGTTCATTTCTGCTCCCCCTTTTTGGAACGGGCTAACGCTCAAGCGCAGCGCGAGCAGCTAGAACGAAGCATTTCAGCTTTAGCAGAGTCCAACGTGGCCGCGATGCGGTGGCGCGACTAGTTAGCCGGCCTGCTCCTCTGCACTTCCCCTTCCTTCTTGGGCTGCCTTTTGCAGTTGCTCAACGAGATCCTCAATGTCATCTCCATATCCCCAGCCCATGTGTGAAGTCACAGACTGTAAGGCTCTGATCCTGTTCTCATAGTGATGGTACCCGTCGGCCTGTTTTGTGACATCTTTGCAGAAGCTCGCAAACATCGAGACGAGCGAGCTGTAAAACCCTTCATACATGTCCCCGTACTGTTCAGTGACAGAGGTTCCCACTTCCACGTAGTACAATTTCAACTCAGTCACCAGATGAGGGTAGTCCTTGAGCAGTTTCGTATAGTCGGTCACGACTTTTCGTGCTCCCCGCAAGTCAAGCTTAGGAAGCTGGGAGCGCCCATAAAAGCAACTATGCAGTTTCTTTTTGGCCTCTTCAAGAATGGCGGTCAAATCCGTTTCGGCTGACCCTTGTACGTGGAGTTCGAGAAATTGCTTGTTCTTCGGCGAGAGCTTGCAAAGTTCCACAATGATCTCTCGTAGATCGTCTGGGTCCAGGTCCTTGAGTAGTGTCTTTATCGATTTCTCTTGAGCCATACAGAAAGGTTGACTTTCTTGAAACGGCTAACGCCAAAGCGCACCGCGCGAGCGGCCAGACCGTGGCCTTTCGGGTTCATTCCAAACCGCAAGCGGGCCGCGATACGGTGGCGCGTAGAGTTAGGCCGCGACCTGCTCATAAGAAAAGTGAGGAATGTCTGCACGTTCACTGGCATGCTCGATCGTCATCCCGCAAATATTGCCGTCCTGGTCCACGTCAAGCAGTGTGTTTTCATCAAGGTCTTTGGTCTCGGTTACCTCAACCGCACGAAACTCAATGTACAACGTGTCTGTCTCTTGAAAATATTTGATCTTCACGGCGTAAATCTCCGATCAAAGAAGGCGTTGTGGATGGTTTCTCCGTCAGCAAGCAAAATGACCCGTAAATATCTTCCTTCCATCTCGGCAATGGGTGCCCAGCGGCGAATCCGGCCATCTTGTTGAATGACTTTTTTTACTGGGTGGTCAACCACACGCTGAATCCATTCCTCTTTGATGATGACGCGATCTGGGCGTTGATACATCGCGTGGAAGTATTGGGTGAATTTCACAGACGCCAGTCTACCAGACGCTGTCACATTGGGAAATCAAGACGGCCACCGGGTAGCCAGGTGGGCTCGCACCCACCTAGCCCCCTCAGAACGGAGCGGGCCAGTTTCTCGGCACTCCGCTCAAGCCTGACCCACGCCCCGTAAAGGACGCGACGATGAAGTTGGGGTATCTGGTGCATCATGTTCCTGCCGGTGGCAATTGGGATGAAGTAGCACCAAGTTCCGCCGTTGGTTGTTTTGGTGGTTGCCATCCCGGTGATGCAGTTCGACTTCCTCTTCGGCCTGGATCACCTGCCAACAGTCCGGGCAGAGCCCGTGCTGTTGTTGCAGGATCTTAGCACGAAACGGCGAAGACGCCCGTAGCGCTAATCTCTGGTCACGGGCGTGGAAATATGCCTCCCAGTCTGGATCGAACGGGTTGGCTTCCCCTTTGACCTTGAGGTAGCGTTCGGGCTTGATACTCTCGCAGACCCGGAGGACCTGCTTGCCAGTGGCCGGATCAGTAAAGCGCCAGCTCTCGCCCGGTTGATGGGGAAAGTAGCGGTCGGTGATCCAGCGCCCGGTTTTGTCCGGGTGGCGGAGTTTAGCCCAGCGGAACAGCCGTCGCCACACGAAGCTGTCCAGTCGAAAGAAGGTCTGGCCACAGAGGGTGTAGCGATGGTAGTTAGCCCAACCTCGCAGAATCGGGTTGAGCCGATCGATGAGGGCTTCTGGGGTGGCACCGGCGGCTCGCTTACATAGAGTGCGGACCTTGGCTTTGAGGGCCTGGAAGCTGGCCGTGCTGGGTTTGATTAACAGCTTGGCTGGCTCCCCATTGCGCCGCTCATGTTTGCGTAGGGTCTGTCCCAGGAAGTCAAAGCCTGCCGTGAGGGGAGTGATAACAGTCTTTTCTGCCGACAGTCGCACGCCGCGTTCGGCTAAAAAGGCTTGGATGCGCGGCAGCACGACCTCGGCTAACACCTCCCGCGACTTAGCCGTGACGATAAAATCATCCGCCCATCGTACGTAATGGATGTTGTACCGGCGCCGGAAGCGGGGATAGCTACGCACCACCTGTTCCAGCCCATCCAACACCATATTACTGATGACGGGCGAGACGATCCCGCCTTGCGGCACTCCCGTCGTGGTCGGATAGAGAGTACCGCGCTCGACAAAACCGCTCCTGAGCCACTTCGACAGTACCTGCTTGTTCATGGGAATGTGCTCCTCGATCCACGAGAAGCGGATGGTGTCGAAAAATCCCTGGCTATCCCCTTCCAAGATCCAGCTGGCCGTGTCCTTTTGTCGTAATGCCTTGAAGCATTGGTCGATGGCATCGGCACACCGGCGCTTGGGGCGAAACCCGTAGGAGTTGCGATCCGCGCGGGTCTCGGCAAGCGGCTCCAGCGCTTGCAACCACAGGGCTTGCTTGCCTCGATCGATCTGGGCGGGAATCGAGAGCGGGCGCTGTTTGCCGTTTTTCTTCGGGATGTAGAGCCGGCGTAATGGCATTGGTTGGTAGTTCCGCCATCGGCCAATGCGCTCTACGGCTGTGGCTTTCTTCTCCGGGGGATCCCAGAGTTCCCCATCGATCCCGGGTGTCTTCTTGCCTGTGTTCTCCGTGACCCGTTTGACGGCTAAGGCGCGCGCGGCAAACGAGTGCACTAACAGATAGCTCAGACGCTTGACCTTGCGCCAGGCGCCTGCCTTTACCGCCTGGACGATCCGTCGCTGTAGGGACCGTACTCGGCGATGACATGCTGCCCAGTTGATCTGGTGCCAGGCACGCCTCGCTAAGCCCGAGGACGCTTGCAGCTCAAGGCTACTCATTGGAAACTGAACCTCGGTTTACGGTTTGCTTCGTCTTCTTCGTCCGGTCACACCTGCAGGAAGTCAGCTCCCTTTCGGGCGGGGCAAAGATTGAACCCCTATCCACTCCATTACCGAGTGACATTCGCTTCCTCCCGCATCTCTTACCGGCTCCGCCTTTCCCCTCACTTGCGTTCGGGCGACTCCGAGGACTTACGCCTTGCACCGCCCCAGAGAGCGAATCCGGCTTACCACGTTTCACGGTTTGCACCCACAAAGGGACGTAGGACGCCTCTGTACACCGGGGGATCCCACGCGTGTGTCGGCAGACCGTTAAAACCCACCGAGCCTGATCCCCATCCCATTTTGGGTCTGGAGCCGTTGGGTCGCTTAAGCTCCGCCGGCTTACGATGCGTAACGTCAAGGCTTCACGTCTGTTATCCCTATCCCTCATTCTCCGCAGTCGGTCCCGGGTGCGACTCCCGTTTCCCACGCCTGCTGTGTGCTTGAGACCCCACCGTTGCCTGTGACGCCCCCACAGCGCGAAGACAGGTGACACGACACCATGACTGAATCGTCACTATTGACGTCCAGTAGTACAAACCGCGACCTCGTGTCGCAGTAACACCACCCGTCTCGGGCCGCCGCCCAAATGAGACCTTTCAGATTCATCCCAAACCGCAAAAGGGCGGCGGTCACGAGCACGGGATGGTTAGGGGCGACGTGATCCTGCGAGTTTCTAGGCCCGACCAGCCCCAATCAGCATCTCGGCGCTCATCTCTAACTGCCCATTGGACTCGAATGCCGCCAGCCGTGCCTTCACCTCCTCCCGGACTGCCTGGCGACTCGATTCGGGCAGCGCGCGATACGCCTGTGGCATCTGCCCCGTTCCGGCTTCGATCGGAGCCCAGTAAGCATCAAACGACTCGATGGTCCCTTGGCGTACCTCTCGCTTCACCTGGACGTCCCGGAAGCCTGCCCTCAGGAACAGGTCTGCGAGCCGCTCTGGCTCTGCCAACGCAAAGCCGAGGTGGAGTGCGTCGCGCTGCTCAGGCAGATGGCGGCTGAGCGTGTCCGCGAGGACGCCCCACATCGGTGCTCGGTCCGGCGTGGAGATGACACACACGGCCGTCCACCCGCCCGCCCGCAGGACGCGCCGGAACTCCGTGAGGCCCCGTGCGGGATCCGGAAAGAATTGCAACCCGAGCTGGCAGACCACGGCGTCAAAGCTGCCATCCCGGAACGCCAGCGCTTGGCCGTCCGTGGCCACGGGCCGAAACGCTTCATCGCCGAGCCGGGCGCGTGCCGCCGTGAGCATCGCCGGCGAGATGTCAGCGCCAATTACGTGTCCCGCCGATGTGACGACAGCCAGCGCTGCCAGCGCGGCCTCGCCGGGTCCCGTGGCAATATCGAGCACACGATCTCCGCTGGCCACCTCAGCAGCGGTCAACACGGCGGGCACGAACAGCCGAGACCACCGACCGATGTACTGATAGTACGCGGAGTCGTCGACGGGCCGTCCGGCTGCGGTGTGGAGTCCCGATCCAAAGTTCACGCGTCTTGGTGCCTCTTCTTCTGGTGTACCCATAAGCCCCTCCGCGCTGTGTGCCTAAAAAGATACTGTGTCCGTTCCCATCACGGATCTCAGACGGTACTCGTTACTAAAGATAGCGTCTGATCCTTCTGTCTACTTTGAGCACCTAACGCCCCCGTGCACCGCGAGCGGCCAGAACGGGTCCTTTCAGGTTGAGCAGAGTCCCAACGTGGCCGCGATGCGGTGGCGCGCGTGGTTAGACCTTAACCTTAGTCAAGCCGAACTAAGTATGGATCTAGCATAAGCGTCTGCCCAGAGCGCGGAAGCTGAAGTGCATACTTTTCCGCGCCCGCGTCAACGATCTTAATATGGTAGTAGGGTCTTGAACCATCCTTCCTTTCCGTGGTGTGGAACTCCTCAAGGTGGTCTCCGACGATGGCTACCGGCAGTGAGAAAGCCACATCGAGGTCCGTACACCCGAGCACGAAGAACCCCTTCTCGCCCTCTCGGAGGAATTCATGCCACTGCGGGTGATACGCGTACCAGTACTTGACCAGGCTTTGGTTCAAGTAGCGCTTCGACACCGTGCACACAAGGCGCTGGCGCTGATTCGCATCCCAGTAGAGTGCCCTAGACTTCTTGACGAAACTGCACTCTAGTTGGTGACTCAGAGCAGCAACAATCCTTTCCCGAATCTCTTGAATTACTTCGCTTGGGGTAAATTCCCACGAGCTTTCGGCGGCTCCGCTTTGCCCTTGGCTCTCGGATTCTAATGACTCCCCTGTTTCAGCCGAAACGGCCGTTTCGACATCCTGCGTGGTCGTGAACACTACGTCAACCAGTTCGTCGAGCCTTGTGTACTCAAGGGGAGTCAGAAGGCGGCGGATCTTGGCGATCGTTTCTTGGCTGTCCGCGCTCTCCTTTATTCGGACGAGGTTCAGCAAGGCATCAACGCTGATAAGCCTGATATCCCATGCATGACGAGACCCACGGACTTGTGCCTCCAGTTCCCCCGTGTCGATCCGTCCGACAATAATCAAGATCGAGCATGGCCTAGCCAATGCCCCCTGCGAAAGTAACTGATCCCTGTAACCAGCGACTGTCTCCAGAGAAAGCCGATAGGCATCGGTAGTCTTGACCTCGATGACAAGCCTATGCCCCGAAGGATCACGCCAGATGCCGTCAAAACCAACTGCGTTGGTAGTCCCTTGGTAACGACCGTTCGTAACGTCGTACTCAAGCCGTCTACCAAGTTCATTGACGATATCTTGCAGCACTTGCCCACTCTTGGGGAAGGCATTACTCAGACAATAGTCCGCGTATGTTGCAAGCGCCTCGATGGCTACCAAGCGAAGATATTCCTGCAACTCCCGTTGAGACTCCGTCCCGTCTCGCAGCCTTCCATCACCAGCGGTCGCAACAATCTGCTCGATGGTCAACTGGCGCACAGCATCGGGACTTGAGGCTACCAAACTGAGCAGGGGCATCTTACTTTTCCTCTCGTTGCTGTATCCGCAGGTCTAACGCTCCCGCGCACCGCGAGCGGCCACCATGCGCCCCTTCAGCTTGAGCAGAATCCCAACGTGGCCGCGATGCGGTGGCGCGCCTTGTTAAGCCTCTCCCCTCAGAAGGGCGAAGGCCCAAGGATTTCCCAGCCGTGGCGGCGGAAAATTTCGGCAACGTCCGCATCACTCCTCGCCCAATCCGGGCGCTGCAATCGCCTTAACTCCTCGAACACTTTCCCCGCCTCGGCCGGCGTGTACATGAAGAGGGCTCGCCCCCTTTCGCCTCCACTGTTCTTCCAGGCGTGGGCAATGCCCCGAGGCATGAACGCACACGTGCCCGCGCCGCCGCTCGTCACTTGCTCGCCAATCTTGAAGGTGAATTCCCCGCTAAGGATATACATCACTTCGTCGCTGTTGTGGTGGAGGTGGAGCGTCGATTCGGTGCCGGCCGGCGCGACTTCCTCGAACACCATCACACTCTCCCCCGTCTGCCCGCTTTGCAACTTGAGCGCGGCCGCTCTCCCGGGGGTCATGTTCCACACCGGCTCCTGACCCGGAAGCGTGGTGACCCCCTCCATCTGTGTTGCCATGTGCTCATCCTCCTTTCAAGAAAACTGTTTACTCCTCTCGAGATGAGAGGCTTAACGCCCCCGCGCACCGCGAGCGGCCCAACTGCAGCCTTCCACGTTCAATCAGAACCACAACCGGGCCGCGATGCGGTGGCGCGACTTGTTGGGCGGTGCCCTTCGCCTACAACATCCCACCCCCCGATCTCCATCAGATTTACTTTGCAAACCGGCCCGCGATGAGCACCATCCCTGGACCCATCGGTGAGCGCAAGATCTGCACATCTTGGTACCTTACAGACATGAGCCACCCGGCGTACTCCTCCGCGGTGTAGACCCTCGATGTCGAGGTGAGCCGAAAGTAGAGTGCAAAGGCATCACCGAAGATATCTGATTCCGCCTCCGGACCTGGCTGTTCCGCTTCCCAAATCGCGATGGTTCCGCCAGGGGTCAGCGATTCCTTGGCGCGACGCAGGAGGGCGAGGTTCTGCTCGGGCGCAAAGTGGTGCGCGATATTGCCGAGGAAAATGACATCATAGTCAGCGCCGAGTGCCTCCGTTAACGCATCGCCCGCCCGATGGGTTACTACATCGTCGATGCCCGCCTCTCTGGCCAAGTCTCTATCGTGCTCGATCGCTTGCGGGAGGTCGAGGACCTCAGACCGCAGCCCCGGATGCCGTCGGCAGATCGTAGCCCCAATCAGCCCATGTGATCCCCCGATGTCCAACAGTCTCACTGCGCCCTCTTTGACCGGGACGAGGGATGCCACTAGCGGGGCCTCGAAGCGTGCACTCTCCAGCATCGCCCGCTGGTAACTTCTCCATGCCGACTCCTCCTGTATGGTATGGTGGACGTCGATCCCGCGCCCGGTGCGCACCACCTCTTCGAGCTTGTCAATCCACTCCCATGATAAGTAATTGAATTCGGCAAACCCGCTTAGGGACAATGGCCCATCACGCAGCATGTGCTTGCGGGCCAGTTCGGTCAACACGTACTGAGTGCCCGTGCGTGTCAGGTATCCTGCGCACACCAGCACGCGACACACGAGCTCGACTCCCTCCGCATCAAGCGACAGCTCCCGAGCGACCTCTTTAGCCGTCCGTGCCCTGCTGCGCAGCGCTTCAAAGAGACCCAGGCGCATGCCAGCCATGAGCGAGCGGGTCTGAAGCAGCGGCATCATCAAATCAACTACAGGAAGATAGAACTCGCCGGACGCTAAGGCGGTTGCCTCGTCTGGGATATCTGGCACCACTTTATATTTCATGAGAATATCCTTTTTCCCCTGGGTCAGCTCTACTGGCATGAGCTGTCACTTTGCGCTGCCGCCCAACGCCCCCGCGCACCGCGAGCGGCCACACCGCGGCGTTTCAGAATTAGCAGTACCCCAACGTGGCCGCGATGCGGTGGCGCGTGATGTTAGGCGGTCTTCCGGCACTCATCACAAACTCCCATCAACCGTCCTGTCTTTAAGTTGATCACTGAATGTGATTTCATTCCTGATACAAATGGTCGACCACATAAACCACAAGCGGAGGCACCGGCCAAACTAACTTGTGGATGTCTCAGCCCCACAGAACCAATCTGTAGACTCCCCATAATACCCTCGAAAACAGGAAAGTCACGCGAGACTGACTCCTTATCTGTTTCGCAGACAAACTGGAACCAAAGCATCTGTCCTTTCCCGAAGAAGGTAGTGACATTCAACTCTTGCCGCGGACCGCTATCGCCGTGGTAGCCGATAGTCATCCACGCTGAGGGCCATCCCAGAAGTGCGCCTGTTCGTTTGTCAAGCAGGGAGAACTTTTTGAAATTTTTGCGAAAATCACTTTCGGCTTTGGCCATATAAGCATTCAAGTCTTGCCCGTCGTCCTCAACAATGCTCGTTACTACGGTAAGGTAAGATTGTGCGCGCTTGCCTTGTGGACCTGCTATCCGCACTGGCTGCGCCCAAGGAAAATCATCAATTTTGTTCTCAAAGACGACTTCCCAATCCTTCGGAATGGTGAGACCGAAATTCCATTCGTTATTCCAATAACGAGTGCCCTGATCCGGCTGAACCGACCTTACGGACTGTGCCGTACACAATGCCTCAGCGATTTCTTTCGAGGACAGTGGAGGCATCCAATGTTCGAGGTTCTTTCCCTTACGCGAGGCAGTAAACTCGGCAAAGCTTTGATCTGCCCTGAGCCGCGCCTTTACCTCCACGAGATTCTGGCTCTCGGATTCGGTAAGCTTCTCTTTCTGTTTGTTAGGATAATCGCGGAGTGCTTGCTCAAGGTCTTTGGCCAATGCATGCCATTTGGTTCCCTTTGCGACCACTAGGGCGCTGCTAAGAAGTGCGCCACCATCTTTCCTGTTCATACAGAGCTGGATAAGTTTTCCCAATGCATCTCGGTCTCCACCTAGGACAACATCATTGAGGGCTTGACTCACTTCCTTCTCAGGACTGCTGGCGTGGAGCGGAGGGACACGCTGATTCTCCTTACGATCCGAAGTTTTTACTTCCGCTTGTGAGGATGAGGTCTGATTTCCTCGGCCACCGATGCCAAAAAGTCTTCTCCAAAATCCTTTTTTTGGGTTGGCGGACTCCTGAGCAAAGCGCGACACTTGCTGGTGTGCTTTAATTTGCGCCAAAGCATTGTGTGCAACTCTATCCGTATCCTCAGTGTTAACGTCGGTACATTGCTTCTGATTGGTCTGAGGAATACTAGGTTGATAGATCCTCCATCCTGAGGTTGGTCTCTCGCTGCAGCCGACTGGGAACATGGTCTGTCCCATGAGAGTGAAAACAGAGCCACAAGAGGGGCACTGAACGCGCTGGCCTAACTGGCCCTCTGGTATCTCACCACTAGCCCCGCATTGGAAGTGCTGGCAGACAACCTTCATAGGGGTGTAGCTCCTTTTACGCCTACTATGAAAGTAGGCGGCTAAGTCATTGAATTCATTGAAGAACACCTTACCTCTCTACTTTCATCGGTGGTGGCGAAGCCTTACTTCATGAAGGCTAACGCCCCAGCGCTCCGCGAGCTGCCCAATCGCAGCTTTTCAGGTTCAGCAGAACCGCAACCGGGCAGCGATGCGGTGGCGTGTGTGGTTAGCCTCTCCTTCTTGGCTCTAGTTCCTCAACTGACATATCACATGGATGTGTTGCCTCAACGAAGCGAACGGCGCTGTCGCTCGTAGTCGTTTCTCTGTCATCAGGAGCTTCTCCAGTTCCTGTCCCCTCCTGGTAAGCGGCCAATAGCGTTATTGACGGAGCTGATCGAGGTCAGACCGGCGTGGGCTATCAGGGAAGTTTTACTTCCAGAGGCGGGAACCCCCTGCTCAGTCGTTTACTTCTCCTGTCCTATATTCTTAGGAACACTGAGACGGAACTGAAAGCCACCGACATCCAGCACCCTGACAAGCGCCTGCCCCTTGGCGGGTCCCAGACCGCCGGTCGCGCCCACAATCGTCTGTGGGTAAGTGAGTGTGGTTTTTAGCAGCCCACTCGTATCGAGCGTTCCCTTGCCGTCGATACGAAATTGCCAGTCTACATATGCCAGGTCATCTGGCGCGGCACTGGGCAGCCCAATAACTACGTTCCCACGCGCGAAGAACGTGCCGATTTGCTGGGCTCCAACGACGGCAGGATCACACGAGGCGACCCCAGGGGGCTGGATCGACCCACCAGGGAATATCTTCCCTACGATCACAAGTACGGAACCAGGGTCGAGCCCGTTGGAGAAAACAGCTTCTGTAGGCTCACTACACACATCAAACTCTTCCGCCAGCACAGGGCCCGCCAGCGCGACCGCTAGCACAATCGCTAATAGATAGGAGAAAACCTTCATACTGCACCTCCCTTATGGTGACCTGAAAAACGAACGATTATATGAACGTGGCTAACCAACGATTGGAGCGGACCACTGCGCGGTGTGGTCACGGCCACTGGGAGGGGTTCCGGCTTGCTCGTGGCCGCTCAATCGCTATACGTTGGACATATGGCCAGCGGCCCTCGTCCTATGGGGATTTGAACTTGCCCCTCAGGCCGCCACTGCCCACGACTCTACTCGCGGCGGTGCACCAGCGCGGGCTAGCACCTGGATTACCACCATCACTTGCTGACACACGGGACACTGCTCCCACGGATGGTCGGAGTCGTGGGGTGGCGCGTCCGCTCCCGCTCTCAGCGTCTCCTGCGACTTCTCCTCTCCCGGCACGTGCGCTCGGCACTGCGCCAGCTTCGGACGTTGCGTACTCGCATACAGGCCCCATGCCCGCACGCTGTGCCCCCCCGGCAGCGGCACGTGCTC
>Ga0081539_10004835_pt1 | contig 14437 bp, 14 predicted proteins | sample TabmetS4T2R2_FD_71023 | JGI IMG/M metagenome (GOLD analysis project Ga0081539, IMG submission 71023) | Tabebuia heterophylla rhizosphere microbial communities from the University of Puerto Rico - S4T2R2 | ecosystem: Host-associated > Plants > Roots > Rhizosphere ...
CGCGCCGCTCAGGGAGAAGCGAAGGGCTCTTCCCAACAAAATAGATGAGGTTGTCCGCCAGGCGCTCGCCAAGGATCAGAACGCTCGCCCCGCAACCGCCGGCGCCTTCGCCTTTCTCCTTCAGTTGCACTCTGCAGGTAACCACTGGGTTCACCTGCAGACCGGCGCGCTCAACCGCAAGTACAGATGGAAACTTGTCGGGATCACTTTTAGAACACAGTGGAAAGGCTGGCTGTTGTCGTTGCTGTTGTTGTTCGCCACGCTGAAACTTCCGGGAATGTCCGCGGCGATGTCGGTCGCGGTGTTTGGATTTCTTTGGCTGGTCATCGCCACAATCATCATTTGGGGGCAGAATGCGACCACGGCTGCCTGCGTGCTTTTTATTGAACAACGGGAGGGGAGACCGGAGACGGATCTTAGCTCCATCGTCGCGGACGTCCGCCGCCGCCGCCGAGACCTCGCCCGAGTGGCCTTCAGGCTGATCATTCCACTGCTGATTCACGAAGGGCTGAGCGTCGAGGAAGCGAGACGGCGATGGGACGCGCTGATGGCCACAATACGACCACAGACCAGGTACGTGCATTTCAGGCGGGTTCTCGCATTCGCGCTGGGACTGACAGTATCGCAGCAGATTCTGACAGCGTCGGCCTTCTTATTCGATCGGGGCTTCGAATATTTCAGTCGGAGCTATACTCGTGACTATTTTTTGCATGACATGAGTAACTCGATCTTCTTCTGGCTGCCAATGGCGTTATTAGCCGGAATTGCCGCCTTTAGCCTGTGCACGAAAAGCGCGATCGAGCAGTCCGTCATTTACCTTGCCGCGCGGAAGGCGGCGGGCGAGATTCCTCCAGAACAATGCAGCCCTCTTCCGGATTCAGAAATGTGGCTGGCCCGCTGGCACCCGAGCTGGAAGAGCTACGCCACAACCTGTGCGGTCATCGTGTTGATCATAGGGTTTCATCTGTCCAAGTTCCCCTGGATGACCGAACGGATGAAGGATGCAGATATCTATAGCGTCAAGGCACTACACGCTTCCGGAGTTCCCGTCCTGCGACGGTTAGACGTACCCGGATACGAGATTCCGGCTTTCATTCGTTCCCGTGGACTGACGCAATATCTGATTGAGAATGGGATGGATGTCAATGCTCCATTCAGACTAGATCTACACGTGGCGCCTCCATTCAGGAGCGGCGCCACCAATGTCACCTTGTCGCCTCTCATGGCTGCGCTCTCTTTCCACTTGACGGATGTGGCGAGTCTGCTCATCGAACATGGTGCCGATGCGCGGGCACGCGATTCCTTGGGGCGCACCACTCTGGCGATCGCCGTCTCAAGTTGTCCCGACGCAATCGAACTACTGTTGGCTTCCGGTGCGAAGATCAACGAACAAACCCAGTTTGGCACTCCGTTATTGATCGCGGCGCGATATCAGTGGCCATTTGCGGAAGGTGTGTTTAGTCAGGACGTTCGTCAGACCGAGAGGCTGAGCAAGAGGCAGGGCGACGCCGTCAAAATCCTGATTGAAAAAGGCGCCGATCCGAATACACGCGATAAGGCGGGACGCAATGCTCTGATGGTGATGTCCCTGGAACCGCAGCCCGATGGGGATGCGGAGATACGCCTCAGAGCTCGCGTGACAAGAGAATTGGGACAATACTGGCGACGGAGTGATAAGGCCGTGGCGTTAATCGGCGAAACACTGCTCAACGCCGGTTGCGACGTCAACGCTACTGACAACAACGGACGCACCCCACTGATTTACGCTGTGGCATCGGAGAGGAGCGCGATCGTTGAGTTGCTCCTGAAGCGAGGCGCAAACATCAAGGCTCAGGATCTCAACGGGGAAAGCGCCCTCGATTGGGCTATAAAATCCGGCAATGATAAGATCATCGAGCTGGTCTCTCCACACTGACCTTTCGGAGGAAAGAAAATCTCCCGCTGAAGATCCATGAGACCGTGGCTGAAGCGATGATTATTGTCGTAACAATCTCGGCTTTTGGGCAACACGACCTGTCGATACACATGATACCAGCGGAGCCATCTTCTATGCCGCCAGGGATTTCGAGATGGCCCGGCAGGCAGATTACGGTCTTATGATCCGGGATAGGAAGAGCAAGGGGACGTTGAACAACATCCGCAGCCTGCTGTCTCACGGCAGACCGGTTATCGGCTTTCCGCACCCTCATCAGTCTTTTTATACCCTCCATTCCGCTGAAGACTTCGCCATCGCTCTGTCCTGACTGCTTGCCTTTTTTTATCCAACTGACAGGCGCAACTTACGGAAAGAGCTGTTGTTAAGCTGGTCCTTCGACAGCATACTCAGGAAACGCCCGGTGCGGAAGTCTCAGACGAGTCATCTCGCAGGAGGGGATTCGGATACCCTGTCATCAAACATTCAAAGGGCCGCGAAAATGGCCGCTCCGGGCGGTCTTTTTTCGCCAATGTCCAGCAATTTAGCAGCTATGTTAATGACCACATGAATATGAAAGAAAATGACCGAAGTACGGATGTCAACACGGAAGGGCACATTGGCGGAATTCGCGCGGTTCGCGGGCTGCCCGACGGTTTGACCTGGCGTGCAATACTTGCCACGCGGGCGGTTCGTTTTACCGCTCCTTCTCTCAACGGCACACCGATCACAACGCGAGAATTTATCGAATTTAACTTCAATCTGCAGTGAATACTCTGCATTGGGTTTGATCATTGGTCAACCGTAAAAAGGACATACCGGCCATCTCGGGCCGCCCTCTCATAGAGAGCTCGCACCTCTTGAAACCATCCCCAGGTAGATTGATAGTCTTCTTCCGAGAGAGGAGAGTCATAGCTTTTCTGGTCGATCACGAAATATCGGTGGCGAAATTCTTGCGCGGTCATTGCCGATAGTGCATCAGCGATGTCGCGAACTTGCTCCGGGGTCTTGAGACTCATGATGTAATCGTCGTCTGTGTAGAGTAGCTCCCCGCCAAGGACAGCGTGATTCAATGGATAAGAACCGTTGTCCCACGTGATCTGACCGTCGGTGAGGGCACGATGCATTGGGTCCCAGGCCTTGTGGCTTTCTGCTTTCAGTTCCGGTCGCTCATCGAAGTAGAACTCCTCGATTACCTCCTTGAGATGATTAAGTCGTTCCTTCTCGTCCTCAATTGAGCGAAGGCGCTCTGCTTCCTCGACCGTGATTGCGAAGTGTACTCCGAGACAGGCCACCGAGATCTTCCTTTCCCAACACCTTATAACTCGTCCGACCCTATAAGCCAAACGGAACGTCAGCTGAAATCATAGATTAGCTGTGAGGGTAACGCTCATCAACCTCTGATTGCTCGCCCCGTAGCTGTGGGTCGTTAACACCCCACCACTACTATTGAGGGCCTGAGCGAGTCTTCCTGCTGAATCATCACGGTACTGCTGTTGTGTGCCGCTGGCGTCAATCACTGCTTTCGTCTGATTTCCGGCAGGATCATCTTCGAATCCGGTGCTAGGGATCCGATTGCTTGCAATGTTATAACTAAGGCTTGCCAATCCGAGACGGGACACCGACAGCCATTAAATTTCGCGGCGATGTTAATGAACCGGCACTCGCAATCGTTTTATGAGTGGACGGGATTTTTAGGTGATTAAGGCTATCTGCGATAACTGATTCAGCTCAAGCAAGCAATCGAGCGCAGGCCGGCGCCGTCTAGCCTCTTGTTTCCCCAGGCCGTCAACGTTGAACCACACCCTCAGAAGGAGAGGACAGTGAAATCACGATTACTAACTATCATGGCAGCGGTTGGTTTGTGCTTCTCAGCCGTGTCCGTCACGAGGCCTGCCAACCTGACGCCTTCGACTTCCGATTGGCCTCAGTGGCGGGGGCCGGAACGGAACGGGATCTCGCGTGAGAAAGGCCTCCTCAAACAATGGCCGAAGGAGGGACCGAAACTGCTCTGGCAAGAGAATGATATCGGAGACGGCTATTCGACCCCGGCGGTGGTCGGAACACGGATCTATCTGATGGGCAATCGCGGCTTTGAGAATGAGTTTGTTCAGGCTCTCTCGACGCAGAATGGAAAACCGATCTGGACCACGCGCATCGGCAATGTCGGCAACGCAAAGGATTTCCTTTATTCGAAGGCTCGATCCACTCCGACCATTGATGGAGACTCCATCTACGCGCTGGGCTCGGACGGCGACCTCGCCTGCCTCGAAACGGCGAGCGGCAAGCTGCGCTGGCAGAAAAACCTCCGTCAAGAGTTCGGTGGCATGCCGGGCATCTGGGCCTACGCAGAGTCTCCGTTGGTTGATGGCGATGTCGTGGTCGTCACCCCCGGCGGCGCACAGGCCACGCTGGTGGCGCTGAACAAAAAGACGGGCGCGGTCATCTGGAAATCGGCGGTCCCGGAAGGAGATCCGGCGGGTTATGCATCGGTGATTGTCGTGCAAGGGGGCGGTCGCAAACAATACGTGCAGTTTTTGAGCAAGGGTATCGTCGGAGTTGATGCGAAGACGGGCGAGTTCCTCTGGCGTTACAAGGAGGTAGCCAAGGGACTGGCGCAGATACCCACGCCGGTTGCGCGTGATGGGTATGTATACGGCGGAGCTATGAACGTCGGAGGTGGAGCCGTCCGCTTAATGCCGGGCGGCGGCGGAGTCGCTGTCGAGCAGGTCTACTTCGAACGCGGACTTCCGAACGGCATCGGTGGAGCGGTGCTGGTGGGCGACTATCTTTACGGCACGGAAGACGCCAAGGAACGGCTGGTCGCGGTTGAATTCATGACAGGGAAGGTCAAATGGCAGGCCGAGAGTATCGGCATCGGTTCGGTCATCTACGCCGACGGGCTTCTCTATCTCCACGGCGCAAATGGAGAGATCGCATTGGTGGAAGCAACCCCTGAAGACTATCGTGAAAAGGGACGTTTCACTCCGCCGGCTCAGCCGAAGCGTAAACGCCTGGGACCTTATCCAGAGAAGGCATGGACATATCCGGTGATTGCAAATGGGAGGCTTTACATTCGCGATATCGGAACCTTGTGGGCCTACGACATCAAGGCCAGCCGTTAGCAATGGAAATACAATCACGACGCCTAAACAATCAATCACACTGGCAGGGGGACAAACATCTTAGTTCTTCCCCTGTTTATTGTAGTTGTATCAACATCAAATACGAAGAGGACGAATTCCATGCGACGTTTCCTTATTTTCTCGATTAGCGCCTTGCTGATCAATTTTATCGCGGTAGCCGCGTTCGCCCAACAAACCTCACAAACTCAGACAGCCCCGCTAACGGGATTAGAAGGACGTTGGACGGGTAACATCCAGGTCCCCAACGGGGGTGAAGTTGAGATGGCGGCAATCTTCAAGAAGGACAAGGATGTCTACGCCGGCACCCTCACTGTTACCGGGATGCAAGGGGAGCGGTCTTTCAAGAGCGTCAAAATAGACGGCGATACGGTGAAAGCGCAGGCTGAGTTTGAGACGCCGAACGGAAACATCGTGGTCAATTACACCTTCACGCTCAAGGACGATACATTGAAGGGCAAGGGCGATGTTGATCTCGGCGGCCAGAATATGGTCTTCGATATCAATTTGAAACGAGTGACCGAAAAATGAGGCTGAGTTATCTCAAGGATACCACCTCGGATGGTCATGAGCATGCCGCGCCGGAGATCGACAGATGCATTGGCGAAGATGATGGAGAGGGACCATGACATCTTTCACCGCGATGATTGCCGGCGCGAGCGGCACGGACCTACACCAGGGTCGCCGGCGTTCTATTCTTGCTCTCGATTGTCGGAGGCGGCTTAGGTGAGGCCTATATTCCGTCCAAACTGATTGTGTCAGCCGACGCTACCGCCACAGCCAACAATATCCACTCCGATGCCTCGTTGTTCCATTGGGGCTTCGCCACCCACCTCTTAGAAAGTGTGTGCGACATCGCGCTGGCGCTGATCTTTTACGCGCTTCGGATTGGTATCCACTACGATCTTCGCTGTCGCCGAGCTGTTCTATTTTGCAGCGTCGCACATGCTCGGAGGGGCTAATTATCTGAAGGGCTTTTCGCCTGATCAACTCGATATTCTGGCGTTGCTCTCGCTCAAGATGTACGGATTAGGTGGTGGAATATTCACAGCATTTTATGGTATCGCGTGGGTTATCCGTGGGTACTTGATTTATCGAGCGAGCTACTTTCCCAAAGTTCTCGGTCTTCTCCTCGTGCTTGGCGGTACCGGGTTTATCATGAAGAATCTTACGCCGGTTCTGGGTGAAGCTTCGGCAACATTGCGTGACTTCGAGAACCAGTGCGGTCAAAACGGAGCGTGCGCCTCGAAAACAACTTCTACAACATGCAGGGGCAGGGTACGCAGAATAAGTTCATCTTCTTGATGCACTCCTAGCGACGAGAGTCGACATGGGCTACGAGGTTGATACCGCCTTTTCGTCTACTACCGAACTGACCAGTAGTGACGTTGCTGCCTGCGTGCTGAGGATTGTCAGTCTGGTTGAAGCATTTCGCCCCAACGGATAGATGGGCCAGCAGACTTGCGTCAACCCCGCCCCTCAGTGTCAACATGAGTGTCAATGATCAAGCAGCAAGTGAGAAGTGGTAGGTGTCGCTGCCAGATTTGCGATCACATACCTCGAGACTTCTATCGACTGTCGATCTAGATCTTAAATTTTACGAGTATTACGGTGACAATCTTCTGAAGACATGAATGAACGACAACAGACAAGATGAACGTTAATGCGACTTAGATCCATGGCGTCTGCTATCGGGCAGTATGGATTGCGCCATGAATGGCCTCAAACCGCGCCAGTTGCGAGGCACGCTTCGATTTGAGTGAGAGCTTTTCTGACGGATGATTTTCGCGGATGACAGCCCAGGACGACTTTTCACAAAAGACCCAATTGAAGCCGATTGCTGATGCAGAGCGCATCGTCTCACTGGACGTGATGCGTGGCGTCGCACTGCTCGGCGTCCTGGTGATCAACGCACTGAGCGACTTTCGGCTTTCCCTTTTCGAGACCTTCTTCACCTTCCACACGCGCCCGGACTGGGCCAATCGGTTGACGGACGTGCTAGCCGCAGGCCTGATGGAGTTCAAGGCCATCACACTGTTTACCTGCCTGTTCGGCGTGGGGATCGGCATCCAGGCCGACCGCGCCGCCGCACGTGATTTTGCCGCCTCCCGCTTTCTGATGCGACGATTTTTGGCGCTGCTCGGCATCGGATTGTTCCATCTGCTGCTCGTCTGGAACGGTGACATCCTCACGCTATACGCTGTCTGTGGTTTGCTGATCGTTCCGTTACGACGTCTGCCTGTCCCGTTGTTGATTGTGTTGGGGATTGCCGCGATCACCCTCCCGATCAAGATCCCCTATAGCGGATTGCCGGGCTCGGATGTGCTACGTGCGCATGCCGCACAGGCAACAAGGATCTATGCCGTAGGAAGTTGGACCGACATACTCTTGTTCCGATGGTACGAGACCTGGGGCTTCATCCGGCCGCTTCTGCTCGGCATACTTCCCCGAACGCTCGGAGTGATGCTGCTCGGCCTGACAGCGTGGCGCGCCGGTGTCATGCGCGATCCAGGCAAACACCGGAAACTGCTCTGGTACATTTTCATCGTGGGGGAGCCCATGGCGCGGTGATAACTTCTTTGAGGGTATTTATGAAATCCACGGGACAGCAACTCGCGATTCCCGGATTGTTTTCTCTATTCGATGCCAACGTGTCGCTCGCTCTTGCTTATGCGGCTGGTTTGCTGCTTTGGCTCCATCGGCCGAGGACGGGCGGCGTCACGCCCTTTCTCGCCGCAACAGGTCAGATGGCCCTCACCAACTACGTCATGCAGTCGGTGGTGTTAGGCTTGATCTTTTATGGCTATGGTCTCGGTCTTTTCGGCCGGCTTGGATCGGCAACAGTGACGCTGATTTGCTTAGTCTTATATGCCACGCAGCTTGCGATCAGTCGCGTGTGGTTGAGTCGCTACCGATTCGGCCCATTGGAATGGCTTTGGCGCTCGTTGTCCTATGGCCATCGGCAGCCGATGCGCCGGCCCGAATAATCCTTATATGGATTGATCAAATACGCGCGATCCGCCGCTCGACGAGAACGAAGTCAGAAAGATCGTCGCCAGCGTGTGCAGATATGAGCCCGCAGACAGAACGACAATCGATAATTGACACCTCCTCACTAAGTAGATGTTGCTCCGGTCTCTCGCAGCAACATCTACGAATCGCAGACCTCGCCCTACGGAGTAGTCCATGGAATCTCGATCATCACGACTTCGTCATCACTGAGACCGGACTCCTTCAAGATAATACTGCCTGGATCTACCGCGTGATTATTCCGGCGGTAAGTAAACTGGAGCTGATAGAGAGGCCTCGTCGGCACTGCCCCGATGATTACCATCCCGGTGCCATCCGCCTTCCGCAAGACTTTGATTGGAACGGCCTCCGGCGCCGGTCGGGCAAAGCCGCGGCTGTGAACGATCGTACCGTCCGGGGCGATGATTCTAAACACAACCGAGGTCCAGGTCGATTCCCACGGTTCCAGCCCCGATGATGTGGCCGAGAACCGGTAGGCGGCATTCGGCGGCGCTGCCGGCGGGGTTCCAGGCGTGCCATCGTAGATCCGGTAGCGTAATCCGTCACCCTCGTGCGCCTCATTGCCAGTCGGACATCAGCTGAGCGCAATACAAATTGCGACTTCGAAATAGAGATTGGTCTCAGGACAAACAACATCGGCTGTCTTCATGCATTGTCTTATTAATAATAGAAAGAGATTCTAATACCTTCTTTAGCCTTCTTTCTTATTTTTATTGCCTTCTTCAGACTTCTTTCTTATAATGCGGGACGTCTCAGTTCAACACCACACTATGCATTCCCCGCAGTAATTTTCAGCTAGGAACTTTAATGTGATGTTTCATTACAAATTGAGGTCATATTACGCCGTAATTACGTAGATCGTTCGGCGAGGTCTTTAATGTAGGGCTTGTACGTTGTCTGTGCAGTGGATATTAATGGCCAATCCGGAAGTGGCGCGTTCGCTGAATGGTTTGACGGAGATTGTCCGCCACCATCGCAGCTACGACTGTTACATATAAATTGAATATCCCTTTCACAACCAGGCTCTGACTAAAGACAAGCGCAAGGCGTTCGGCGCAATAGGCAGCGGGAAGGCTTGGAACAGTCATTCCCCAGGTCGACGGGGTTCTCGATGCGACTTTCGAGCGCAGTGAATCGTCCGCACGGCTGCTCCATTTTAGTTCGTACGTCACAAGTTTAGTGATGGTATTCACTACGACCGGAATTTCAGAGCAGAGAGTGAGAAAATTCTGAAATCAGCATTGAATCTTCTCCGAAATAGTCGTAGTTTTAGTTTATGCCAGCTTATCTCAGGTGTTATGTTCGGATTATCTTCAGTAGTCCTGATGAAGGCCGACCCTAACGTCAAACCTAGTTAAACCAACTTTCAGTAGGAGGGACTGTGGACAAAAAAAATCCGGAAGTAACTAACACGGCTACAGATGAATCCAGCTCACAGAAATCAGATTGGGGATATGATTCTCCCCGTGGTCTTAAGAATCTCAGCCGAGAGGAAAGGGCAAGCATTCTCCAGAGCGCGGAAAATATCGTTAAGTCTTATCGGAACTGGTCCATTGGGGTAGGACTAGTTCCCATTCCATTGGTTGATATTGCCGCCATCGCGACAACTCAGTTACTTATGCTACGCGCATTGTGCCGTGTTTATCGTGTCCATTATCAGGAAGATCGAGGGAAGAGGTTGACTGCGGCATTGGCCGGAGGGATTGCTACTCCTACTCTGGGGCTTGCTGGAGCAAGTTTGTTAAAAGCGATACCATTCGTGGGGATCCCGGCAGCTATCTTGGCCACCCCTGCTGCCGCAGGAGCATCAACATACGCAGTTGGTAAAGTCTTTATCCAGCATTTTGAGAGCGGCGGGAATCTACTCACTTTCGACCCACAGAAGAAGAAAGAATATTACGCTAGAATGGTAAGTGAGGGGCAGCAAATAAGTGCCCGGTAAGCAGTAGTGTAGTTGAGTCAGCTTAAGCCTTAATTTAGATTGTTGTACTCAATCGTGGGCGTTCCGTTCTTGCCGAAACAGTGGCGTTTCGATGGCGGAGACTTTCCATCTGATTGCACGTTATCGGTGTGAAAGTTACCTGCGAATTAACGGCGGATCATCGTGTCATGAAAATCAGCAGGATGACCCTTGGGTACCGGACGGGTGATTAGGGGAGCACAACGATCTCGTCCTGTGCGCAGACAGCTGCTTCTTGCCGCTATTCTACTTGATGATCTTTTGGCAATCGGCCTTCTGTAGGCGACGGTAAGATCAGGAACGCGACCACAGCCAGATCGAATTAAGCATTCTAATATCCGGGGCTCACTATCCACAGCACCGTCCCGTAATGTAAGCGCTCGGGCACGTGCCATATCAAATTTTTCAAATCCCCCATAATTGTCGGCCATCAGCCGTGGGGCGATCAATGGGCGGGGCCAAACGCGGAAATGCTCGCCGAGATGTTTTTCCAGATTGTATTGACATCTCAGCATGACCGACTGGTTGCGCCAACCCGTAGACGGAGTTCAGATAGTTCCTTGTCAGTTTCTCAAGACAAGGAGAGACGCGGCAAAAATGCTTCAGCTTACTTAATGAAATATTCGAACAAGTAATGTGCTTGTACCAATGCTCATCATCCGGGCGCTGGACCTTCTGCCATAGGCTTGAAGGGATCGCGGCCTGTGCGGTTGGCAACGCGATTTGTTCGACATACCATTTGAGTCATAGGCCTTGTCGGAAATCACGAGCTGTCACGTCAAGCTTTCGATTAATCCTATGCCTCGCGTGATTTCGTGTCTATCGCCAGCGGTCAAGCGAAAGCGCACGCAGTCGCATCATGTGTCCACCGCCAGGGTTAAGATTGGGCGAGAAGCCGCCCTTGCCGTGCCCTGAGCTTTGTGGACCACAGTCTTGCGCGTAAATCGCGCAGAGTTACTCGAGGATTTTGTATTCACGCGCTTAGCTCATTTTGTCAATATAACGTAAGCGACTAAGAGTTCATCTCAAACCGATAAATAGCAACAATGGACTGCTATAAAGGTCGATTGAAAACTATATCTGCGCCTCGACAAAAGCACTAATAATAAAGCCAGCCGTGAAATTGTCAAAAAGCATGGACACAGAGTGTGCATTTGGCGAATCGGCGCAGAAAACCTTGGCCAAAATTGCCAGCATCGGCATCCGGTGCGCCATTTTGTATCGCAGTTTGCGCAATCCGGCGGTCGCCTTTCCGTCACCACAAAATGTTGTTGTTAATTTTCGTTTTGAGATGAACTCTAAGCCCGACTGAAATTTTTCAAAATCATCATAACTAAAGGGTTGTAGTTTGACGCAATTATTAGATTTCCTAAGAAATGAGTCGGCAGAACCCTGGCTCCCGATTATGGCGTGGACGGTAGTCTCAGGAATAGCAAACGGCGCTGTCCTGGCGTTGATTAATGCTGGTGCGTCCGCAGCAGCTTCGGACGCGCTGAGCTTCCGTTTGTTACTCATGTTTTTGATTACCATCATGGTATATATTTTGACCAAGAAGAGATCGTTGAACCGGGGCGTGGCTGTGGTGGAAGGATTGGTGAAGCGGCTCCGCGTACGAGTTTGCGATAAAATCCGCAAGTCGGAATTGCCCTTCATTGAGACGCTAGGAAAGGGGCAACTTTATACAACAGTTTCTCAAGACACTAACCTCATATCACAGTCTGCCTTCGTCATTATCCATGCCACACAGGGAGCCATCATGGTTATCTTTGCTTTGATCTACATTGCTTGGATATCCGTACTCGCTTTCTTCGTCATCATCGGTTCTATCGGGATCGCACTGATATTTTATTATAATCACCGTAAATCTATGCTTTCGGAACTGGGGGAGCTATCGTTAAAAGAAGCCGAGTTTGTGGATTCGCTCGCCCACATAATAGATGGATTCAAAGAGGCGAAGCTCAACCGCAAGAAAAATGACTCTCTATTTGCTTCGTTCACCGACGTCGCCACTACGGCCAAGGAGCTTAAAGTAAGTTTGGGGATAAAAGTTGCTACAGACGTGATGTTTTCTCACGTTTTCTTCTGTCTCTTGATCGGCATCATCGTGTTTCTGCTCCCGCGTTATGTTCCGACGTTCAATGTCGTGGTTCTGGAGATGACCTCGGCTGTACTGTTTATTATCGCCCCTCTTGAGATGGTTGTGAATGCTATCCCCATGCTTGCTCGCGCCAACGTGGCGATCCATAACTTGTATAGTCTAGAGAATCGCCTAGACAAACATTTGGAGTATTTCCAAGAAGAAGCTGAACCCCAACCTCCAGCATTTAAGGAAGCAATTTTGCTGCAAGGCGCTGTTTTTACCTATTACGACAGTGACAATGTTCCCAGCTTCACTGTGGGACCATTGGATTTACAGGTCGAGCAAGGAAAAATTCTCTTTATTACCGGAGGGAACGGGGCTGGAAAAACCACTCTCCTGAAAGCGCTGACTGGCCTCTATCCATTGACGAAAGGGGTCATGCGTCTCGACCGCCGCCCCCTTAACTCCCAGGCTTTTCCTGCCTATCGGGAGCTTTTTTCCGCGATCTTCAGTGATTTTCATCTATTCGATCGCTTTTATGGGCTAGAAGGCGTCGACGAAAAAAAGGTTAAGAGATGGATCAAGAGATTGGGGTTGGCGGGCAAGACGGATTTTAGGAATGGAAGGTTTACCAATCTAAACCTATCCACGGGGCAAAAGAAAAGGCTCGCTTTAATCATCGCTCTTCTGGAAGATCGCGAAGTATACGTGTTCGACGAATGGGCGGCTGACCAGGATGTCCAATTTCGCTATCGGTTTTACTACAAAGTGCTCAGATATCTCAAAAGGAACGGTAAGACAGTAGTGGCAGTGACCCACGACGACCGTTATTGGGAGGTGGCTGATCGGAGAGTTGAACTTGTGATTGATAAAGAAGGTAGCAAAATATTAGATAAAACGAACTCTGCTCCTCAACCGGTAAGCTATGCCAGTCTGCGAAAGAAAGATGAGCTATCATGATTAAAGAAGACAAGAGAGATAAGTCACTGGCAATCTTCAGTTCGGGCCAACCGAAGGCATTTACTGACGACGAAGCTTTAGCTCCTCTGGCCTCGCGCAAACTCAGAACCACCGAGAATTTCCGGATGAGGCTGAGAACGAAGTTGCGTGACCACCTCCAGGCACTGATCCTCATTACCTTGATATTACTTTTCATCCTCGTGTTTCTCGCTCCCAGGATATTCATTATTATTGGCTCCGGCGCGGTGGGGGTCAAATACGATCTGAGATATGGAACTCAGGTTGATTATATTTATTCCGAGGGGTTGAATATTATCGCCCCCTGGAACCGCATGTATATTTACAACGCCCGAATTCAGGAAACAAAGCGAACACTCGAAGTCTTAACCAGGGATGGGCTGGTTATCAAGCTCGACATCTCCATTCGATACCATCCAGAAGTAGAAACGATTGGGGTTTTGCATCAGGAGGTTGGTCCGGACTATGTAGATAAAATTGTTGTGCCGGAAGTGGAATCAGTGATTCGAACATCAGTGGGAAAAATGTATGCTGAACAGCTCTACACCGGTTCGGCTGAAAGGCAAATCACGGATGCGGAGGCAGGCGCGGAGGGGGAAGGATCTTTAGCAGAGACGGGTGAAACCGCATTGGGTGTGATTCTTGAAGACCATAATGTAACGCAATCCCCAGGCATAACCGCGCGTCCCACTCCGAGTCCCACAACTCAAAGTCCCTCACCAAGCCCGAGCCCGAATCTTTCCACAGCTTTACCGAGCAAGAGCGCTGTGACCGGGAAAATTGAAGAAACTAAACAGGACGGTAATTTACAGGAAGTCATACAGGATTCTATCAGGCAGGTATCCGGAAAATACATTTTGATTGATGATGTCATCATCACCCGAGCCGTGATTCCGGATCAAATCCAGAATGCGATCCAAGCAAAATTGGAGCAAAAAGAACTGGCCAAAGCCCAAGCCTACCGCCTAGCTCAAGCTAAAAGCGAATTCACGATCAAACAATGGGAGTCCTACGGCAATTATGCGATAGCCGATTCACTCAAGTACGCGCCTGAGATTTTGAAGCTGAAAGGAATTGAAGCGACGAAAGAGCTGGCCGCTTCTCCTAATAGCAAAATTATTGTAATCGGTAATGGCTCAGGCGGATTGCCACTCATCCTGAATTCAGAGAAATAGAGGCGTTATTTCATGAGGCGAGCACTTCTTCACTTTGTCGGTATCGGGTTGGCGGTTCTCTTGAGCTTGTTAGTTTGGGCGGTACTAACTAAACAGCTATACTCTTATGAGCGGCTCGGTCAAGAACGGGATAAGCAGGCCCAGGAACTCAAACACGAA
>Ga0081539_10004836_pt1 | contig 14433 bp, 11 predicted proteins | sample TabmetS4T2R2_FD_71023 | JGI IMG/M metagenome (GOLD analysis project Ga0081539, IMG submission 71023) | Tabebuia heterophylla rhizosphere microbial communities from the University of Puerto Rico - S4T2R2 | ecosystem: Host-associated > Plants > Roots > Rhizosphere ...
GTTCCCCCCCCACCACGCCCCGGCCGCGGGTTGTGGGGGACGCCGCAAAAGCCGGCGACGTCTGGTGGTCCGTCCACGAGCTTCGACTCTGGAGGCGGACGAACCCGCAATCAACACGATGAGCATCTGCCGCATCGCACTCGCCAACCTTCGATTTCCTGCGACGCCCGCGGACTCGGTGGCGCTCGCCGAACAGGCGATCGCACAGGCCGCGGCGGAGCGCGCGTCGATCGTCTGCTTTCCGGAGTGCTTCGTTCCGGGCTACCGCGCGGCCGGAAAGGGCGTGCCGCCCGCGGACGCCGCTTTCCTCGAGCGTGCCTGGGCGGCTGTCTGCGCCGCGGCGAAAGCCGGGGACATCACCGTCGTGCTCGGCACCGAGCGTGTGCTCGATGAAGGGGCCGGCCGGCCGCTGCCAACCGCGCTCGTCGTCAATCGCGATGGATCGATCGCCGGCTTCCAGGACAAAGTGCAGATCGATCCATCCGAAGAGCCGATCTACGCGCACGGCGCCGAGCGGCGGGGGTTTCACGCCGGCCCGCTGACGTTCGGCGTCGCGATCTGCCACGAGGGATGGCGCTATCCGGAGACCGTCCGCTGGGCCGCGCGGCGCGGCGCGCAGGTCGTCTTCCATCCGCACTTTCACGAGGCCGAGCCCGGCAGCTATCGGCCCAGGACGTTCGCCGATCCCGCGAATTCGTTTCACGAGAAGGCGATGCTGTGCCGGGCGGCCGAGAACACCTGCTACTTCGCCAGCGTGAACGTCGCGAGCGCCGGCTCGCCGACGACCTCCGCCGTCGTGCGCCCGGATGGGACGCTTCTGAGCTATCAGCCGTACGGGCAGGAGGGACTTCTCGTCGCCGATCTCGATCTCGCCGAAGCGACCGGCCTTCTGGCCGCGCGGTGTCGAACTGAGTAGCGGACCTGTCACGCCGAAGCGCGGCGCTCCAGGCGCCGCGCGGAGGCGGATGTTTTGTCTTCGACCAACAGTGTTGGTGGGTGATCTGGAATAGCACACCCCCGGATGGGACGACACTTCTGCAAGAATCGCCTTAACACACGACACACCAGTCAGTTGGGCGACAAATCTGAAACTGGTCCTGGCATTGCTCCGTCGCTCGCGTTGATTCGCGTGTCCGAGCCTAGGGTCCGCTTGGCCGCCTTTGCCGCGGTTGCCGCCGGAGCGGGTGCGCTCATCGGCTACGCCGGATGGCCGCGGCCGCACAGCACGCTCGAGCTCTCGGCGCTCATTGCGGCGTCAGCTCTGACGTCCGCGCTCGCCATTCAACGATCCGCCGCGCGGGACTGGGCGACGATGCCGCCGTCGTTCGTGGTCTCGTTTGCGTCGCTGCTGCTGCTCGGCCCGGACGCGACGATGCTCGTCGCGGCGGCCGGCATCATCGCCCACGAAATCGCCGATGCGCCGTCGCCGCGGCCCGCGTGGCTGCGGGCGTTCGACGCCGCCATGGGCCTGCTCGCCATCCAGGTCGCCGGCATCGCGTACTTCGCGCTCGGCGGCACGCTCGGTCACCTCTCGTGGCCGCGCGAGGGCCTGCCGATCGCGGGCGCCGTTCTCGCCTACTGCGTGATCAAGATTCTATCGGCTGAAGTCGTCGCGCCGCTCTTCAGCAAGCAGGCGATCAAGCAATCGTGGCCCGCCGAGTTCCTCGTCGGCTGCCCCAACTATTTCATTGGCGCCAGCCTCGCCGTCGTGGCCGTCGAGCTGAACGCGCGGCAAGCCTGGGAGCTGGTGCCGCTCGTGGCGCTGCCGGTTTACTGCGCCTTCCGTGTGTACTCGACCTCCGTGGCGCGCCTCGAGGAAACGCACCGCCGCCGCGAAGTCCTCGACTCGATCGAAGAGGGCATGGGGGTGGTCGACGCCAGCGGCGCGGTGACGCTGTGGAGCGAAGCGCTCGAGCGGATCCTCGAGTGTCCGCGCGACCGCGCGCTCGGCAAGGCGTTGACCGTGGCCGTGCCCGCGCTGGCGAAGACCGAGGTGCCGCGCGTCATTGCCGAACTCGCGGCGAATCGCGCGCCGCGGACGCTGGCGGCGGTTCGAGTGCCATTGACCGCCGGTGTGCGCGCGTTCCAGGTGCGTCTGCTGCCGGTGACCGGCGGCGTGACCCTGCTCTGGCAGGACGTCACCGATCGCGAGCAGGAAGCGCAAGGGCTCAAGCGGAGCGAGGAGCGGCTCGCGCTCGCCGCCCAGGGCGCGAACGACGCGCTGTGGGAATGGGATCTGCGCAGCCAGGAGCTCTTCGTCTCGGCCCGATGGGGCGACATGCTCGGCCTGCCGGCGACCGCGCACAGCGGCGCGGTGGAGGAATGGATCAGCCGCGTTCACGCCGACGATGTGGCGGGATTGAAAGCGGCGTTCGACGCGCACCTCAAAGGTGAGACCGATCGCATCGAGCACGAGCACCGGCTGCGTCACCTGGACGGCTCGTACCGCCGGTTCCTGTGCCGCGGCGTGGCCATGCGCACCGCCGGCGGCCGCGCGACACGGGTCGCCGGATCGCTGACCGATACGACCGAGCGCGCGATCGTACAGGAGCGGCTGCGCACCGCCGGCTTCGTCGATCCGCTGACCGGTTTGTGCAATCGCTCGGTGTTCGTCGAAGGGCTCGGCCAGCGCCTCGACGAGTTCAAGCACCGCGACGGCGGCCGCTTCGCCGTCCTTTATCTGGATCTGGATCGCTTCAAGGTGGTCAACGACAGCCTCGGCCACCTCGTGGGCGATGACCTGCTGATTGCCGCGTCACGGCGGCTCGAGTCGTGTCTGCGTCAGGGCGACGCGCTCGCCCGCCTCGGCGGCGACGAATTCGCCATCCTGCTGAGCAACTTGAACGACGAGCAGCAGGCGAACGCGATCGCGTTCCGCATTCAGGAGGGCCTGAGCGCGCCCTTCTCGATCGGCGGACGCGAAGTGTTCATCTCCGCCAGCATCGGCATCGCGTTCGGGCTCGCTCAGTACAACAACCCCGAAGAGATCATGCGCGACGCCGATACCGCGATGTATCAGGCCAAGTCGCGCGGCAAGGCGCGGCACGAGGTCTTCGACGCCGACATGCACGCGCGGGCGCGCGATCGCGTCGGGCTCGAGAGCGATCTGCGCCACGCGGTCCAGAATCACGCCTTCGAGGTCCACTACCAGCCGATCGTGTCGCTGTCGTCGCGCAAGTGCGTCGGCTTCGAGTCGCTCGTGCGCTGGTCGCGCAACGGCGAGCCGGTCTCGCCGGCGATCTTCGTGCCGATCGCCGAAGAGCTCGGGCTGATCGAGCCGCTCGGCACCTGGATCATGTACCAGGCCTGCCGGACGTTCGCCGAGTGGCAGCGCCGCATGCCGGAGGCCGGCCTCGACTACATCACCGTCAACGTCTCGAGCCGGCAGCTGATGCAGCCGAACTTTCCGCGGATCGTCGAGGACGCCGTCGACGCGACCGGGTTGAAGCCGTCGGATCTGCGGCTGGAAATCACCGAGACGGCGTTGATGGACAACGCGAGCGCCGCGGCGCGAATGCTCAGCCAGCTGCGCGATTTCGGCGTGAAGGTATATCTCGACGACTTCGGCACCGGCTACTCGTCGCTCAGCCATCTCGTCAAGCTGCCGGTCGACGCGCTGAAGATCGATCGGTCGTTCGTCAACAGCCTGCTGCTGCCCGATCGGCCGGCGATTGTCGAGAGCATTCTCGCGCTGGCGCGGACGCTCAACACCAGCGTCGTGGCTGAAGGTATCGAGACCGACATGCAGGCGTCGGAGCTCGAGCGGCTCGGCTGCACGCATGCCCAGGGCTATCTGTTCTCGCGGCCGCTCTCGCCGAGCAAGGCTGAAGAACTGCTGATTGCGAACCAACCGCTCGGCCCGAAGGGCGAAGCGGTAGCGGTCGCCGCGGCTGGCTTCGCCCGGGAAGTGCACTACCCCACGGCGACGACTCCGTCCGTTCACTGAGCCTCATCAAGTACTATCTCGCCCTGAGGCATGGCCCCGTCAGAAAGTTTTCGGGTCGGGCAGGATGCGTCGGACATCGTCCGTGCGTTGCAGCGCGCCAAGGGCCGCAAGGGTGACGCCTGGTGGGGCGGCGTCATTTTTCTGATCGGAGCAGGCTGCTCCAAGTCGGCCGGGATTCCGCTCGGTGAAGAGATCGCACGGGAAGCCGCGCTCGATCTCGCCCGCCGCTACAGCAACGGGGACTTCTCGTCGGATTCGAGCGACGAGGCACTGAGGTGGCTCTGCCAGCATCATCACCTCGCGCCGGGCACGAAATGGGCCCAAGCCTACGGTCAGATTTTCGAGGCGCACTACACCGATCCCGCGCAGCAGCGTTCCATCATCCTCTCGGCGACCACGCGAGGGCGCGGCATCAATTGGGCGCACATCTGTCTCGGTGAGCTGATTCGCGAACGCTACGTCCACACAGTGATGACCACGAACTTCGATCAGCTGGTGCTGAGCGGCATCACGCGCTCCGGCCTGCTGCCGGTGGTGGCTGACGGGATCGAATCACTGAGTCGCGTGGACGGCCGGCCGGCGATTCCGCAGGTGATTCATCTTCATGGGTCGCAACACACCTACAGCCCAAGGAATTCGACGACGGCGGTCATGGAGACGGCTCGTTCATCGGCCGTGGTTCGAGCGCTCGCGGAGCTGCTCCGAAACTCGCCGGCGCTGATCGTCGTCGGCTACGCCGGCGGCGAAGAGGGCGTCATGCGCGTCCTGATTGACGCCGCCGACGATCTCGGGCGCAAGACGGTCTATTGGGTCCAGTACGGCGCCAATCCCGAGGATCTCTCGCCTCGGGCGTCCGAACTGCTCACGATGACGAGCGGCAGCCTCGTCGTGGGCAAGGACGCGGACGTCTTTTTCGCCGAGCTGATGCGCGGCGTCGGACACGGCATTCCCGGGTGGATGAAGGATCCCATTCAAGGCCTCGACGAGCGGGCGCTGGAAGTGGTGACACCGCAGAATGCCACCATCTATGCAGAGATCGAGAGCTACCAGACCCGTCTCGCCGGCCTGCGGCAGTGTCGCGATCGGCAGGAGGCGGCCCGCGGAGAGCGCGAGAAGAGACTGGCTGAATTTCGAGAGCTGGCGCTGTCCGGCAAGTCGACCGAGGCGCTCCAGGCGGTCAGCACGATCATCGACACCATCGAGGATCCGCGTGAAATCGAGGCGCTTGCCGACGTGGCGTCCGATGCCGGCAAGAAATTACAGTCGCCTCAGCTGCTGCAGGTGGCGATTCGCGAGTACCGCCGCGCCCTCGAGCGCTTGAGTCGAACAGAGGCGCCGACGGTCCGGGCGCGGGTGCACCGTGCGCTTGGACACGCCTTGAGCGAGCTCGGCTCGCGCGAGCAGGAATCTGCCCATCTCGACGAGGCGGTTCGCGAATATCAGAAATCCCTGCGTGTCTACACGCGCGACGCACTGCCGATCGAATGGGCAGAGACGCAGCGGAGCATGGCCCGCGCCCTGGTGCTGCTCGGCTCTCGGGATACCGGGCCCGATCGGCTCCTCGAAGCTGCCGACTCCTTCAGGGCGGCGCTCGCCATTCAAACGCGCGACAAATTTCCCATCGAATGGGCGGCGAGCCTCAACGGTCTCGGCGCGGCTCTCGGCCAGCTTCACACTCGAGGGACGAAGCAACGGGAACATCTTGTCGAGGCGGAGCAGGCGCTGCGGCAGGCCTTGGAAGTTCGCACGCGGGAGCGACTCCCGAATGAGTGGGCATCGAGCAAACTGAATCTCGCCACTGTTTTGTCTGAGCTCGGTGGCTCGACCGATGCCGTCAAACTTCGCGAAGCGGTCCAGACGCAACGAGCCGTGCTCGAGGTCTGGACGCGCGATGCCTATCCGATTGACTGGGCGAAGACGCAGAGCAATCTGAGCATCACGCTGCGTCGTCTTGGAATTCTCGAAAAAGATCCCGAGACACTCAAGGCGTCAATCGATGCCATACAGCTGGTGCTGAAAGTTCAGGCCCGGGAAGACGTGCCCTTCATCTGGGCCACGAGTCAAAACAACCTTGGCTTTGCGCTAGAGGGACTTGGCGATCTCGAATCGGGAGTGGAACGCTACGAGGAAGCCATCGCCGCTTACAAGCGAGCGCTCGAGATCTACACGGAGAAGGATACGCCGAGTGCCTTCGCGCGCGTGCAGGCATGCCTGCGTCGTGTCGAGGAGAAGGTCGCGCACCGCCGGGAAGCCCCTGGCCAGCAGCCCTGAAGGGCGCGCGACACAATGGGTCAGGCGGCGAGCGGTTGAGCCTGAGGCGCGGGCGCCTGACGCGGCTTGACGCGCGTCTGCTGGATGCCGTTCAGCAACGCGGCGATCGAGACGACGAGGAGGATCTGGACGAGCGCGTTGAGCGCGACGTTGCTGCCGAGCGGCAGGTGGGCGAGCACGAGGAGGCCGTAGACGTGCGCGACGAACGCGCCGAGTGACTGCTGACCCAGCGTCACGAACAGAGCGTGGACCGCCTGAAGCCGCGTCCAGCACGCCGTCAGGAGCACGTAACCCATCGGCAGCCCGACGGCGAGATTCAGCAGGCGCCCGAGTCCCAGGTCCGCCAGCGCGAAGAAGTGACCGTAGAGGTACGTGAAGCGCTCCTGCGAGATCAGCCGCAGGTGCAGCCACGACGGTCCGTCCGCCCACGGATTGCAGAACGCGAACAACAGGAAGACCGCAGTCGCCGCGGCAGCGATCGGCACGAGAGCCGGACGCCGCCCGACGAACGTGGAGGCGCGATGGCGGTGATACCCGATCGCGATGCCGTGGACGAACAGCAGCTGCCAGGTGAGCAGCGGAAAGACCGTCTCGAACTCGGCGCCGGTCACGTGCAGCGGCACCAGCCGATACGCCAGGTAGAGGGCCCAACTGGCGGCAATCACGGGACGCCACCCCTTGAAGTGCAACGTCAGGAGACATGGCACAGCTGCGAGCACCAGCCACACGTAGAGGCCGATGATCTCGAACGCCCACGGGCCGGAGCGCATCAGGAGCAGATCGCGCCACGCCGCGATGTCCATACTGACGGGGTCGAAGAACCACGCGGTCGCATGGTCGCCGTCACGTGCCAACTGACGCACGTCGACGCCCATCAGTGAGAGCACCAGGATCGAGACGGTTACGGCGATGAAGCTGACGTAGAGCAGGAGTGCCCGGCGGCTCAGCCCGCGAACGACCGCCTGCCAGCCGTCACGAGCGAGGCGCCGGCCATAGACCATGCCGATCACGACGCCCGACAGGACGACGAACACCTCAGCCGCGGTCACGACCCAGAATCGCTCGTACGAGAACCAACTCAGCAGGGATGAGAGCTTCGAGTGATTGACGATCACGCACGTCATCGCGAGACCGCGCAGCCAGTCGATCCGGAGATCGCGGCTCGTGTTGGTCGGCATGCCCACGGCTTACCGAAAAGGCAAGGTCGATGCCGCTCCAAGTTGAGCATTTTTGCGGCTGACGCGACGCGAAACGCAACAACGAAGCGCTCGATCGTGAAGTAGTTACGCGCTATACTGTGATCGGCTCAGCGCTCGTAAATCCCCCTTAGCCGCCCATATCAAGGAATCGGAATGAAGCCGCGCGATATCCGCGCGCGACGCGGCCCCCGTGTCTGGCTCGCCGTCGCCGCAGCGACGCTCCTCGCGCCTCTCACGGCGCCTTTGCGCATGGTCGTCGACGCCAAGCAGGCGAGCGACGCCGCCGATCGATCGTGCGCGCGTCTCGCGCGCATCGCGATGCCATCCGCCGCCATCACTGGCACCGAGATCGTCAAAGCCGGGAGCGCGCCGTTCTACGCCGCGCGCGCGTTCTGCCGCGTGATGATGACGATGACGCCGTCGGCCGACTCGGACATCCGCGCCGAAGTCTGGCTGCCGCTCGACGGCTGGAACGGCAAGTTCCAGGCGGTCGGCAACAGCGATCTCGCCGGCGCGATCAGCTACGACGCCATGACCGAGGCGATTCGCCGCGGCTACGCGACCAGCTCCACCGATACTGGACACGTCGGCAACTCGCTGGCGTTCGTGCCGGGCCACCGCGAGAAGTACATCGACTTCGGCTATCGCGCGCTGCACGAGATGACGCAGAAGGCCAAGGCGATCATCACCGCCTTCTACGGCACGGCGCCGGCGCGCTCGTACTGGAACGGCTGCTCGCAGGGCGGGCGCCAGGGGATTACCGAGGCCGGACGCTACCCGGCGGACTACGACGCGATCGTCGCCGGCGCGGCGGCGATCGACTACATGGAGCTGCACGCGGCGCGCGTCGCGTTGAACCGCTTCGTCAATCGCAGCGCCGACAGCTCCATTCCGCCGCAGAAATATCCGGCGATCCATCGCGCGGCGATCGCGGCGTGCGACGCAATCGACGGGGTGAAGGACGGTCTGATTCAGGATCCGACGCGCTGCCGCTTCGATCCGCGCGTGCTGACGTGCGCCGGCGAAGACGGTCCCGGCTGTCTGACGGCGGCGCAGGTGGAAACGGCGCGCGGCATGTACGCGCCGATCACGGACCCGGCGACCGGCCGCGTCGTCGCGCCGGCGCTGCTGCAGCCGGGATCGGAGCTCGAGTGGGCGCGCCTGGCCGGTCCCGAGCCGCTGCGCAATTCGGTGGAGTCGTTCAAGTACGTGGTCTTCGGCGATCCGAAGTGGGACTGGCGCCGCTTCAGCCTCGCCGCGGATCTGCCGCGCGCGCTCGAGGCCGACGAAGGCGTGATCAACTACACGGATCCCAATCTCCGGCCGTTCTTCGATCGGGGCGGCAAGCTGCTGATGTATCACGGGTGGGCCGATCCGCAGATCACGCCGCTCAACAGCGTGCGCTACTTCAATGAAGTGTTGAAGACCGCGGGCGAGCCGGTGCGCGGGGCGTCAATACAGCTCTACATGCAGCCGGGCGTCAGCCACTGCTGGGGGGGCGACGGGCCGGACACGTTCGACGTCGTCGGCGTGCTCGATCGCTGGATGCAGACCGGCCGCGCGCCGTCGCAGATCGTCGCGAAGCAGTCGGGCGGCGCCTCGGAGCGGACGAGACCCCTCTGTCCGTACCCTCAGATCGCGAAGTACAAAGGCGAGGGCAGCGTCGACGCCGCCGAGAACTTCCTCTGCCGGTAGCCTATCGTGTTCGACAGCTGCCGACGGCCTGGCGCCAGCCTTCGACGTCGATCTGAATCGGACCGCCGGTCGATCCCATCGACATGCTCGCGCCGGTGCCGCCCCCCGGTGAGATGCCGGGACTGATCCGCACGCCGCCGCCGATGTTGACGCCTTCCTTGTACTGACCTCTCTTGATCAGCCCGGTGATCTCGATCGCGGAGCCTTCGTGCGCCTTGATCTCCTTCATCATGTCCTTCGGGCCGTTCATCCGGAAGTGCATGCCTTCGGCGATCTCGAGCTGTCCCGGCTGCTCCGTGGTACGCGGCCCGGCGGTGAAGACGTAGCCCTTCGAGCACCCGGAGATCGAGACGCGAGCCGAGTCCTTCGGCACGGGCTTGGGTTCCTGCTGCGCGCGCAACGGGACATCGGTGACAGCGGCGAGACCGGCGGCAATAACGATTGCGAAGGTTGTTCTCATGACCATCCCTTCCCAATCTTAGCGCGGTCAGTCGCGAGGCGGCGATTCGATGCCGAGGCTCATCGTCGGGCGGAGCGTAAGGATTTCAACGGTTGCGTGCGTGATCAGATGAGTGGTTCCGTCGGGAAACCCTCGATCGTTGCCGCTGTTGATGACCGCAGACAGGTTCGGCTGCGGACGCAGGCGGACGTAGCGCGGTGAGGCGCCGCCGGCAATCAGGCGATACCACAGCGTTTCGGCCCGCAGCGCCGACTGATTGCCGGCGAGCGCGGCCTCGAAGGTGCTCTCGGCGCCGACGTGGAGATCGACCGTCGTCAGCTCGAGGCGGGCGCTGGCCCGCGGCACTCCGGAGCCGCGCGACAGGCGAGGCAGGAATTCATAGAGGCCGTTGCCGGCGAACTGCGCGTGCGGCGTGACGTTGAGGATGTTGTCGCGCTCGTCATCCGCCGGCGAGACCGGATTGTCGAGGCTGGCCGCCGAATGGCCGAACGACGCGTAGACGAACCACCGCTGCCGCTCGCCGAACGTCACGTTCCATCCGTACCAGATCCACTTGTCGCCGGCCTGCCGGTGCCACTCGAGATGACGAAGGTAGCCGGCCTCGAAGTCGACGGTGTCGCCGTCGTGCGGACGCAGAACGGCGATGCGCGCGTACGGTCCGCGCTCGGTTTGCGCGGCCGCCGGCTGTGCGGTGATCGAGAGCGCGATGGCGGCGATCGAGAACATGCGATACATCGCCGTCACAGTATCGAAGATCGATCCGTCGATCCGCGACAGCCACACGCCTGATTCCGCCATCGTGTATCCTCGTGCCGCTTGCCGACGACGGCAGGAACGAGGAGGCGCGATGCGAACATCTCTGATTGGCGCAGCGGTCGCGGGTGTGATGGCCGTGGGTCTTGGTGTTGCGGGAAATTCGATCTTCGGGCGGACGGTGCTGGCAAACGACGGCGACGGCGCGGGCTGTCCGGTGACGGGCAGCGCGCTTCGCTTCAACCTGAAAACGGCGGACGACGCGGATCACACAGGGCTCGACAATCACTACTGGGCGGTCGTCGTGAATCGCGAGGGCGTCGTCTGCGCGGTGGCGTTCTCGGGTCAGACGCGTGACGCGCAGTGGCTGCTCAGCCGGCAGATTGCCGCGGCCAAGGCCTTCACGGCCAACGGCCTGAGCCTCGACGGCGCGCCGATTTCGACCGCGCAGCTCTATCCGTGGGTGCAGCCGGGCGCGCCGGCCAATCCGCTGTTCGGTCTCGCGTTCGGCAATCCGGTCAGCGCGGAGGACGCCTACAAGGGCCAGTACGATCAGTTCGGCACGAAGAACGATCCGATGATCGGCCGCCGTGTCGGGGGCACCATCACCTTCGGCGGCGGCCTCGGACTCTATTCGGGCGCCAGTGCGATCGGCGGCCTCGGGCTGTCGGGCGACACCGCGTGCGCGGATCACTCGACGGCGTGGCGGCTGAGAGCGCTGCTCGGTCTCGCGCCGGCGGCAGGCAACGATCGCATCACGCTCGACAACGCGAGCGGGCACCCGCACTGCCCGAACGACGCGAACACGCAAGGGAAGAATTAGCAAGGCACAAGGCACAAGGCTCAAGGCACAAGGATCAAGAAACAGATTCTTGAAACTTGAGCCTTGAGCCTTGTCACTTGAGCCTTGGAACTTGGATTGGGCCGGCTGCCTGCACCTGCTTCCAGATCCGCTGTCCCACTTTGTCGGCTTCGGCGACGATGGCGTCCTCGTCCATCGTGAGGACCTTGCGATTGCGCATCACGAACTGACCGTCGATCATCACCGATTCGATGTCGGCCGGCTGGCCATTGTGGATCCACGCGGAGACGATGCGGCCGGCGGGCACGAGATGCGCGCGGCGCGTGTCGACGACCAGCAGGTCGGCCTTCCTGCCGACTTCCAGGGCGCCGATCGACGTCTGGTGACGGACGGCTCGTGCGCCGCCGAGCGTGGCGTCCTCGAGCACGTCCTCGGGCTGCGGCCTGACGCCGGGGAAGGGATCGTCGCGCGAGATCCGCTCGGTCAGCAGGGCGATGCGCATGACCTCGAACAGATCGTTGGTGTTGTTGTCGGTGCCGTTGGCGATCGGGCAGCCGGCCGCGCGAAGGCGTGCGATGGGCGGAATGACACCGCGATTCGCCGCCATCGCGGCCTGATGCGTCACGATCGTTCCGGATGTGCCGAGCAGCGCAATGTCGCCGTCGTCGACATAGCGGCAGTGTGCCGCGAAGAGCCGCGGCCCGAGGAAACCGTGCTTGGCCAGGAAGGCCGGCGGACGCATGCCGTGGTGGCGCACCATGAAGTCGACTTCGGCGCGGCTCTGCGACAGGTGAATCGTGTAGCCGAGATCGTGCTTCTCGGCGAACGCGCGAACGGCCTGCAGCAGCTCGGGTGACGCCGTTTCGGCGAGCGCGGCCGCGGGGAACACGCGAATGCGCCCCTGGTTCGCGCCGTGCCATTTGCTGAAGAGTTCCTCGATCCGCTGCAGGCCTTCGTCGCGCAGCTTCGCGGAGAATTTCGGCGTCTCGCTCCTGGCGAGACCGTCCGGCGACATCGGGCCGGCGACGTTCTCGCTGTCACGAATCGATTCCGCGAACACACAGCGCAGCCCGGTCTTCGCCAGGGCGGCGGCCGACCGGGCGATGCCGCCGGTATTCTCCACGATGGTCGTCGTGCCGGTGCGGATCGCTTCGAGCGCGCCGATCGTCACCATCAGCGTGCCTTCTTCTCCCTGGAGCAGGCTGCCTGGGCGCACGGAGAGGCGCGCGGAGTTCGGGAACCCGAAGTCTTCGTTGAAGCCGCGCTCGAGAGTCGCCGCCAGATGCGCGTGACAGTTCACGAGACCGGGAAAGAGCGCCTTGCCGCGTCCGTCGTAGACGTCGGCGCCCGGATAGGTCCGAAGCACCGATTCCGTCGGTCCGATTGCCGCGATCTTGTCGCCGGACACGGCGAGCGCCACATCGTCCTGCACCGCGTCGACGGTCACGACGGTCGTGTGTGAGAAGACAACGGTCCGCGGAGCCGGTTGACCCTGGAGGCTCGCCGGCTCCAGCAGGAGAGCGGCGGCTCCAGCGCCTGCGCCGGCGAGGAGCTCGCGCCGAGTGATCGTGGGCGGATTAGGCATGAGATCTCCGTGAGTTAGGGTGCCTACAATATCCGCGGCCCTTGTTCGTCTACAACCCTAGTGTGATGCGCGGGACGGACCCGGCCAGCATGGACATCACGGAGGTCGTGAGCCGGGAGCGGTCCCGGCTTCGCAGCTTCATCCGCCGGCGCGTGCCCGACGCCTTCGACGCCGAGGACATCCTGCAGGACGTCTTCCACCGGCTGGTCGAAGCCAACCGGCTGCTGATGCCGATCGACCACGTGACGGCCTGGCTGTTCCGCGTGGCGCGCAATCGCATCACCGATTTCTTCCGCAAGAAGCGGCCGGAGCTGCTCGGCGACGGCGTGCGGCCGGACGTGCTCCCCGACATGCTTCCCATAGAGGAGCTGTTGCCGTCTCCCGACGCGGGACCCGAGGCCGAGTACGCGCGCGGCGTGCTGCTCGGCGAGCTCGAGGCGGCGATCGACGAGCTGCCGGCGGACCAGCGCGCGGTCTTCGTGGCCCACGAGCTCGAGGGCCGCAGCTTCAAGGAGATCGCGGCGGAGAGCGGCGTCAGCGTGAACACGCTCCTCGCCCGCAAGCATTACGCGGTGATCCGCCTGCGCAAGCGGCTGCAGAGCATCTACGACGAACTGACGAACACGTGAGGATGTGACATGAGAGCGAGATGGATCTTCATCGTTCCGGCGGCGATCCTGGGCATGGCGGCGTTCCTCTTCATCGGCGGCGAAGCGGTGCGGCTGCTCTGGAACTGGCTCGTGCCGCCGCTCTTCGGCTGGCCCGAGCTCGGCTTCTGGCAGGCGCTCGGCCTGCTGGCGCTCTGCCGGATTCTCTTCGGCGGCTTCGGCTTCCACGGCGGCGGCCACGGCGGCGAGCGGATGCGCCACCGCATGGCCGATCGCATGGCGGACCGGTTCGCCGATCGATGGTCGCGCATGGCGCCCGAGGAACGCGAACGGTTCCGGCAGCGGGTACGCGAGCGCTGCGGCTTCGATCCCGGCGGGGCCGAGGACGGCGTCCGGTGAGCACGGCGGCCTGGCTCGCGTTGTATTGCGGCGTCGTGCCGTGCCTACCGCTGACAGACGGGGCAGTAGAACGTCGATCGGCCCGCCTGCTCGGCGCGGGCGATCGTCCCGCGGCAGCCGCGGTTCGTGCAGGGCTCGCCGTCGCGCTCGTAGACGCGAAAGCGCGAGGCGCGGTACGCGCCGTCGTCCTTCAACGCGATGGCGCGGCGCAGCACGGCCTTGATCGCGGCGACGAGCCGGTCGCAGCCGGCCCGCGGCGCGCCGGACCGGTCGGCGAGCGTCGACGCGAGGCGAAACGGCGACAGCCGCGCCAGGTGCAGCGCGTCGCTCGCGTAGATGTTGCCGATGCCGGCGACGACGCGCTGGTCGAGCAGCGCGACCTTCAGCGCCACACGGCGTCCCGCCAGCCCCCGCGCCAGCGCGCGGGCGTCGAACGCGCGCGAGAGCGGCTCCGGTCCCATACGGCCGAGTGAGGGATGCTCCGCCATCCGCCCGGCGGCGACGAGATCCATGACGCCGAAGCGCCGCGGATCGTTGAAGGTCACCGTCATGCCCGACGACATCGTGAAGACGACGTGATCGTGGCGCCGTCCGCCCTGGCGCCTGCCGGGCTCGACATAGACCCAGCCGGACATGCCGAGATGCATGATCAGGGTGGCCCCCGATTCGAGCTCGGCGAGCAGGTACTTGCCGCGGCGGGTGAGCGCGCGCACGT
>Ga0081539_10004837_pt1 | contig 14431 bp, 9 predicted proteins | sample TabmetS4T2R2_FD_71023 | JGI IMG/M metagenome (GOLD analysis project Ga0081539, IMG submission 71023) | Tabebuia heterophylla rhizosphere microbial communities from the University of Puerto Rico - S4T2R2 | ecosystem: Host-associated > Plants > Roots > Rhizosphere ...
TGACCTCCATCTGTCGTCACCAGAATCTCGCCTCCTCCCACAACCCATCCGCTCTTCTCATTGATAAAGTAAACTAAGTTGAGATCGATCCCCGTTCCACTCTCCTGCCGCTTCCAGCTCTGACCTCCGTCGGTCGTCGCCAGAATCGTGCCCTTATTTCCCACAGCCCATCCGCTCTTCTCATTGATAAAGTGAACTGAGCTGAGGCTAACAGCTACTCCGCTCTCCTGCCGTTTCCAGCTCTGACCTCCGTCAATCGTCGCCAGGATTGCGCCGCTGCTCCCCACAGCCCATCCGCTCTTCTCATTAATGAAGTGGACTGAGGCAAGGGTTGGGAACCTCTCATGCCATTCGACTGAGAAAGAAAGATCATCCGGTTGCTCTAACGACACCTGTTGCGTCTGTCCGCTGCACCCGAACAGGCCTAATAGAAAAGTAAGCGCTGCTAAAGTAAGCCACCTCATATTTCCCCTTGCTGAGTGCTGAACAGTCAAGCACTGACGGGCGGTAAATTCGAATGAAGCAGATCGCCCGTATTGACGACACCCTTTTATCGCTTGTTGCTGGAAATCAACAATGAAGTAGAAATAATTTAGTATAGAAATTAATAGTTTGCGCACTCAATTTGATCGAAATTAAAAAAACAAATCGGGAACTTTCCGATTGGCTTCGCGTGTATGGGTGCAAGAAATTATGAACGGAGAGTTTGAATATAGTGAGGATGTTCAAGGCTCATTAAAACCGGACATAAGAGAATACACAGCTGGTAAGTACTGGAAAAGCTCAGGGTGAAGTGAGGCGCCCTGGGCTTTTTCCTTTTATGACGTTTCCACTCTTCACGAGTTGAGACGATCGTCTATTGAGCCCAACTCATTCACACTTGTACTTAATCATCAGAGAGAAATAATCACTTATAAATGGGCGGGTTAGGATATCATCATCAATGCCGGCGAGGGCCGACGTAATAAATCGGGCAAGAGCTTGGTTGTGTGTGGATACTCTTCGCAAGATCGTACACATTGATATGGACGCGTTCTACGCCTCCGTTGAGCAACGCGATGATGCGAGTTTGCGCGGCAAGCCGGTCGTTGTCGCCTGGCGAGGAAATCGTTCTGTCGTCTGCGCCGCCTCCTATGAAGCGAGGCGGTTCGGCGTCCGCTCCGCGATGTCTGCTGTTCGAGCCGAGCGCCTCTGTCCCGACGCGATCTTTATTCCTCCCGATTTCACCCGATACAAAGCCGCTTCGCGGGCGGTCCGAGAGATCTTTTCGCGCCATACGGATCTGATCGAGCCGCTCTCGCTCGATGAAGCCTATCTCGATGTCACAGAGAATAAGTTGCGTTTGCCCACGGCCACTCGCGTCGCAGTAATGATTCGGCAACAGATTCGCGAGGAACTCAATCTCACCGCATCCGCCGGAGTTGCGCCGAACAAGTTCCTCGCCAAGATCGCCTCGGACTGGCGCAAGCCGGACGGGCTCTTTGTCATTCAGCCGAGCGAGGTGAGCGCGTTTCTCCTGCCGCTTCCCGCCAATCGTATTCCCGGTGTGGGAAAGGTCACTGAGGCCCGCTTGAAGGAGTTGGGCATCGCCACGGTTGGAGACCTCCTCGATCTTGGCCTGGAGACGCTTGTCAGTGAGTTCGACCGGTACGGCCATCGTCTCTTTGAACTGGCGAACGGCATCGACCATAGTCCGGTCATCTCCAACAGGCCGACGAAGTCGATCTCAGCCGAAGACACCTTTGAGCGCGACCTGCCGCTTTCCGAGACCGAGGGCCTCATCCGGCGCCTGGCAGAGAATGTTTGGGCGGCTGCACAGAGAGAGCCGCGGATTGCGCGAACGGTCGTGCTGAAGCTGAAGACGAGCGACTTCAGGATCATGACGCGCAGTCACACTCCGCCGCGTCCTCCCAAAACCTGTGAAGAGTTGACGGCGATTGCCCTTTCGCTGCGAGAAAGAGTCGCGGCAGCTCCCGACCAACGGTTCCGTCTGGTGGGCGTGGGCTTGAGCAACTTCACGTCTGCTGAACATTCACAACTGGGACTCTTCGAAGAGCCTCCTATCTACAGCAACAATCCCCACTCAGATTGATAACTCAACTGCCGTCAGCCCGCCCAGAACGTTAATGAGCTTCGCTTCATGGTGAAATTTCCACAGATAATATTGAATTATTCCATATTTATCTCGATAATTTTCCGATCCGATGTATCAACGAAATATCGAGTCCCGGAGCCTGGAATCGCTCAAAGATTCGAGGGTGTTGCTCATCAATGGCGCGCGGCAAACGGGGAAGACCACGTTGGTGAAGATTGGCGGCGACCGGTTACTCTGCCGATTACGTCACGCTGGATGATATCAATACTTTGTCTGCCGCTCGGCGCGATCTCACCGGATTTATCGGACAGTTCAACAATCCTGTGATCATTGATGAGGTCCAACGGGCGCCGGAGATTTTTCTCCCGATCAAAATGGCAGTAGACACCAATCCGCGACCCGGTCTATTCGTTCTGACGGGCTCTGCCAATGTCCTGACCTTGCCCACACTGGCCGATTCCCTGGCGGGAAGAATGGAGCTTCTCTCCTTGTGGCCGCTCTCACAGGGAGAGATCGCGGGAAGCAAGGAAAATTTCATCGATCTGGTCTTCGCCGAGAAGATGTCGCTTCCGCGTTGCACCCCGCTGGACCGGGAGGCGCTCTTTGAGCGGATTTTGAAAGGCGGATATCCGATCGCGCTTGGCCGGGAGACTGAGAGGAGCCGCAAAAACTGGTTCGATGGATACCTGACGACGCTCGTTGAGCGCGATGTACGTGATCTGAGCAAGGTCAGGGACCTGGCCGACTTTCCCCGCCTGCTTCAATCCCTGGCGATCCGCAGCAGCACGCTGCTCAATCTGAATGAGATTTCGAGGACGGTGGGAATTCAGCACGAGACGCTCCGGCGCTATACTTCGCTGCTCGAGGCCATGTGGCTGGTCGTCATGTTGCCGGCGTGGTCGGCCAATTTGTCCAGGCGCCTGGTCAGGACTCCGAAGGTCATGTTGAACGATACGGGGTTGACCGCCAGTCTGTTGGGAATCAATCGCCGCCGTTTGCTGCGCGATTCGTTATTGGCGGGGCCGATGCTGGAAAGCTTTGTCGCCCTGGAATTGCGCAAACAGGCCACCTGGAGCGACACCGATGTCAAACTCTTTCATTTCCGGGATCACAAAGGAGCAGAGGTCGATATCGTCCTTGAGACTCCGGCCGGTGAGATCGTTGGGATCGAGGTGAAGGCGACCGCAACCCCTGTCAGAGAAGATCTAAGCGGCCTCAGATCTCTGCGATCGTTATTGGGAACGCGATTCAGGCGCGGTATTCTGCTGCACGCCGGAACAACGACAACCCATTACAGTGACGAGATATATTTTCTGCCGATCTCGTGCCTCTGGCAGCCTCACACTCTTCACATCGATCCTGAAGGCTAAAAATATATGCAATTAATAGGTTGCGTTTCTGATCAGTTCGGCTACAATGCAACCAGGAGGTTGTAGATGGCATCATCAACAGATCGCATTGAGAGAGAGATTCTGCTCCGGGCGCCGATTTCGCGGGTCTGGAGTGCGCTATCGAACGCCGAGGAGTTCGGCAACTGGTTCGGTGTGGCGCTCAAGGGAAAGACCTTTGAGGCCGGCAAGCAGGTGCAAGGGCAGATCACATATCCCGGTTACGAACACATCGTCTTTGATGTCCTGGTCGTAACAATGGAGCCGGAGCAATTGTTCTCATTTCGCTGGCATCCATACGCCGTTGACCCTGCGGTCGACTATTCGAAAGAGCCGACTACACTGGTCGAATTCCAATTGAAGGAGGTCGAGGGTGGAACTTTGCTGCGCGTCGTCGAATCCGGCTTTGATAAAATCCCGCCGTCGCGTCGTCTGGAAGCGTTCCGGATGAATAGCGGGGGCTGGGACGGACAAATGGTAAACATCGAGAAACATGTCGCCAAAACGTAGTACGCCGTCGAAGAAGGCGCTGCTGAAGAGTTCTTCGCTGCGGAGTTCGGCATCGATCTTCGCTGCGCTTGGTGATGAGACGCGTCTGCGTCTGGTCGCCATCCTGTGCGCCGGCGGTGCGTTATCGATTGCGCAACTCACGGCGGGAACGGAGATCACCCGTCAAGCCGTCACTAAACATCTGCACGTGCTCGCGGACGCAGGATTGGTGCGCGATATCAAGGTCGGGCGCGAACGCCGATGGGAGTTCGACCCAACCCAGATGGAAGAGGCACGGAGATCGCTCGACGAGATCGCTCGACAATGGGACCACGCACTGAACAAATTAAAGATGGCCGTCGAAGATTAATTACGCGGGGTGAAGCGGCAACGTCACTTGATCTTTTATCTTTAACTGCGGATGGCGCGAAGGATGCGAAATCGACCAACTTTCGTGCCATTCACAGTTGAAGATAAGACTTAGAAATAGAGCCTCAGCGCCACCTGCAGTTCACGCGGGCCGATGTTCGTACGGTGGATCTGTCCGAACGAGTCTCGCAACGGGTCGGTTCCAATCGTCGTATTGGGACCGGCGAACTGAGTGTGATTTAAAGCGTTGAAGGCTTCGATGCGAAATTGGATGCCCATGCCCTCTTTGAAACGTCCGAGGCTGACGTTTTTGAAGAGGGAGAGATTGGTATTTGCCGTCCCCGGCTGACGCACGCTCGAGATTGTCCGCGGAGCGCTGCCCAGCGTGAACTCCGCCGCAGGCTGCAGCGCTTCCCGATTGGCGAAGTATTGCTCGATTCGATCGGACTTGGACCCGTCACTGCGCCTCAAGGTGCCGACCAGGTTCGGCCGTTGATTTCCATAAGTGGGCAGCCCCTGCCCGCCCTCGAACAAAGGAGCGATTGGTCTGCCGGTATCAAAACGCCAGATGCCGTTGGTCTGCCAACCTCCGGCGATCGCATTCAAAATCGGCCCCCAGTGGCTGCCAAACCGCTTTCCTCGACCGAAAGGTAGATCGAATGAGTAGCTGAACTGCCACACCTGCGAGATGTCGAACCCTGAGACCGATCTCTCCAGAGCGTAATTATTCGGACTCTGCAAGCTCAACATACCGCCGAGCCATTCGACGCTGTCATCAGTCACCGATGCATTATCGATCGATTTGGAGATGGTATAGGTCACCAGGAACTGTAACCCATTCGAGAAGCGCCTTTCCACGCGGAATTGCCCGGCATGGTAGATGGAGTTCGCCACCGGCGGCGAATCGCCGAGGAATCCCGTAAATTGGGGGAACGGCAATAACAACTGGTAACGGGGAACGGTCGGCCCCGACAACGGACTGTTCGGATCTGTAATTATCCCATAGAACGGATTGTCGACACTCTCGTTGAGCGCGCTGATCTGGTCGTGGCTCATCCGTTCGATCTCAGGCCCGAGATGGTTCAATTCCCGCGCCGAACCGAAGTAGAGATGAGTTCCTTTCTTGCCGATGTAAGTGGCCTCCGCCAGAATCTTCAAAGGCAGTTCTTTCTGAATTCCGAAGCTCCAGCTCTGTTCGGACGGCGTTTTCCTGCTGATCTCAGGGATCGGCCCGACCGCGTTGAAACCCAGATCATTCAAGGCACCGAGAGCGCTCCCCCTCGGCAGCAATCGAAACAGTTGAAGCTGTGTGAGACGCTGCTCCGCCTGGCGAATTTCGCGCTCAACTGGTTGCGCTCGCTGAACCGATGGTCGATCTTGATGCTGAACTGATTGTTCGACCCGGTGTTGGTCCCCGCAGCGAAGAAGTTATCAGCGAGGAGGTCATCGAGCGAGTGGGCGGCCCGAGTCGGAAGCGGAAACAATTGGATCATCTTCTTGGCGACCGGATCGATCAGATTGCCGGGAACCGCCCGCGGTTGATAGGGCGTTCCGGCCAGTTTCGGGCTTCCGGGGCTCTGATATGTCACCAGGTTGTTAAAAGGAATGAACCGGGAACGCTCCGGTCCACCCAGTTCAGGATCGAATGAACCCGAATATGGATCATAAAGCTGACCGGCCGGATCCGTACACAGTCCGGCACTATCGAACGACGCTCCGCGAAGCGTACAGATCTCGCCGAAGTCGCCTGCTCTTTGCCTGAGGGTCGGGACGCCCGCCGTGGCCGAAGCATAAGTCCGCTCCCTGAGCCCCTGGTAATCGAAAAAGAAGAAGGTCTTGTTCTTCTTGACTGGTCCGCCCAGGGTAAATCCGAAGTTGTTTTTTCGCAGCGGTTGACGCTCTTCGCCATTGGCGTTGGCGAAAAAATTGTTGGCGTTCAACTTATCATTCCGCAGATATTCATAGACGCTGCCATGAAAATCATTTCCGCCCGACCGGGTCACGGCGTTGACGAGAGTCGCGCCTGAAAACCCGAACTCCGCGCTGAAATTCGACTGCGTTACTTTGAACTCCTCCACAGAGTCTACGGAAGGGACATAGACCGGCACTTGAACCCCGCTGTTCTGCTCGAAGTTGGTCACGGAGACACCGTCCAGGAGAACGTCGGCGGTCGAACCACGGCTGCCGTTCGAGACGAAGTTGTTGGCCGTGCAACCTCTGCAATTGGCATCCACTTCCGTCACTCCGGGTGCGAGATAGGCCAGATCTAAAACTGAACGATCGAGCAATGGCAGATCATTGATAAATTTTCTGTTCACTACCTGCCCGACCACCGCGTCCTCCTTCGCGACCAATCCCTCCTGAGCCTTCACATCGACCGTCGTGGTAGTGATGCCGACCGTCAACGAAACATCGATGGAGATATTCTGGTTCACATTTAGTTTGATCCCGCTCCTCCGCTCAGCGGTAAAGCCGGGAGCTTCCACACGGATGCGGTACGTTCCCGGAGGGATCTGGCGCAGCAGGTATCTCCCTTCAGAGTCTGTTTGAGATTTAAACGAGAAGCCTTTCTCTTCATCCTCAAGCGAGATCAACGCCGATGCGATCACTGCCCCCGATGGATCGGTCACGACGCCGCTCACCGAGCCGGTATAGAGCTGCGCTTTGACATCGGTGGAGAGCAAGAAAACGGCGACCAACAACATTGCCCAGAGCTGTATCAGCGCAGCAATCGTAGTCTTCGTCCTCCCTCGTCTTTCGCCGGACCTTTTCGTCAGACAGAACGTTCGAGTCGTATTTGTCATACATCTCCTTTCAAATTTGAGAAGTATCCAGATAAATGGTTAACCAATTCCTGGTGCAAGGAGGACGTCTTGACCTATTTTATTGTCTTGGATAAAGCAGAAATTTCTTCGTGAATGCGCGGATTCTAACGCATAATGACCGGCGTTCAAAGAAAAAAATGGGGATGATGCCTCTTTCGTAATAACTACAGTAACATCGGAGAGATGGAACCACATCATCGCCTTCGATCCAATTGGTTAGACCTCCTCGAGTTTCCTCGGGCGCAGTAACTTGACAGAATCATCGACTCTTACTTCCGGTTTATTGCTGTAATCACATCATCTTATTGCAGAATACTTTCAGTAATTGAAGGGGTTCTATCCCGCTGTCTGGATCTCAGTACAACCTTTGAGCGACTGTGTCGGCCCTCTACTTGCATTATAAATTTTTGAAATGGGTGATATCGATCTAAAGCGAATAACAAGAACAAGATGTCTTTGTTCAAAGAGAAAGGTGTGTCGCGATGGCGTACAGAAGCCAACAAAATCATCCATTGAGGTTCCGGCACAAGACAATGTATGCGACTCAAAAAGGTAGGTAAGGTAAAGCAATTAGCCAACAGGTCATTTAACCATTCCGCTTTTGTGATGGCGACCCTCGTTCCGACCGCGTGGATGTTATTTGCTAATCTGCTCCAGGTTCTTCTGAGAAATGCGGAGTTGCTCAATCTGCCTCGCCTGGTCGGAATAGCAACTGGAATGGTCTGGGGCGGCATCGTCGCCTGGGTGATGAATGTACCGCAAGTGCTCTATCTTTACAGGCCGGGGGGCGGAAATAAGGCCCAACGACGCCTCTTTACACTCAGTGTAGGTGGGCTTCTGATCTCGTTCTCCGCGCTCCTGATCTTGGGCTTAGCGCAGCTTTCTCTGCTGACGGTCGGCCCGATTTCGACATATATCCTGGCGTCGTTGGTAATCTTGGGGTTACTACCGACGATCATCGGGTGCATCAAGTCCTGGCGATACATCTATATTACCGACCCGCGGGGAGTATACATTGCATATACGGGTCAAGTATTGCAACCATATACTCTCTATCGCACCGGGCTGACGTGGAGGACTCCCGGAGTAGAACACCATCTGGAATCCGAAGAGAGTAACATTCACCACTTTCGTTTCAAGGATGGGATCTTCGAACTTCGTTACGAGGCAGTAGTGAGCTTCCCGGAAACACCCACGGTACCCGAAGAATGCAAAATGGATCCGCTCGCGCTCTATCAAGCCGCTTCCGAGTTTCTGCTGGAGCATTTTCAGGAACAATGTGCCAAGTTTACAGGTATGCAGTGTATGAAGATGCAACCGGGGCTGAAACCCGTGGAAGAATACGTTCAAGTGCCCGCTCTCGAACCGGAAGGTTACCTGATCTCGATCCGGATGCAATGGTCGGGAAGGTTTAAGCTTTCGGACATTTGACGGGTTATCTCACTTGCTGAATCTCCTCCTTAACTGGTGAGGGGAAGGCGAATGAAAAAAGTGGTGCCTTTGCCGATCTCCGTCTCAAAGGTCAGTGTTCCGCTGTGATTCTTCACGACACGGTGTGCAATGGCCAATCCCTGGCCGGTGCCTTTGCCTACCTCTTTGGTGGTAAAGAACGGGTCGAAGATCTTTTTACGGTACTTTTCCGGAATCCCGGGCCCCGTATCGCTGACCGCCACTTCGGCCCATTCTCCGTCACGGCGTGTCGTGACGCGAATTTTGCCCTTGCCTCCGGGATTTTCGGCAACCTCCGCAATAGCATGTGCGGCATTAACAATGATATTGAGGATGACCTGATTAAACTCGCCGATGAAACATGGAACTAACGGCAGGTCTGCATCAAAATCCGTCTCCAGCTCCGCCACATATTTCCATTCGTTTTGAGCCACGACAATTGTACTCTGAATGGTGCGATTGAGATCGCTGGGTTGTTTCTTGTTGGTACCGGGATGGGAGAAATCCTTCATCGATTGAACAATTTTGGAAATTCGCCGGGTTCCATCAAGAGTCTGTTCGATGGCGTTTGGGATCTCCGCAAGCAGGTATTCAGCGTCTGCGTCCCGCACCACGGCCGCAGCCTGGTTGACGATTTCGGGGCTGACGGCGCCGGACCGGCAGGCGTCGAGCAGTTCGCCGTTCTTCTCGATGACTTTGCCGAGATCGGCGAAGGCATCACGTAAAAACATGGTATTGTCAGTGACGAATTGCGTTGGTGTATTGATCTCATGAGCAATTCCGGCGGCCAGCTGACCGATCGATTCGAGTTTCTGTGCCTGTTGTAATTGCCGCTCCAGCTCGCGCCGCTCCGTGATGTCATTGACCACGACCAGTCTCGCGGGCCGGTCCGCAAAGACGAACTCCTGACTATTGATCTCGACCTCGATGATGCTCCCATCTTTTTTCCGGTGCCGCCAGGTCTCGACGCCGCTCGCTTGAGGGGAATTCGCCGCCGGATGATCGTTCAAATGAGGCTGGTCCTCCTCGGGCCGGATCTCGAAGAGGGTCATTTCTTGGAACTCCTCCAGAGAGTATCCGTAATGATTGACCGCCGACTGGTTGACGGTCAGGAACTGCATCGTTTGGAGATCGTAAACCCACATCGGAAATGGGTTGCTGTCGAACAGGTGACGATAATGCTCTCTGGCCTGGTCCAGTTCCTGGATGAATCTTCCGCGTTGCCGGTAATTTGAAACCGCGAGCCCCGTCAGCAAAAAGATGGTCGTTAAGCTGCACCCCAGGATCAACAGAAAGCCCATTTCACGGTACCAGGGCAGCAGGACCCTGAACTCAAAGACGGCTGGAGTCGGATCGACGTTGCCGTTGCGATCCATCGCCTGGACCTCGAAGCGGTGTCCTCCCGCTGCCAACCTCTTGAAGACCGCTTCAGCCGCTGTCGTATACTCGGACCAGAGTCCATTGTCGATTCTGGTGGAAAACAGCAGCCGATCTTCTCGTGTATATTTCCATTTATCTCGGCCGGAAAAGACTATCCGCACATCACCGCTCGGCGGAGCATCATGCAGATTATTTTCCGATGAAACGATCGTGTCCGGCGAATCCGCATCCGCATCCTGGTGAAACAATGAAAGTCCGCGTGTGGTTCCGGCCCAGATGCGCCCATGAGTGTCTTCAAAGACCGCATAGGCAATCGTGCTCGGCAATCCATCTTCTTCTGTGTTATTGAGCCAGATGCCCTGCCGGTAATGGTATACTCCGGAGGCAGCCGCCACCCACACTGTTCCATCCTTGGACCTCATCATCGAGCGCACTTTGTCCATTCCTTGTAAGACGACGCGCCACTTGGCTCCGTCATACTCATAGATCTTGTCCCGGCCGCCGACCCATACTTTGCCGCCTTCCATTTCGAGAAAGTAGAAAGCGCCATTCTGCATCAGATCAGGGTAGGCGCTGAAATCGATGAAACGGCCTTTCTGATATAGCCCCAGCCCGTTCACACTGCCGATCCACAGATCGCCGTTCTGGGTTTCGAGCACATCGCGAATTCCGCCTCTCACGTGCTTGGTCCATTCGTCGTCCAGCTCTATGACTGTTTTGAACTCCTGGCCATCATAGGACTCCAGCCAGTTTCTCCCGTCGTTTCCGAGTGTCCAGAGCCAGGCCCCGCCATGATTTCGCGCGGCAACAACATGCACCCGATGTCCCAATGGATGATTGATGGCTTCATAACGGCCGTTTTTCGGATCGAAGCTGTAAAAAAATGGAGATCGATCAAGGCGAAGGAGGAGCTTGCCATTCGGCAAAAGCGTCATGCTGCGGGTCAAGTAAGTGTGAGTGATCATCCCATCCGGTACGGGGAAGCGTTTCCACTTTCCTTGCTCCAACAGTAATAGGTCGTTGGTGGCCGCCGCCCAGATTCGCCCCTGTGGGTCTTCATAAAAGCAGTGAACGAGATTATCTATCTCGGAGACCTCGTTCGGCGCCCGCCAAACCGCTGGAGCATGGCGCACAATACCTTGCGTCGTGATCACCCAAAATGCGCCGTTCTCTGCCGGCATGACGCCGAAGATGGCTCCGGAGAGCGGCCCGCGCCGTTCGATCTCCTGCAGTCGATTGTTCCGCCAAAGCAGAATTGACGTTGTGCATTGCAACCACACGGCCCCTTCAGCATCCGCCCACCCTCTGAGAAATGGCTGAGTCCCTTCGTATATTAGGCTCAAGTGATGGCCATCAAACTTCATCAACTTGCGTGTGTTTGCGCCCGACCGTCCCGTCAGGAAAATTTCGCTGTTGTGGCCTTCAACTAAAGATTCCAAAGTCTCGATACCAGACTTTTCAAGTTGGTGCTCGATCCATTCGGGCTGCCGGCGATGGCTGAATCGGATTTGCGCGAAGCCCTTCGTTCCGACAACCCAGACTTCCCCTTTGCGAGTTGGAACGAGATCGATAAATGATTTCAGGTTCGTCTCTTCAATCGTTTTAAACAGTTCGGTCCGGCGGGTCTGCGGGTTGAAAATGGAAATCCGATGAGGCGTCAAATAGAGAAGGATTTCGGGCGAGACGGGATAAAAGAAGAAGTGATCTTCATCCGTGATCTTATTGGCCTTCTTCCATGCCGCAATTTCTTCGACCGGATAGGAAAGCCATTTCCCATTTTCAAGCTTTCTGAATCCGTCGTTATCGTCAACCCAGATCTGCCCATCACCTCCCCGGCAGATTTTGGCGAAATCATCTCCCCTTGGAATCTGTTTGACCGTCAGCCCATCGAGCCGGCTGAAAGAATTCACAGAGCCGTGAGTGATCCACAGATTACCTTCGAGATCGATCTGAAGATATCGGCTATGCCCCTCGACTAAACCGTCTTTTGCATCCCAGAAGCGCCAATGCGGTGGCTGCTGCGCTCGGGAAGTGATCACAGCGATGCTCAGGCAAAGCAACACAGAAAATAAATAACAGACCGGACGGCGAATCACTGAAATCTGCATACCTCATACCAACCCCACCGGCCAGGCCTGCTTCTCCTCTGACTTCAAGGAAGGCTCGAAAAGTCGAGGGAATGCTCGCGCTGGTCCGGAAAGGCTGTATTTTCTTCAACTTCACGACTGAGCGTGACCTCCTCGAGCCTTCCTTGACTTGCTGAGGCCCGGCGGTAACGCTTGAAAGAGCCTTCAAAGAACTCGTATCGTCCATTCTCAGACTCAACTTTAGTCCGTCTGTAAAGAGGTGAAGAACGCGCGACACGTGAACCTTGCACACGCATCGGATGTCTGGCGCGCTCTTCACCGTTGATGGATTGATCCGGTTACTGGCCCAGGAGTCCTACGCCAGTTCCGTCAGGATTCATTCCGAAGGGGGAGTGAAGGGAACACACTGGCAGGTCGTCGAATCAAACCTGTACGTATCCATACAAATTGGAATCGGCGGCTTACATTGGTTGATCGGCCCCGGAACTGTTATCGGCTGTGGGACTGGTGAAAAAGCGGCGAGAATTGCCGAGGCCGCAAGTAAACCGCCGAGTACAATCAATTTAAATTCCAGCAAAATAACACCTCCTAGGTTGTTGTTTGATTTCTGTGGCGCAACAGATCCATCCCGCATTCAACATCGACGCTTCGGCGGGAGGCGATACGCCTTGAGAAGTAGGACGCATGAGACCGCAAACTTCTCTCACGCTGTATCTTTCATTTTGTAATACGCATTTGGGTGAGTGGGGCTTTCAATCGTTAGGATGCGGGATCCGGATAGAAGTTTCAAGAGGGAAATAGATTTACTTGACAAAGTGAAGTTGACGCCAGTAAAACCTCCAGCTCAGTGATTACGGAGATAATTTCGATGCATAAAGCGAACCATGTAACACTGTCATTTACTTGTGATTTTGATGAAAGGACAGAATGGGAAATAGAACAAAAAGGTTATTTTGAGCATGCCCTTGTTCATCTACCGGATGGCGAAAAAATACCCGTGTGTTTTTGGGATCCTGGTCGGCTAACACAGGACTTGGAAACAGATTTGAAATTGGGCAGAACCTGTATTGGTGAGCCAGGAATGATTATCATCCCTAGTGTGACAGTCGAAAACATGAGAGCCGCTGTTGCAGAACTTTATCACAGAGGGTATTTCGATCGCTTAAGATCACTGTTTCAGCCTTGATCATTATTCAGGGCTAACGCATTATAACTGCAGGAATCATAAGGGATGGGACCGAGAACTTTTAGTAAGTATGCTTCATCCCAAGCTGCCATTCAGAAGATACCTAATGAGACATAATCTAGAAGACGTTGATGTTACTGATAGCGCGAAAGGTCCGGGCAGTAATACGAGCCAATCCGAATGATCAATTATTATACTTCCTGAAATTTAGAGATATGATTAGGATTTGATGTTTTTAGGTGGCAAGGCAATGGCAACGCTGTCTTGCTACTCGACAAAAAGCAGATCAATCTTTTCTATTAGCTCTTCCACCCGTAACGGCTTTGAGATGTATTCGTCCATTCCCGCCGCCAGGAATGTTTCGCGATCTCCCCGCATCGCCATGGCGGTCATGGCGACGATTGGAGTATGGCGTCCGATCGTCTTCTCAATACTTCTGATCTCCGCCGTTGCTTCCAGGCCGTTCATCTCCGGCATCTGCACATCCATGAGCAAGAGGTCGAAATACTCTTGCCGGTAGAGGTTCACAGCTCGGATGCCGTCTTCCGCCAGAATGACTGTATGACCGCGTTTTTCGAGCAGGCGTTTTCCTACCTGCCGATTGACGCCATTGTCATCGACCAGCAAGATTCGAAGTGACCGGGCCGCAGCCTCAAGCGCCTTCTCCTGATGAGGTATCGATCGTCGTTCGAGATCCACAGTTTGACTAAGCACGCTTGTCACAGCACGGAGCAAATCAGTAGTCATCGCCGGTTTTGTTAACCGGGCCGCAATCCTCAATTGTTTACTTCGTTCCGCCGCTCCTTGTTCAATCGCCGATGTCAGCAAGATGATCGGCGTGGCGGCGATTTCGGATGTCTCTCTGATCTCCTGCGTCGTCATGAAACCGTCCATCACCGGCATCTGGCCATCCAGTAACACCAGATCAAATGGTTGCCGTTTATCCGCCCCTCGTTTGAGCTCGATCAGCGCTTCGGCTCCACTCTCTACGACAACCGGTTCCATCATCCAGGTCTTCAACGTTTGTTGCAGAACTCGGCGATTGGTCCGGTTGTCGTCCACGACCAGCACCTTCATGAGCGAGAGGTCCGGCATCTCCGATTCCGCAAACCGGCAGTGTTCGCTCTCCGGATCGGCTTCCAGTTCCACCGTAAAGTGGAATT
>Ga0081539_10004838_pt1 | contig 14427 bp, 13 predicted proteins | sample TabmetS4T2R2_FD_71023 | JGI IMG/M metagenome (GOLD analysis project Ga0081539, IMG submission 71023) | Tabebuia heterophylla rhizosphere microbial communities from the University of Puerto Rico - S4T2R2 | ecosystem: Host-associated > Plants > Roots > Rhizosphere ...
ACGGTGACGCCGAAGTCGGCCGCCAGCGCCGGCGGGAGCTCGTGCGCGGCGACGATGAACGGCGCCATCGAGAGCGGCTCGGGGTCGATGCCGAGTGCGAGCTGGGTCATCGTGACGTTGCCGCACACGACAATCTCGTAGACCTCCGCGGGGTCGACGTCGCCCTCCTCGCACACCTCCTGCGTGAGCTGGGCGAGCGTCTCGTGGGCGCGCGCCTCGAGCGCCCCGAGCGCGGTCTCGTCGAGCATCGTCGCCGACACGCGCGAGATCACGTCCGCGCCGTACGGCTGCTGGCGGTTGAGCATCGAGCGCACGGCGACCGGGACGCCGGTCTCGAGGTCCAGGAGCGTGGCGACCACCGTCGTCGTCCCGAGGTCGAAGGCGATCGCGAAGCGGCGGCCGGTCGTGTCCCCGGGCTCGACCGCGATCAGCTCCTCGTCGCAGACCACGGCGGTGACGTCGAACTGCGCCTCGCGCAGGACCTTCCCGAGCGTGCGGGTCACGCCGAGCGTCACGGCCGGCTCGAGGTCCTCGATCGCGTCGAGCACGCGCTGCACGTCGGAGCGCTGGTCCTCCAGCGAGGGCTCGTCGAGCACGATGTGGCGCTTCTGCACCGCCGGGCGCAGGATCACGTGGCGCCCGACGCCGACCAGCGCCGCCTTCGGCCGCGTCTGGAGCGGCGGGACGTGGACGACGAGGTCCTCCTGCGCGGGCGCGCGGCAGGCGAGGCGCCAGCCCTCCCGCAGCTCGTCCGGGCTGAACGCCCGCGGGTCGACCGAGCTGACCGGCACGTCGCCCTCGTCGATCCGCACCTTGCACTTCTTGCACGTCCCGTGGCCGCCGCACGTGGAGTCGATCGCGACGCCGTTCCAGCTCGCCGCGTCGAAGATCGGCGTGCCGTTCGGGACGCGGACGTCCGCGCCGTCGGGCTCGAAGCGGAGCCTTACGCGTGCGGGCGCCGCGGGTGACGGGGTCAGTCCCCTCGTTTCGTTCGATGGTTCAAACGCCGCGGCCAAGGGGACAGACCCCTCTCGGTTCACGTCGCGGCGGCCTGGCGGGCGCGGTGGGCGGCGATCCAGCTCGCGCCCCAGGCGTCGTGGCCGAGCAGCAGGTCGGCTGCGCGCACGCTCTGGATGCACACCGCGGCCGTGCTCATGATCGCGCTGGTCAGGCCGGCGGCCATCGCCATCGGCAGGAACGACGCGTTGAGGACGTGGCGCTCCGGGAGGCCGAACGAGACGTTCGAGGCGCCCAGGCACATGTTCACGCCGAGCTCGTCGCGGATCATCGAGATCGTGCGCAGCGTCGTCGTCACGGCCTCGGTGTCGGCGCCGACGGTCATGGCGAGCGGGTCGATCACCACGTCCTCGGGCGGGATCCCGTGGTCGCCCGCCGCCGACACGATCTTCGTCGCGATCTCCAGCCGCTGCTCCGGCGTCTCGGGGATGCCGGTCTCGTCGTTGGCCAGGCCGATGACCGCGGCGCCGTGGCGCGCGACCAGCGGCAGGATCTCGTCGAGCCGCTCGTCCTCGCCGGTCACCGAGTTCACGAGCGCCTTGCCCTCGTAGACCGACAGGCCGGCCTCGAGCGCCTCGATCACCGAGGAGTCGATGCAGATCGGGGCCTCGACCGCCGCCTGCACGGCCTGGAGCATCTTGGCCAGCAGCTCCGCCTCGTCGACGAGCGGGATGCCCGCGTTGACGTCGAGCATGTCGGCGCCGGCGTCGACCTGCGCGTGCGCGTCGACCTCGACGGTGCTGAGGTCGCCGCCGCGCAACTCCTCGGCGAGCTTCTTGCGGCCCGTCGGGTTGATCCGCTCGCCGATGATGCAGAACGGCTGGCCGGCGCCGATCGTGACGGTCTTGGACCGCGAACGCAGGACGGTGTCCATCAGGCCGGCACCATCGCGCGCCGCTCTTCGATGAGCTGCTTGGCCTTCTTGACGGCCGACGAGGCGTCGGCCGAGTAGCCGTCCGCGCCGACGGCGTCGGCGTACTCCTGCGTGACCGGCGCGCCGCCGACCATGACGATGACCTTGTCGCGGATGCCGGCCTTCTGGAGCGCGTTGATGTTGGCCTTGAACATCGGCATCGTCGTCGTCAGGAAGGCCGAGAAGCCGACCACGTCGGGCTCGTGCTCGTTGACCTGCTCGACGAACTTCTCCGGCGGGACGTTGACGCCGAGGTCGATGACCTGGAAGCCCGCGCCCTCGAGCATGATGTTGCAGAGGTTCTTGCCGATGTCGTGCACGTCGCCCTTGACCGTGCCCATCAGGAACGTGCCGACGGGCTTGGCGCCGGTCTCCGCCAGCAGCGGGCGCAGGATGTCCAGCGCCCCCTGCATCGCGCGGGCCGCGATGAGCATCTCGGGCACGAAGTAGTCGCCGCGCTCGAAGCGCGCACCGACCTCCTCGAGCGACGGGATGAGCGCGTCGTAGAGCATCCGCTCGGGCTCGAGGCCGTCCTCGAGCCCGTTCTCGACGCCCTCCTTGACGGCCGGCGCGTTGCCGACCAGGGTCTCCTCGTAGAGCATCTGAAGGATCTCGTCATGCGTCATGCGGCATGCACTCCCATGTCGTGGCCAAGCGCCTCGGCCTCGTGGATCAACGTCGGTCGCAGGTCGGCCATCTGCTCGGCGCCCAGGCGCAGCGTCGGGCCGGAGATCGAGAGGGCCGCCATCCCGTCGGCGACCGGCGCCGCGAGCGACGACAGCCCGACCTCGAGCTCGTCGACCGCAGTCGCGTAGCCGCTGCGGCGGACCCGCGCGATCTCGTTCTTCATGTCCTCGGATTCGACGATCGTCAGCGGCGTGAGCCGGTCGAGCGGGCCGGGGTCGGCGCCGCCGAACGCGATCAGGACCTTGCCGACCGCCGTGCAGTGGTAGGGGACGCGCCGGCCCACCCACTGGCCGGTCCCCAGGAAGTGGCGGCTCTCGACCTGGGCGAGGTGCTCGACGCCCAGCGGGCCCGGCACCGCCAGGTTGATCGTCTCGCCGCAGGCCTTCGACAGCGCCTCCAGGCGCGGCCGCGCGAGCTCGACGAGCTGGCCGCGATGCGCGAAGCGCCGGATGACCGGGCCGGGCTCGAAGCTGCCGCGGGCGCCGCGCTGCTGGATCAGGCCCGTGCGCTCGAGCGCGCCGAGCAGCCGCGACGTCGTGCTCTTGGGCAGCGCGGCGTCGTCGGCCAGCTCCGTGAGCGCGCGCGGGCGCTCGGCCTCGAGCACCAGCGTCAGGAGCTGCGCCGCGCGATCGATCGTCTGCGTTCCCGCCGGGACTTGGAACTCTTGTTCCATCCGGAATATATTAGGGTCGAAGTCATGTTCGTCAACCGTATGCCCCGATACGAGATCCTCAGCGAGGACGCGATGGACGTGCTCGACCGCGGTTGGCGGCGGATCGTGTCCGAGCTCGGGATCGAGTTCCTGCTGCCCGAGGCCGTCGAGCAGTTCCGCGCGGCCGGCCAGACCGTCGAGGGCGACAACCTCGTCAAGCTCGACCCCGAGTTCGTGCTCGAGCAGGTCGCCAAGGCCCCGCGCGAGTTCGACCTCCAGGCGCGCAACCCCGACAACACCGCCCACATCGGCGGGGACAACATGGTCTTCTCCGCCGTCTACGGGCCGCCGTTCGTCCGCGAGGGCGGTACGCGCCGCGACGCCACGATGGCCGACTTCGAGAACTTCGTGAGGCTCGCGCAGTCGTTCCCGGAGCTCGACTCGCCGGGCGGCACGATCGTCGAGCCCAACGACCGCCCGCTGGACTCACGCCACCTCGACATGGTCTACGCGCTCCAGACCCTGTCCGACAAGCCGTACATGGGCTCGGTGATCTCGGGCGAGAACGCCCGCGACACCGTGGCCATGGGCGAGATCCTCTTCGGCGGCCCCGACGCGCTCCAGCGCGCGCCGGTCTCGATCTCGCTGATCAACTGCAACTCGCCGCTGCGCTGGGACGACCGCATGCTCAGCGCGATGGTCGAGTACAACCGGGCCAACCAGGCCGTCGTGATGACGCCGTTCCTGCTCATGGGCGCGATGTCGCCGGTCTCGATCCCGGCCACGCTCGTGCAGCAGATCGCCGAGGCGCTGTCGGGCATCGCGCTCTGCCAGCTCATCCAGCCCGGCTGCCCGGTCGTGTTCGGCTCGTTCCTCTCCAACACCGACATGCAGTCGGGCTCGCCGAGCTTCGGCACGCCGGAGTCCGCGATCGGCCTGCTGTGCACGGGCCAGATCGCGCGCCACTTCGGGCTGCCGTTCCGCTCGGGCGGCGGCCTGACGGCGAGCCAGACGGCCGACGCCCAGGGCGCGTACGAGGCGCTGATGACGCTGCTGCCGACGTTCCTCGCCGGCACGAACTTCGTGATGCACTCGGCCGGCTGGCTGGAGGGCGGGCTGGTCTCGTCCTACGAGAAGTTCATCGTCGACGTCGAGCTCCTGCGCATGCTGCGCCACGAGTTCACGCCGCTGGAGATCGACGAGGCGAGCCTCGCGTTCGACGCCCACCAGGAGGTCGGGCAGGGCGGCCACTTCCTCGGCGCCGCGCACACGCTCGAGCGCTTCCGCGAGTGCTTCTACCGGCCGCTGCTGTCCTCGACCGAGAACTTCGAGCGCTGGTCGCGCAACGGCGGCCAGGATGCGGCCGAGCGCGCGTCGCGGATCTGGCGGGAGACGCTCGAGCGCTACGAGCCGCCACCGCTGGACGACGGCGTCCGTGCCGAGCTGGAGGAGTATGTCGCCCGCCGCCGTACCGAGCTCGGCGACTGACCTCATCTCGGAGCGGGCGTACGCCGAGCTGCGCGAGCGGATCGTGACGCTGCGCCTCGCGCCCGGCACGGTGCTGCGCGAGGACGAGCTCATGAGCGACCTTGCGATCGGCCGGACGCCGTTGCGCGAGGCGATCAAGCGGCTCGCGCTCGAGAACCTCGTCGCCGTCCAGCCGCGCAGCGGCACGTACGTGACCGCGGTCGAGGCGGCCGACATCGTCCACATCTCCGAGGTCCGCGCCGAGCTCGAGGGCCAGGCCGCCGAGCTCGCGGCGCGGCGGCTCGACGGCGCCGCCCGCGAGCGCCTCGAGGCGCTGCTCGAGCACATCCGCGCGTCGCAGCGCGACGGCGGCACCGACGCGCTGATGGGCCTCGACCAGGCGATCCACCGGCTCGTCTGGGAGGCGGCGCGCAACCCGTACCTGGCCGAGACGCTCGAGCGCTACTTCATGCTCTCGCTGCGCATCTGGTACGTCGTCCTGGACCGCGTCCCCGCGCTCGGCGCGTCCGTGCTCGACCACGCCCGCATGCTCGAGGCGATCCTCGCCCGCGACGGCGTGCTCGCCCGGGCGCTGATGCGCGACCACGTGGTCGAGTTCGAGCGCGAGATCGTCGCGGCGTTCGGCCGCTGATCTCCGGCGGCTAGAACACCAGCGTGCGGTTCCCGTGCACGAGCACGCGGTCCTCGAGGTGCCAGCGGACCGCGCGCAGGAGCACGATGCGCTCGATGTCGGCGCCCGCGCGCTCGAGCGCCTCGATGCTCTCGCGGTGTGTGACGCGCTCGACGTCCTGCTCGATGATCGGACCGGCGTCGAGGTCCTCGGTCACGTAGTGGGCGGTGGCGCCGATGATCTTCACCCCGCGCTCGTGCGCCCGGGCGTACGGGTTGGCGCCCGCGAAGGCCGGCAGGAACGAGTGGTGGATGTTGATGATCGGCGTCCGGACGGCCTCGAGGAACGTCGGGCTGAGGATCTGCATGTAGCGGGCGAGGACGACCAGGTCGAAGGCGCCGCCGAGCAGGTCGAGCAGCGCGCGCTCGGCCGCGGGCTTGGTCTCGCGCGTGACCGGGACGTGCTCGAAGCGCACGCCGAAGCGCTTCGCCTCGGACTCCATGTCGGCGTGGTTGGAGACCACGAGCGGGATGTCGGCGTACAGCTCGCCGCGGCGCCAGCGCCACAGCAGCTCGGCGAGGCAGTGGTCGTAGCGGGAGACGAGCACCGCCACGCGCTTGCGCCGCGCCGCGTAGCGAATCTGCCAGTCCATTCCGAACGACTCGCCCACCTCCTCGCCGAACGCCGCCTCGATCTCGTCCGCCCGCTCCTCGAGCCCGTCGAGCCTGAACTCGGTGCGCATGAAGAACGCGCCGCCCTCGGGATCCGTGCTGTGCTGGTCGGAGTGCACGATGTTCGCGCCGCGCTCGTCGAGGAAGCGCGAGATCGCCGCGACGATCCCCGGCCGGTCCACGCACGAGACCAGCAGCCGCCCGATGCCCGCGAAGCTCATGCGGCCGCGCTGAATCGCTCGACCGCTTCGCGCCGCCATCGCTCCGTGCGCTCGAGCTCGTTGAACGTGAACACGTGCAGGCCCGCGAGGCCCGCCGCGGGATCGTCGAACAGGGGCTGGAGCCCGCGCATGAGCGGCTCGGGCGAGAACGACCGCGTGATCAGCCGCTTCAGCCACGCCCGGTGCGCGCGCAGGAAGCGCGCCGACTCGCCGAGCCCGATCTTCGTCGAGATCCGCAGCAGCTTGGCGTTGTCGACGACGCCCGGGACTCCGATCCAGATCGGCAGCGCGGTCCCGCGCTCTCGCACGGCGCCCACCCACCAGGCGATCGTCGCCGTGTCGAAGCAGATCTGGCTGACGATGTAGGTCGCCATCGGCGCCTTCTCGAACATGGCCGAGATCGTCGTCTCGTCGCTGATGAAGTGGTGGCTCTCCGGATAGCCGGTGATGCCGAGCTCGGTGAGGTGGCGGCCGCGCAGCGCGCGCAGCAGCGAGGCGGCGTCGGGGTATTGGCCGGGTTCGACGGCGTCGCCGGCCGGCACGAACGCCTCGCGGATGCCCGTCTGCGCCAGCCGCGCGACGATCTCGTCGAGGTGCGCGCCGTCCCGCACGAGCCGGGCGGACAGGTGCGGCACGACCTGGTAGCCCTCGAGCGCGAGATGCTCGCTGACCGCGAGCGTGGTGTCGAGGCCCTTGGCGGGCGAGGCGGTCACGGTGACCTTGACCTCGCGCGGCACGTGGGCGACGACCTTGTCCTCGATCCCGTCGAGCGGGATGACCTCGTACCGGATCACCTCACGGTCTCCCGCTGGTACCGGTAGAAGCCGGCCGTCGACGGCGGGAGCGGGGTGTTGCCGCGGATCAGGTCCGCGGCCTTCTCAGCGACCATCATGGTCGGAGCGTAGATGTTCGCGTTCGTGACGAAGGGGAACACGGACGCGTCGACCACGCGGAGGCCGTCGAGGCCGCGCACGCGCATCGACGCCGGGTCGACGACCGGCCCCATCGCGCACGTGCACGACGGGTGCAGCGCGGTCTCGGCGTCGTGGCGCACCCACTCGAGGATCTGCTCGTCGGTCTCGACGGCCGGCCCCGGCGAGAGCTCGCCGCCGTCGAGGTCGGCGAACGCCGGCTGGCGGAGGATCTCGCGCGCCCAGCGGATCGCCTCGACCCACTCGCGGCGGTCGTTGTCCGTCGAGAGGTAGTTGAAGCGCAGCGCCGGATGGCGGCGCGGGTCGGTCGACGTGATCTTGACCGAGCCGCGCACGTCGGCGTACATCGGCCCGACATGGAACTGGTAGCCGTGCTCGGCGCCGGGCTTGGAGCCGTCGTAGCGCACGGCGAGCGGGAGGAAGTGGAACATCAGGTTGGGGTAGGCGACCTCGTCGTTGGAGCGCACGAAGCCGCCCGCCTCGAAGTGGTTCGTCGCGCCCGGCCCGCGGCGCGCGAGCAGCCACTCGGCGCCCACCATCGGCCGGTTGCGCCACTTCAGGGCGGGCTGCGCCGACACCGGCTGCGTGCACGCGTGCTGCACGTAGACCTCGAGGTGGTCCTGGAGATTCTCGCCGACCTCCGGGAGGTCGTGCACGACCCTGATGCCGAGCGCCTCGAGCTCGCGTGCGTTGCCGACGCCGGAGAGCTGGAGGAGCTGCGGCGAGGCGATCGCGCCGCCGCACAGGATGACCTCGTCGCCGCGCGCGACGCTGTCGCCGACCCGCACCCCGACCGCGCGCGTGCCCTCGAAGACGACGCCCGAGACGAAGCGGCTCGTAACGACGTCGAGGTTCGGCCGCCGCATGACCGGGTGCAGATACGCGCGCGCCGCGCTCCAGCGCCGGCCCTTGCGGATGTTGCGGTCGAACGGCGCGAAGCCCTCCTGGCGGTAGCCGTTGACGTCGTCGGTGAGCGGGAGGCCGGCCTGCTGCACGGCGGCGAACAGCGCCTCGAACAGCGGCCCGCGCGCCGGCCCGCGCTCGAGCCAGAGCGGCCCGTCGCCGCCGCGCCATTCGTCGGCGCCCGCCGTGCACGTCTCCATCCGCTTGAAGTACGGCAGGCAGTGCGCGTAGTCCCAGTGCTCGAGCCCCGGCTCGGCGCCCCACTTCTCGAAGTCCATCGGGTTGCCGCGCTGGAAGATCATCCCGTTGATCGAGCTCGACCCGCCGAGCACCTTGCCGCGCGCGTGGTAGACGCGCCGGCCGCCCATGTGCGGCTCGGGCTCGGACTCGTACTTCCAGTCGTAGAAGCGGCTGCCGATCGGGAACGGCAGCGCCGCCGGCATGTGGATGAAGACGTCCCACAGCCAGTCGCGGCGGCCCGCCTCGAGCACGAGCACGCGCGTGGACGGGTCCTCGCTGAGGCGGTTGCCGAGCACGCTGCCCGCCGACCCGCCGCCGACGATCACGTAGTCGTATCTCACAGGACGCCTCGCACCTCGGTCTCGAACGTCGCCACGTGCTCCGCGGCGATCGTGCGCGCGCGGTCGGCCTCGCCCGCGCCAACCGCGTGCAGCAGCTCGGTGTGCTCGTGCACGCGCTCGAACAGGTGCGGCAGCCGGCCGAGCACGAGGTACCAGATCCGCAGCGACAGGTTCAGGTAGCGCTCGAGCGTGTCGCGCAGGTAGGGGTTGCCGGCGCACCGGTAGACGAAGCGGTGGATGCGGGCGTCGAGCGCCATCAGCGCGTCGGCGTCGCCGCGTGGTCGGCGCTCGATCTCGTCCACCAGGCCGTCGAGCTCCTCGCGCTGGGCCGGCGTGAGCCGCTGCGCGGCGCGGTACGCGGCGTGGCCCTCGAGCTGCACGCGCACGTCGGAGATGTGCGCGAGGTCGGTGATGTTGATCTCGGTGACGAACGTCCCGCGCCGCGGATAGACCGCGACGAGGTTCTCCAGCGCGAGCCGCTTGATCGCCTCTCGCAGCGGCGTGCGGCCGAGCCCGAGCTCGCGCCCCAGCGACTCCTCGTTGATCGGCGCCCCCGGCGCGATCGCGAGGCTGACGATCTGGTCGCGCAGCTCCACGTAGGCGCGGTCGGCAAGCAGCTCGCCGGCTCCCGACCGCGCCCCCGTGGCAGCGCTCATCCCTACTCCGCGGGAATCTCCCCGTAGGCCATCGACAGATCCATGCCCTGGCGGCGGCGGTACACCCGCGAGCCGGCGAAGATCGCGATGGCCAGCACGTACAGGGCGCCCATGAAGATCAGCGAGCCGCCGTCGTTGACCCCGTAGATGTCATCGAACAGCCACTTGATCAGGCAGAACCCGAGGAACACGATGAACAGGGACGCCGCGAACGTGATCAGCGGGATCCCCATCACCTTGTACCTGGCGATCGGCGACGCGTTGTAGATCTCCGGCCGCCGCCACGGCAGGATCGCCGCGGCGATCGCCGAGCCCAGGAACGTCACGGCGATCACCAGCGTGGCGTCCAGCGTGTAGGTCGCGAAGTCCGTGCTGTACGCGTACAGCGCGGCGATGCCCAGCGACGGCACCAGCATCAGCAGCAGCGCGACGTACGGCACGCCGTTGCGGTCGACCTTCGCGACGCCCTCGGGCAGCACGCGGTCGAACGCGGCGGCGAACACGACGCGCGTCGAGGACAGGAACACCGTCCCCACCCAGCCGAAGAACCACAGCGACATGATCGCGATGAAGATGAACTGGAGCACGGGACTGCCGAAGAACGAGGCCGCGAGCAGCCCCGGGTACGGCCATACGCCGGTCGGGATCGTGCCCGCCCAGAACGCGTTGTTGGCCGCGTTGTAGAAGTCCCACCCGAACGTCTTGGAGAACAGCACGAACAGCACGACGGCGGCAATCGACGTCGCCACCAGTGCGCCGGCCATCGCAAAGATGTTCTGGCGGAAGTCCGCGGCGCCCCGGACCTCGCCGTACAGCGTCGCGCCCCAGTTCGACCACAGGTTGAAGAACGCCATCATCGGCACCAGGAGGAACGTCGCTCCGACCGCGAACGAGCTCACGCCGGCCGGCGAGAAGTCCTTCAGGCCGGCCTTCAGCGTCCCCTGGTAGGCGTTGTCGACGCCGTAGAGGTCCTTCGACTGCTCGTTGAAGTGCGAGATGAAGCTCGTCTTGGAGTTCACGAGCAGCAGCACGATCATCACGGCCAGGCCGAAGAGGCCGCCGTAGAAGCAGAACTTCTGCACCTTGGCATACGTGCGCATGCCGAGGGCGATGATGCCCGAGGCGAGCAGGGCCGTGACGACCGACGCGAAGAAGACGCCGTCGGACTTGCCGAGGAAGTCGACCGCGCCGTTCCAGCCGACGATCGCGGCGAGCGGGCCCAGCACCTCGACGTTGAGGATGTTGGCGTAGATCGGGACCCAGAGCCAGAGGATGAACCACCAGCCCGCGACGGCCAGCACGAAGCCGACGCCGCCGCCGAGCACGCGGCTGATCCACACGTAGTCGCCGCCCGCTCGCGGCATCGCGGCGATCAGCGATGCGTACGTGATGCCCTGCACCACCAGATAGAGGCCCGAGAGGAGCACAGCCCAGAGCAGGCCCCCGTCGGGGATGAAGGGCGCGTAGCCGAAGATGTACAGGCCGAGCGTGATCAGGTTGATCGAGAACGCGGCGTAGATGAACGCGTCGCGTGTCGACCACCCGCGTACGAGGCCCGTGGCCTTGCGAACGAAGACCGCCCGCTCGTCCGCGCCCGATGCGATTGCTGCCATGCCGGTAGTCCTCCTCCTCGTCGCTTCGTGCCGGTCGCGGCCGTCCTAGCCGCTGGTCAGCACGAAGTTCTTCACCTTCTTCTTGCCGTCGATGTCGACGACGACCCCGAGCAGCTGCCCCTGCTCGTAGGAGCTCCCCGGGTTGATGCAGAGCGTCTTCCCGAGCCGGTGCGTCCCGCGCGCCTCGTGGATGTGCCCGTGCAGCGACAGCGCCGGCTGATGGCGCTCGATCGTCTGCCGCACCGCGGTCGAGCCGACGGGCACCGTGGCGCGCCCCGCGTCCTTGAGGCTCATGTCGGCGGTGAGCTGCGGCGCCTCGTCGAGCCCGGTGTTGTGCGGCGGGCAATGCAAGCTGAAGATCGTGCGCTCGGGCGGCGTCGTGACGTTGGCGACCATCCGCTCGATGCGCTCGAGCAGGACGTCCTCGTCCTCCTCGCGGTAGGTGTCCCACGGCGTGCGGTTGGCCCAGCCGCTCGACGCGAGCTGGAAGCCGTCGATGTCCACGACGCGGCCCTCGCCGAGCTCGACCGTCTTGGCGTTGGCGACGACCTCGTCGACCTCGAGCTGGTCGTCGTTGCCCGGGCACACGAACACGCGGATCCCCGTCCCGGCGAGGCGCTCGTCGGCCATCTCCATCCAGCGCTCGACGGTGGCCAGCATGTGGTCCTCGAAGAGCTTGTGCCAGCGCGGCTCGTCGTCCGACAGCTCGCGCAGCTCGTCGGGGTCGGTGCGGAACGGGTAGTAGCCGCGGCGGATCACGGCGGCCTCGAAGGCCTGCACCTCCTCCTCGCCGCTCAGGGTCTCGCGGTTGTCGAGCAGCGTCGCGTGCCACTTGCCGCCGCCGTCGTCGACGATCGGCACCAGCGCCTTGCCGGTCATGTCCCCGCCGAGGATCACGACGTCGGCCTTGTAGTGGGCTCCGCTGTTGAGGAACTTCTTCCAGCAGACCTCGGAGCCGTGGATATCCGTCGCGAAGAACAGCCGCATCGGCTACTCGACCTCCTCCGGCAGCTCGTACCAGATTTTCTTGTCCCCGACCTTTGCCCGCCGGCGCCAGCCGCGGCTCTTCGGCTCGGCCTCGATGCGCTCGAGCAGCTCGTCGAACCGCCCCTCGATGCGCTCCCGGTCCTCCGCGGGGAGCTCGTAGTCGCCGACATGGCCGCGGCACCGCTCGAGGTTGGCGGTGATCGTCCGCCACAGCCCCCAGTCGTCCGCGCACAGCGCGGCGATGTGCGCGCCGTTGACGGCGCCGTCGTCGCGGTCCGCGATCGGGTGCCCGTGGAACAGCAGCACGGTGTCGCGGATGTCCTTCTCGTTGAGCTCGATGATCTGGAGCTTCGTCAGCATCAGCTCCGCCAGCGGCACCGTGTCCGTCTCGACCTCGAGGCGCTTGCCGAGCGGGATCTCGTGGCACATCCGGAACGCGTCGATGAAGAGGTCGACCTGGCGGCCGTTGCCCTCGTCGTAGTAGAGCCCCCGCTCACGGGCGTGCATGGCGTTGAAGGCGACGTGCGGCTCGTAGCCGGCCTCCTTGAGGAGCTTGTCCGCCGCGCCGCCGCCCTTCTTCGTCACGGCGAAGTCGATGTCCTTGTACTGGCGGTCCAGCGCGGGCGGGACCTCGGGCGCCTTCAGGCGCACCGCGACCCCTCCGAGGAGCCGCAGCGGCACCCCCTGGCTGGAGGCGATGCCGAGCAGCCGCTCGCCCTCGGAGACGATGTCCTCGAGGATCTCGCTCATCGGCTGCTGACCCTTGGATGCAACTGGAATTCGACTTATATATCGTCGGTTCCGGCACGGTCAAGCCGAGGAGAGAAGGCTCGATGACGCTCACCCGCATGTTCGTCGGCGGCGACTGGCGCGCCGCGCTGGACGGAGCGGAGGACCGCGCCTGGAGCCCGGCCACGGGCGAGGACCTCGGCGCGGTCGCCAAGGGCGGCCGCGAGGACGCGCGGCAGGCGGTCGCCGCGGCCGCGAAGGCGTTCCCGGCGTGGGCGGCGGAGACCGCATTCGCGCGCGCGGCGGCGCTGCACCGGATCGCCGACGCATGCCAGCGGCGGCGCGACGAGCTGGCCCGCGCGCTCACGCTCGACCAGGGCAAGCCGCTCCACGCCGAGGCGTACGACGAGGTCGACGAGCTCGTCGTCATGTGGCGGGCCGCCGCCGAGGACGGCGTCCGGCTCGAGGGCGCGATCCCGGCGTCGAGCACGCCGGGCACGCGCGTGCTGCTGATGCGCCGCCCGCTCGGGCCCGTCGCGATCGTCACCCCGTGGAACTGGCCGTACACGATGCCGGCCGAGATCGTGGCCCCGGCGCTGGCCGCGGGCAACACCGTCGTGTGGACGCCGGCGCCGAGCACGGCGTACTGCTCCGGGCTGTTGGCGGAGTGCGTAGCGGACGCCGACCTCCCCCCGGGCGTCTTCAACTTCGTGCTCGGGCCCGGCCCGGTCGTCGGCGACGAGATCGTCTCGAGCCCTGGCACGGCGGCGGTCGGCTTCATCGGCTCGACCGCCACCGGGCGGCTGATCGCCGAGCGCGCGGCGGGCAAGACGCTGCTGCTCGAGATGGGCGGCAACGGCCCGCTGGTCGTGCTCGACGGCGCGGACGTCGACGCCGCCGCCGAGGCGGCCGTGAGCGCCTGCTTCTTGTGCGCCGGGCAGAGCTGCACGGCGGGGGAGCGGCTGCTCGTGCAGGAGGCCGTGCGCGACGAGTTCGTGGAGAAGCTGGCCGGCCGGGTCGACGGCGGCGTGCGGCTGGGCGACCCGTTCGCCTCCGAGACGACGATGGGGCCGCTCAACAACGAGCCGGTGGCGGCGAAGATGGACGCGCACGTCGGCGACGCGGTCGAGCGCGGCGCCCGGGTCGTCACCGGCGGCGCGCGCGACGGCGCGTTCCCGACGCCGCTGTACTGGCAGGCGACGATCCTCGACGGCGTGAGCCCGGACGCCGACGCCGCGCGCGAGGAGACGTTCGGGCCGATCGCGCCGGTCGTGCCCATCGGGTCCATCGACGACGCGATCGAGCTCACCAACGCGTCGCCCTACGGGCTGCTGGCGGCGATCTTCACCGGCGACGTGATGGAGGGCCTGCGCTTCGCCGACTCGGTGCGCACCGGCCTCGTGAACATCAACGAGACGACGAACTACTGGGAGAACCACCTGCCGTTCGGGGGGCGCGCGGGGTCCGACAGCGGCACCGGCCGCGTCGGCGGCCGCCACGCCATGGAGCGCCTCACCGAGCTTCAGACGATCGTCATCAGCCCCCGCTGATCGCCGCGATCACGTCGAGGCGCGAGCTGCCCCCGAGCGCGGTGTCGAGCGCCGCGCGCTCGCTGTCGACGAACACGTTGATGTGCGGGCGCAGCGCCGGGCCCGGCTCGCACAGCCGGTCGCGCAGCCCCGGCCAGCGCGCGTCGAGGCGGTCGATCGCCTCGGCCACGGTGGCGGCCTCGACGTCGAGCCGGCGCGGCAGGCCGGCGGACAGCGG
>Ga0081539_10004839_pt1 | contig 14424 bp, 13 predicted proteins | sample TabmetS4T2R2_FD_71023 | JGI IMG/M metagenome (GOLD analysis project Ga0081539, IMG submission 71023) | Tabebuia heterophylla rhizosphere microbial communities from the University of Puerto Rico - S4T2R2 | ecosystem: Host-associated > Plants > Roots > Rhizosphere ...
CAACGGCGGCCCACACATACGTCTCGCCCAACGAAGGGCAATCGGCAACGCCGCCGACATCGCTTCCAAGCCACCGAGACAGGTGAGGGAAAGCGATGCCGTGCGGCCCTTCGTGTGGGCAAGTGCGATGGTCGGTCAGGTCAGGCGGAAACTCGTCGTCGTCGGCAACGGAATGGCGCCGGGACGTGCGCTCGAGCGCCTGTTCGAAATGGCGCCGGACACCTACGACGTAACCATCTTCAATGCCGAACCGCGGGTGAACTACGACCGCATCATGCTGTCGCCCGTACTGTCGGGCGAGAAATCGTTCGAGGAAATCGTGATCCACGGCGACGGCTGGTACGTCAAGCACGGGGTCACACTCTACAAGGGCGCGAAGGTCACCAGTATCGACCGCACGGCGCGCACCGTCACCGCGGCATTCGTGCCGTCCCGCTACGGCCAGCCTTCGCTGCAGCCGCCGGTCACCGTGCCTTACGACAAGCTGATCGTCGCTACCGGCTCCAACCCGATCATCATTCCCGTCCCGGGCCATGACCTGCCGGGCGTGCTCACTTACCGCGACCTCGACGATGTCGAAGCGATGCTGGTGGCCGCCAAAGGGCGCGGCAGGGCCGTCGTCATCGGCGGCGGGCTCCTGGGGCTGGAGGCGGCGGCCGGCCTGAAGGAGCAGGGTATGGACGTCGCCGTCCTGCACCTGATGCCGACGCTGATGGAGCGCCAGCTCGATCCCGCGGCCGGCCATCTCCTGCAGCGCGCCATCGAGGCGCGCGGCATCGAGGTCATCACGAGGGCCAACACCAAGGCGATCCTCGGTGAAGGCCGGGTACAGGCCGTCGAGCTCGACAACGGCACGCGCCTGCCGGCCGACCTCGTCGTCATGGCGGTTGGCATCCGGCCGAACATGCAGCTCGCCAAGGACGCCGGCCTCACCGTCAATCGCGGCATCGTCGTCGATGCCACCATGCGCACGAGCGATCCCGATGTTTTCGCCTTGGGCGAATGCGCCGAGGCCGATGGACAGGTGTTCGGCCTCGTCGCGCCGCTCTACGAGATGGCCGGCACGGTGGCGGCGCAGCTCGCCGGCGATGCGTCGGCCGCCTTCAAGTCGAGCGCGACCGCGACCAAGCTCAAGGTCACCGGCATCAATCTCTACTCTGCCGGCGACTTCGCCGAGGCCAAGGATCGCGAGGAGATCGTGCTGCGCGACGCCGCGCGCGGCCTCTACCGGCGGCTGGTGCTGAAGGACAATCGCATCATCGGCGTCGTCATGTACGGCGACACGGCGGATGGCGCCTGGTTCTTCGATCAATTGAAGCGCGGCACCGACGTCGCCGACCTGCGCGAGCGCCTGATCTTCGGCCAGAGCTACGCAGGCGGCATTCCGCTCGATCCGGCCGCCGCCGTCGCCGCCCTCCCCGACGATGCCGAGATCTGCGGCTGCAACGGCGTCTGCAAGGGCAAGATCACCGGCGCGATCGCCGGCCTTGGCCTCAAGACGCTCGACGAGGTGCGGGCGCACACCAAGGCATCGGCCTCTTGCGGCTCATGCAGCGGCCTCGTCGAGCAGCTGCTGAAAGCGATGCTGGGCGAGGCCTACAATCCCGTCGCCGTCCAGCCGATGTGCTCCTGCACCGACCTCGGCCACGACGATGTGCGCCGCCTGGTCGTGGCCAAGTCGCTGAAGTCCATCCCGCAGCTCATGCAGGAGCTCGAATGGAAGACGTCGTGCGGCTGCGCCAAGTGCCGCCCGGCGCTGAACTACTACCTGCTCTGCAGTTGGCCTGGCGACTACGTCGACGACAGCCAGTCGCGTTTCGTCAACGAGCGCGTGCACGCCAACATCCAGAAGGACGGCACCTACTCGGTCGTGCCGCGCATGTGGGGCGGCCAGACCAGCGCCAAGGAGCTGCGCGCCATCGCCGACATCGTCGACAAGTACGGCATCCCGACGGTCAAGGTCACCGGCGGCCAGCGCATCGACATGCTGGGCGTGAAGAAGGAGGACCTGCCCGCCGTCTGGGCCGACCTCAGCGCCGCCGGCATGGTCTCGGGCCATGCCTATGCCAAGGGACTGAGGACCGTGAAGACCTGTGTCGGCACCGACTGGTGCCGCTTCGGCACGCAGGATTCGACCGGGCTCGGCATCAAGCTCGAGAAGTTCATGTGGGGTTCGTGGACGCCGGCCAAAGTCAAGCTCGCGGTCTCCGGCTGTCCGCGCAACTGCGCGGAGGCGACCTGCAAGGATATCGGCGTGGTGTGCGTCGACTCGGGCTACGACATCCATTTCGCCGGCGCCGCCGGACTCGAGATCAAGGGTACCGAGCTGTTGGGCCACGTCGCCGCCGAGCAGGAGGCAATCGAGACCATCGGCGCGCTGACTCAGCTCTATCGCGAGCAGGGCCGCTATCTCGAGCGCATCCACAAATGGGCCAAGCGCGTCGGGGTCGAGACGATCCGCCAGCAGGTCATGGAAGACGGCGAGCGCCGTCGTGCGCTCTACGACCGCTTCGTCTTCTCGCAGCAATTCGCGCAGATCGATCCCTGGGCGGAGCGGGCCGCCGGCAAGGATGCGCACGAGTTCGCGCCGGTCGCCGATTTCACCTTCCGCGAGGCCGCCGAATGACCAACATCGAGAGCCGCTGGATCGACGTTTGCGCGATCGACGCCATCCCGCTCAGGGGCTGCCGCGTCGTGCGCAGCCCGCACGGCGATATCGCGCTCTTCCGCACCGCAGGCGACGAAGTGTTCGCCCTCGACAACCGCTGCCCGCACAAGGGCGGGCCCTTGAGCGAAGGCATCGTGCACGAGCGCAAGGTGACCTGCCCGTTGCACAACTGGGTCATCGGCCTCGAGGACGGCCAGGCGACCGGCGCGGACAAAGGATGCGTGCGCAGCTTCCCCGTCAGGTTGAAGGGGGGACGAGTGTTCCTCGACGCCAGCCTGGCGACGGCCGTCTGACGACGTTCAACTTCACCAAGCAAGGAAAGCAGCAATGGCCTATCTGGTACCCTCCGAGTTCGTCACCAAGATGGTGGACGCAGGCGAATCGAAGATCTTCATGTCGACACGGGACACCGTGATCCGCGCCTACATGGCCGGCGCGATCCTGGCCCTCGCCGCCGCGTTCGCCGTGACGGTGACCGTGCAGACTGGCGTGCCGATCGTGGGCGCCATCCTGTTCCCGGTCGGCTTCTGCATGCTCTACCTGTTCGGCTTCGACCTGCTGACCGGCGTATTCGTCCTGGCACCGCTCGCCTGGATCGACAAACGGCCGGGCGTCACGCTCGACGGCGTGCTGCGCAACTGGGGCCTTGTGTTCATCGGCAACTTCCTCGGCGCCTTCACCGTCGCGGTGATGATGGCGATCGTCGTCACCTTCGGCTTCTCCTCACCGCCGGACAAAGTCGGCACGACCTTGGCCAATATCGGCGTCGCGCGAACGCTGGGCTACGAGGAGCATGGTGCCGCCGGGATGCTGACGCTGTTCATCCGCGGCGTGCTGTGCAACTGGATGGTCTCCGCGGGCGTCGTCGGCGCCATGATCTCGACCTCGGTGAGCGGCAAGGTGATCGCGATGTGGATGCCGATCATGCTGTTCTTCGGCATGACCTTCGAGCATTCGATCGTGAACATGTTCCTGTTCCCGACGGCGCTGCTGATCGGCGGCAAGTTCTCGGTGATGGACTACATCGTCTGGAACGAGATCCCGACCGTTATCGGCAATCTGGTAGGAGGCCTCGCCTTCACCGGGCTGACGCTTTATGCCACGCACGCCCGTACGGCTCCGACCAACCGCGTGAAGGCGATGGAGTCCAATCTCGTCCGTGTCAGATAGGGCGTCCTCGGCGCGTCGGATGTCACGCGAGCTGCGCATCTCGATCGGCCAGCATTCGGAGAAGGGGCGCAAGGAAACCAACCAGGATTTCCACGGCGCCCTCATTCCCGAGCAGCCGATGCTCGGTCTCAAAGGCATCGCGCTGGCGGTGGCCGACGGCATCAGCAGCAGCAGCGTGAGCCAGGTCGCGAGCGAATCGGCGGTCAAGAGCTTTCTGACCGACTATTACTGCACCCCCGAATCGTGGTCGGTCAAAAGCTCGGCGCAGCGCGTGATCGATGCCACCAATTCATGGCTGCATGCACAGACCCGGCAGAGCCAGTATGCCTACGACAAGGACAAGGGCTACGTCTGCACGCTGAACGTCCTGGTCCTGAAGTCGGCCACCGCACACGTCTTCCACATCGGCGATTCCCGCCTGTATCGCCTGGCCGGCAGCGCGCTGGAGCAGCTGACCGACGACCATCGCGTGGCGCTGTCGTCGCAGCAGATCTATCTCGGCCGCGCGCTGGGGATGAGCCCGCGGGTCGAGATCGACTATCGCATGCTGCCGCTGGAAGAGGGCGACGTCTTCGTGCAGGCCACCGACGGCGTTTGCGAGCACATCGATGGCCGCATCGTCGTGGGCGCCATCAACGACAATATCGATGACCTGGACGGTGCGGCGCAGGCGATCGTTGCGGAGGCGCTGAGGAACGGCAGTCCGGACAATCTCACGGTCCAAATCGTCAAGATCGACCAGCTTCCCGATGGCGAGGCGGCCGAGAAGCTGGGGCTGGCAGCCGACCTGCCGCTGCCACCCCTGCTCGAACCGCGCCTGGTCTTCGACGGCTACAGGATCGTGAGGCAGCTCCATGCCAGCAGCCGCAGCCATCTCTATCTTGCCGTCGATATCGAAAGCGGCGAGGCGGTCGCGCTGAAGATTCCCTCGATCGACCTGCGGGCCGATCAGGCCAACCTGAAACCGTTCATGATGGAGGAGTGGATCGCCCGCCGCATCGACAGCGCGCACGTGCTTCGGCCGCGGGCGCTGTCGCGCAAGCGCAACTACCTCTATGTCGTCACGGAGTTCATCGACGGCCAGACCCTGCGGCAATGGATGATCGACAATCCTCAGCCCAATCTCGAGACCGTGCGCGCAATCGTCGAGCAGGTTGCCCAGGGGCTGCTGGCTTTCCATCGCAAGGAAATGCTGCACCAGGATCTGCGACCCCGAGAACGTCATGATCGACCGGACGGGAACCGCAAAGATCATCGATTTCGGCGCCGTCAGGGTGGCCGGCGTAGCGGAGGTCGAGGCGTTGGCCGAGCGCGGCCGCATCCTTGGAACGTTGCAGTATACGGCGCCGGAATACTTCCTTGGCGAGGGCGGCATGCCCGCCTCCGATCTGTTCTCGCTCGGCGTCATCGCCTACGAGATGCTGACCGGACGACTGCCCTACGGGGCGGAAATGGCCAAGGCGCGCACCAGGGCGCGGCAGCGCAAGATCAGGTACGTCCCGGCAATCGACGGCGACCGCGAGATCCCGACCTGGGTCGACGGCGCGCTGAGGAGAGCGGTTCATCCCGATCCCGACAAGCGCTACGGCGAACTGTCGGAGTTCCTGTTCGACCTGCGCCATCCCAACCAGGCGTTCCTGGATGCGCGCCCGCCGCTGATCGAGCGCAATCCGCTCTTGTTCTGGAAGGGGCTCACCTTCGTCCTCGGCTGTGCCGTGTTGCTGCTGCTGTTCGCGCAGTACGGACGGTAGCGTTCCTCCCCTTCGCGGAGTCCGCGAAGGGGAGGTGTCGCCGTCTTACGGCGACGGAGGGGTCAAGGGTTATGATTCATGACCCTCCGGCCGCTGCGCGGACACCTCCCCATCGCGGTTTCCGCGATGGGGAGGGAATGACTCACACGTTGAACCGGAAGTGGAAGACGTCGCCGTCCTTGACCGGATAGTCCTTGCCTTCGAGCCGGAGCTTGCCGGCGTCGCGCGCGCCGGCTTCGCCGTTCAACGCCACGTAGTCGTCGTAGGCGATGGTCTCGGCGCGAATGAAGCCCTTCTCGAAATCGGTATGGATGACGCCGGCCGCTTCCGGCGCCCTGGCCTCGCGGCGCACGGTCCACGCCTTCGCTTCCTTCGGGCCGACGGTGAAGAAGGTCACGAGATCGAGCAGCTGGTAGCCGGCTCGCACCACGCGGGCCAAACCGGTCTCCTCAAGCCCGAGATGAGCCAGATACTCGGCCTGCTCCTCGGTTGGCAGCTGGGCCACCTCGGCTTCGATGGCGGCCGAGATCACCACGGCCGGCACGCCGCGCGCGGTGGCGCACGCTTCGGCCTTGGCGCTGTAGGCGTTGCCCGAGGCGGCCGAGGCCTCGTCGACGTTCAGCACGTACATCATCGGCTTGGCAGTGATCAGCTGCAGGCGCTGGAAGGCCGGTCGTTCCTCGGCGCTGATCGGTGCGGCGCGCGCCGGCTTGCCCTCTCGCAGGGCGTCCAGCGCCTTGTTGACCACCGGAAGCTCGGCCTGCGCTTCCTTGTCGCCGCCCTTGGCGCGCTTTTCGAGATTGGGCGCGCGCTTCTCCAGGCTGTCGAGGTCGGCCAGCATGAGCTCGGTCTCGACGATCTCGGCGTCGCGCACCGGGTCGACGGTGCCTGAGACATGCGTGACGTCGGCGTCCTCGAAGCAGCGCAGCACGTGGGCGATGGCATCGACCTCACGGATGTTGGCCAGGAACTGGTTGCCGAGGCCCTCGCCCTTGGAGGCGCCCTTGACCAGGCCGGCGATGTCGACGAACTCGAGCTGTGTATTGACGATCTTGGCCGAGCTCGCGATCGCCGCCAGCGTGTCGAGCCGGGCGTCGGGCACGGCGACGCGGCCGACATTCGGCTCGATGGTGCAGAATGGATAGTTGGCGGCCTGCGCCGCCTGGGTAGCGGTGAGCGCGTTGAACAGCGTCGACTTGCCGACATTGGGCAGGCCGACGATCCCACAGTTGAAACCCATTGCTTTACGCTTTCGACTCTTCGAGAGGGGGCCCATTTGGCGCCGGAGGGGGCGGCGGCGCGAGATGCGCCACGCGGCTCATATAGCGTTCATCGCCCTTGGCGCCACCCTCGACCAGCAGCGCTGCCTCGTCGGCCAGCGCGCCCAGTGCCTTGGGCAGCCAGCCGGTCTTGGGATCGCGTTCATCCGGCTCGAAGTCGCGCAGCACCCAATGCAGGACGAGATCCCTGTGGCCGGGATGGCCGATGCCGATGCGCACCCGGCGGTAGTCGTTGCCGACATGGGCATCGATGTCGCGCAGACCGTTGTGGCCGCCGGCGCCGCCGCCGCGCTTCATGCGCACACGCCCTGGCGCGAGGTCGAGCTCGTCGTGGAACACCACGACCCGGTCGAGCGGGATCTTGAGGTAGCGCACCGCCTCGCCGACGGCGCGGCTCGACTCGTTCATGAAGGTCATGGGCTTCAGGACCAGCGTGCGTTCGCCGCCGAGATGGCCTTCCGTCACCTCGCCGCCGAAGCGCGTGCGCCAGGGCGAGAAGACACGGCGGCGGACGATCTCGTCCACCGCCATGAATCCCACATTGTGCCGGTGCCCCGCATAACGCGGCCCGGGGTTGCCGAGGCCGACCAGCAGAAGCATCGAACGGAAGGAGCTTGGCCCGCCGCCTACTTCTTGGCCGGAGCCGGGGCTTTCGCCGCAGCTGCCGCGCCTGCGGCTGGAGCTGCGGCCGCAGCCGGAGCGGCGCCCGCCGCCGGCGTCGCAGCCGCCGCCGCTTCGCCGGCCGCGGGTGCGCCACCGGTGGCCGCGGCTGCGGCGTCAGCCGCCGCCTGGGCGGCTGCTTCGCGCACCACGGTCGGGGCGGCGATCGAGGCCACGGTGGCGTCCTTGTCGCGGGTCACCACGCGCACGCCTTCGGGGATCTTGAGCGTGGACAGGTGGATCGAATGACCGATCTCCAGCCCGGTCAGGTCGACCTCGAAATACTCGGGGATGGTGGCAGGCTTGGTGCGCACGGTGATCTCATGCAGCACAACGTTCAGCACGCCGCCGCGCTTGATGCCCGGCGCCTGGCCCTCGTTCTTGAAGTGCACCGGCACCTGGACGGTGATGATCGACTCGGGCCCGATGCGCAGGAAGTCGACATGCAGAGGATGGTCCGTCACCGGGTCGACCTGCACGTCGCGCGGCAGCACGTCGTAGTCGGTGCCGTCGACGTCGATCTTGAGTCGGTGATTGAAGAACCCCTCCTTGTGCAGGTCGCGTTCGATCGACTTGGGGTCGACCGCGATCGGCATGGGAGGTTGCTTGTCGCCGTAGATCACGGCCGGAATCAGTCCTTCGCGACGGCTGGAACGGGCGCCCCCTTTGCCGGCCCGGTCCCGCTTCTTCGCGACGACCTTCGTCGTCTCTGCCATTTCAACTCTCCTTGTCTTTGCTCTCTCTCACTCGCGGCGTGGCCTCCAGGGGTGCCCATCGCCGGATTCGTCAAACCTAATCAAACAAGGTCGAGACCGAGGTCTCTTCCGAAATACGCTTCATCGCCTCGGCCATCAGCGAGGCGATGCTGAGCGGCCGCACATTGGGCGACACGCGCACCGCCTCGGTGGCCTGGATGGAGTCGGTGATCACCATCTTCTCCATCGGCGAGGCCGCGACACGGGCTACCGCGCCGCCCGACAGCACGCCATGCGTCACATAGGCATGCACGGACTTCGCTCCCTGATCCATCAGGGCGACCGAGGCGTTGCACAGCGTGCCGGCCGAATCGACGATGTCGTCGATCAGGATGCAGTCGCGATCGCGCACGTCGCCGATCACGTTCATGACCTCGCTGATGCCCGCCCGCTCGCGGCGCTTATCGATGATGGCGAGGTCGGCGTCAATGCGCCTGGCGATCGCGCGGGCGCGTGCCACGCCGCCGACGTCGGGCGATACGACGGTGAGGTTGCGGTTGGTGAGCGTTTCCTTGATGTCGGTGCTGAACACCGGACCGGCGTAGAGGTTGTCGACGGGAATGTCGAAAAAGCCCTGGATCTGCGGGGCATGTAGGTCGAGCGTCAGCACCCGGCTGGCGCCGGCATGGGTGAGCAGGTTGGCTACCAGCTTGGCCGAGATCGGCGTGCGCGAGCCGGTCTTGCGGTCCTGGCGGGCATAGCCGTAGTAGGGCATCACCGCCGTGATGCGGCGCGCCGAGCTGCGGCGCAGCGCATCAATGATGATCAGAAGCTCCATCAGGTGGTCGTTGGCCGGATAGCTGGTCGACTGGACGATGAAAACGTCTTCACCCCGCACGTTCTCCAGGATCTCGACGAAGATCTCATTGTCCGAGAAACGGCGGATATGGGCCTTGATCAGCGGCAGCGCCAACTTGGCGGAAATCGCTTCCGCCAACGGACGATTGCTGTTGCCGGTGAGTATCTTCATCGATCGCGGACCCCTGACGCCGGGGCGGGTTCACGTTAAGTCGTTGTCTACAAACGACAAAACGGCCTTTCCCGGCCGCGACGCGGCGGACCATACCAATCGGCCCGCACTCTGTAAACGGCCTGAAACACCGCGTTTTCCAAGTCTTCTCAGAAGAACCACCGCGCCATACTGCGGGAACGACCCGCCTGTGCCCGCCGGATCGTCGCAAAGCGAGGGAGTCGCAGCAATGAGTTACAAGATGGTCTTGCTGCCGCCCGACATCGGCCGGGATTGGCCGCAGAAGATCCGGTTGGCCGTTCTGAACCGCTGCCCGCCGGACCACCCGTTGTGGACGATGCCGGGCGTCCTGTTGACGCCGCACGTTGCCATCCTGGGCGCGCCATACCAGCCCAAACGCGAGGCGATCCTGCTCGAGAACTGCCGCCGGTTCGCCAGCGGACAACCACTGCTCAGCGTCGTCGACAAGGCCAACTGGTTTTGAGGCCGTCGCCGGACTGCGCACCCTCTGCTTCAGACGGCAGTTTGACGCAACGGCGGAATCACGTTGGCCCCATACTTCACGTACCATTCCTTCAATTGTTCGGGCGGACGAGAGCGGTCGAACGTGGCAGCGAAATTCCCGGCGCCGGCCGCGCGGCACTGCTCGATGATCTGTTCGGCGACAGGCGCGGCGGTCCCGGCAATGAATTCATCGTCGCCAACGGAAAACGCGTGCGCCGTTGGCGTGTCGAGGATCGCCGGCCGATCGGGTGTATCGAGGCGCGGATCCGCTTCAAGAAACTTTCGCGTCTCGCGTCGTCGCGTCTCGACAACGGCGGCGACGTCGCGGTTGTCGTCCAGCATGATCACTTGTCGTCGAATGCACAGATCGTCCGGTCCCACTTTCCGCCCGACTTTCTCGGCTTCGTCGCGGAAGGCATCAAAGATCTCGACGATCTTGGCCAGGGGATGAAAGCCGGTGCAGAGTTTGGCGCCGCGCCGCGCTGCCTTTCGTGCCGACGCGGTGCTCACCACCGTGACCCAGACGGGGGGTGCAGGCTGCTGCACGGGACGCGGCGTCAAGCGCAGGTCGTCGAAATGCCAGAACTTGCCATGGTGCGAGATGACCGGACTGCGAAGGGCGGCGTCAAGGATATCGATTGCTTCGTCGTTGCGGGCGCGCGCTTCGTCGTGCCCGAGGCCAACCTTTGCCATTTCATTGGGGATGCCGGCCGCGGTTCCGATCTCGAGCCGGCCACCGGTAAGATGATCCAGCATGCCGATCTCTTCGACCAGCTGCCACGGCGCGTGATAGGGAGGCACCATTCCCAGTGTTCCCAGGCGAAGTTTCCTGGTCCTCAACGCGACGTTGGCAATGAGCAAGTTCGGTGCGGGCGAATAGGCAGCGCCAAAATGATGCTCGCTGAAGAAGATGCCCTCGAAGCCCGCCGGCTCGGCGCTGGCCCACAGGTCGAGATAGGCATCGAAATAGCGTTGCGATGCGTCCGGATCAAAGCGCTCATAAAGGTCGCGCGGTGCGGCAAAGAATTCAAAGATCCATGGCTTGATCACGGTTGCCGTTCCCCCTTCGCACTCAAGAGTCGTATCCGAAGTCTCAGTCGACATGTCGATCAGGGTAGCGCATTCAGCGCAAATCGCGCGCCACCCAAGACGCCGACGGCCTAGTCCTTCCTATGGGTCTCGATCACCAGCGCCTGCAGAGGCGTCGGCGCAGGGCCCTGCCCGCATCGCTCGGTGATGGCGGTCGCGGCGGCCCGGGTAGCCGCGTCGAGAGCCGTCGGGTCCGAGGCTTCGATCTCGTTGCGCATTGGCGTGCCCTGGCAGAGGCCGACGGCAGCGTCCAGCGCCGTCGTAAGATGGCCGTCCAGGGTCACGGTCTCGATGCGAGCCTCGCCAAAGCCCGCCGCGCGCAGATCGGAGGCGATCTGCGTGGCGTCGTGGTAGCCGCACGGCGTGCGGTCGAGGAACCAGCTCTTCTGTTGCGGGTAGCGGCGCGCAAGCCCTTCGACCGCGGCGGCCATCACAGGGTTGGCGCTGAGCGGCCCCCAGACGTTGAACAGGAAGAGCCCGCCGGGCCTCAGGACACGCCATGCCTGCCGGTACGCGGCTACTCGGTCAGGGAAAAACATGACGCCAAACTGGCAAACCACGGCGTCGAAGGACGCATCGCCAAAGGGCAGGCTCTGGGCATCGGCCTGACGCCATTCGATGGCAGCCAATTCGGGCTTGCGCGCCGCATGGTCGAGCATGGGCTGGTTGAGATCGGTGGCGACGATCCGTGTTTTGCGTGCAAGGCTTCGCGAAAGCTCGATCGTAAGCACGCCTGTGCCGGCCGCTGTTTCGAGGACCGCCGCCGGCTGTTGCGCGTGCAGGCGCGCGGCCAGATCGACGGCATAGGGCGCGAACAACAGGCTGCCGAGCTTCTGATCGTAAAGCTGGGCGATGGATCCCGAGAAAAGAGTATCTCCTGCTGTCATCGCCGCTCCTTGATCATCGACCGTTCACTCCGTCCGAACTGCAGCGGTGGTGACTTTGCTGCTTGCCGCGCTAAAGTCACAATGTCCGCCCGCCGCCCAACAGTCCCGAAAGCGATCCAAGAAAATATGCTCGAATACCACAAGAAGGGCGAGATCCCCGCGTTGACCGGGCTGCGAGGCGCCGCAGCGCTTCTGGTCGTGATATCGCACTATTGGCATTGGACGGCACTCACGCCCGTCGCAGGCTTGCCTGAATTGACCGCCCGGTGGCTGCTCAGCACCTCAGCGGTCGGCATGGCGATATTCTTCACCCTGAGCGGGTACGTCATCGCACTCAACTACGCTGCCTGGGACTGGGGCAACCGGCCGGCGTTCAACCTGGTCCGGCTTTTCTTCTATCGTTTTGCCCGCCTTTATCCGGCTTTCTTGGTGTTCGCCATTCTGTGCATCTTGCGATGGCCGGCGCTGCACGACCTGTCTGATTGGAATGTCCAGTCGTACGTCCTTCCGCATCTCCTTCTGTGGCAGACATGGTGGCCAGTGAAATTTGGAGGCGCTCTCGCGTCAGACGACTACTTCCATGTCTCCTGGAGCCTCAGCGTGGAATGCGGTCTGTACTTGGCGTTTGCCTTGGCCGCAGTGGTCCTCGCAGCCTTTCCATCCTCGCGTCGCAAACCACTCGTCGCTGGTGTGGCAATGTCGCTTTTCGCCGTCGCGCTGCTGCACGTCGTCTGGCTCGCCCGTTCGGCGATCAAGCCCGATGACTGGACCGAGTCGGATTTGGCCAAATGGTTCTTTCTCATATCTCCGTACGGCGTCTCGCTTCAGTTCGGAACGGGTGTCGCAGCGTACTTCCTCGGCCGACGATTGCGCTCACCTCAGATCGCGAGATTCGCAAGTGAAGCGGGTTTCTTGGGATTGGTGGTGGTCTATGCGGCAAGTTGCTTGACTTCCGACACCTCTGCGTTCCTGCAGTCGCTTCTCATGTCCCTGGTGACCGGTCTGATCCTGGTTGGCTGCCGGGCGGGCAGCTTCGCCAATCAGCTCCTTTCCGGTCGCGCCATTGTATATGTCGGCACCATCTCCTACTCGGTGTACCTGTTTCACTTCATCACGCCGCCTTTGGGCGTGCATGCGATTTTCTTCAAGGATTACACCGACACCGCGGCTTTGTATCACGGTGTCAATTTCCTGGCGGCGCTCGCTCTCACCTTGTTTTTCGCGGCCGGCGTCTATGTCATGGTCGAAGTGCCCGGGCGCCGCGGCATTCGCGCCGCGGCCGACCGTATCCTCGGCATCAGGCCGCGACAGCTGAAGGTGGAGACAGGAGCTCCCGCAGAGTGAATTTCCCCTGTGACGTGCTGCGGATCTGCACCGCGCCGCCAGCCGGCGTCGGCACCGGGATCTCGCGCACGGTGGCAAGATTGGCGCCCGGGTTTTTCCGGGCCCGTTGCTGACAATGCCTCCTCTCGTTCCTCTCTATCGCCCGAGCGAACGCTTCGCGCTGAACGCCGAGGGCCTGAAAGCCTGGCAAGGATCGGAGGCGTTTCAGCGCGTGTTCGCGGCATTTCGCGACTACCCAGCGCATTCCCTGCAGAGCGATGAAGCGCGTGCGCTCCTCTACCACCTCGTCGTGATGCTCAGGCCCGAATTCGCACTCGAGATCGGAACCTATCGCGCCGGCACCACCGAGGTCCTGGCGCGGGCGCTGTGGGAGGGAGGGTTCGGCCATCTCGACACCATCGATCCGTTCGGCGCCGACCGTTGCCCGCCGTTGATAGCGGCGCTGCCCGACGAGTTGCGCAAGCGGATTACATTCCTGCCCGTCACGTCGGCCGCACACTTCGACCGGGCAATCAATCGTGGCTCGTTTTACGACTTCGTTCTGATCGACGGCAGCCACGAGTTCGAGTTTGCGCTGTTCGATCTGCTATGTAGCGCGCGCTTGATGCGACCTGGCGGAATCGTGGTGCTCGACAACATGGAGCAGCCTGGTCCTCTCTATGCGACCAAGGTCTTCCTCAGGAACAATCCGGAATGGCTGGATATCGCGGAGGTCGTAACGCATGCCGGCAACAACCCTTTTGCAGAGGCGCCGTCATCGTTTCCCGATACAAAATTCTATGTCCTTCAGGCGCCGGATCACTACGTCATTCGCGACATTCCACGCAGCTTCGGCGCCATCAACAGCGATTTTCGCGATGTCGAGGGGATCGAGTTGGAGCTGTCGGGACCGGCCCGAGGCACGCTTCATGTCCAGGTCATCCTGCGGACATTCGGTCTTGGGACGCCTGAGCAGATCCCGGCAATACGCAGCTTTCCCGTGAAAGTGGGCCGCCGGCAGGACAGGCGATTGCGTCTGGCCTTGGAGCAACCCCTGCGCGGCGTGCTACAGGCCGACGGCCTGCAACGGCGCATCGAGATCGTCCTTGCATATACTGGCAGGGGCCATCTCGGCTTGGTGGCGCCGCCGCTCCCCTATCCCGCGCAATATGCCTGAACCGGATTGCTCAGGCCGGCGCAGCATGCGGGTCGGCGACCAACGGCCACTGATGCCTGTCGACCTTGGTGTAAGGCAGCAGCGACCAATCCGGAACCAGTGCGCCCGGTGCGGCGACATAGACCACCTCGCTGGCGATCGGCGAGTAGGCGGCGTGAAAGTGCTGCATGGATTTCACCACCACGACCCT